>Ga0247737_1000108_pt1 | contig 24827 bp, 23 predicted proteins | sample UWRJL028104C2_FD_180937 | JGI IMG/M metagenome (GOLD analysis project Ga0247737, IMG submission 180937) | Plant litter microbial communities from Arlington Agricultural Research Station in Wisconsin, United States - UWRJ-L028-104C-2 | ecosystem: Environmental > Terrestrial > Plant litter >...
ACACCCCCGCCTCCGTCGCCGCCGACAGCGCATCCGCCGCCGCCCCCTGATCCGCGTTCAAGGTCGCCGGCGCATGGTCGGGATCGGGCCGGTCGAACGCGGCCTCCGCCTCGATCTCGATGACCTCCATCACCCCTTCGTCGACCAGCCCCTTGACCACGGCCGAGGACACCGCCGCCGCCCGCGCCAGATCCGATCCCCGCATCGCCGTCGCGCCCAGCGCCTCCAGCACCGCCGTCCGCGCCGCCGTTGGCCGCGCAGGCGTCCGATCCCCGACCCGCCGCACCTTCCGCTCAGGCCGAGGCCTCGGCGCCCGCAACCCCTTCAGCGCCGTCGCCGCCATCTCGCCGGGGGGGCTCAGGGTCCAGCGCGCGGCCCATTCGACGAAGTCCACGGTTCCCGGCGGCAAGCTCGGATCGTCCAGCTTCGCCTCGACCGCTTTCAGCCGCCGGTTCGACCCCGTCGTCTCGCGCACCTCGGTGACGATGCCCCGCATCAGGCGCGGCCCGAGCGGCACGGCGACCTGATCGCCGCGCGCCAACTCTATGCCTTCGCCGACCTCGTAGTCGAAGGCCTCGTGCACCGGCAGGGGAATGAGAACCGAGGCGACTTTCACCGGCAGGCCCGCTCAGCTAGAACCCGCCACATGAAACTGTTCCTCGACACCGCCGACGTCGCCGTCATCAAGGACATGCTGCCCACCGGGATGGTGGACGGCGTGACCACCAATCCCACGCTGATCGCAAAGTCCGGGCGCAACATCGCCGAGGTCATCGCTGAAATCTGCGCCCTGGTCGAGGGCCCGATCTCCGCCGAGGCCGTCGCCACCGATTTCGAGACCATGGTCAAGGAAGGCGACAAGCTCGCCGCCATCGCCCCGAACGTCGTGGTGAAGCTGCCCCTGACCTGGGACGGGCTGCGCGCCGCCCGCGCCTTCGCCGACAAGGGCGTCCAGACCAACGTCACCCTATGCTTCTCCGCCGCCCAGGCCCTGCTCGCCGCCAAGGCCGGCGCCACCTACGTCTCGCCCTTCGTGGGCCGCCTCGACGACCACGGCGCGCAAGGCATCGAGCTGCTGGAAGAGATCCGCGCGATCTACGACATCCACGGTTTCGAGACCCAGATCCTGGCCGCCAGCCTGCGCCACCCGGCCCATGTCTCGGCCGCGGCGCTGGCCGGTTCGGACGCCGCCACCCTGCCGGCCGACACTTTCAAGGCCCTGGTCAAGCACCCGTTAACCGACAAGGGGCTTGATGCCTTCCTGGCGGACTGGGGCAAGACCGGCCAATCGATTCTGTAGCCTGCGACCCGGCGTTCCGGGAGGAGCGCCGACGTGAAGTCCAAGGACCAGACCGCAGACCTGTTCGCCGCCAGTGAACTCCACTGGCCCGACGTCCGCGCCTGGCTCCAGACCCACCCCCAGACCTTGCTCGACGACCGCTCCCTGCTGGAAGAAGTCGGGCTGAAACCCCACGGCCGTAACGTCGTCGAGTTCGGCCGCGCCGCCCTGACCAAGCTGGAAGAGGCCGCCGAGCGCGAGGCCGATGCCAGAAAGCGTATCGAATCCGTCGCCCGAGCCAACTTCGCCGCCCAGACCCAGACTCATGTCGCGGCGCTGGATCTGATGGAATCGAAGAATCACTCCGACCTCGCCCGTCGTCTTGATGCTGTCGCCCAGGGCCGTTTCGGTCTCGCCGGCGCCGCCATCGCCATCGAGAAGCCGGGCGGCGTGCCCTTCGGCTGGCGCGGGCTGGAGATCGGCGGCGTCGACGCCCTGCTCGGCGACAACAGCCTGACCTGGCTCGGGCCCATGTTCGACGGCCTCGACCTGTTCGGCCCTTCGACGGAACAGGCCAAGTCCGTCGCTCTGATCCGCATGGCCCCGCACCTCGGCGGCGAGCGCGCCGAGGAGGCCCGTCCCGCTCTCTGCGCCTTCGCCTCGCCCGAAGAAGAGGGTTTCACCCCCGGCATGGGCTGCGAACTGGTCGCCTTCATCGCCCGGGTCGTCGAACGCACGGCCGAACGTTGGCCGATCCTCAACTGACTGCCTCCGAGGCCCTCTCCGCCTGGCTCGAGCATCTGGCGCACGAGCGTCGCCTGTCGCCCCGAACGCTGGAAGCCTATGGTCACATCGGCCGGCTCTACCTCGCCTTCCTCGAACGCCATCGCGGCGAACCCCAGAGCCTCGCCGACCTCGGGACCGTCACCGCCGCCGAACTCCGCGCCCACATGGCCGAGCGCCGCAGCGGCGACCATCCCTTGAATGCCCGGTCGCTGTCACAGACTCTGTCGGCGATCCGCACCTTCCACGTCTTCCTCGACCGCCGCTGCGACACGCCCGCGCCCCTGCTGGCCCTGGTCCGCGGCCCTCGCGTGAAACCCTCCCTGCCGCGCCCGGTCAGCGCCGATCAGGCGCGCGGCATGCTGGCCGAGCCCGCCCTCGATCCCGACGCCGAGCCGTGGGAGGCGTTGCGCGACGCCGCCGTCCTGTCGCTGCTCTACGGCTGCGGCCTGCGGATCTCGGAGGCGTTGAGCCTGACCCGCGCCGACGCCCCGATCCCCGAGAGCCTGCGCATCACCGGCAAGGGCGGAAAGACCCGGATCGTGCCGGTCCTGCCCGCCGTCCGCTCAGCGGTGGACGCGGCGCTGGCCGCCCAGCCCTTTCCGCTCCAGCCGTCCGACGCCCTGTTCCGCGCCCGTCGCGGCGGCCCGCTGAGCGCTCGTCATGTGCAGGCGACGGTGCAGAAGCTGCGCGGCCGTCTCGGCCTGCCCGCCAGCGCCACGCCGCATGCGCTCAGACACAGTTTCGCGACCCATCTGTTGGGCGCGGGCGCCGATCTGCGCAGCATTCAGGAACTGCTGGGCCACGCCAGCCTCTCGACGACCCAGAAATACACCGCCGTCGACGCCGCCCACCTGCTGGGCGCCTACGCCGCGGCCCATCCGAGGGCCTAGGGGCGGCGGACGATCACGGGTGACGGCGCGGGAGCCCGCCCGGCTTCGCGACCGACGGCGTTCGACCCCGGGATCCGGTAGTTGACGACGATCGGATCCGGGCAGCCGTTCACACGGCGGTCGAGCAGACGGTAGAGGCCGACGGCGTCGCCTCCCTCCCTCCACAGCAGGTCATTGCCCGGCGAGGACGCATCACTGGCCGGTATCGGGCCGGGCGCACAGCCCTGCGGCGCGCCATAGACTCGCATCGTCCCGTTCGCGCCCGGCTGTGCCGGTCGCGTGAGTTCTTCGGGCATGGCCGGGACCACCGACTGAGGCACGGCGGCGAGAAGGAGCAGCATCGACAACATCGGAACCTCCATTCTGAGCGGCCAATCTACACCCTCCGGCTGCATTTCACATGACTAATCAGTAACCCGGTGTGGGCTAGGCGCGCCCTCGCCGTCGTCCTAGGCTCACACAAACGCCGCGGGGAGGCGGCCATGATCGAGAGAGCGACGCAGACCAGGGACGAACCCGGGCGCGAAGGCCTCGACCGGCGGCGCATGCTGGCGGGCGGAAGCCTGTTGCTGACGGGTCTGGCGAGCCAGGCCCGGACCCAGGACGCCGAAACGCCGCCCGCGCCGCCGCCGGAGGCGCTGGCCCTGTCCGCCAACCTCCTGACCCGCATGGCCGCCGTCATCCGGTTGAACCACAGCCGGCCCCTGCTGTTCGTGATCGACACCGGTGCGGAGCGGACGTCCATCGCCCGCGATGTCGCCGAAACCCTGCGCCTGCCTCCCGGCCCCAATGTCACCGTGCACGGCATCACCTCGGCCCAGCTGACCCCGACCGCGCAGGTCAGCCAGCTGCATTTCGGCCGCCGACGCTTCAACGATCTTGTCTTGCCGGTGTTCGAGCGTTCGCTGCTGGCCGCCGACGGCCTGCTGGGGCTCGACATCCTGTCCCAGTTCCGTCTGTCGATGAACCTTGAGCGCCGGACGGTCTCCATGACGCCCTCCGGCCCTGCCTTCTTCTCGCAGGGGTCGGCCTCCGTCATCCCGACCCGCCTGACGGGCGGCGCCAGGGCTCGCGTCGATTCCTCGGGCCAGTTGATCCTGACCAACGCCTTCGCCAACGGCGTTCCGGTCCAGGCCTTCGTCGACAGCGGGGCCCAGTATTCGATCGGCAACACCGCCCTGCTGAGAGCTATCAGCGGTCAGGTCGCCTCGCGCCCGATCCCTCTCTACGGCGTGACAGGCCAGACCATCGACGCCTTCGCCGGACGGCTGGATGCGCTCAGGGTCGCGCGTCACGAACTGGGCGAGACGCCGCTGCTGTTCGCCGACCTGCACGCGTTCAACACGCTCGGCCTGGGCGACCGGCCCGCGCTGTTGCTGGGCGCGGATGTCCTCTATCGCTTCCGCAGGATCGATCTGGACTACGCCGCACGCCGCATGGGTTTCGGCGCCGTCATTCCTCGCTAGATCGCGCGGATCGCCCCGCCGTCGATCCGGATCAGCGAGCCTGTGACATAAGCCGCCCTGGGGCTGGCCAGGAAGGCGGCCACGGCCCCGAACTCGGCGGGATCGCCCAGACGGCCGACCGGAATGCTCTCGACCGACTTCGCCTGCGCCTGTTCCGGCGTCACGCCGGAGCGCTCGGCGTTCGACCGATCCAGCTGCTGGATGCGCGGGGTGTCGATGCGGCCGGGCAGGAGGGTGTTGACGGTGACCCCATCGGCCGCGACCTCCGTCGCCAGGCTCTTGGCCCAGCCCGTGATCCCGGCGCGCAGGGTGTTGGACACGCCCAGCACCGGGCTGGGCTCCACCGCCGAGGACGAGGCGACGTTCAGGATCCGCCCCGATCCGGCGGCCCGCATGGCCGGCAAGACCCGGTCGGTCAGGCGGAAGACCGACAGCACCATGGATTCGAACTGGGCTCGCCACAGTTCCGGGTCGAGCCCCGCGACGCCCGACGGCGGCGGCCCGCCCGTGTTGTTCAGCAGAATCTCGATCGGCCCGCCCAGCAGACCCTCGGCCGTATCGACCGCCGCCAGCAGCCCCGCGTGGTCCGCCAGATCCGCGGTCACGACAACGGCCTTGCCGATCGCAGTCGCATTGATCCCGTCGGCCACGACCTGCAGCTTCGCCGCGTCCCGCGACAGCAGGGCGACATGCGCGCCCTCCGCCGCCAAGGCCTCGGCCACCGCGCGACCGAGGCCGCTGGAGCCGCCGCAGACGAGGGCGCGCTTGCCGGTGAGGTGGAGGTCCACCCCTAGGCCTGCATCGTCCAGCCCTCGACGCCCATGGCCGCCTGTTTGACGGCTTCCGAGCGGGTCGGGTGGGCGTGGCAGGTGCGGGCGATGTCTTCCGACGAGCCGCCGAAGGCCATGGCGATGCAGGCCTCGGCGATCATCTCGCCGGCCGACGGGCCATAGATGTGGACGCCCAGAACCTTGTCCGTCGTCGCGTCGGCCAGGACCTTCACGAAGCCTTCGGTCTCGTGGTTGATCTTGGCGCGCGAGTTGGCGGTGAAGGGGAATTTGCCCTTCTTGAAGTCGACGCCGGCGGCCTTGAGCTGTTCCTCGGTCTTGCCGACCCAGGCCACTTCGGGACCGGTGTAGATGACGCTGGGGACCAGATCGTAGTCGACGTGGCCCGCCTTGCCGGCGATGAACTCGATGACGGCGACGGCTTCTTCTTCCGCCTTGTGCGCCAGCATCGGGCCGTGGGTCACGTCGCCGATGACCCAGACGCCGTCCTTGCCGGTCTTCAGGTGGTCGTTGGCCAGGAAGCCGCGCTTGTCGGTCTCGATGCCGACGCTCTCCAGCCCCAGGCCCGCCGTGTAGGGGCGACGGCCGATGGCGACCAGGACCACGTCGCCGGTCAGGGTCTCGGCCGCGCCGCCGGCGGCGGGCTCCAGCGTCAGGACCACGCCGTCCTTGGCCGCCTTCGCCGAGGTGACCTTGGTCCCCATCTTGAAGGTCATGCCCTGCTTGGTCAGGCCGCGCTGGAAGGCGGTGGCGACCTCCGAATCCATGCCCGCGCCGACCTTGTCGAGGAACTCGACCACGACGACCTCCGCGCCCAGACGACGCCAGACCGAGCCGAGCTCCAGCCCGATCACGCCCGCACCGATGACGATCAGCTTCTTCGGGATGGCCGGCAGGGACAGGGCGCCGGTGGAATCGATGATCTTGCCCTCGACGAAGTCCACGCCCGGCAGGGGGGTGGGCTCCGAACCCGTGGCGATGACGATGTCCTTCGCGGTCAGGGTCGTGACGGTCCCGTCGGCGGCGGTGACTTCCACCTTGCCGGTTCCGACGATCTTGCCCGTGCCCTTGATCCAGTCGGCCTTGTTCTTCTTGAACAGAAACTCGATGCCCTTGGTCAGGGCCGTCACGCTTTCGGCCTTCTGCTTCATCATCTGCGGCAGGTTGACCTTGGGCGTACCGACATCGATGCCGAGCGTGCCGAACTCCTTGTTGGCGATCTCGAACAGTTCCGAGGCGTGCAGCAGGGCCTTGGACGGCATGCAGCCGACGTTCAGGCAGGTGCCGCCAAGCGTCACACCCTTCTCGACGCAGGCGACCTTCAGCCCCAGCTGGCCGGCCCGGATGGCGGCGTTGTAGCCGCCGGGTCCGCCGCCGATGATCACGACGTCGTAGGATGCGGTAGCGGCGGGGGCGGCGGCGTCAGCCATGGAAACCTCTGTATCGGGCGCGGACGGGGAGTCGGCCGCTGTCCTAGCGCCTGACCGTTCCGGGTCAACCGCTGGCGGGGATATGGGAAGCGCTGCGGCGTCTGGCGAGGGTGAGCTAGGCGGCGAGATGGCCGGCCTGTCGTTGTCGACGCCTCCGTCGCGAAATCACGACGATGATGATCCCCACCACCAGCAGGACGCCCAGGATCAACCATGTCGGGTCGACAGGCAGGCCGGCGGGAGCGACCGCCTCGGCCGAGCGCTGGGCGATCTCCCCGCCACCGGCATAGGTATCGGCCTGGATCGAAGCGCTGGCCGGTCCGCCGCCGCTGGAACGGTCGATGGCCAGACGCAGGGCGGCGTCGGCCAGGAAGCCCAGGAAATAGGCGACGGCGGCCTTGGGATTGCCCGAGCCCAGCATGAAGGCCGCGACCAGATAGAGGACGACCGCGCCGATCCAGAACACCGCCTGGTGAATGCCGCCTCCGGCCTCGACCATGGCCGAGGCGCGCTCGGTCGCCACCGTGGGCTCAGCGCCTTCGAAGAAGGGGGAGAGGAAGGGCCAGGCCAGCCAGCCCGCGTAGCCGATCACGGCGAGGACCAGAACGAACCGCAGGATCTTCATGGCCGGTCTCCGAGCGACGTGAAACGACGTTCGTTAACCTAGCATGCCGTCCGGCCAAGCCAAGCCGCGAAGACAGGGATCAGGCCGCGGTTTCGACGCGCGCCTCGGCCGCCGGAAGGGTCAGGGTCGCTTCGGCGCCCTCGCCCTCGGCTCCGGTCAGCGTCAGAACGCCGTCCGACTGGCGGGCGAAGGCGTGAACCTGGGCCAGGCCCAGGCCGGCCGCGCCGTCGCGGGTGGTGAAGAAGGGCTCCAGCGCACGGGCCGCCGTCGCCGCGTCCAGTCCCGGACCGGTGTCGCGCACCGTCAACCGCGCCCCGCCGTCGGCCAGGGCCTCCAGCCGGACAGCCACCGATCCGGCGCCGCCGAGCGCCTCGACCGCATTTCGGACCAGGGCCTGAACCGCGCCTTCGAACCCGACCGGATCGACACGCACCCGCGCCTCGGTCGCCGGGCCCTCGATCATCAGGTCCACGCCGGGACCAGCCAGGGCGCGCAGCCGCGTCTCCATGGCGCGCAGCATCACCCCGGCGTCCAGCACCTGGGCATGGGCGTCCTCGCCTTGCGAGAAGGCCGACAGACGCCGTGTCAGGGCTTCGCCGCGTTGCCCGGCGGCCAGGGCCGCCTGACCCAGGCGACGCACGCGCGCCGGGTCGTCCGCGGCCTTCAGCATCATGTCGAGCGCGCTGGTCATGACGGCCAGCAGGGCGTTGAAATCCTGGGCCACACCGCCGGTCAGACGGCCGACGCTCTCGAGCCGGCGCGACGCCTCGTTGCCCGTCTCGACCTGGGACAGGGCTTCGGCGCGAGCGGCTTCGGCCGCCTGTTCGCCCTGAACCCGTTCCGCCTCGATCTGGCCGCGAGCGGCCTCGAGCTCGGCTTGAAGCTGCGCCTCACGGGTGGCGGCGGCTGCAAGCTGCGGCGTGAGATCAACCACCGGTTCGACCGGTTCAACCGGCGCGACGGCTTCGACTTCGGCTTTAGGTTCAAACGCGGGCTCGGCGAGCGCCTCGATCGCAACGACAGGTTCCGCGTCGATCTCTCTCGTCTGCGCCGCCGGATCACCGGCCAGCAGCAGGGCGTCAACCGGCTCGCCGGGCGCGCTCAGCGGCAGGATGCGCCAGGTCACGCCATGGTCGCCGCCCATCGTCGAGACGATCTGATCGGCCTCGCCCGGCTGGGCGTTGATCGCGGCGCGCAGGGTCTGGCGACCTTCGACGCGCTCGGTCTCGCCCAGGAACTGATCGGCGAAATCGGCGCCGACGACATCCTGCGTGCGGCCGAACAAAGTCAGAGCCTGCGGATTGGCCTCGCGCACCACGCCATGAGCGGACACGACGACCAGGGCGCTTGAGGCGGCCTCGAAGACACGGCGGGTCAGGTCGTCTCCCGGCGCGGCCGGCGCGGCCTCGGGCTGGAAGGCCTCGGGCGTGGTCAGCCCCTCGGTCTCCACGATGGCGGCGGTCGAGCCGATGATCTGGCCGTGGGCGTCCTCGATCGGCATGGCCGTCACCGAGACCAGCATCTTCCGACGCGTCGAGGGATTGGCGATGATGTGCTGGAAGCCCTTGACCGTCTGGCCGCGCAGAGCGCGCGCGCTGGGCAGGAGGTCGGGCGGCACGGGACGGCCGTCGGGATAGGTGATGCCCCAGGTCGCGGAGTGGAAGCGCAGACCGATCAGTTCGGCGTCGCGGCGGCCCATCAGCTGATGCGCCGCGCGGTTGGCGAAGACGAACTTGCCGCCGCGATCGGTCTGGACCAGGGCGACGGGAATGGCGTTCAGCGTCTCGTAAAGTCGCGTCTCGGCCGCCTCGCGGGCCTTGGACACGGCGCCCAGCTCATCGGACGTCGACACATGGCGGGTGCGGTTGGTCGCCGCGAAGATCAACGCCAGGACGGCGACGATCGAGGTCACGGCGGCGACGACGCCCAGCACCAAGACCCAGTCGATGTCGCCTTCCATGAACATGTTCGGTCTTTCCTGTCTTGGCACGCGGCGGAGTGTTCGCACCGACGCCTGCAAGCCCGGCGCCGCGACGCGTCCCAAGGCGGTTACGGCCAGACCCGGCGCGGGTCCAGTCGCTTTCTCGCGATCCCTGTGAACGCTCGCTGAACAACGCAAAAGGGCCGGGCGTCGCCGCCCGGCCCTTCTCATTCTGAGACGCTTTTGAGCCCTAGAGCTTGAAGCGCACGCCCATGAAGACGTTGTAGCCGAACTTCTCGTACTCGTAGGTCCGTTCCTGCGAGCCGTAGTAGCGGACACCGGCGCTGTCGGTCAGGTTCTTGGCCTCGCCGAACACCTCGACCCCGTTGCCGAAGTCGTAGCTGGTGGTGAAGTCCAGTTGGCCCCGACCCTCGACGTAGAGGTCCAGACCGGCGTTGGCGGCGTTGATCGCCTCCAGGAACTCGCTGCGGTGGGTGTAGGAGACCCGGGCCGAGAAGCCGTAGTTCTCGTAGAACAGCGCGGCGTTGTAGGTCTCGTCCGACTGGCCCGGCAGGACGAAGGTCGTGCGGCCGGCGTAGGCGGTGGCGGTTTCGATCTCGGCGTCGGTCAGGGTGTAGTTGGCGAACACGCCGAATCCCGAAGCCCAGCCCGGCAGGAAGTCGAACGTCTGCTGCCAGTTGAACTCGACGCCCGCGATATGGCCTTCCGGCGCGTTGAGCGCCTCGGTGATATTGGCGGTCACGGTGCCGGTCGAGGTGGTGTAGGGGCCGTCGTAGACCAGGGTGTACCGGAAGTCCTCCAGGTCCTTGTAGAAGGCGTTGACCGAGACCACGCCCAGCGGACGCAGGTAGTATTCCAGACCCGCATCGACGTTGTTCGACAGCGTCGCCTCCAGGTCGGGATTACCGCGCGAGACGGTCGTGCGGCCGCCGTCGGTCGTCTCCAGAATGCGCGGCACGACGTCGACGTAGTCGGGACGAGAGATGGCGCGGGTCAGGGCGAAGCGACCGATCAGGGCGTCCGAGAAACCATGGCGCAGGGTCAGATTGGGGAAGAAGTCCGTCCGGTCGCGCTGCATCGCGATCGGGCTCTGGATATAGCCCTGTACGTTGCCGACGGCCGTTGTGGCGAGCGCCAGGAAGGAGCCGGCCTTGAAGTCGGTGTTCTCGACCCGCAGGCCGACCAGGACATTGGTCGCGCCGAGGTCGAACTGGGCCTGACCGTAGCCCGCCGTGATCTCCTCTTCAGCGGTGTAGTCGGCCGTCCACGACTGGGGGATCCGGCGAGACGCGGCGTTGGTCGACAGGGCGCGAACCTGATCGAGGTAGTCGGACACCAGACCGTGGTCGAACTTGAAGCCCAGGACGTAGTCGTAGTTACGCGATTCACGGTCGCTGAGCAGCGGCGTCAGGGCGCCGGGGTTGACCGGAGCGGTCGCGGTGCGGTCACGATACCGCTCTTCGTCGGCGAACACGTCGCGCGTGCTCATCTTGCCGCCGAAGCGCCAGGTGACGTCATGGCCGCCCATGACGGTCGGCAGTTCCAGGTTGAACTTGAACGACACGTCCCGCTGCTCGGTCGTGTTCGAGCGGAAGGTGTTTTCGCGGAAGCTGTAGTTCGTCGGCGTCGAATAGTAGGTCGAGGCGAAGGCGCCGTAGGTCGGCGAGTAGTGGTCGGTGGTGTCGTAGCTGAGCGTCTGCGCGCCCGAGCGATAGACCAGCTCGTCGCGGTGCGGATAGGTCTGCTCCGAGCGGGCGAACGCCAGGGTCGCGTCCAGGATCGCGCCGTTGCCGAAGGTGTGCTCGGCGCCCCCGTTCAGCGTGGTGATCTCGTTGTTCTGCTCGCGGTGACGCAGGGCCTTGTAGATGCGGGCGTTGGTGAAGGTCGCCGACGAGTTGGTGGCGCCGGCCGCGATCGCGCCGTCCGAATAGGTGAAGCGCAGGGCGTCGCGGTATTCGTTGTCGTTGAACTCGGCGAACGAGCCGCGCACCCAGGCGCGGGTGGCGTCGTTCGGACGCCATTCCAGGGCGCCGGTCAGGGCCTGGCGCGTGCGCTGGGTCTCGTAGTCCTTGAACAGCGTCTCATCGATGACGTAGCGGTTCACCGTCGAGTTGAAGTTCCAGGCGTTCTCGACGTTGTCGGGGCGGCGGTTGGTCTCCGAATAGCTCAGCGACACCAGGGCGCCGAATGTCTGATCCGGACCGAACAGGGTCGAGGCGGTGGCGGCCGCGCGAGTGTCGGAGCCGCCGTAGTCGTTGTAGCTGCCGCCGGCATAGCCGCTGAGCGCCAGGCCGCGGCTGTCGAAGGGCGAGCGGGTGGTGATGTTCACCGCGCCGGCGATGGAGTCCGCGTCCTGGGCCGGCGACAGGGTCTTCGAGACCTCGACACTGGAGACGATATCGCTGGGCAGGGTGTCCAGATCGACCGCGCGGGTCGTGGGCGACACGGCCGGGATGGCCACGCCGTCGACCGAGACGGCGGTGAAGGAGGACGGCGCGCCGCGCACGTTGATGTAGCGGCCTTCGCCCTGGTCGCGCTGAATGGCGATGCCTTGAACCCGCTGCAGCGATTCCGCGACGTTCGGGTCGGGATAGCGGCCGATGGCGTCGGCCGAGAGCACGTTCAGCGTCCCGGCGGCGTTGCGCTGCTGGTTCAGCGAGCGGGCGATGCCGTCGGTGATGACGCCCGTCACGACGATGTCCTCGACCTGATCGCCGCCAACCGCGCCGGAACCCAGGGTGATCTCCACGGAGGTGGCCGAACCGGCGGCGACGGACACCGATTGGGTCGCCGTCGCCAGGCCGAGATAACGAACTTCAAGCGTGACCGCGCCGGGGTTCAGGCCGGACAGGGTGAACGCGCCCTGTGCATCCGTGACGGCGCGACGGCCGGTCTGGGCGACCACGATCTCGGCGCCGGGAAGGCCCGCGCCGTTGGCCCCATAAACACGGCCATAAAGGGTTTCGCCCGCTGCGGGGGCCTCGGCGGCGATCCCCGGGAGTTCGGCGGCCGAAGCGGCGCCGGCGAAGACGAGCGGCGTCAGGGCGACGCCCAGAAGAAGAGCCAGTTTCATTGCATGATCCCCATGCGGATCGGCGACGTTTCGCCTCATCCGATGGAGCGTGGCCTTACCGAGGTGCGACAACGCGACCGCGACGGTTCCACGACGCCCGCTACGCGTTTTCGCATCTCATGTGTGACGCTCGCTCCGGGATCGGATCGACCGTCACGGGATCGACACCACACCGTCTTGGCCGCGCCGTTGACCTGACACGACCCGACATGGTCTGGCGCGCCCGACCTCGACCTCAGGAACGCCCATGTCCCGTCCGACTTCCCAGTTCGCCGCCGCGTTCCTGAGCGCCCTCCTGCTGGCCGCCTGCGCCACCCACGAGGTCGACTTCCAGGGCGAGGGCGACGGCGTGATCGGCGCCGGGGTCCGGGTTCAGGCCACGCTGGAGACCCCCTCGGTCGGCACCGGCGGCGGCGAAGACGCGGCCGACGATCCCGCCATCTGGGTCGGCGAGCGCCCGGTCGTCGTCATGGGGACCACGACGCCCGGCTTCGTCGCCGGCACCGACAAGAAGGCCGGCCTCTACATCTACGGCTTCGACGGCAGCGTGCTCCAGTTCATGCCCGAGGGCCTGCTGAACAATGTCGACGCCACGGATCTGCCGGTCTCGGGCCGGTCGCAGGTCGTGCTGGGCGCCAGCGACCGGACGCCGGGCAAGGAGGGCGTCTCCCTCTATCTGTTCGACCCCGCCGGGACAGGCCAGAACGGCGTCCGCCCCTGGGGCGCGATCCACACCGATGTGGTCGAGCCCTACGGCTTCTGCTTCGCCCGGCGCGGCGCCGAGATCCACGCCATCCTGGTCGGCCACGAGGGCGAGGTGCGTCAGTTCGTCCTGAGCGCCGACGCGGCGGGCCAGCCCGTCTCGCGCGAGGTTCGCCGTTTCGAGATCGGCTCGATCTCCGAGGGCTGCGCCGCCGACGAGGCGACCGATGCGCTCTATCTGGCCGAGGAGAATGTCGGCCTCTGGCGCTACGGCCTCGACCCGGCCTCGGGCGACACGCGCGCCCTGATCCAGGGCATCGAGACCGACAAGCTGGTCGCCGACGCCGAGGGCCTGACCATCATCGCCGACGGCGCCGCCCGGTATCTGATCGGGTCGAGCCAGGGCGACAGCGCCTTCCCGGTCTGGCGCATCGACGGCGCCGCGCCCGAGTTCAAGGGCCGGTTCGTGGTCGAGGACGGGGTCGTGGACGGCGTCACCGGGACCGACGGCCTGGCGGCCATGGGCGGCGCGGTCGGCGGCTTCCCCGAAGGCGTCGTGGTCATCCAGGACGACGTCAACGACGTCGGCGCCCAGAACTTCAAGTTCGTCGACTGGCGCGTGATCCGCACGGCCCTCGGTCTCGATTGATCCGACGGGCCTCCGGTCGCTAGTCTGGGGGATGACGAACGACCCGCGCCCCGAGAACATCGACCCTGAAGACGGGGGCGGCTTCGACGCCGACGACTGGTCGCGGCTGAAACCCTTCACCGGCCGGGTGGCGACGCTGGATGATGTCCAGGCGCGCCGGGCGGTCTTCGCCCTGGGCGACAGCGAGGACCCTCAGGTTATCGACATGGACCTGCCCCAGCCCGTGATCTGGTGGGACGACGACGGCGAACAGGGCGCGGTCGCGGTTCAGGCCGAGGTCCACGCCGGGGCCTTCGGCGAACCGATGGAGGTGCTGGGCCTGATCCTGCCCGACGGCGACGCCGTGGTGGCCCTGCTGGACGACGTCGACCTCGTCGACGACACCGATCCGCACTGGCGCAGATTGGTGGACGAGGCGATCGACCCGAACGCGGCAGACGAGGACTGAGGCCCGGCCCGGAAACGAAAAAGACCCGGTCTTGCGACCGGGTCTCTTCATTCGACTGGAGCGGGCGAAGAGATTCGAACTCTCGACCCCAACCTTGGCAAGGTTGTGCTCTACCACTGAGCTACGCCCGCACTTCAGTCGGAGGCGGGCGTATAGCGGGAAGGTTCGCCGTCTCGCAAGACCCTTTTGGAAAAAACCCTCGCGCTCAAGCAGCGAGGCTCCGCGAGCCGAGCGATAGCGCCCTTCCGCGCGTCAGCGCGGCGCCATCCTGATGGCGCCGTCCAGCCGGATGCATTCGCCGTTGATGTAGACGTTGCGAGCCAGCTCCAGCACCAGCGACGCATAGTCCGATGGCTTGCCCAAGCGGCTGGGGAAGGGGATCTGCGCGGCCAGGGCGTCCTGGATCTTCTGGTCCATGCCGGCCATCATGGGGGTCCACATGATGCCGGGCAGGATGGTGTTGATGCGCACGCCTTCCTGGGCCAGATCGCGGGCGACGGGCAGGGTCATGGCATAGACGCCGCCCTTGGAGGCCGAATAGGCCGCCTGGCCCACCTGGCCGTCCTGGGCCGCCACCGAGGCCGTATTGACGATCAGGCCGCGCTCGCCGTCCTCCATGGGCTCCAGGGTGATCATCCCGGCCGCTGATTGGCTGAGGACCCGGAAGGTGCCGAACAGGTTGACGCGGACGGTGCGCTCGAACTGGGCCATGTCGTGGGCCTTGATCTCGCCGGTGTCCTTCTTGCGCGAGACGGTCTTCATGCCAGTGGCGATGCCGGCGCAGTTGACGGTCAGACGCTCCTGGCCGTGGGCGGCGCGGGCCTTTTCGAAGGCGGCGGCGACAGAGGCGTCGTCGGTGACGTCGACCGAACAGAAGATCCCGCCGATTTCCTTGGCGATGGCCTCGCCCTTTTCGGCGTTGAGGTCGAACAGGGCGACCTTGGCGCCCGTCGCCGCGATGGCGCGCGCCGTTCCTTCGCCGAGGCCCGAAGCCCCGCCCGTGACCACTGCCGCGATCGACCCGTCGAGTTTCATCGTATTCGTCCCTATGTTCTGGTCTGAACTTCTGATTGCCGCGGGGATTTAGCCGCCATGACCGCCAAAGCCAAACCCGCCGCCGGAACGATCACGCCGGATGACGCCATCGATCCAGCCAAGGCGCTCGTGCCCTCGGTCCAGAGGGTCAACGAGGTGCGGGTCAGGACCGGCTTCTGGCCCAAACTGGGCCGGGTCGCGGCCCGCATCCCGTTCGCCGATCAGGTGGTCTCGGTCTACTACGCCGCACGCGACCCGGAGACGCCGATGGCGGCCAAGGGGATCATGCTGGGGGCGCTGGCCTATTTCGTCATGCCCCTGGACGCCATTCCGGATGTGCTGGCCGGGATCGGCTTCACCGACGACGCGGCGGTGATCACTGCGGTCATCGCGACCCTGGGGGCCAATGTGCGCAAACGCCACCGCGAGGCGGCCGAGAAGGCGCTCGACCGCCTGCGCGACATCTAGCTTTCGACCGTCACCACGACCTTGCCCATGACGGTGCGATCCGACAGGGCCTGGATGGCCTGGTGGGCGCGTTCGAGGGGGAAGGTCTGCGAGATGCGCGGCTTGATCTTGCCCTCGGCCCAGAACTTCATCAGGTCGGCGACATTGGCCTTGTGACCCTCGGGATCGCGCGCGGCCGCGGCGCCCCAGAAGACCCCGACCACCGACACCGACTTCAGCAGTGTCAGGTTCAGCGGGAAGGACGGGATGCCCGCCGGGAAGCCGACCACCAGATAGCGACCGTTCCAGTCCATCGAACGCAGGGCAGGCTCGGCATAGTCGCCGCCGACGCCGTCATAAACCACGTCCGGACCGTCGCGGCCCGAGGCCAGCTTGAACTCGCCCGACAGCTCCTTCTGGGCCGCCTTGTCCATCGGACCCGACGGATAGATCAGGCCGTTGTCGGCCCCGAGCTCCAGCGCGAACTGGACCTTGTCGTTGGTCGAGGCGGCGGCGATGACATGCGCCCCCATGGCCTTCCCCAGCTCCACGGCCGCCGCGCCCACGCCGCCCGCTGCGCCGAGCACCAGCAGCGCTTCGCCGGCCTTCAGCTGGGCCCGATCCTTCAGGGCGTAGTAGGAGGTGCCGTAGGTCATGATCAGGGCGGCGCCCTCTTCGAACGACATGCCGTCAGGCATCTTGATCAGGGTCTCGGCGCGCACCGCCAGCCGCTCCACCATCCCGCCCCAGCCGGGCATGGCGATGACGCGGTCACCCTTGAAGACGCCCTTTACCCCCTCGCCCACGGCCTCGACCACGCCCGCGACCTCGCCGCCCGGCGAGAAGGGGCGTTGGGGTTTGAACTGGTATTTGTCCTCGATGATCAGGGTGTCGGGGAAGTTCACGCCCACGGCCTTGACCTCGATGATGACCTCGCCGGCCTTCGGGGTCGGATCCAGGACCTCTTCGACCACGAGAGACGAGGGACCGCCGACGGTTTTCGAGAGCACAGCGCGCATTCTTTTGGTCTCACTTCGTTCGGGCGGCCTATCGCGCGTTCGCGCGACTTGAGGCCGCCTTGTCAGGTTGAACTCTGCGTCGCCCCCGTGGCGTGCGCGTCATGGGGACGCTAATCAGGCGGCGGCCCGAAAGAAAGAGGCCGAACGGTTTCAGGAGACGTCATGCCCGCCCCCGCCCTCATCCTCCACGGCGGCGCCGGCGCGCGCCGCAGCCGCGACTATACCGCCGAGATCGCCAACATGCGCGAGGTCGTCGAGGCCATGAAGGCCCGGCTCGAGGCCGGCGCATCGGCCCTGGACGTCGCGGTCGAGACCACGGTCCTGCTGGAGGATTCCGGCCTCTATGTCGCGGGGCGCGGCGCCTCGCCCAATCTGGCGGGCGAGTATGAACTGGACGCCAGCCTGATGGACGGGCCGAGCCGGCGGGCCGGCGCCGTCGCCGCCTTCCAGGGCTATCGCAATCCGATCCGCGCCGCGCGCACCGTCATGGACCACAGCCCCCATGTCCTTCTGGCCGGTTCCGGCGCCGCCCGGTTCGCGGGCGAGCACGGTCTGGACCGGATCGAGGACCCTGAGGCCTGGTTCACCCGCGCCGGTCAGGGCGAGGACAACCATCCGCCGGGACAGGGACCGCAACTAAGCCACGGCACGGTCGGCTGCTGCGTGCTGGACACCCGGGGCCGTCTCGCCGCCGCCACCTCGACGGGCGGGGTGTTCGGGAAACTGCCGGGCCGGGTCGGCGACACCCCGATCCCGGCCGCCGGAGTCTGGGCCACCGATCGGGTCGCCGTCTCCTGCACGGGCCAGGGCGAATATTTCATCCGCACCGCCGCCGCGGCCCAGATGCACTGGCGCGTCGAGGCGGGCGCCTCGATCATCGAGGCCGGTCAGGCCGTGATCGCCGGCATCGGCGACATGGGCGGCGATGGAGGGCTGATCGCGCTCGACGCTGCGGGCCATCGCGCCGACCCTTTCAACAGCCAGGGCATGAAGCGGGCCTGGCTGACCCCGGACGGCGAGATCGGGGTCGAGGTGTTCGGGAAGTAGAGGGCTGGCCGCCACATTACACCGCCGTAACTTACGCGGACGCGAACCCCTGATACGGTCGCCCCGCAAACTCCGGAGTCCGTCCATGAAGTCTCGCCTGAAGTCGGCCGTCGCGGCCCTCGCCCTCGTCTCCGCCCTGGGGACCTTCGCCCCCGCCATGGCCCAGGACGCTACGGGCGCCCCGCCCGCCGGCATCGCGGTGCCGCCGCTGGGCTTCGTCAAGCGCACCCTGCCGAACGGCATGGACGTCTACACAGCGCGGGACACGACCACGTCGAACGTCACGGTCCAGGTCTGGTACCGCGTCGGCTCCAAGGACGACCCGCAGGACCGCTCGGGCTTCGCTCACCTGTTCGAACACCTGATGTTCAAGGCGACCAAGGACTTTCCGGACGAGACCTTCGACCGCCTGACCGAGGACGTGGGCGGCAACAACAACGCCTTCACCAGTGACGACGTCACCGCCTACCACGAGACCATCCCGGCCAATCACCTGGAGCGTCTGATCTTCGCCGAGGCCAGCCGCCTGTCGTCGCTGGTCGTCGACGAGAGCGTGTTCGAGAGCGAACGTGACGTGGTCAAGGAGGAGTACCGTCAGGGCGTCCTGGCCAACCCCTATGGCCGGATGCGCCTGTTCCTGCCCATGCTGCTGTTCCAGCAAAGCCCCTATCGCCGCTCGACCATCGGCTCGATCGAGAACCTGGACGCCGCGACCATCGAGGACGTGCGTCGCTTCCACGCCACCTATTATCGCCCCGACAACGCCGTCCTGATCGTGGCCGGCAACTTCGACCAGGCCGAGCTGGACGGCTGGATCGACCGCTATATCGCGCCGATCGCCAATCCGGATCGCCCCTTGCCGGCCAATGACGCGTCCGAACCCGAGCCGACCGGACCGCGCGAAATGACAGTCCATGCGCCGAACGTGCCCCTGCCCGCCGTGGTGCGCGCTTGGCCGACCGTGCCCTATGGTCACCCGGATCGCGCCGCCCTGACCGTGCTGGACGGCATCCTGTCGACGGGCGAGAGCTCGCGAATGTATCGCTCGCTGGTCTATGAGCAGCAGATCGCCGCCCAGGCCGGCTCGTCGCCCGACTTCTCGCAGCAGGCCGGCTATCTGTCGGCCCAGGTCATCATGTCGGACGGCCATACGGTCGACGAAGGCCTGAGCGCCCTCGACGCCGAGATCGCCCGCTTCCGCAACGAACCGGTCACCGACGCCGAACTCAACGAAGCCAAGAACGAACTGGTCGCCGACGCCCTGCGCGGTCGCGAGACCATCGAGGATCGCGCCGGCGCCCTGGGCTGGGCCCTGATCAACACCAACAACGCGGCGACCGCCGACACCGAGGTCGCCGAAATCCAGGCCGTCACCGCCGCCGACGTGCAGCGCGTCGCCCGTGGCTACCTGACGGACCCGCGCTCGGTGACCCTGCGCTACCTCAACGCCGACGACGCCAATCCGGTCACGGCGCAGCAGACCGAGATCACCGCGCCGGTGACCCTCGCCGACCTCGCCCCCGTGGGTCAGGTCTTCACCCTGCTGCCCGAGGCCGAACGCGCCCGGATGCCGGCCACGACCGAGCCGGTCGCCCCGACCACGCCGCCGGTCGCCGACTTCCGCCTCGACAACGGCCTGCGCGTCCTGGTCGTCGAGAAGGACGGTCTGCCGCTGGTCTCCGCCCGGCTGAACTTCGACGCCGGTTCCGGCGACGAGGCGCCCGGCAAGGCCGGCGTCGCCGCCATGACCGCCGCCCTGCTGACGCAAGGCACGGCCACCCGCTCGGCGCCCCAGATCGCCACCGAGATCGAACAGCTGGGCGCCTCGATCGGCGCGGGCTCGGGGCCCGACTTCACAAACATCTACGCCAACGCCCCGGCCAACGTCTTCCCGCAGACGGTCGCCCTGATGGCCGATCTGGTGCGCAACCCCGCCTTCGCCCAAGAGGAGCTGGATCGCCAGCGCGACCAGACCCTGGACGGCCTGCGCGTCGCCCTGGCCACGCCGGGTCCGGTCGCCTCACAGGCCGCCGCCCGCGTCATCTACGGCGACGCCGCCTATGGCGCGCCGGGCTCCGGCACCCTGACCAGCATCCCCGCCATCACCCGCGAGGATGTCGCCGCCTTCCACCAGCATCGCTATCGCCCGTCGGAGGCCACCCTGGTCTTCTCCGGCGCGATCTCGGAAGCCGACGCCCGCGCATTGGCGCAGTCGGCGTTCGGAAACTGGCGGGACACCAACAACACCGCCGAGGCCCGCGTCGCCCCGATCGGCCGGCCCCTGGCGCCGCGCATCGTGGTCATCGACCAGCCGGGCGCCGGTCAGGCGGCGGTCACCGTCGCCGTGCGTGGCGTGTCCCGCACCGAGGCTGACTACTTCCCTCTGACGCTGGGCAACACGCTTCTGGGCGGCAGCTTCACCTCGCGCCTGAACCAGGAAATCCGCATCAAGCGCGGCCTGAGCTACGGCACGCGTTCGGGGCTGGGCGTGCGCCGCGAGGACGGCCTGTTCACCGCCAGCGCCCAGACGCGCAACGATGCGGCGGTCGAGGTGTCCGACCTGATCCTGGCCGAGATCAACCGTCTGTCGACGACCCGGCCGACAGCGTCCGAGCTGACCACCCGCCAGGCCATCCTGACGGGCGCCTTCGGCGACCAGTTGGGGACGGTCGACGGTCTGGGCGGCCTGGTCGCCAACCTGGCGCTCTATGACCTGCCGATGAGCGAACTGGCGGCCTACGTCGGGAATGTCGAAGCCATCGACGGCGCGGCGGTCCAGTCGGCCTTCGCCGAACACCTGCCGGTCGATCGGGCCAGCCTGGTCATCGTCGGCGACGCGGCCCAGTTCATCGACGCTCTGCGCGCCAAACACCCGAACGTCGAGGTCATCCCGATCTCGGCGCTGAACCTCGACAACGCGGCCCTGCAGTAGAAGACCGTATCTCCCTCCCCCTTCATGGGGAGGGAGAAGATTTAGTCCTCGCCGTCGTCCTCGCCCGCCTCGTCGCCGGCCTGGGCTTCTTTGGTCCCCACGACGTCGGTGGCCTGGTCGAGGGCGTACTGGGCCATCAGCTGGTAGGTGACCAGCTGCTCGGGGTCCTGGGACGCCCAGGCGCCGTTGGTCGCCATGCCCCGGGCCATGGCCGGAGCGTTCTGCAGAGCCTGCTGAACCTCGGGGTCGTTCATCGCGTCCGCGACCAGAGCCTCGACGTCGATATTGGCCAGGGCCTCCGCGGCGATCTGGCCCGCGTGGCGCGTGATCTCGGCGGTGAAGGCCGCGACCTCGGGCTGGTACTCGGTCCACAGGGCCTTGACGCGCATCTCACGCTCGTCTTCCGACAGGCTTTCGTCGTCGGAAATGGCCTCCGCGCGTTCGCCGAAGGCCTCCATCCGCGCCTCGAACGCCTGGGAGGCGGTCTCGATGGCGGCTTCGGACGGCGTCTGCTGCTCGCCGGCGAGGGCGGCGGACAGGGGCAGGACGGCCAGGGCGGCGGCGAGCGAGAGGACGCGGATCATGGCGAGAAGCTCCTTGAGTTCCCGTACAGGGTCCGCCCGACGGCCCGCCGGCTCAAGTGAAATCGCGGTAAGGCGCTGACGCGCCTTCCGGATCTTTCCCAGGAGCGCGGCTCATCAGGGCGCTCGGTTCAGTCGGCGGAAGGGGCCGCCGGGGCTGACGGCCCGGCGAGGGCCGCCTGTTCGGCGCGGTCGCGCATGGCCTGCGGCAAGCTCTGAAGTTGCCCTGCCGTGTTCTCGACATTGGTGCGCAGGGTCGCGCGCTCCGCCTCCGGCAGGGACATGAATTTCTGGGCGGCCAGAGCGAAGAAGTCCTGGATGAAGGCGTCGATCTCCGCCTGGAACCGGGTCTGGATGGCGTCGAGCTCCGCCTTGGCCGCATCGGGACTGAGCGCCGTCAGACGTGCGGCGTCCTTCATCTCGGCATCGACGGCCAGCACCCGTCGGCCCAGGGCCGCAGAGCGTTCATTGAAGGCCGCTTCCTCCGGCGAGATCTCGGCCTCCGGTTCCGCGGCGGTCTCCGCCGCAGCCGGCGCCTCGGCGGGCGATCCGGCCGGCGGAACCGACGGCGTTCCTTCCTGTCCCGGAAGCGACAGGGCCCCGATCAGCAGGAACAGCGGCAAGGATAGGACGGCCATCAACGCTCTCTCGATTTCGATCGCCGTCCGTGTCGCGAAACAGGCTTCGGCTCAAGTCGAAACTGCGTGATGACCTACTTCGGACCCGGGCGCATCCGGGCGTTCTGCGCCTGGGCCTGTGTCTGATAGCGCGCCACGATCGCGGCGATGGCGCGACGAGCCTCGGCCTCATCGCCGTTGGCCGCGGTGATGGCCTCAACGATCTCCCGATTCATCTGGGCCCGCGTTTCCGGGTCTGTCACGGCGGGCGCCAGGCCGGGACGGTCGATCCAGCGTTGAGGCGGCGGGATTTCGCCCCGAACAACCTCCTGGGCCAGCGACGGCGTGCCGGCGGCGGTGGCGATGGTGGCGGCGGCGGCGACCGCCAGTAACAAGAGCTTGCGCATGGGACCCTCCCTCAAAGGCCGGCGGACGATGTCCGCGAACCATCGATTGCGCAAGACTGTGTTCGCTGAACCGATCGTCGCGGCGCCTTTCGTCAGCTCTTCCGGTCGCGCTTGGCCAGAACCCGCAGGCGCAGGGCGTTCAGCTTGATGAAACCGGCCGCGTCGTTGTGGTCATAGGCCTGAACGCCCTCTTCGAAGGTCACCAGGTCCTGATCGTACAGGCTGTTGGCGCTCTCGCGCCCGATGACGGCGACATTGCCCTTGTAGAGCTTCACGCGAACCGTGCCCGAGACCTTCTGCTGCGACAGGTCGATAGCGGCCTGGAGCATCTCGCGCTCGGGCGAGAACCAGAAGCCGTTGTAGATCAGCTCGGCGTATTTCGGCATCAGCTGGTCCTTCAGGTGCATGGCGCCCCCGTCCAGCGTGATCGACTCGATGCCGCGGTGGGCGGCGATCAGGATCGTACCGCCGGGCGTCTCGTAGACGCCGCGCGACTTCATGCCGACATAGCGATTCTCGACCAGGTCGAGGCGGCCGATGCCGTTGTCGTGCCCGAGCTCATTGAGCTTCGTCAGGAGGGTAGCCGGCGACATGGCCACGCCGTCGATGGAGACCGCGTCGCCCTTTTCGAAGCCGACGGTGATGATGGTCGCCTTGTCGGGCGCATCCTCGGGCGCGATCGTGCGCTGGTGGACGAACTCGGGGGCCTCGACGGCCGGATCCTCGAGGACCTTACCCTCGGACGAGGAGTGCAAAAGGTTCGCGTCGACGCTGAAGGGCGCCTCGCCGCGCTTGTCCTTGGCGATCGGGATCTGGTTCTTCTCGGCGAAGTCCAGCAGGGCCTCGCGGGAGCGGTATTCCCACTCGCGCCAGGGGGCGATGACGCGGATGTCGGGTTCAAGCGCGTAGTAGCCGAGCTCGAAGCGGACCTGATCGTTGCCCTTGCCGGTGGCGCCGTGACAGACGGCGTCGGCGCCGACCATGCGGGCGATCTCGATCTGACGCTTGGCGATCAGCGGACGGGCGATCGAGGTGCCGAGCAAATAGTCGCCCTCGTACTGGGCGTTGGCGCGGAACATCGGGAAGACGAAGTCGCGCACGAACTCCTCGCGCAGGTCGTCGATGAAGATGTTCTCGGGCTTGATGCCCATCTTCAGGGCCTTCTCACGGGCGGGGGCGAGCTCTTCGCCCTGACCCAGGTCGGCGGTGAAGGTCACGACCTCCGCGCCGTATTCGGTCTGCAGCCACTTGAGGATGATCGAGGTGTCCAGGCCGCCGGAATAGGCCAGGACGACCTTCTTGACGGGCTTGTCGGAAGCTTTGGCCATGGCGGGATCTTTCGCAGAACGGCGGGAGAGGATTTGGCCGCGCTTAAACGGCCTGAACGCCTGTGATGCAAGGGCGAGACTGTGGCCGGGGCGCCGGGTCTATCGCCGGGCGAACCGCCGCCCTATCTTCCGGCCATGTCCGACGCACCCGAAACCCCGCCTGAACGCGTCCTCAGCGAGCCCGCCAAACGCGCCCTGGCCGAGGCGGCCGAGCGTCGCGCGAAGGCCGAGGCTGTGGAGCTGGCGACCGAACACGGCGGCCCGCGCGGACCCGAGCCCACCCGCTACGGCGACTGGGAGAAGAAGGGCATTGCGGTCGATTTCTGAGGGTCGAACGAATCCCGGCGAACAGTGTTAACCTTTTCGTCCAGACCTTTGCCTGTCTCCGGGGGTTCCATGCGTCGTCTCGCCCTGATCGTCCTCGCCGCCGTCGCTGTCCCGGGCGCCGTCGGAGCCCAGACCTACGGACAGCCCTATTACGGTCCGGCGCCGGCGACATACGGCCAGCCGTATGGCGGGCCCGTCGGCTACGGATACGGCGGCTATGGCCAGAGCTACGGATATGGATCGGGCTACGGCGACCCGCGCGCCTACCGGCCGCCGGTTCAGTACGGCCACGGCTACGACCGGGGCGGACGCTACGGACACAGTTCGTATCGCTCCGGCCAGTGGACGCGCTGGTCCAGTCCGCCGGGACGCGGCTACCACGACGTCTATGGCTACAACGACGATCGCGCCCCGCGCGGGACCGACTACGGCCGGTCGCGGGATCGGGACTGTTCCTGCGGCGTCGGAGCCTATCTTTACGATCGCTGAGGCCGGCTTAACGCCAGAAAAGCGAGATTTAACCACGTCTTGAACGGATTGCTCCCTTCCGGGGAGCATCCGGAACCCTTCCGCGCGGGAAGGCCTACGGTGGCCTCGAACGTCGCGGAGTCCGTCCTGTGAAAACCCTTGTCTCAATCCTCACCGCCCTGCTTCTGCTCGGCGCCTCGCCCGCGCTGGCGAGCGAAAACGGCGGCGGCGCGCAGCACGGCGGTGGCGGCGGCTATGGCGGAGGCGGCCACGGTGGAGGCGGTCATGGCGGCGGGGGCTGCGGCGGTGGGTGCGGCGGCGGCCACTACGGCGGCAACATCAATGTGAACGTCAACGCCAACGCCAATGCGAGCGCCTACGCCGGGGCGGGCGCCGGCGCCTACATCAACGCGCGCGGCTATGACGTCGGTGCGATCCGGGGCGGCGGCGGTTATGGCGGGGGCGCAATCGTCCACGGCAGCGGCGGCGTCGACATGGGCGGCTATGGCTACGGCGGAGGCTATGCGGTCGTCGTCAGCGG
>Ga0247737_1000109_pt1 | contig 24746 bp, 16 predicted proteins | sample UWRJL028104C2_FD_180937 | JGI IMG/M metagenome (GOLD analysis project Ga0247737, IMG submission 180937) | Plant litter microbial communities from Arlington Agricultural Research Station in Wisconsin, United States - UWRJ-L028-104C-2 | ecosystem: Environmental > Terrestrial > Plant litter >...
CGTTCACCGAGCGGTCGAGGTGGATGGCCAGGTGCGGGATGCGCGCGAACGGGCCGGTCCGCACCAGGCGGGCGGTGCCGTCACGCTGCACGACCCGGCCGGCGAACTCCAGCTCGCGGTCGAACCAGGAGGGCACGACCGGGCCGCCATACACCTCGACGCCGGCCTGCCACCAGCCGAAGCTCACGGTTGACGGCTTGGGCTTGAGCTTGAAGCCGGGCGAGTCGGTGTGGGCGCCCAGGACGCGGAACGGGGTGCGCGAGCCGGCCGTCGCGGGCAGCGCCACCGCGATGACCGAGCCGTCGCGCACGACCACCAGACGTGCGCCCGGGCGTACGGCGTCGGACCAGTCGGCCGTCTCATCGAGCAGCGCGTAGCCCGCGTCGCCCAGCCGGCGAGCGACCTCGGCGGACGCGTGATAGGAACTCGGGGACGCCGAAACGAAGGCGGCCAGATCGTCGATGTGGGCAAGCGCATCCATGTGGTTCATCAGAACATGGCCGGTCACCATTGGTCACTCGACCGGCGCGAAGCCGGGCAGCCACTCCTCGAGGATCGATCGATAGGGCGCCTCGGCTTCGAGCTGGCAGAGCACGCCGATCGAGCCCAGCGTCACCCGGTGGATCAGCAGGTAGGACGGGGGCAGGTTGAGCTTGCGGCCGAGCTGGTAGGCGGGGGAGCGCGGACTGCTCAGCCGGGCCGCCTCGCCGCGCAGCCAGGCCCGGGTGAAGCGGAACTCGTCGACCGCGACCGGCTCGATCATCGGGCGCAGGAAGTCGAGCACGGCCTGGGCGTCGATCTCGTCGTCGGGCTTGATGAAGCCCTCGTCGCGCAGCCCGTCGGCGACGCCTGGGGCGTCGCCGTCGAGGGCCAGGCGCACCAGCCGGCCGATCGGCTCCGGGTGCCCGCCGGGCAGCCGGGCGACCGCGCCGAAGTCGATCACGCCGAGGCGGCCGTCGGGCAGCATCCGGAAGTTGCCCGGGTGCGGGTCGGCGTGGAGCAGCCCGGCGCGTGCGGGCGCTGAGAAGTGCAGGGTCGCCATCAGGCGGCCGGCCTCGTTCCGCTCCGCGGCAGTGCCGTCAGAGATGATCTTAGAAAGGGGTGTGCCCTCGATCCATTCGGTGACGAGGACCCGCGGCGCCGACGCGAGCACCCGGGGCACGAAGATCTCAGGATCTTTCGCGTACGCCTCGGCGAAGGTCTTCTGGGCCTCGGCCTCCATCGCGTAGTCGAGTTCCTCGGTGATCCGCTCGCGGAGCTCGGCCAGCAGCGGCTTGATGTCCATGCCGGGCTGGACCAGCTTGAACATGGTGGCCAGCCGGGAAAGCTGCTTGAGGTCGGCGATCAGCGCGTCGCCGGCACCCGGATATTGCACCTTGACCGCAACGGCGAGCGTCTTGGGCCGGGCGTTCTTGCGGGCCGGGGGCAGCTTCCAGACCGCGCGATGCACCTGGCCGATGCTGGCCGCGGCAGCCGGGCTGTCGTCGAACTCGGCGAAGAGGTCACGCCAGCCAGGACCGAGCTGCTCGGTGAGCACCTTGTGCAGGCTCGCCACCGGCATCGGGGGCGCGGCCTCCTGCAGCTTGGTCAGGGCCTGACGGTAGGGGCCGGCCATCTCCTCGGGCATCGCGGCCTCGAAGACCGACAGCGCCTGCCCGAATTTCATGGCGCCGCCCTTGAGCTGGCCCAGGACGCTGAAGAGCTGCTCGGCGGTGCGCTGCTGGATGTCGGCCGAGATCACGTCGGTGGCGATCCCGACGGCGCGCTTGCCGAAGCCCAGCACCGTACGTCCCGCGAAGCCCAGCGGAAGCGCGGCCAGCTTGGCGGTGCGGGCCGCCGCACGCCGGGGAATGTCGCTCACCAGATCATTGTGACCGACGTGCCGGCAGCCAACAGTCCGCATCGATGTCTTTTGTCCATAGTCAGCCGGAAAAGTCCGTCCCGGATTCGTCGTCATCAGCGTCTCCGCACCCCCGTGGGCACAGTTGCGACCAGATTCGTGGTCATCAGCGTTTTCGGAGTGCTCGGCGGGCGCAGTCGCAGGCGGGATGTGCTGGCCAGGTGCGGCGGCGGAGGCGGCCCGGGGAGGTCACCTCGGTCGACGCGCCCAGCGTTTCCGGGGCGCCGCCGTCGAGGAAGGTGAGCGCCTCTTCGACGGCGTAGGCAGTGGCGGCGAGCAGGGTCGCCACCGTGCAGGGCTCGGGGCCGGTGCGTGGGGGCGGGCCGGGCCACGCGGCGTCACGATCACGTCGATGCCGGTCGAGGCAGGCGAGGCACGGAGCGCCGGCGGGCGGCACCAGGGGGCCGATCACCGCGGCGCCCTCGCGGATCGTGACGGCCAGGTGGGGCTGGCCGCGCTGAGCGTGGGCCGCGGCCAGCAGGATGACCGGCGTGTCGGGGTCGAGCTGAATGGCGAGGGTGGCGGCGCCGCGCACGCCACTGGTCTCCAGGCCCGGCACCGCGCGCTCGAGAGCTGCGGCGACCGCGTCGTTGCGGGACGTGCCGACGTCGGAGCCGCGCAACGGGCCGGCCGCCAGCTCGCCCGGCTGGACCTTGCCGGGCAGGTCGAGATGCACGTGGCCGACGCCCGCCTCGGCCAGGGCCACCGCGATCGGGGCGCCCAGCCTGCCCTTTCCGGTGATCAGCACTCGGGCGGCGTGGCGTCGGCGCAGGCGGGTGGCGGGGGTGCGGGAGGCGTCGCCGCGCAGCGCGAGCACGGCGGCCTCGCCGGTGAGCCGGTGCGCGGACGGGATGGCGGGGAGCAGCGAGGAGGCCGGGAGAGCCAGCCCGGCCGCGCGGAGAGTGTCGACGACCGCCTGGGCGTCGTCGGGCGGCACGCCGAGCTGGGCGGCCTCGAGCAGTACCCGTCGCTCGGGCCGGCTGCCGTCGAGCAGGTCGAGAACGAGGGCGGTGCGTGGATCGGGGAGGCGTAGCACGACGGAGCGGGACGGGTCGGAGCCGAGCTGCAGCTCGCCTCCGTCGCGCCAGACGCGGGGCAGACCGGGGATGAGGGTGGGGCGATTCACGCATCACAGGATGTCATCGAAGGGATGCGGAGCGAATTAGTTGTCCACAGGCCCATCTAGCCTCTGACGCGCGTTGTCCACAGCCTTTGGTGAGTTATCCACAGGTGCGGAGCGTTGTCCACAACCTCACTCAACGTGCCGCGTGCGATCGGGATATGGCAGTCCGGGAGGAAAACGCCGGGGAGGGCGACCTGCCCTCCCCGGGTGGGTGAACAGCCTTGTCGCAGACGCTTCGATGGCCTAGTGGGGCATGGTCTGCGGGCCGTTCGTGGGTCAGACCTTGGCCTTGCCCAGAATGCGGTTCACCGTCGTCCCGCAGACCGGGCACTTGCCCTTGGCCATGTTCATGCCGGTCTTCGAGACCTCGACATTGCCCTGGAAGTCGCGCTTCTCCTTGCACTTAACGCAATAACCGTTGTACGTGTTGTCGGCCACGGTTCCTCCTCGTCATGTTGTCGGCCGGGTCGGCCCCTTTGCCTGCTCGCGGTGGCAGGCCGCGACCTGTGTTCGGCGCTGGACCGCTCCGGGACCACGTGGATGTGGCCAGCCGTCGGGGCGAGCACTACCCAGGTCAAGGCCGTTCCATGTCAGCGCGGTGCCGGCGGTGTCGCCGACTTCGTGAGTCTGCCGGTCCGAATCGCCCTTTTTGGGATGTTGTGCCGCAACACGCCGTGTGCTGCCATCAAACAGGCGGAAACGGGACGTTGAGCGCGATGGCGGCAGGATCACGTCATGGGCTAGGTTGGCGAACGAGCACAGATGTTGCAGCGGTGGAAATTTTTTTCGGTATTACCCGGACGAAGCACGCATTCCGTCGCGTGTCATCGCGCGTACTCTTGCGGTGACACGGGTCTCACGGATTAGCGTCTCTACGTGAACCCGAATCTGGGCCGCGCGAGCCGGTAATGGCCCGCACGCGTAAGCCCGTCGTCGAAGTGCGGCGTAGCCAGCGCCGGCGTCGAACAGTGTCCGCCTACCGGGACGGCGAGCGCGTGGTCGTGCTGATCCCCGACCGGTTCTCCCGGGCCGAGGAGACCGAGTGGGTCGAGCGGATGCTGGCCCGTCTGGCCGCGCGCGACGAACGCGTTCTGCGCACCGACGACGAGCTGCTGATCAGGGCGCACCGCCTCACGGCCCGCTACCTGCCCGACCACGTGGCGAGCGTCCAGCCGGCCAGCGTGCGCTGGGTGACCAATCAGAACGGCCGGTGGGGTTCCTGCACCCCCGATGACAGTACGATCCGCATCTCCCACCGCATCCAGGAGATGCCCGACTGGGTGATCGACTACGTGCTGCTGCACGAGTTGGCCCACCTGGTCGTCCCCAGCCACAGCGGCGGCTTCTGGGAACTCGTCAACCGGTACCCCAAGGCCGAGCGCGCCCGCGGCTATCTCGAAGGGATCTCCGCCGCGACCGGCTTGGTGCTGGCGGACGACTAGCCGCCGGCTGTGCTCCCGGTTCGCCAGGGCGCGGCTCGGCGCGATCGGCCTGGTGCTGCACTCGACGCGAAAGTTCGCTAGCCGCCGAGCAGCGCCCGGGTGTTCTCCCAACCTTCCAGGGCGGGGTCGAGGCTGGATAGCTCGGCGGGGCCGCGCAGGCGTCGCCACTCGGGGGTGGAGGAGACGTCGCCGGGGTGGGGAGCGTCGCGCCGCAGGAGCGGGGCGGTGGCGGTGTCGAAGTCGTGGTCGGCCAGCCATTCGGGTGCGGGCAGGCTCGTGGCCAGCCCGAACAGGCCGTTTCCGGGGCCGCCGGAGGCCACTGCGACGGCCTTGTTCTCCAGCGGACGCAGCAGCTTGCCGAGGATCATGCCGGGCACGTCGGGCGCGTCCGCGGCGAGCACGGCTGCCTGGTCGAACCCGTCGGCGGCGGCTGCCTTCAGCACCGGCAGGTAGGTGGCGGTCGGTACCTCGTAGATCCGCATGCCGGGCCAGGCGATCTCGGCAGCCAGCTCGAGATCGTCGGCGGTTGCGGCGACGGCGGCCTCGGCCTCGGCCAGGCGTGCCAGCAGGTCGACCACGTCCTCGGCGAGCGCCGCCCGCCAAGCGGTCAGGTCGACGCCGGGCGGACTCCACGTCACCGGCACCAGCAGCACCGCAACCACCCGTCGAACCATGCCCCCACCCTATCCATCGGCTTTCGTTGCAGGCCCGCCCGGATGGCGGCGGCAGAGGGATCGGGACGGCAGCTGGCGCGGCGAGTGTCAGTGGGCTTCGGGTAGCTCGTACACCCAAGATTTTGATCTTGGAAAGCGCGGAGCCGGGCCCTCTCCTTCGCGGGCCCGGCGCCGGATGACTACTTCGGCTCGTCGCCCTTTTCGTCGGGTTCGCCCTGGCCGAGGTGGTCGAGTTCGCTGATGTCCCAGTCGGCGCTGCCCTGGGCGAAGACCTCGGGGTTGGCGAAGTCCTCATCGGTGGGGAGCAGGTCGGGGTGGCCCCACAGGGCGTCGCGGCCCTGGATGCCGCGCTGCTCGGTGACCGCTGTCCAGAGGGCGCCCGCCTCCCGCAGGCGGCGGGGACGCAGCTCGAGACCGACCAGAGCGGCGAACGTCTGCTCGGCCGGGCCGCCCGCGGCGCGACGGCGGCGGAACGCCTCGCCCAACTGGACCACCGACGGGAGACGGTCGCCGGCGGCGTTGTCGACGACGTGGCCGACCCAGCCCTCGATCAGCGCGAGCGCCGTTTCGAGACGGCCCAGGCTCGCCTTCTGCTGCGGGGTGTCCTCGGGGGTGAAGATGCCCTCAAGCGCCATCGCCTGCATCGACTCGGGATCGTTCGGGTCGACGCGGCCCATCGCCTCTTCGATCGCCTCACGATTGACGGTGATGCCGTTCGCGTACGTCTCGACGGCGTTCAGCACGTGGGCGCGCAGCCACGGCACGTGGCCGAAGAGGCGCTGGTGAGCGGCCTCGCGCAGCGCGACGTAGAGGCGGACCTGGTCCTCGGGGATCTCGAGACCGTCGCCGTAGGCCTTGATGTTGGCCGGGACGAGCGCGGCGGTGCCGGTCGGGCCGAGGGGCAGGCCGATGTCGCCGGCCGAGAGCACCTCGGCCGCGAGCTGGCCCAGTGCCTGGCCGAGCTGGCCGCCGAAGAGCGCGCCGCCGAGGGTGGCAACCATCGACTGCATCGGGCCGAGCTGGGCCTTCGCCTCGTCGGGCACGAGGTCGCCCATCGCGCCGACCATGCGGCCGGCGATCGGGTCACACAGTTTTTTCCACACGTCGAGGGTGTTGTAGATCCACTCGTTGCGGTTCCAGGCGGCGGCCGTACGGATGCCGCTGGGCAGGGCGGAGGCGGGGTCGAGCCAGAGATCGGCGAGCCGCAGCGACTCCTCGACCTGGTGACGCTCGAACATGTTCACCGCGGGGTCGCCGGCGGCCGCGAGCTGGCTCGCCGCGACCTGGCGGGCGAGGTCCCAGTTCACGGGACCGCTGCCGGGACCGGCGAACATCTGCTGCAGCTGCGCCATGAACTGCTGCATCTGCTGCGGGTCGGAGGGGTCGGGCGGCTGGGCGCCCGGCAGGGAGAAGCCGAACGGGATATCAGGCACGTGCTCAACCGTACGCGCGAAACACTCGCTCCGGACCGGTGGCGGTGTCAGCTCAGAGAGAACTCAGGCGGGGGCGCTAGTCTCACGCGCATGAGACGTCGTGGTGTCACCGTCATTCTCGGTGCACTGATCACCGCCCTGCTGGCAGTCGGTGTGATGGCCGCACCCCTGCCCTACGTCGTGCTGAAGCCCGGCCCGACGGTGAACACGCTCGGTTCGGACAACGGCACCGAGGTGATCCAGGTGACGGATGCGAAGACCACCACATCGGCCGGTCAGCTGCGCCTGACCACCGTGAACGTGCAGTCGCAGGTCGAGCTGGTCTGGGCGATCAGTGGCTGGCTGAACCATTCCGACGCGGTCGTGCCGCGCGAGCTGATCTATCCGCCCGACCGCACGGAGAAGCAGGTCGAGCAACAGAACGCCGAGGAGTGGACCGAGTCGCAGAACAGCGCGGTCACGGTCGCCCTCACCAAGCTGGGCTATCCGGTGCTCACCGTCGTCAAGACGGTCACCGCGGGCGGTGCGGCCGGCGGCGTCCTGCGCAAGGGCGACGTGATCACCGAGGTCGACGGCGTCAAGGTGACCGGCCCGGCCAAACTGACCGAGCTGGTCCGGGCCAAACCCGCCGGCACCGCGCTCACTCTTACTTATCAGCGCGCCGGCAAGTCGGCCACCGCCCAGGTCACCACCAGGGCGGGCGACGACGGCACGCCGCGGCTCGGCATCGAGATCGAGACGAAGCAGGACGCGCCGTTCAAGGTGGCGATCGACCTCGACAAGATCGGCGGGCCGAGCGCGGGCCTGATGTTCACGCTCGGGATCATGGACAAGCTTGAGCCGGTCGACCTGACCGGCGGCAAGATCATTGCGGGTACGGGGACCATCGACAACGAGGGCAATGTGGGCCCGATCGGTGGGATCCCGCAGAAGCTCGTCGGCGCCAAGAAGGCCGGTGCTCGGGTCTTCCTCGTCCCCAAGGGCAACTGCGCCGAAGCGCTGCGTAACTCCGTGGATGGTCTGCCGATGGCCGAGGTGGCCACCGTGGACGACGCGTTGACCGCGCTCAAGACCTTCACCGGTGGTGGCACACCCAAGCCGTGCTCGGCTGAGTGACGGATGACGTACGGTGAGACACCGGCCCGACTGAACTGTGGAGCCTCCGTTGGTAATGCGTAACAGTCCCCTGCCGAGGATGAGCCGGCGCGGTCGCGTCACCGTCGGCGTCCTGGTCGGGGTCTTCCTCCTTTTTACTCTGCTCGGGTGGGGCATCGACGCGTACACCGATTACCTCTGGTTCAACGAGGTCGACTTCGTCAACGTCTTCTCCGGTGTCCTCCTCACCCGCCTCCTTCTCTTCCTGGTCATCGGTCTCGCGGTCGCGCTGATCATCGCCGGGAACCTCTATCTCGCCTACCGTCTGCGTCCGCTGCTCAGGCCCCACTCGGCCGAGCAGGCGACGCTCGAGCGCTACCGGATGATCCTCACGCCGCGGCTCGGCACCTGGATCGCCGTCCTCACCGTCATCATCGGCTTCTTCGCCGGGCTCTCCGCGCAGGGCCAGTGGAAGAACTGGATGCTGTTCCGCAACGGCGGAAACTTCGGCATCAAGGATCCCGAGCACAAGGTGGACATCGGGTTCTACGTCTTCAACTACCCGATCCTGCGCTACGCGCTCGGCGTGGCCTTCACGGCGGTGGTGCTCTCGGTGCTCGGCTCGCTCGCGGTGCACTACATCTTCGGCGGCGTTCGCCTGCAGGGCGTCGGTGACCGGATGACCGCCGCCGCGCGGGCCCACCTGACCACGCTGGTCGCAGTCTTCGTGCTGCTCAAGGCGGTGGCCTACATTCTCGACCGCCGTGCCCTGCTGCTCGAGCAGCACGTGTCCCCGGGCCTTTACGGCGCTGGCTACACCGACGTCAACGCGCTGCTGCCGGCCAAGGAGATCCTGGCGTACATCTCGATCGTCGTGGCGATCGCGATCATCGTGTTCTCCAACGCGGGCATGCGCAATCTGGTATGGCCCGGCGTCTCGCTGGCCCTGCTGGCGATCTCGGCGGTGGCGATCGGCGGCATCTACCCGCTGGCCGTGCAGAACTTCTCGGTCAAGCCCAGCCTGAGCGAGAAGGAAGCGCCGTACATCCAGCGCTCGATCAACGCGACCAGGGCGGCGTTCGGGCTCGACGGCACCCAGATAGACCCCTATCGCGCGAACAACGTCGTCCCGCCGAGTGGCCTGGCCGCCGACTCCAGCGCCCAGAACGCGCGCGTGGTCGACCCGCAGCTGGTCTCCCAGGCGTTCACCCAGTCGCAGCAGTCCCGCGGCTTCTACGACTTCGGCAAGAAGCTCGACGTCGACCGCTACACGATCGGCACCAAGACCGCCGACTACGTGGTCGGCGCCCGGGAGATCAACGACGACAAGCTGACGACGCAGCAGCGCAACTGGCTCAACCGGCACACCGTCTACACCCACGGCTACGGCCTGGTGGCGGCGCCGGCCAACCAGGTCGTCTGCGGTGGTCTTCCGTACTTCGTCTCCGGTTTCCTCGGCGACGACCGCCCGCCGGGCTGTTCCGCGGCGACCGAGGAGATCAAGGTCTCCCAGCCGCGCATCTACTTCGGCGAGCAGTCCACCGAGTACGCGATCGTCGGCCAGCAGAACGCGGCCCGCAAGGTCGAGTTCGACCGTCCGCAGGAGGAGAACAACAACGCGGAGGAGCTTTACACCTACAGCGGCCAGGGCGGCGTCGAGATCGGCTCGTTCTTCCGGCGGCTCGTCTTCGCGATCAAGAACACCGAGAGCAACTTCCTGCTCTCCGACGCGGTCAACAAAGACTCCCGGCTGATGTATATCCGTGAGCCGCGCGAGCGCGTGGCCAAGGTCGCGCCGTTCCTGACGATCGACGGCGACCCCTACCCGGCGGTCGTCGACGGCCGGATCACCTGGATCCTCGACGGCTACACCACGTCGGCGACCTACCCCTACGCGCAGAAGATCAACCTGGCCACCGAGACGCAGGACGAGCTCACCGGCCAGGGGCAGTTCGCGCTGGCCCGCGACGACGTCAGCTATATGCGCAACTCGGTGAAGGCGACGGTCGACGCCTACGACGGCACGGTCAAGCTCTACGAATTCGACGAGAACGACCCGGTGCTCAAGGCCTGGAACAAGGCCTTCGGCGGTGACCTGATCATCCCGAAGGCGGAGACGCCGGCCGCGCTGGCGGCGCACTTCCGTTACCCGCAGGACCTGTTCAAGGTGCAGCGGAACCTGCTCACCCGGTTCCACGTGACCGACCCGCAGGCGTTCTTCTCCGGCCAGGACTTCTGGCAGGTGCCGAATGCGCCGGACGCGCCGTCGAGCAACCAGAAACAGCCGCCGTTCTACCTCAACGTGCAACTGCCCGAGCAGGAACAGACCAGGTTCCAACTCACCGCCGGCGTGACACCGGCCAACCGGGAAAATCTCGCGGCACTGATCTCCGGGTCGTACGTGGATAACAACCCGGTGCTCGAGGTGCTGGAACTACCGGACCAGACGGTCATCCCAGGACCCACCCAGGTCCACCAGAAGATGACCAACAACGCCTCCGTGCGACAGCAGATCAACCTGCTCTCCAACAACTCGCAGTCGCAGGTGCTCTACGGCAACCTGATCACGCTACCGGTCGAGGGCGGCGTCCTCTACGTCGAACCGGTCTACGTCAAGGCGGGCAACCAGGAGAACGCGGCGCCACTGCTGCAGAAGGTCCTGATGTCGTACGGCGACGGCGGAACGTATGTGGTGCTGGCCGACAACCTGAAACAGGGCCTCGACCAGTTGGTCGCCCAGGGTAAGGCTGCCCAGACCGGCAACAACACGGGTGGCAACAACACCGGCGGAAACCCGGGCAACGTACCGCCGCCCAGCCTCACCGGTGAGCTGGCCACGGCAGCGGACGAACTCGACCGGGCGATCGCCAACGTCAAAACGGCGCAGGCGGCGGGCGACTTCGCCAAGTACGGCGAGGCGCTCGAAGCCCTGGAGAAGGCCATGAACAACTTCCAGAGCGCCCAGAACGCGGTCGGCGGCACCACGCCCACGCCGGCGCCCAACTCGTCGAACCCGTCGGCACCGCCGGCCTCGACGAACCCCTCGCCGACCACCGGCGGATGACCCACGGGTCCGGTGACCTGCCGTCTGGTGGGTCACCGGACCCCGTTTTGCAGCTGAGAGCAGCTGTGCGCTAGGCTTATGAAGCCGACGCGGGGTGGAGCAGCTCGGTAGCTCGCTGGGCTCATAACCCAGAGGTCGCAGGTTCAAATCCTGTCCCCGCTACGATGAGATTCGTAGGTCAGAACGCGGTTCGTCGTCATGACGGACCGCGTTTTTTGATCTTCGTCCGGGCGCAGTCTGGACGACCAGATTTCTTGTTTCACGACAAATTGTCACCGTGGTCGGTACCGTTCCCTGGGAGACTATTTCGAGGTCTCTGACGTGTCGATGGATGGTGACCGCTTCGCCGGGACATGACCTGCTCAGCGGCCGGGATGGTGGGCGCGTTGACGGGAACATCGAGTCCTGTGCAGATCGAGGCGTACCGGGTGGACCTGGGCGCGGTCATCGACCCTTCCGGCGGCGCGATTATCGCCATTGCCAGTTCCGGTCTGATCGCTCACTGCAATCAGACGGCGGCCTTGCTGTATGGCTATCGCGTGGCTGATCTTGTCGGTATCGACGCGCAGGTCCTCGTTCCGCCAGAGCTGCGAGAAGCCGAATCTCTGATCCTGCGGCGTGTCACGGCGGGTGAGAATCCGGGGAGTCACCGGACGCAGCGGTTGCGCCGTGACGGGACCGTGGTGCCCGTGGTGTTGACCTTCTCGCCGATCTTCGACTCCACCGACGTCGTCGCCGCGGTCGTGGTCATCGCGCATCCGATCAGCGGCGCACGCAGCCGCGGCGTCGGCGGCCCTGAGGTGATGAATCCCGGTGGGCAACCCGTCGACGATGCGGGTCAGCGTGGCCTGGATGGGCAGCACCGCCGATTCCAGGCGCATATCGACACCGAATACGCGAACGAGCGGGTGGAGGTGTCCGACGCTCAGGACCGCTTCGAGGTCATCATGGGCGACGAACGTGCCCAGGAGATGGTCGAGGTCGAGCAGGCCCAGGACCGGTTCCAGGTCAGGATGGGTGAGGAACGCGCCGAGGAGAAGGTCCAGGTAAAGCTGGCACAGAACCGGTTCCAACAACGGGTCAGTGCGGAACGCGCTCTGGAGCGGATCCAGGTCGAGCAGGCTCAGGACCGGTTCCACCATCGGATGGGCGAGGAACGCGCCCAGGACCGAATCGACCGGGAACAGTTGCAGGCCCAGCTGCACCAAGGCCAGCGCCTGGAGATTCTGGGGCAGCTCGCCGGCGGGGTCGCCCACGATTTCAACAACCTGCTCGCCGTGATCCTGAATTACGCCGCGTTCGTCGCCGAGGAACTCGCCGCCGAACCCGCCGAGCACCTGCAGGCTTCCGGCCGCGACGTCGAACAGATCCGGCGGGCCGCGGAACGGGCCGCCGAGCTGACTCACCAGCTGCTGGCCTTCGCCCGCCGCGAAGTCGTCCAGCCCCGGGCGCTTGATCTCAACGACGTCGTCACGGACGTGGAGAATCTGCTGCGCCGCACGATCGGCGACGACATCACCCTGTCGACGGACCTGGCCGCGCAGCTGTGGCTGGTGCTGGTCGACGCCGGCCAGATCGAGCAGGTCCTGGTCAACCTCGCGGTCAACGCCCGCGCCGCGATGAACACCGGTGGCGCCTTGAGTATCGACACCGCGAACGTGCTCATCGACCCCCACACCGACAGGCTGCTGCAAGCCGGCCGCTACGTACGGATACGAGTCGGTGACACCGGCGTCGGCATGCCGCCCGAGGTTATCGAGCACGCCTTCGAGCCGTTCTTCACCACCAGACGCGAAGGTGATGGCACCGGTCTGGGACTCTCGACCGTGTACGGCATCGTCACCCAGTCCGCGGGCTCCATCACCATCCATTCACAGCCCGGCACCGGCACCACGTTCACCATCCTGATCCCCGTGACCGCCGAAGCCCCCGCCCCGATCGACGAGCCCCTGCCCTATGAACGCACTCCCGCCGGGGAGACAGTCCTGATCGTCGAGGATCAGGAGGCGCTGCGCGAAGTCACCGAACGCATCTTCACCCGCAGCGGCTACCACGTGATCACCGCGGCGAACGGCGCCGAAGCCATCACCCTCGCCGCTCAGTACGACGGCGACATCCACCTGCTGCTCACCGACGTCGTCATGCCCAACATGCTCGGCAAGGAAGTCGCCGAGAACATCCGCCAGACACGTCGCGATATCGAAGTCCTCTTCATGTCCGGGTACGCCCAACCGGTCCTGGCCTCCCAAGGCCGGCTCGACCCGGGCGTCCACCTCATCGAGAAACCTTTCTCGGCCAAGGCGATCATCGAGAAGGCCGGACGCATCCTCAACGGCCAGTTCGAGGGCTTTCACACCAACAAACCCACCGAAACCGCCCATGAGGCGAAGCGGCGGCCGGGCCAGAACGAGGTCTCCCCGTAGCAGAAATGCGAAAAGGGCCCCGTCCGCGCGTTCCGCGGACAGAGCCCTTTCCCCTGGTAGCGGGGACAGGATTTGAACCTGCGACCTCTGGGTTATGAGCCCAGCGAGAAGCCCATCAACGAGGTCGTTTCATGATGTTCTGGTTTGTTTCGTCCCGGAGTTTTCAGCCGTTTTCAGAACTCGTGTCGCTTTTTCGGCGCCAGATTTGGCGCTGAGGATTTGAACGCTCCCCTCTGGGGCGGTGACCTAGCGATCTGCTCGACACGACTCACGGCGGCCCCGCATTTTTGCAGGTGAGGAGGCCATCCTCCGAGGGCGGCGGGCGTCGATGCGTTCGCCGAAGTGCGACCACGGCGCCTCCAAATTGGGAAATCAGATTCCGGGCACATTCCTACGCCGGTCCGCTTTAGCCCGTCGGGATCTCGAGCGCGGCTCGGACCAGGCAGGCGTTGTCCAAGGCCAGCTCACCGCTTGGCGGCACTGCCGTGGCCTCCAAACCGATCCGGGTGGGCAGGACGTGCCGGGCCCACGCGTACATCACGGCCCGCGGCCGGAACGCATGGGCTTGCGCGAACGGCGTGGTTCGCGGGTATGCCGCAGTCATGCGATCCGATGTTCTCGTCGACATCGACGACACCCTGTTCGACACCACCTACCTGCACGCCGCTGCCTGGTGGGAGGCGCCGCGGCAGCAGGGCGCGGACGTGCCGATGGCGAAGATCCACCGGGCCATCGGGATGGGCGCCGACAACCTGCTCGACCACCTGCTCGGCCCCGGCCGCGACCGAGATCGGAACGAGCAGGCCTCGGCGCAGCTGCCCGTGTATCCGGTCGGCGCCATACGTGCAGCCGGAGCTTCCCATATCTCGTGGATGTTGGAGATCAGCCCGAGGTCGACCAGGTCGCGGTAACACGGCTGTTCGGCCTGTTTCACCCACTGGTAGTAGGTCGACGCGGCGATGTTGAGGACCCGTAGCAGGAGCGCGACCGCGAAGCGGTCACGGTGTTCAAAAATGAACGTCATGACCGTCGCCGGGTCGAGCTCCGACGCGAAATACGCGGACGCCGCCCGCAAGATCTCATTGACCCGGCACAGCTCAGCGACCCCTTCCCGCAGCCGGCGGTTCTCCTGGGCCATCTCGGTGGTCGGCCGGTCATGACGCTCGCCCCGTCAGCCTCAGCCTGCCGGATCCAGTTACGCAACGCCTCGTGATGCACGTTCAACTGCCCGGCCAGCCGCCGGATCGTCGGCTCCGGCTCCGGCTCCGACTCCGACTCCGACTCGCGATACAAGCGCACAGCACGGGCTCGCAGCTCGTTGGGGTACTTCTTCGGTGCCGCCACGGATACTTCCTCCCCATGATCAATCGATCATGTTTGAGAAGCTCCGCCAAACCGGGGGAAATCAGCCCGAACTTCTGCCCGAGGTCCGCGCGTACCGCCGCAACCGGGCGGAACGACAGATGCCATCCCCAAGACTCCCGCACAGGAAACCGCCCGGATGCCCAGTTCCGGCGAACCCAAGCACACGCCCGTGACCGACGCCCTACCACAAGGCCAAGCTCCGATCAGGGCCGAAATCGGCAGCCATCCATGAAGTGACCCGGGTCACCGGCTGATGTTTTGATGCCGGTTGGCTGCGGGCAGTCGACGAGCGGATCTCGGGCGGGCGCCCGGCCGACGCAGAGCTATCATGCCAACTATCATGCCAACTATCATGCAGTTGGCATGACGAGAAATGGCTGAGGAGCTGTGGTGCTAGACGCCGAGTTGAGCGAGATCGTTGCGAACCTGCGCGTCCTCGGCGCGGACATTGCCGACGTTGAGGTGAAGAACAGCAGCGGGGGGCTACCGAAGTCTCTTCGGGAGACGCTGTCCGCGTTTTCCAACACGCGCGGCGGAGTCGTCATCCTGGGCCTCGATGAAGGCCGAGGATTTGCGGCCGCCGGCCTGCCGAACCCGGCGAAACTCGCAGCTGACTTCGCCTCGATGTGCTCGTCAGAGATGGAGCCCGCGATACGGCCACTGATACAAATCCACCAATTCGAGAACGAGCGGGTAGTAGTCGCTGAAATTCCCGAACTCGATCCGGCCCATAGGCCATGCTTTTACATCGGGGCGGGCATGACCAAGGGCAGCTTTGTCCGGGTCAGCGACGGCGACCGGCGCCTGTCGGCTTATGAAGTCCAGATAGTGCTGTCCTCAAGAGGCCAACCGCGAGATGACGAGCAGGCAGTACCCGGCACGGAGATCGGCAATCTGGCGCAGGTGGGTGTTGATGCCCTGATCGCGCGGCTGCGAACCAGCAGGCCGTACGCGTTCCAGGACCTCGACCGCCTCGCCGTCCTGCGTCGGGCCAAGGTCCTCGTATCCGCACCGGACGGCAGAGATGAGGTCTCGCTCGCAGGCCTACTGGCCCTCGGATCCTATCCTCAGGAACAATTCCCACAGCTCATGCTCACATTTGTCCACTACCCGACCACCACGGGCGCGCAGCCCGATACCGGTCAGCGCTTCCTTGACAACGTTGCTCTCGAAGGTCCGATACCGGTAATGGCCCGCGATGCACTGGCCGCCATCCGCCGGAACATGTCGCGCCGAGCAGTGGTAACCGGCGCGGGCCGTCAGGACATCTGGGAGTACCCCGAGACCGCACTGCGCGAAGCGGTCGTCAACGCACTGGTGCACCGGGATTTGTCCGGAAGCGCAAGGGGTACCCAAATCCAAGTCGAGATGTACCCCGACCGCCTCGTAATCAAGAGCCCTGGTGGCCTGTTCGGCCCGGTCACAGTCGACAGCCTTGGCGAAGAAGGGATCTCCTCGGCGCGCAACGCCACCCTGATAAAACTGCTCGAAGACGTTCCACTGCCCGGCGAAACACGGACTGTCTGCGAGAACCGCGGCTCCGGCATCCGCACGATGCTCGACGCGCTCCTGAGCGCCGGCATGAGCCCGCCCCGGTTCGAAGACCGCGTCTCGTCCTTCATCGTCACCTTCCCGAATCACACGCTGTTGTCCGAAGAGACCCTCCGCTGGATCGCCGGCTTGGGCGAGCAGGGCCTCACCGACAGCCAGTGCGTCGCTCTGGCGATCCTTCGCGAAGAAGAGATACTGGACAACCGCTCTTACCGGGCCGCAACCGGCGTCGATTCACGCGTGGCAACCGCCGAACTCCAAGATCTCGTCGCCCGGGAGCTCGTCGCCCAGAGCGGGACCCGACGCTGGGCGCAATACCGCCTGGTATCGCGCCCGGCGTCCCGCGTTACCGGCACCGTGCCCCGTGCGGATCGCCGCCCGGCACTGCTCGCCGCCCTCGGCGACGAGACCCTCTCACGAGCCGAACTAGCCGTCCGCACCGGACTCAGCGATCAGACGGTCCGCCGCTGGCTGACCATCATGCGGGAAGAGGGAACAGTAGACATGATCGGGAACGGCCCCCGCAGCAAGAGCGCCCGATACCGACGTACGCGCCAGGAAACATTGTTTCCGGGGATCCCGGGCGGCAAGAAATAGTAGGTTCCCGCGGACCACAGCTCGGCGGAAATCCGCAGACTTTCCCGTTTGCGCGGCGTAGAGGGTCCCAGGCGGTGAATCTTGGGTCAGCAAGAGCCGGCCATATGCCTCGGTGTTATCGCGTTGGAAGCCGGATTTCGTCCGAGCTCAGGCCGACTTGGAAACGACCATAGCCATGATTCCCAGCCGCGACCGTCAGATAACCGACAGTTTTACGATCGTCAATTTGCTAAGGTCGACGGCTGTGAAACAGGCGCCGGAATTCGTAACCGTGACGTTCGCATCCCTGCTTGAGGAGCCGGAGGACGCCTTTCTCAGTCGCACCCGGGAACTCGCTCGCGACCTGCGCGAGATCGGGCCGGTGGATTTCGTGCCGGCCGTTTCGGCGCCTGGAGCCAAGAGCGCGGGAGAGATCGTCGCCGGTGTCCTGGCGATGGCGGTGACCGCCAACCCCGACTATGTGCAAGCCATCGTGCATACGGTCGTGGCGTTCGTGCGCCGGAACGAGAACCGGCGCGCCAGCCTCAAGGTCGGTGACATCGAGTTGCACGTCGACCAGCCGACCCGCGACGAGGTCGCCCGCATCATCGATGCCATGCAGACGGCGCTCGACTCGCCGTCCACCGGCCGGCGACGTCGCTGATGGGACGATTCGCGCTCCTGCTTGGCACGGCCTCCTCCCTCGCCGACCGAAGTATTTCCGCTCTCCCTTCGGTGCGGCACGATCTTGAACAGGTCAGGGCGGCGTTCGATCATGCTGGTGACTTCGATGACGTCCAGGTTGGTCTCGACCTTCCCCGCGATGCCATGGCGGATCGGATCGAGCAGTTCTTCGGCGCCCGCCGGCACGGGGACCTCGCGGTGCTGTACTACTCCGGCCACGGATTGCGGCATCCCGACCAAGAGTCATTGTTCCTGGCCGCGTCCGATACTCACCAGGACCGGCTCCATGCGACCGCGGTGGACACGGAGGCGATCCTCAAGGACATGCTTTCGCGGACGTACGCGAAACAGAAGGTCGTCCTGCTCGACTGCTGCTTCTCAGGCGCGTTCCGAGGCAGCCGCCGGTTTCGGGGCGGAATGCGGGAGGAACCGCGAGGCGGTCTGCGGCACGCGGGCACGTTCATTCTCACCTCCAGTTCGCACGGCCGCGCCAGTTACGCCGACGACGACGCTGCTCCGTCCGTCTTCACCCAACTGTTGCTGGACGGCATGCGTGGTGCTGCCATCCCCCGAGGCACAAGCCAGTGGCTCACGACCCACGACCTGTCGCACTTCGTCCAGGAACAGGCCGCGCGTCGCGGCGAGCAGCAGCGTCCAACCGAGTCGAGCGAGGGTGTCGTCGAGCCGATCCCCCTCGTACGCGCCCACCAGGATCACGGCGCGGGCCTGCCGCGGCAATCTCTCGAGCAGTCGTCGGACGACGCGGACGTGCCCCTTGACGCCGACCGATGGCGCAGGCTGCTGCACTACTACATCTCGTGCGTCGAACGTTCGGCACTGCTCGGCTCGTTTGTCGATCTTCGCGACGACACTCGCTACATCGCGATGCCCGTCGGCCCCGAGCCGGTCTTCGGCGCCGGCGCCACGCCACCCATGCCCGATCAGGCCGTCGTGCTGGCCCGAAACATCGCGGCAGCTGGCGGCGAATTGCGGTACGGCTACGCCGTAACGGTACGCCGATCCGTGCTCGGCAGTAGCCGGTTGCAGTTCGCGCCGCTGCTGGAGTGCGACGCCTCGGTAGGCCCGGACGGCGTCCTGCACACCACCCTGCCACCACGCGTGAACACCGCGCTGGCCGCCGACCGTGGACTCTCCGACAAGGAGATCGACGATATCGACACACTCATCGAAGAGACCTTCGTGGCTGGCGATCCCGCCACGGTGGCGGCGACGATGCGACAGCTGTGCCAGGTGCTCGACCTGGAGCCGGTCGGGGCGATGGACCCTCGGCGGTTGGCGGGTCCGATTCGGCAAGGTCCGCTGCGGCGGGTGCAGAACTGCGCGGTGCTCTTCGCGGTCGATGCGGCGAAAGCCGCCGAGAAACAGCTGCTCGACGACCTGCGGGAGATCGCCAAGAACCCCGGCCAGATCGCGGGCACCGCCCTCGGCGCCCTCGCTCTCGACGGCGCAGGGACGATGCCACCGGACGCGCCGTGTGTGATCGTCGCCCCCGACCAGCTCAACGAGGCCCAGGAAGGAGTCATCCGGGCCGCGATGACGCGGCGGCTCACGGTCGCGCAAGGGCCTCCGGGTACTGGCAAGAGCCAGCTGGTCACCGCCCTGGTAGCTACGGTCACTGCGGCTCGGCAGACCGTGCTGATGGGATCGACCAACAATCAGGCGGTCAACGAGGTATCGAAGCGGTGCGACGAGACGATGGGCTCCGGTCTGCTCATCCGCAGCGGCAACAAGCAATACCTCGCTCAGGAACCGAAGCTGCTCGCCGAGCTGATCTCCACCCACGCTAACGGTCCCGTGCTCGACGAGCAGACGCCCGCGGGCGAGCTGCGCATACTGGGCGACCGCATCGACGCGGCCCGCACGAGCCTGAACGAACGGGCCCTCCTCGACCGTGACCTGTGGGATCTGGCGATCGAGCGACAGACCTCACCGGCTCCTGATCTGCCGGCGGGGAGTCAAGCCTTGCACCGTCTCGTCCGGCGCGCCGATCGCGGGCTCCGCCATCGATGGCTCGGCTGGTGGTCCCGCCGGGCTCTGCGCACGTACGGCGTGGTGGACCGCACCGGCCTCGAGGAGTTCGCGCGCCGGGTCACAGTAGAGCTGAGGTGGCTCACGGCGTACGAGGCCTCGGCCGCCCTCGAAGACGCGGACACGGTGTGGCGACGGCTGTCGGCCTACACGGCGGAGGACCGACCGCGGCTGAGCCGGGCCTTGACCGCCGCTCAGGTGGCACGACGCGTCCGGGGCGGTACGGCTGTCCTTCAGCGGCGGAGTGAGGATCTGTCCAGCTCACCGCCGCGTACCTGGAGTCGGTTCCAGGATCTGCTGCGGGTATTGCCGGCGTGGGCCACGACGGCGCTGTCTGTTCGCAAGATGCCACCCAGGCCGGCGATTTTCGACCTCGTCGTCATCGACGAGGCCGCCGCCTGCACCATCGCGGCGGTGCTGCCGATGCTCTTTCGGGCCCGGCGGGCATTGATCATCGGCGACCCCCGCCAACTCGCCCCGGTACGGCCCCTGCCGAGTCAGGAGGACGCTGCGTACCGTGGTGCGGCGGGTCTAGGCGAGGCCTGGTGTGACGCGCGCCGGCTGTCCTTCACGAGCTACTCGGCGTACGACGCCTTCGCCTCCGCCGCGCCTGCCGTTCATCTCCTCGACGAGCACTACCGATGTCATCCGCAGATCGTCGCAGCACCAAACCGTGAGGTCTACCAGGGCCGTCTCGTGGTGCTGACTCGGACCCACGCCCTGACACCACGGGCAGATCCCGCCGTCGTCTGGCGCCATGTGCCGGGTCGGGCCGAGCGGGGCACGAGAGGATCCGGATACAACGAGCCCGAGGTCACGGCGGTGATCGCGGCACTGGACGAGCTTCGGACGCAATTCCCGAAGGCCGAGCTCGGGGTGGTCACGCCGTTGACGGCACAACAAACCCAGCTGAAGCGAGCGCTGGCCATGGCCGGATGGACCGAGGACGAGGTCGTATGTGGTACGGCGCACCGCTTCCAGGGCGGCCAGCGCGACATCATGGTGATCTCGCCGGTCGGCGCGCACGGCATCGCCGACACGACCCGCAATTGGCTGGTGAACGAGACGAACCTGTGGAACGTCGCGATCACGCGGGCGAAGGCGATGCTGGTCGTCGTCGGCGACCAGTCATGGTGGTCGGGACAGCAGGGCATCCTGTCGAGCTACGCCAGGGGCGAGGACACCGAGCCCGAGCCCGAGCCGGGCCACCTGCCCGCGGCGGACGCCCTGCACCGTGCTGCCTCGGACGCCGGCCTCGCCGTGCGCCGCGCCGCGCTGATCGACGGCTACCACTACGACCTCGTCCTGACCGATCCAGCCGGCGACCTCGCGGTGCTCATCGACGCACCCGCGGACACAGACCACGGCCGACACCTACGAACCACGCTGGCCCGGGTGGACCTGATGGGGCCCGGCCTACCCACGCGCCGGGTCCCCGCCTGGCGCTGCCTTGCCGAGCCCGACGCCGTCATCACCCAGCTGAGAGCAGCGGCCGACCGCTCTGCCCCCAACCGTCCCGTGCCCAGTGACAGGCCGTAACCACAGGCCCGCCACCGCCCGCAACACCCACCTGGAGGACCACACCTTGGGGGGTTCGGCCACTACAAACCGCAACAGCCACACCGTGGGGGTCGAGGGGCTCGGCCCTCGGCCAGCATGCCAGCCGCACACCGGGCCAACGCAAGGTGGCCAGGCGCCCGCCCCGAGCCAGGTGCAAGACGTCGTTCCCGGCTTCCTGCAGACGGGCGGAGTGAGCTCCACGGCTCTTCCCGGCTGCACGCTCGGCCTACTCCACGCCCAAATACTTCAGGATCGCGGTGACCGACACCGTGTACTTGCGCCCGGCTCGCATCACAGGGACCGGGAACTCGTCGTAACGTGCCATCTCGTACGCCTTACTACGGCCCATACCGAGAATCTGCCCGGCTGTCTCCAAGTTCGTCACCAAACCCAGCTCGCGGACCTTTTCCGCAGTCCAGATCACCCGTTCCGCCACTGCCTGAACTCCTGCTCGAGGTTCGCTCGTACCGCCGTAAACCCAGGCGGAACGACAGATGCCAACCCCAGACTCCCCCACGGGAAACCGCCCGCATGCCCAGTTCCGGCGAACCCAAGCAAACGCCCGCGACGGCCCACACCTTCTCGACGTCGTCACCGACGGTGAGGCGAAGCAGACAGCCGTCGAGACCGGCCGCCACCGGAAGCTCATCAACTCGCAGGGTGCCGGGAGGCCGACCGAGCAGCCGTAACCACGGGCCCAGCACTGCCTACGCAACACAGCCAGCCCATCCCTACCACGGCCAGAGGCTCCGGGTGTCATACCACACGGCCGAGCCCCGATCAGGGCCAAAATCGGCAGCCATCCATGGGGTGGCCTGGGTCACCAGTTGCTGTTCTTTCGTCTGCGACCACCATGCGACCACGGAGTACACAAAGGCCGTTCACCCAGACGGATGAACGGCCTTTGACCTGCACTTCTGTGGTAGCGGGGACAGGATTTGAACCTGCGACCTCTGGGTTATGAGCCCAGCGAGCTACCGAGCTGCTCCACCCCGCGTTGACTTCATAAGACTACCCCCTGGGTTCGGGGGCTGGCGGTGGGGGGGGTCGGTTCGGCTTGTCGGTCAGGAATCCGGCGGGCGCTGGGAGATTCTTAACTTTATGTAAATTAACGCGGGAAGCCTGTGGATCTTCGAGGGAATGGCGTGCACGATCAGCGCACCCAGTGCAAGATCCACAAGGAGCCTCCATGATCGTGAGGACCCGCCACCTGCTTGCCGCCGGCTTACTTGCCGTCGGGCTGATCGCGGTACCGGCCACCGCCGGGTATGCCGCGCCGCGGTCGAGCAGCAATGGCACCACGCCCTACACCGTCACCCTGATCACCGGCGATGTCGTTACCGTCGACCCGGACATCTCGGGGTGCGGCGGTGTCCGGGTCACGCCCACCAAGGCCGGCGGCGCCATTCTGCGGCGCTGCGACCCGGACGGGCACGTCCACGTCATTCCGGCCGGCGTTGCCGCGCTGATCGGCAGCCGGTACGACGAGGACCTCTTCGACGTCACCACCCTAATCGAGAACGGGTACGACGATGCCCGATCCGCTGATCTGCCGGTGATCGTCCGGCCGTCCGGCAGCGCGAAGATCGCCGGGAAGGCCCTGCCCAGCATCGGCGCCGTGGCCGTCCGTCTGCCGAAGAAGCAGGATGACGCCGCGCGCAAGTCCTCGCCGGTCACCACCGGCGCGGCGAAGATCTGGCTGGACCACCGCGTCCGCGCGACCCCGCTGCGCGGCATCGGTCGCCTCGACACCAACCTCACCCAGATCTCCGCTCCCGACGCGTGGCGGAAAGGCTTCACCGGCCGGGGCGTACGCGTCGCGGTGCTCGACACCGGGGCCGACTTCGGTCACCCCGACCTGGCCGGACGGGTCGCCGAGAGGGCCGACTTCATCACCGACGACGGCGACGCGACCGACCACAACGGACACGGTACCCACGTCGCCACCACCGTGGCCGGCAGCGGGGCCGCTTCTGGTGGCGCCCGTCGCGGTGTCGCCCCGGACGCGCAGCTGCTGGTCGGCAAGGTGCTCGACGACTCCGGCTCCGGCTCCGACTCGCAGGTCATCAGCGGCATGGAGTGGGCTGCGGCCCGCGCCGACGTGGTCAGCATGAGCCTCGGCGACTCCTCGGCGGGTGCGGACGGTCCGCTCACCCAGGCGGTGAACGACCTGACCGCCGCCACCGGTGCGCTGTTCGTCGTCGCGGCCGGCAACGACGGTCCCGGCTTCGGCACGGTTGCCTCGCCCGGTAACGCCGCCGCCGCGCTGACCGTGGGTGCGGTCGACGGAACGGATCGCATCGCCGAGTTCTCCAGTCGGGGCCCGCTGACCGATGCGCGCATCGCCAAGCCCGAGGTGACCGCGCCGGGCGTGAACATCGTGGCTGGTCGGGCCGAGGGCACCACGCTCGGCACCCCGATCGACGCCCACTACGTGACCCTCTCGGGCACCTCGATGGCGACGCCGCACGTGGCCGGTGAGGTCGCTCTGCTCAAGCAGCGGCACCCGGACTGGACCGCGGCGCGGCTCAAGGCGGCCGTGGTCGGCGCGACAGACCCGGTGCCGGGCGCCGACGTCTTCACCGCCGGCGCGGGCCGGGTCGACGCGGCACGGGTGCTGGGTGACGTCACCAGCAAGCAGCCCGTCGTCTCGCTCGGCACGACCGGCACGACCGCGCCGTTGCTGTGGTCGAACACCGGGACTGCCCTGCGGCTGGACGCGGTCGTTCAGGACCGGTCGGGCAAGACGGTTTCGACGCGAGCTGCCACGCTCTCGGCCAGCACGGTCAAGGACAAGGCGACCCTGCGGATCGACCGGTCGGCACTCCGCGGCCGTACGGGCTTCTTCGCCGCGATCGTCACCGCCCGTACGGGAAGGGGTGAGTTGGTCAGCCGCACGCCGGTGACCTTCGAGATCCCGGCGCCCCGGCATCAGGTGACCGTCGCGACCAAGCCGATGCCGGACGCCTACGAGGAGGGGACGACCTTCGTCGCCGCCACCCTGATCAACGAGGACGACCCGGCGGTGAGCAGCCGCTCCGTCAGCGGCGAACCGGGCGAGACCCTGACCTTCACCGACGTGCCGGCCGGTCGCTACGCCGTGCAGACCATGTACTTCAGCAACCCGGCCGACTTCGAGAGCCAGCGGATGACCACGCTCTTCGACGAGGTCCTGCTGAACCGGGACGTGTGGGTCAAGGGGGATCCGGCCCGGGCCAAGCCGCTCAACGCCACGGTGGACGGCGTGGACACCCGGATCGACGAGGTGTCGCTCTCGACCTTCCGGACGGCGGCCAGTGGGCTCTCCTGGAGCCAGCAACTCATCGTGTACGGCATCGACCCCGTACGCCTCTCGGTCGGCCCGATCCCGCGGCCGCTCGCCGGCACCCAGCGGGTCTACACGTCGTACAGCCTGGTTTCCCGCACTGTGCAGCCCACTCCGTTCCACTACGACTTGCTCCGGGCCCACCCGAACGGGATGTCCACCGGGGAGAACTACCGGGTGACGCACGCCGAGCAGGCGAAGCTGGCCCGGATCGACCAGCATGCGGATGTGATGACCTTCCCGTACGAGGTGATTCCGTCGATGCGGCGCTGGGGCTTTACCCCGCAGGGCGAGAACGTGTCGCACAGCTTCACCTCGGGGCTGCCCGCGGTGCGGACCGACTACGTCTCTCCCGGATTCCAGTGGCAGGACGAGGGCCGGTTCAGCCAGCTCGGGCAGGAAGGCCTCCGGACGTACGCTCCGGGTAGCCGCACCCAGAAGTTCTGGGGCCGCCAGCCGGTGCACTCCGACTGGTACGACGA
>Ga0247737_1000110_pt1 | contig 24716 bp, 25 predicted proteins | sample UWRJL028104C2_FD_180937 | JGI IMG/M metagenome (GOLD analysis project Ga0247737, IMG submission 180937) | Plant litter microbial communities from Arlington Agricultural Research Station in Wisconsin, United States - UWRJ-L028-104C-2 | ecosystem: Environmental > Terrestrial > Plant litter >...
ACCAACTGATCGGCCTGATCGACCGCCTGATCCGCGGCGCGCACCGCCAGCGCGGCCTCCGCCCGATCACCGCCCGGCACCTGGCCGCCCGACCCGACGCCGGCACCGAGGCGAGCCGCACCCCCGGCGGCCGACTCGGCGCCCGCGAGGGCGGCCCGCGCCGTAGCCAACGCGGAGGCCGCGAACGAGAGCCGCTCGCGGGCCTGGTCGACGTTGGCGGCGATCGCGGTGACCGGGCCACCGGAATAGTTCTCCCGCAGCGTCCGAATCGTGGTCTCGGCCCCGGGCAGGTCGGCCTCGAGGGTGGCCCGGCGCCGGTCGATCTCGGCGGCCACCTCGGCCGCCCGGCCCTCCAGGTCGCGCAACTGGTCGAAGGCCTCCGACTCGGCGTCGAGTCGGGCGTCCGCGGCCTGGCACAGCTCGATGATCCGGGTGAGGACGCCGCGCCGGGCGGCCGGGTCGGGAGCCGGGGTCTCGTCGAGCGTCAGGCGCAACCGGAATGCCTCGGCCACGTCCTGGCGGGAGGACGCCAGCGCGGCTCGGAACGGCGCGGTGGTCTCGGCCCCGTACTGCGCGGTGGCCAGCCCCAGCTCCCGCTCGCCGGCCCGGAGGTCGTCGTCGAGCTCGATCAGGAGTGCGTTGGCCCGGGCGGTCAGTTCCTCCAGGGTCGGACCGACCGGCGTCTCGTGCGGCGCGGCGGATGTGGCCGGGGACGCCGAGCGGCGCTTGCGCAGCCAAAGCCAGACGAACGCGACGACAGCCACCAGCCCGAGGACCAGGAACACCCAGCGGTAGCTCGCGGGTCTCGCGGCGTCGGCATAGCCCCGCGCCCCCGCGATCACCGCGCCGGACCAGTCACTCCTACTCAGGGCCGGTTCGATGTCGTTCTGCGCGACCGCGGCCAGCTCGCTGTCGCTGATCCGCGAGTCCTCGGGGAACGAATAGGCATAGGCCCGGTCGGTGACCGCCACGGCGAGCAGCGCGTCGCGGTTGCCCAGGTCGCTGAGCCGTGCGGTCTCGTCGGTCCACTGCTGGGCCGGGGTGCCGCCGAACGAGTCGACCAGGACGACGAAGAGCTGGATGCCCGTCTTGCTCTGCAGATCGCTGAGCGCGGCGTCGACACCGCCGCGGTCGGTGAGCACGCCCGCCGGATCGGTCACCTGGGTAGCGAGCCGCTGAGGCGCCTCGGCCGCGGCCGGCCCGGCCAGCAACGCGATGGCGCCGAGGACGGCAAGGAGCGGGACGACGATTCGGCGCGGCTTCGAGGTCACCAGCTCAACCTAAGGCCCCGAGGCCGGCGCAGCGAGCCGCACCGGCCTCGGGGAGCCGTCAGGAAAGGTGGGCGAGCAGGTCCTGGCGGGTGAGGACACCGGCCGGCTTGCCGTCGATGAGGACCATCGCGGCGTCCGCCTTCTCGAGCAGGCTGACCGCCTCGCTCACCGGCTGGCCGCCGCCGATCATCGGGAGGGGTTCTCCCATGTGGCGCTCGATCGTGTCGTGCAGGTGGGCCTGCCCGGTGAAGAGCGCGTCGAGCAGCGACTTCTCGGCGATCGACCCCGCCACCTCGCCCGTGACCACCGGCGGCTCGGCCTTGAGGACCGGGAGCTGGGAGATGCCGTACTCACGCATGTAGTCGATCGCGTCGCGGACCGTCTCGGTCGGGTGCACGTGGATCAGCGGGGGCATCGCGCCGCCCTTGCCCTCCAGCGCGTCGGCCACGGTCGGAGCGTCGTCGTCCGTGCGGAGGAAGCCGTAGCGGGCCATCCAGTCGTCGTTGAAGATCTTCGACAGGTAGCCCCGGCCGCCGTCGGGGAGCAGCACGACCACGACGTCATCGGGCCCGGCTCGGCGGGCCACTTCGAGCGCCGCCACGACCGCCATGCCGCAGGAGCCGCCGACCAGCAGGCCCTCCTCGCGGGCCAGGCGACGGGTCATCTCGAACGAGTCCGAGTCGGAGACCTCGATGATCTCGTCGCAGATCGCCCGGTCGTACGTCTCGGGCCAGAAGTCCTCGCCGACGCCCTCGACCAGGTAGGGCCGCCCGGTGCCGCCGGAGTAGACCGAGCCCTCCGGGTCAGCGCCGATGACTCGTACGCCCGGGGCCTGTTCCTTCAGGAAACGCCCGACGCCGGTGATCGTGCCGCCGGTGCCGACGCCCGCCACGAAGTGGGTGATCCGGCCGTCGGTCTGCTTCCACAGCTCGGGGCCGGTCTCCTCGTAGTGGGAGCGCGGGTTGGCCGGGTTGCTGTACTGGTCGGGCTTCCACGCGCCGGGCACCTCGCGGGCCAGGCGGTCGGAGACGTTGTAGTAGGAGCGCGGGTCCTCGGGGGCGACCGCGGTGGGGCAGACGACCACTTCGGCGCCGTACGCCTTCAGGACGTTCCGCTTGTCCTCGCTGACCTTGTCGGGGCAGACGAAGATGCACTTGTAGCCGCGCTGCTGCGCGACCAGAGCCAGGCCCACGCCGGTGTTTCCGCTGGTCGGCTCCACGATTGTGCCACCAGGCCCGAGCAGACCGGCCTGCTCGGCGTCGAGCACCATCCGCAGGGCGATCCGGTCCTTCACCGAACCGCCCGGGTTGAAGTACTCGACCTTGGCCAGCACCGTCGCGGCGATGCCCTCAGTGACCTTGTTCAGTTTGACCAGGGGGGTGTCCCCGATGATGTCGACGACATTGTCGTAATAGCGCACACCTCAGACTACGACGGTCCGGTCCTGCTGCTTCTCCCACTCCAGGAAGCGTCCGGTTTCGGCCAGCACGGTACCGGCCAGCCAGGCGACCATCACCGCGTCGTCCGCGAGGCCGACGACGAGCAGGAAGGCCTCGGGGATCACGTCGATCGGCGACAGCACATAGGCTGTGGCCGCAGCCATCATCGCCAGGCGCAGGCCGCCGTCGTACTGACCGCGGGTGGTGGCCTTCATCATCCGCGGGATCGCGGCGATGCGGGTCGACAGGGACGGGCCGCCACGGGCGCCGGACATCAGGGCCCGGGCCAGCGCGGTGAAGGCCGCCGTTCGTTTCAGCGTTTTCGCCATGCTGCTCTCCCTTCGCTCGGCGGAAAGACCGCCGTCACTCCAGCATGACGTGGGTGCGCCATGATTGCCTCTCGTCCGCGCGCGATAGCCTCGAATTCCCACCTGCACTTGATCTCCGATACTGGATCGATCTTCGGGATCATGCCCCCGGGCGAGCGACAGCGAGGGAGCCTGTGAGCACCAGAGAGATCTCCGCCGAGGACTGGCGCCGGATAAAGCTGGCCGGCCAGATCCTCGGTGGTGTCACGGGCGTCCTGGTCACGGCGGCCGGCTTGTCGGCCGGTCTGCTCTACCGGCAGGCCGCCGGCGCGCGCCGGATCATCCCGATGGCCGAGGCTCCTCCCCCGCGCGGCGACGGCCTCTACGGCGGGAAGTTCGGCGGCAAGGCGATCAGCATGTGCATCCTGGGCGATTCGTCGGCCGCGGGGTACGGGGTGCACCGTCCGCGCGAGACTCCGGGTGCGCTGCTGGCCACCGGGGTGTCGCGACGACTGCACCGACCTGTCCGTCTACATCGCCTGGCCGTGGTCGGTTCCATGTCAGCCGGACTGCCCTACCAGGTGGACGCCGCCCTGGAGTACGACCCGGACGTCGCGGTCATTCTGATCGGTGGCAACGATGTCACCCACATCTCCGACCGCGAGGCCGCCGTACGCCACCTGGGCGACTCGGTGCGCCGGCTGCGCGAGGTGGGCTGCAAGGTGGTCGTCGGCACCTGCCCGGACATCGGCGCGATCCAGCCGATCAAGCCGCCGCTGCGCTGGCTGGCCCGCAAGTGGAGCCGCGACCTGGCCGCCGCCCAGACGGTCGCGGTGGTGGCGGCCGGCGGGCGGACGGTGTCGATCGGCGGTCTGCTCGGCCCGATGTTCGAGGCCGACCCGGTGCGGATGTTCGGCTCCGACCACTTCCACCCCTCCGCCGAGGGCTACGCCCGAGCCGCCGCGGTGGTGATGCCGACCCTCATGGCGTCACTCGGCGAGGACGACCGCACGGTTCTTTCCGTCGCCGAGGGGGTACGAAGTCTGGAGGAGGCCGCTCTGGAGGCGGTCCAGGCCCCGGGTACGGAGGTCAGCCCGGCCGGCCGCTGGGCGGTGCTGCGCCGGCACCCGTGGTTCGGCGAGCCCCGCTCGTGGTTCGGCCACCGGACGACGCCGACACCCGCGGCACCAGTGGTCGGGCGGGCCCCGGCGGCGGAGGGCGTTCCCGGCGACCGCTCCGCGTCGAGCGCCGTAGGGTGGACCCCGGAGGATCATTAGTAATGCATCGGGACGCAGGGAGGCGAGTGGGATGGCTGGGCTGAACGCACGGATCGGCAAGGCCGCGGCCACCGGTCTGTTCGCCGGCGCGGTGGGCGGCGCCGCTCTGATCGTCGGCGAGGTGCTGGCCGCGAAGGCCCGCCGCTACGCGAAACCGACAATGGGCCTGGCCCTGCGCACGTCGATGGGCCCGATCTCGGCCCCGCCGCTGCGCCTGGTGCTGCTGGGCGACTCCGCCGCGATCGGCGTCGGCGTGGAGTGGCTGAGTGAGACGGTCGGTGGCCACCTGGCCCGGCTGCTCGCCGAGGGCGGCCCCGAGACGGGTGAGCGCCACGTGCTGCTCTCCAGCGTGGGCGTGGCCGGTTCCCGCTCGTCCGACCTGGCCACTCAGGTAGCGCGGGCCCTGCTCGGCGAGCGGCCCGACGTGGCCGTCGTGCTGATCGGCGCCCACGACGCGGCCGGCCTGCGCAGTCCCGAGGAGTCCGCGGCCCAGCTGGGCTCGGCGGTGCGGCGGTTGCGCGAGGCGGGCGTCCGCGTCGTGGTCGGCACCTGTCCCGATCTGGGCGCGCTGCGGGCGGTCGCGCCGCCGCTGCGCCAGATCGCCGGCGTGCTGGGCCGACGGATGGCCAAAGCGCAGGCCAAGGCCGTGGTCGCGGCGGGCGGCGCGGTCGTCGATCTGGGCGAGGAGACGGGCGCGGTCTTCCGGGCCGACGCCGGGACGCTCTGCTACGACGGCTTCCACCCCTCCGCCGACGGCTATCGGGTGTGGGCGCACGCGCTCTATCCGGCGGTCGTCAAGGCGGCCATGACCCCCGCTGGGTAATCGTACGGTAACGGAACATGACGCTTGTGTGACGAAGTTGTCCTTTCGGCTAAGTTACCCGCCAGTTAAATTGGGCAGATGCCGGAAGCTGTCATCGTCGCCACCGCCCGATCCCCCATCGGCCGGGCAGCCAAGGGATCGCTGCGGGACCTCCGTCCCGACGACCTTGCCACCACCATCGTCGAAGCCGCGCTCGCCAAGGTGCCGCAGCTCGATCCGACCCTGATCGAGGACCTTTACCTCGGTTGCGGCCTGCCCGGCGGGGAGCAGGGCTTCAACATGGCCCGCGTCGTCGCCACCCAGCTCGGGCTGGACGGGCTGCCGGGCGCCACCGTCACCCGCTACTGCTCGTCCTCGCTGCAGACCACCCGCATGGCGTTCCACGCCATCAAGGCCGGCGAGGGCGACATCTTCCTCTCGGCCGGTGTCGAGACCGTCTCGCGGTACGCCCGGGGCAGTTCCGACGGCCTTCCTCCCGCGCTGCAGGCCCAGGTCGGCGGCGGCTGGGAGAACCCGAAGTACGACGTGGCGCGGGCGCGCACCGCCGAGTACGCCGAGGGCGGCCGCACCTGGCACGACCCGCGCGACAACGGCCTGCTGCCCGACGTCTACATCGCGATGGGCCAGACCGCCGAGAACCTCGCCCAGCTCAAGGGGATCAGCCGCGAGGAGATGGACGAGTTCGGCGTACGCAGCCAGAACCTCGCCGAGAAGGCCATCGCCGACGGCTTCTGGGAGCGCGAGATCACCCCGGTGACGTTGCCGGACGGCACGGTCGTGTCGACCGACGACGGCCCCCGAGCCGGAGTCACGCTGGAGGGCATGTCGCAGCTCAAGCCGGTGTTCCGCCCCGACGGCCGGGTCACCGCGGGCAACTGCTGCCCGCTGAACGACGGCGCCGCCGCCGTGGTGATCATGAGCGACACCAAGGCTCGCGAGCTGGGCATCACTCCGCTGGCCCGGATCCTCTCGACCGGCGTCACCGCGCTCAGCCCCGAGATCATGGGCCTGGGCCCGGTCGAGGCGTCCTGGCAGGCGCTCAGGCGGGCCGGCATGACGATCGGCGACGTCGACCTGGTCGAGATCAACGAGGCGTTCGCGGCCCAGGTCATCCCCTCGTACCAGGAGCTCGGCATCCCGATCGAGAAGCTCAACGTGAACGGGGGCGCGATCGCCATCGGCCACCCGTTCGGCTCGACCGGCGCCCGCATCACCGGCACGCTGCTGAACGCCCTCGACTGGCACGACAAGAGCATCGGCCTCGAGACGATGTGCGTCGGCGGCGGTCAGGGGATGGCGATGGTGCTGGAGCGCCTCAGCTGAGCTACCGCCGGCCTGCCACGAGCGACCGGGCTCGGCGGAGTCTCACAGCCCCGCGCGCAGGCCGTCGACGGCCGCCTCGGCCTCGGCCAGCGCCGACGGCGAGGGGCCGGCGGCGAGCAGGTCGTCGGCCACCACCCGGAGCTGATCGGGCAGGACCATGTCGTGCTCGCGGGGCACCGGGCGGCGCGGGCGCTGCTCGGCGTCGGCACTGAGATCGGCGAGGAGCTGAACCAGCGCGTACGCCCGGTCGGCGCGGCCGTTCGCACTCCAGCGCGCCTGTTCCCAGACTCGCACCTGGTTGAGCAGCCGGTCGACGGAGGTCACGAGGTCGGTCACAGAGCCCAGCGTAAAGAACGGCGTCCGGCCCGTCGCCGGACGGGCCGGACGCCGGCTTCGATGAACCCGAGGTCAGTCGTCGCCCTGCAAGAAACTCAGCAGGCGAAGGATCTCGAGGTAGAGCCAGACCAGGCTGACCAGGATGCCGAACGCGGCCACCCAGGAGTAGCGCTGCGGCAGGCCCATGCGGACGCCCTCTTCGACCTCGTTGAAGCTGAGGATGAAGCTGAGCGCGGCGACCACGATGCAGACGATGCTGAAGATGTAGCCGAGCGGGCCGTTGTCACGCAGGCCGGTGCTGAAGCCGAACAGGGAGAGCACCAAGTTGATCAGCATGAGCGCGACAACGCCGCCGATCACCGCGTACATCCCACGCTGGAACTTCGGCGTCGCCCTGATGACGCGGGCCTTGTAGAGGATCGCCATCAGGAAGAAGACCCCGAAAGTCGCGGTCACCGCCTGGAGGATGATGCCGTCGTAGCCGAGGGTCTCCTGGAAGAACTTGCTCACCATGCCGACGAAGACGCCCTCGACGACCGCGTAGGTCACGATGAGCGCCGGGTTGGCCATGCGCATGAACGAGATGACCAGGCCGAGGACCAGACCGATCACAGCGGCACCGATCCACGCCGCGCCGGTGGCCGAGTCGGGAACCACGTTCCACGCGACGATCGCGGAGATGCCAGTGATGCCGAGCAGCGTGACGGTCTTGACGACGACGTCGTCGATCGTCATGGGCTGCACGGCGGGCGGAGCGGCGGGGTAATCCGACGAACCGGGATACGGCTGACCGTAACCCGGGGCGCCGGCGGGGCCAGCTGGCCCGTACCCGGCAGTACGCTCCCGCTCGGCCGCCTGGCCGAGGCGCGAGAGCACCGGGTTGGAAGTCTTCACTGTGTCCAGCCTCCCTTTGAGGTTGAGGCACGTTGGCGTGCCCCACCAGGGTAAAGGTTGAACACCTTCTAAGTAGCCCAAGAAAGCTGTGAACAGCCTGAACATGAGCGGTTTGACCTGCTCAAAAGCTCATTCTGAACCAGTTCCGGCCCACTGCGGCCGAATCGGGGTGCCCGGGGCGGGTCTCGAACCCGCACGCCTTTGTGAGGCAGCCGCTTTTAAGGCGGCCGTGTCTGCCGTTCCACCACCCGGGCAAGCTTGGGCGTTCCCGCGCACGGGAACGCCCAAGCACACCGTATACGTCACGACGGCCGGAAAGGAGACCGCCTCAGCCGGAAGGCAGACCGACTCAGCGGGCTCCGGCGCCGGCCTTCGGCCGTTCGCCGGAGCCCTGCACCGGCGGGGTCACCTCGGTGAACTCCTCGCGCGGCGAGTGCAGCTGGCCGAGGGCGACCGTCTCGCGCTTGAACAGGAACGCGAGGGTCCAGTCGGCCACCACGCGGACCTTGCGGTTGAAGGACGGGATGCGGCTCACGTGGTAGCTGCGGTGCATGAACCAGGCGGGCAGGCCCTTGACCTTGATGCCGTAGACGTGCGCCACGCCCTTGTAAAGGCCCAGGCCCGCCACGCTGCCCACGTACTTGTGCTTGTACTCCTTGGGTTCGCCACCGAGGACGACCTGCCGGATGTTGTCGGCCAGCACCCGTGCCTGCCGGACCGCGTGCTGAGCGCTCGGCGAGCACCAGCCACCCGGGTTGGTCAGGTCGGGCACCTGGGCGCAGTCGCCGGCACTCCACGCGCCGTCGAGCACCTTGCCGTCGCTGTCGGCCACCTGCAGGGTGGGCAGGCAGTTGATGTGGCCGCGGGGGCCGCGGGGCAGGTCGGTGTGGTCAAGCATCGGCGACGGCTTCACGCCCGCCGTCCACACCAGGGTCTCGGCGCGGAACTTGTCGCCGTCGGAGAGCACGATCTCGCCGTCGACGCAGGACTCGAGCCGGGTGTCCAGGCGCAGCGAGATGCCACGCTTGTCGAGCTGACGGGCCGCGTACGCCCCCATCTTGGCGCCGACCTCGGGAAGGATCCGGTTGGTCGCCTCGACCAGGACGAACTTGAGCTCGTCGGAGTCGAGCTCCGGGTAGTACTTCATCGCGTCCCGGACCACGTCCTCCATCTCGGCGAGCGCCTCGATGCCGGCGAAGCCACCGCCGACGAAGACGAAGCTGAGCGCCGCCGCCCGAACCTCGGGGTCCGGCGTCACGGCGGCGACGTCGAGCTGGTCGAGAATGTGGTTACGCAGGTAGATGGCCTCACCGATGGTCTTGAGGCCGATGCCGCGCTCGCTCAGGCCGGGGATCGGCAGCGTGCGCGAGACCGAGCCCGGGGCCACGATGATGTGGTCGTAGCTCAGTTCGGTGGCCGGGCCCTCGATGGGCTGGATGGTCACCGTCTTGCGCGCGTGCTCCACCTTGGTGACCTCACCGGCCACCACGCGACACTTCTTGAGCTCGCGGCGGAGCGGCACGACGCTGTGCCGCGGGGAGATGTTGCCGGCCGCCGCCTCGGGAAGGAACGGCTGGTACGTCATGTGCGGCTGCGGGTCGATGACAACGATCTCGGCCCGGCGCCGGTTGAGCTTCTTCGACAGACGCAGGGCGGCGTAAAGCCCGACGTGCCCTGCCCCGACGACGACGATGCGCTGCGGATTCACCCTCGCATTGTCGCGCGCCGAGGGGCCTCCGCGCCTCCTGGTGTGATCTATGACAACGCGATTTGTCAAGTGCCATGACACACAAATTACCGGGATATTTCACGGCCTACGAATCAGGCGTGCTATGAGCAGCGTGGCAGCGGCGGCTCCGGCCAGACCGACCACAGTGGCCACCAGGAACGGACCCCCGGCAAGTTCAGCGGAAAGTCCTAGCGCGAACACGGTGAGTACCGCGGAGACAAGGATCACGGCGAGCGCGCGGGCCACCCACAGACCGACGACGTCGATGTTGACGATCGAGTCGTACGGGAGCATCGCGGCCAGCGCGGTGAGCGAGTGTCCGAGATAGAGGGCCGTGGCGATGACCAGGACCCGCCACAGCGTGACCCGCGTGTCCTGGAACGCCGTGTCCACCAACCAGCCGGCGATCACGGTCAGCGCGGCGAAGGTGGCGGCCCGACCGCGCGGGGCGAACGCCGGATAAAGGGCGACCGCCGCGAGGGGGACGAAGTATTGCGTGCCGAACAGCGCGAACGGCCAGGCCACCGCCATCGCGACCAGCCCGGAGACGGCGATGGCGCAGCGCACCAGGAAGGGCAGCACCGTCGCCCGGGTCAGGGTGCGGCGGACGTTGCCGAAGCGACGGGTGATCAGGCCGAGCATCAGCGCCCCCGCGGTGCTGAGGCGAGCCGGGAGACGTCACGCAGGACCAGGTCGAGACTGCCCGCGCCGGCCCACTCGACGACCGGGACCCCGTGCTCACGCAGGCGGCCGAGCACGTTACCGCGTTCCAGGTGCCAGAGCCGGGTGGCCAGGGGCGTCCACGGGCCGCGCACGTCGGGAGCGGCGCCGGCGGGCAGCGTGTCGACGGCGACCACGAAGCGGCCGGCCCGAGCGAGCAGGGCGAGCAGGTCGGCCGACCGCGGATCGATCAGTGGGGTGAGCATCATGACCAGGGCGTCCGACGACACGTGGTGCACGCCGAAGTCGTGGTCCTGTTCCACCGGGTCGGGACGCACGTCGAGCAGCCACTCCAGCACGGTCAGGTACTGCCGGCGGCCGGTGGCGGGGCGCAGCCGGCGGGCGGACGCGCCGTACTCCAGCAGCGAGACCCGGTCGCCGCGCTGCAGATAGTGCTCGGCGATCGCGGCCGCCGCCCGGACCGTGGTGTCGAGCACCGAGGCGCTGCCCGTGACACCGCCGGAGAGGCCCACCTCGCCGAGCACGTCGAGCAGCAGCAGCACCTCGGCGTCGCGGTCCGAAAGGGTCGAGGCGACGTGCAGGTCGCGAGTTCGCAAGGAGACCCGCCAGTCGATCCGCCGGAGGCGGTCGCCCGGGGCGAAGGGGCGTACGCCCGCGAGCTCGCCACCCTCCCCCATCCGCCGCGATCGGTGCGCGCCGACCAGGCCGGCGGCGGCGGGCATGGCCTCGATCGCGTTGAACGGGTCGGTGACCGGGTAGACCCGCACGCCGTGCGCGGGGGTGAGCACCGGGCGGCACGCGAGCAGACCACCGCAGGCGGCCACCCGCGCGGCGGCCGGACCGACGTCCTGCCGGCCCCAGCGCAGCGCGTCGCCGGACAGGTCGACCGCGGCCCATCCGTCGGCCGCCACGGTGAGGGCGAAGGGACGGTCGGCGTGCTCCAGCTTGAGCCAACGCGACGTGCGGGTACGGACGACGACCAGGTCGTACGGGATGACGTCGGGGTTGGTGACGGTCACCGACGCCTGCACCTGACCGCCCTCGACCAGCAGTTCCTCGTCGGCGCCGACGAGCAGCTCGGGGGCCGCCCGGGGCATCCGGCGCAGGTGGACCGCCGCGCCGATCGCGAACGGGGCGGCCAGCAGCACCAGGTCGACCCGGCCGAGCGCGACGCCGAGCACCAGCAGCAGTCCGGTGAGCAGCACCGCCCGGCCGAGCGCGCGGGTCGGCACCCAGGCCGGGCCGCTGCCGTGCACGGCGGAGGCGGCCGGCGGCACGGCTCGGCGCAGCAGCGGCTCCGGTCCGGTCACGTCGCGGTCTGACCGGTCGCGTAGGTGGGCAGGGCACCGCTGGCCGGGGCCGGGGTGGCCCGCAGGACCTCGTCGACCACGAAGGTCGGATCGACGCGGCGCAGCCACATCTCGGGGCGCAGCGTGATGCGGTGGGCCAGCGCGGGACCGGCGACATCCTTGACGTCCTCGGGCACGACGAAGTCGCGGCCGGCCAGCACGGCCCGCGCACGGGCGAGCAGCAGCAGGGCGAGCGAGCCGCGCGGCGAGGAGCCGACCAGCACCGAGGCGTGCTCGCGGGTCGCCGAGGTGAGCGCCACGATGTAGCGGCCGATCGAGTCCTCGACCGTGACCTCCTCGAGCGCCGCCTGCATCGACCGCAGCGTGGCCGCGTCGACCACCGGCGACAGGAAGGTCTCCTCCTGGCGGCGGGACATGCGCCGGCGCAGCACGTCCCACTCCTCCTCGGCGGTCGGATAGCCGAACGAGACCCGCAGCATGAACCGGTCGAGCTGAGCCTCGGGCAGGGGGTACGTGCCCTCGTACTCGATCGGGTTGGCCGTGGCCAGGACGTGGAAGGGCGGGTCGAGGCGGTAGGTGACGCCCTCGACCGAGACCTGCTTCTCCTGCATCGCCTCGAGGAGCGCGGCCTGGGTCTTCGGTGGCGTCCGGTTGATCTCGTCGGCCAGCAGGAAGTTGGTGAAGATCGGCCCGGCCCGGAACGAGAAGTCGCCCTTGCGCTGGTCGTAGAGGAATGAGCCGGTCACGTCGGCCGGCAGCAGGTCGGGCGTGAACTGCAGACGGCGGAAGTCGAGGCCGAGCGCCTGCGCGAAGGAGCGGGCGGTGAGCGTCTTGCCGAGACCGGGCAGGTCCTCAAGCAGCACGTGGCCGCCCGCGAGGATGCCCGCCAGCACCAGTTCGAGCGAATCGCGTTTGCCGACCACCACGCTGCCGACCGAGTCCAGGACAGCACCCGCCAGCCTGCCCACCTCGTACGGGGGCAGGGCCTGCACGCCGGTCTCCGTCACCACGGCACCTCTCACACTCGTTCCACAGTCACAGTCGTTCCAAGACGTCCACGTAGGACTCAAGATCACGGGCCTTGGGCAGGCGCCGGCCACGGTCGTGCAGCGCCGCCCAGAGCGGGTCGCCGAGCAGCTCCCGAGCGCGCCGCGGATCGGTCGCCCGGGTGATCCCGTGGCGCAGCCGCAGCCGCTCGTCGGTGAGCTCGGCCAGCACCGGCAGTACGTTACGCGAATACAGATCGTTGTCGGCCTGGGCCCGCTCAAGGCTGCGCTCCCAGCGGCGCACGGCGGCCCGCATCGAATCGGTGCCCGCACCGCCGTCGGAAGCACCGCTCCGGCCCGCGCGCCGGGGCACCGGTGGCGCCTTGACCTCGGCCACGGCCAGCACGATCAGCCGCAGACCGGCCAGCGCGGCCACCACGAAGACGATCGAGATGTCGTAGCGGGCCGACCGGAGTGCCGCCACGACGACGGCCGTGGCCAGGCCGATCAGCAGCAGGTTGCGCAGCGTCCACCCGAGCCAGGAACGCTTGCGCTGCTCGGGGCCGGGCTCGTCGGCCACGGCCGGCTCGTCGCGCCCGCCGAAAAGCTCATCGAGTCCGCCCGTGCTCACGCGCCCACCCCCGCGCCCAGGTCGGCTCGGAGCCGTTCGAGAGCCGACCGGGCCTGGCGGCGCATCTGGTCGTCGACCGTGTGCGTGGCGTAGCGGGCCTGGCGGTAGACCTCGAGCAGCGCGGCCAGCACCCCGGCGTCGACCCGCTGCTCGCTCAGCAGACGGCCGACCAGGTCGGTGGGGCTGTCGCCGGGGTGGCGCGGCGTGCCGGCGGCAGCCGCGGCCTGTTCCAGGCGGACCCAGCAGGCGATCACGGCACGGCGCGGGTCGCGGTCGGTGTCGGAGAGCTCCTCCAGGCCGGCGTCGAGCGCGGCGACCAACTCCTCGGCCGTGCGCGGCTTGTTCGTGCGGCGTCGCTTCCGGCCATTTTTGCCGGAGCGCCGGCGACGGTCGCGCAGCACGGAGAAGATCAGCAGGCCGACGAGGACGAGGACGATCACGCCGAGGACGACAAGCGCCACTGTGTTCACCCACTCGGGCAGTCCGCGCGCGGCCTCAGGCGGCGGCGGGGTCGTCTGCTGGCCCGAGGGGATCGAAGTGGGCAGCAGCGGGCCGTTCCGCACCGGCTCGTCGCCGGCGAACTGCTCGAGCCGGGGCTCGGAGCGGGTGGCGGCCAGCGCGGTCACGAGGAGCAGCATGAGGACGGCAGCCAGGGGCCACCAGCGTCGTACCGCCGCAAGAACCATCGATCCTTCTCTACCTGTGCGCCCCGTCTTCGGGGGCCGGGTCGGGGTGAGCTTACCGGTGCGGATCAGACTGAACTTTCGGCCGTCGCCAACGTTGAAGGTCATGGTTAACCCTGTCCCCAGAGCAACCCTCAAGATCGGTACGGTTACGTAGTGCCCGATTCGCCACAGCGCATCCTGTCCGGACGCTACCGCCTGCTCAACCAGCTGGGGCAGGGCGGCATGGGCCGAGTGTGGAAGGCCCACGACGAGCTCCTGGATCGCGACGTCGCGATCAAGGAGATCACTGCGGAGGGCCTGACCGCGACCGAGCTCGGTGACCTGCGCGAGCGCGCGATCCGGGAGGCCCGCGCCGTCGCCCAGATCAGCCATCCGAACGTCGTCCGCGTCTTCGACGTGGTGTCCGAGGACGACACGCCCTGGATCGTGATGGAGCTGATCCCCGCGCGATCGCTGTTCGAGGTGGTCAGCGAGGAAGGGCCGATGGAACCTGAGAGGGTCGCCCGCATCGGGCTCGACGTGCTCGCCGCGCTCCACGCCGCCCACGTCGCCGGCATCCTGCACCGCGACGTGAAGCCGGCGAACGTGCTGCTCGCGGCGGACCGGGCGATGCTGACCGATTTCGGCCTGGCCACGCTGGCCGGCGACTCCAGCATGACGCGCGTCGGTATCCTGCTCGGCTCTCCGTCCTACCTGGCGCCGGAGCGGGCGATCGATGAGCCGGCCGGACCGGCCTCCGATTTGTGGTCGCTCGGCGCGACCCTCTTCGCGGCGGTGGAGGGGCGTCCGCCGTACGTGAAATCGTCGCCGATGGCCACCCTGGCCGCGCTGATGGTGGATCCGCCGCCGGCGCCGAAGCAGGCGGGTGCTCTCCAGCCGGCGTTGGAGGCGCTGCTCGAGAAGGACCCGGCCGTGCGGGCCGATGCCGAGGCGGCGACACGGCTGCTGCGCCAGGCGGCCGAGGGTGTCGCGAACCAGCCGACCGAAGCGATGCCACGGTCGCCGATACCGTCACTCCCCGCCCCGCAGCCAGAACCGGAAGACTCCCGACCGGAAGACTCGCCGCCGGAAGACTCCCGACCGGAGGCTTCCGCGCTGGAAGCCTCCCCACCGGAAGCTCCCCCGCTGGAAGCCTCCCCACCGGAAGCTCCCCCGCTGGAAGCCTCCCCACCGGAACCGGGAACTCCCCGGCCGGAACGGAAGAAACGCCAACTCGTCGGGCCCATCTCCGCAGCCGCCGTCGCCGTCTTTCTCGGAGCGGCCGTCATGTTCTATGTCACAGCACCGCAATATAAGGCCGCGGAGACCGCCTCCGACCTGATTCCGGTGATCGCCGACTCCCCCACACCAGTGCCAAGCCTTCCGAGCGCGCCGGCGACGAGCGCGAGCCCGTCCGTCCGGGTGGTGCCGAGCCGATCCGTGACTCCTTCGGTGCGCCCCCGGAAGCCGACGCCGACAAAGACGCCGACGAAGACAAAGACGAAGACCGTCACCGCGACCAAGTCGGTCACCAAGCCGCCGGCTCCGAAGCCCGTGAACGTCACGTTCGAGGCCGAGTCCTACACCGAGAACCACGGGACCGAGGACGCCACCCACGGCCAGGCGAGCAACGGCCGGGTCGTCGGCCACACCTGGGCGGGCGACTGGGTCGGCTATGCCAACCGGTCGCTGACCAGAGTGCGAACCGTCAGACTGCGCTACTCGTCCGGCGACGGGAACAGCACGGTGGAGATCCGTTCCGGCTCGGGCACCGGCCCGCTCCTGGCCTCCGTCCAACTGACGAAGACCCCGGACTTCCAGACGTACGCAACCGTGTCGGCGACGTTGAACCGGTCGAGCACCGGTCCGCTCTACATCGCCTTCGCCGGCCCGCTGGCCTGCGACATCGACGTCATCACGATGAAGTCATAGCGAGCCTCTTCGCTTCCGCGAAGACATCGTCGAGCATGGCCGGGGTGAGCCGGCCGGTAAAGGTGTTCTGCTGACTGACGTGGAAGCAGCCGAGCAGATCCGGCACGCCCGGCTGGCGGACGAGGCGCCCGTGGCCGAACTTGGGCCGGGGCACGGGCGGGCGCACGCCGTACACCGCGGTCATCGCCGGCCACCACGCCTGCCATGCGAAGGCCCCCAGCGCGACCACCACTTTCAGGGTCGGACTGATCAGATCGAGCTCACGGTGCAGCCAGGGCGCACAAGTGTCGCGCTCCACGGGGAGGGGCTTGTTGTCGGGCGGGGCGCAGCGCACTGCGGAGAAGATCCGCAGGTCGGTCAGGGCGAGACCGTCGTCGGCCGAAACGCTGGTGGGCTGGTTGGCCAGGCCGGCGCGGTGCAACGCGGCAAAGAGGACGTCGCCCGACCGGTCACCGGTGAAGATCCGGCCGGTACGGTTGCCGCCGTGCGCGGCAGGGGCCAGACCGAGGATGGCGATCCTGGGGTCGGCGACGCCGAAGCCGGGAACCGGCCGACCCCAGTAGCGCTGATCGCGGAAGGCGGCCCGCTTGGTCGCGGCGACCTCCGCACGCCAGGCGACCAGGCGGGGGCAGGCGAAACAATCCGCGACCTCGGCGTCGAGCGTGGCGAGGTCGGCGGCGCCCGCCGCGGCGAGGGAGACCTCTTCGGGCGTACGAGAGTGGAACTGCACCGTGGCAGCACAGCACTCCACGCTCGGACCCCCGGCACCGGGGTGCGCTGGTCATCCCGGTGCATCGCCGATCGTCAGGCCTTGGGCGTGAGGCAGAGCACGTAGCCCTTGCCGTTGCTGTTGGCGAAGACGTAGAACTCCTGGTCGGCCTTGAAGAACTTGTCGCAGGCCTTGCTCTCGGCCGAGGTCTCGCCGTCGACGCGAGCCACGACGGAGAACTTCGCGTCGGCCGAGCCGCAGTCGACGACGTTCGCGCCGGTCTTGGTGGTGCCCTCGTCCTTGACGTCCTTGTCCGCGGCGATGCAGTCGCCGGCCTTGGCGTCCTTGGCATTGTCCTTGTCGAAGACGAGGGTCTTGATGCCGTAGAAGGCGATCGCCACGACGATCGCGAGCACCACGCGGCCGACGACCTTGAGAGCGCCGCCCTTCTCCTTGGCCGGGGCGGGGGGCTGCTCGCCCACGGCCGGGAAGCTCGGGAAGCCCGCCTGACCGGCGGGGGTCGGCGGGGCGTCGGAGGCCGGCGGGGCGTCGGAGGCCGCCGCGAAGCTGGGCTGAGCGCCGTCCGCCGGGGAGCCGACCGGCGCGAGGGCGGGGTCGGCAGGCGGCGGGGTGGTGCCGCCCGGGGGCGGGACAGGATTGCTCACTGGATCTTCCTCTCGAGTGCCGGCCGAGAGGTCGGCCGGTCGCCGAGGCAGACAGTAGCGAGCTGTCCCGGTCCTCGCGACCCCGCTATCGAGTGGGTGGCGAGGCGGACGGCATGCGGTCCACCGGCTCCTTGCTGGAGGCAGGCGAGGAGGTAGCCGGCGCAGGCGAGGAGGTAGCCGACGACGGCGCGGAGGCGTCGGGAGTCGGAGTCGTCGTCGGCGAGGCGAAGGGCGCGTTCTCCGGGCAGAACGGGTAGCCCATGCTGCGCGTGTGCAGCACCTCGCCGGTCGCCTGGTCGCTGCAGTACGCGTCGCCCAGCTGGATGGGCGAGCCGTCCTGGTCGAAGAGGCGCGCGCCGGGCACGAGGCGACCCTGATCGTCGTAGACGAAGACGTCCTGGACGTACTCGTACGGATTACCGCCGCCGGAGTAGCCCGCGTCCTGATAGTCGAGGTCGCGCACCGAGCTGTCGGCGTTGAGGAAGCCGCCGATCGCGAAGAGGATCAGCACAGCCGTGCCGCCGTGCAGCGCGTGCCGCTGCCACTTGACCAGCCGTAGGCCCCGCTGCCCGAGCAGGATCGAGGCGATCACGAGACCGGCGAGCAGCAGCAGCGCGACGACGGTGCTGTTGCCGATGCGCGGGAGCAGGCCTATCGGCTGCCCGCCGGCGTCGAGGAAGAAGGCGATCGCCATCGCGGCCAGGTAACCGCGCAGCACCCACCAGGCCGGGCGCAGCAGGATCAGGAACTCGCTCGCCTTGACGTACCCGATGAGGGGTCCGATCTTGACGTCTACCCGGCCGAGAACGCGTTCGACGTCGGCACGCGCGTCGAGCAGCGGCGCGAACCGGCGTTTGGGCGGTTCGGGGTAGCCGCCGACGAAAGCGTCCGTGGTGGCGCGCAGCTCGGCCGCGTAGGCCTCGGGGGTGCCCAGCCGGTCGGAAAGGGTGAGCGTGTCCTCGGCCCGGATCTCGGCCAGGTGTTCCGGCAGGTCTTCGAGCAGTTCGGCGCGGGTGGCCTCGGGCAGGTCGGCCAGCGCCGCGCGGACCCGCTCGACGTACTCGGTGATCTCGTCCTGTGCCGTGGAGTTCACGCCGTCTCCCGCTCGCGAAGCAGATCGTCCATGGTGGATGCGAAGCCCTGCCACACTTTGCCCGATCGCTGCAACTCCGCGCGACCGGCGGCGTTGAGGCCGTAGTACTTACGGTGGGGGCCCTCGTCGCTGGGTACCACATAGGTGTTCAGGAAGCCGCCGGCAAAGAGGCGCCGCAGCGTGCCATAGACCGAGGCGTCGCCGACCTCGTCGAGCCCGGCCGCACGCAGGCGGCGAAGGATGTCGTAGCCGTAGCCGTCGGCATCGCGCAGGGCGGCGAGAACGGCCAGGTCCAGGACACCCTTGAGCAGCTGGGTGGTATCCACGCGGTGGACAGTACTGCGCATTGCGAAATACCGTCAAGAGCGCGGTACCGAAGCTTGTCAGCGAGTTTTCAGGCCAGGCCGTAGGCGATGCCGTCCAGGATGTCGTGCTCCGAGGCGATCACCGAGTCGTGGCCGGAGCGCTCCATGACCGTCCGCAGGATCAGGGCGCCGGCGCCGATCACGTCGGCCCGGCCGGGATGCATGACCGGGAGGGCCAGGCGCTGCTCGACCGTCATGGCCAGCAGTTCGGCGGTCACCCGGGACACCGCCGCCAGGCTCACCTCGGCGTGGTGGATGCGCGTGGCGTCGTACTCGGGAAGCTCTTTCGCCAGGGCGGTGACGGTGGTGACCGTGCCGGCCAGGCCCACGAGGGTGCGGGCCGCCTGGCCGGGGACCGCGGTCAGGGCGATGTCGACCGCGGCGGTGATGTCCCGTTCCGCGTTGTGGATCTCGGCCGGACCGGGCGGGTCGCTGTGCAGGTACCGCTCGGTCATCCGGACGCAACCGATGTCCATCGAGATGGCGTGGTCGACCTCGGCCGAGCCGGTGACGAACTCGGTGGAACCGCCGCCGATGTCGACGACCAGACAGGGGCGCTCGGCGGTGAGGCCGGCGACCGCGCCGGTGAAGGAGAGCCGGGCCTCCTCGGTGCCGCTGATCACCTCGGGGTCGACGCCGAGCACACCGCGGACCATGTCGCGGAACTCCTGCGCGTTCGAGGCGTCGCGTGAGGCCGAGGTCGCGCACATGCGCACCCGGGACACGCCCAGCTCGGCGATCTCGGCGGCATAACCGATCAGAGCCGTACGGGTACGGGCGAGGGCACCCGCGGAGAGCCGGCCAGTGCGGTCGACGCCCTCGCCGAGCCGCACGATCGCCATCCGGCGAGCGACGTCGGTGAGCTTCCCGTCGTGCACATCGGCGATCAACAGGCGGACCGAGTTCGTCCCGCAGTCGATCGCGGCGACCCGACTCATAGGTGCAGAAGCATTCTCGTGTTCCCCAACGTGTTGGGCTTGACCCGTTCCAGGTCGAGAAATTCGGCCACACCCTCGTCGTACGAGCGCAGAAGTTGCTCGTAGACGGCGTGCGGGACGGGGGCGCCGTCGATCTCGGTGAACCCGAACGAGCCGAAGAACCGGGTCTCGAAGGTCAGGCAGAAGACGCGGGCCACACCGAGCTCCCGGGCGGCCTCGAGCAGGCGCTCGACGAGCTTGTGGCCGATCTTCTGGCCCCGGCAGGCGGGATCGACCGCGACCGTACGGATCTCGGCCAGGTCTTCCCACATCACGTGCAGGGCACCACAGCCGAAGACCCGGTCACGGTCGTCCACCGCGACCCAGAACTCCTGGACCGACTCGTACAGCGTGACGGTGGCCTTGCTGAGCAGCCGGCGGTCGGCCGTGTATTCGTCCACCAGGTCGCGGATGGCCCGGACGTCCGTGGTGCGTGCGCGCCGAATCTCCACTCAGTCAGCCTTTTCCGGTCGCACGCACGGGCCGTCGACCCACCACGGCTCGACCGCGGCCCGGACCTCGTCCCCGAAAGGATTCACCCCACGACCCACGGCGAGCGCGTGCCCGAGGTGGACATGCAGGCATTTCACCCGATCGGGCATGCCGCCGGCGGCCACGTGAGCAATCTCGGGCACGTCCTCGATCGCCTTGCGCCGGGACTTGTAGTCCTCGGCGGCCCGCGCATAGTGCGCGGCGAGCTCGGGATCGGTGGAGAGACGCTCCTGCATGTCCCGCATGACGCCCGCGGACTCCAGCCGGCTGCACGCGGCGGTCGCGTGCGGGCAGGTCAGGTAGTAGAGCGTCGGGAACGGGGTGCCGTCGTCGAGGCGCGGCGACGTCTCCACGACATCCGGGTTGCCGCAGGGGCAGCGGTGCGCGACCGCGCGGGTGCCCCGGGGACGACGTCCTAGTTGGGCCGCCACGATGTCCAGGTCGGCCTGGTCTGGTTGCTGTTCGTCCATTTTTGTTCCGGGACTCCGCGTCTTTAGTTCGGGGACTCCGCGTCGGCGGCTCGGACGCTGCTCCAGAGCGTGTCGTACCAGCGGTCGGGGGCGGCCGCCGGCTGTTTCTGGCCGGCCTCGGCTGCCGCGCCGGCCGGATCGTTGAGCACCACGAGCGGCACCTCCCCGTCGCGGACGTAGAACAGTTTCTCCCGCGCCTGGGCCCGAAGGTATTCCGGGTCCTTCCACTTCAACAGCTCCTGCGACTTCTGCGCGATCCGATCCCGCTGGGTGGCCTGATCGGCCTCGAGCTGGGCGATCTGCGACTCCTGCGCGAGATAGACCCGCAGGGGGTAGGTGTAGGCCAGGGCGAGCGCGATGAAGACGACGATCAGAACCATCGCGCGGCCGGTCAGTGCTCTCGGCCGCGGGGCGATGGTGCGCTTGGTGGCCCCCCGGCCGCCATTCCCCGTACGGCGGGACGCGGCGGGACGATTGTGCAGGCCGACACTGGTCTTGCCGGTCTTGCGGGTGGCCGCCGCGCCGCGGACCGCGCCGGGGTTGCGGACGGTTCCCGTGTTGCGGACGGCTCCGGGCGTGCGCGAACGGGAGGACGCGGGGCGGCGGGCCGGGCCCTGACCGCTCGGTGCTCGTCGCTGTGTCGTCACCCCAACCCCTCCGTCATGTGCTGCGGCGCCCGCTGGAAACCTATGCCCGTTCCCGCGGGCGCCACAACTCCATGATCTAGCGGGCCTCTGTCAGGCGGTGCGGTAACGCGGGAAAGCGCCCGCACCCGCGTACCGAGCCGCACCCTCGAGCTGCTCCTCGATACGCAGCAGCTGGTTGTACTTGGCGACCCGGTCCGACCGCGCCGGGGCACCCGTCTTGATCTGGCCGCTGCCGACCGCAACGGCCAGGTCGGCGATCGTGGTGTCCTCGGTCTCACCGGAGCGGTGGCTCATCATCGTCTTGAAGCCGGCCCGGTGGGCCAGGTCGACGGCGTCGAGCGTCTCGGTCAGCGAGCCGATCTGGTTCACCTTGACGAGCACGGCGTTGGCCGCATGCTCGGCGATGCCCCGGCCGATGCGGGTCGGGTTGGTGACGAACAGGTCGTCGCCGACAATCTGGATCTTGTTGCCGAGCTCAGCGGTCATCGCGCTCCAGCCGGCCCAGTCCTCCTCCGACAGCGGGTCCTCGATCGAGACGATCGGGTATTCCGCGGCGAGCTTCGCGTAGTAGGCGATCATCTCGTCGGTCGACTTCGGGGCGCCCTCGAAAACGTACGACCCGTCCTTGTGGAACTCGGTCGCCGCGACGTCCATCGCGAAGACGATGTCGGTGCCCAGCGTGAAGCCGGCTGCCTCCACGGCCTCGGCGATCAGGTCGAGCGCGCTCGCGTTGGAGGGCAGGTTGGGGGCGAAGCCACCCTCGTCGCCCAGGCCGGTCGAGAGGCCCTTCTTCTTCAGCACCGACTTGAGCGCGTGGTAGACCTCGGCGCCGGTGCGAAGAGCCTCGCGGAACGTCGGGGCGCCGATCGGCGCGATCATGAATTCCTGCACGTCGACGTTCGAGTCGGCGTGGGCGCCACCGTTGAGGATGTTCATCATCGGCACCGGCAGGAGGGCCGCGTTCGGGCCACCGAGGTAGCGGAAGAGCGGCAGCTCGGCGGAGAGTGCGGCGGCCTTGGCGACGGCCAGCGAGACACCGAGGATCGCGTTCGCGCCCAGCTCGCTCTTGTCGGCGGTGCCGTCGAGGTCGATCATCTTCTGGTCGATAAGGCGCTGCTCGCTGGCCTCGTAACCGACGAGCTCGTCAGCGATCTTGTCCTCGACGTTCGAGACCGCCTTCTCGACGCCCTTGCCCAAGTAGCGCTTCTTGTCGCCGTCGCGCAGCTCGATCGCCTCGAACGCGCCGGTGGAGGCACCCGAGGGCACAGCGGCGCGGCCGACCGTGCCGTCGTCCAGCCCGACCTCGACCTCGACGGTCGGGTTGCCCCGGGAGTCCAGGATCTCGCGGGCGACGATTGCTTCGATGGTGGCCATGTGTCGTGTCGCTCCCTCTAGTAAGGCTGCAGTTCACCGACCGCGACCCTGCGGCCGACCACGGGTTGAGCGTAACGAGCCCCGGCGGGACGCGTACGCGCGGCCGCCTTTCCCTCAAGAATCGTCGATCCCGGCCGATGACCCGGTCACTATGAGCACACCCATGCTTCCCGCCGATGGGTCGTACATCGAGATGACCTCGTACGGCGAAACGCTGCCAGATGTCCGTGTCGTGCGGGCCACGGACGAGGTGATCACCCTGTCGCTGGCCCTCGCCGACCGTCCCCCCGCCGACTCGCCGGTGACACTGCGCTGGGCCGCCGCGCCCCGCGGCCGGTACGCGGTCACGGGCACGGTGACCGCGATCGACGAGAACCGCGTGGCGGTGCGGTTCGCGGACGAGCCGGCGATCGAGCAGAGCCGGGACTTCGTACGCGGGGGTGGCGGCGAGGCGATCGTGCTGCGCCTGCCCGGTCAGGAACCCGCCGAGGGAGAGATCCACGACCTGAGTGAGGGGGCGGTGCGGGCGCACTTCACGGACGTCGAGGTGGGACCGGGCGACGAGATCACGGTGCGCATGCAGGTCGGTCCCGAGATTGTCGAGTTTCCGGCACGCGCGGTCAAGGTCAACTCGGTCCGGCAACAGGTACCGCGCCGGGGACCGCTGCTGGTGGAGCTGGTCGCGGTCTTCACCGCGGCGGACGAGCAGCAGGCCCGGATCGTCCGCCGCTACATCCTGAACCAGCAGCTCCGGGCACGTGCGCAGGGCAGCGCCGGCTGACCGGTCCTGCCCCCGCCGGGCCGGCGGGGGCAGACGGCCCGGACTTCGACGCGGCGGGACTGAGTGGCCCCGGGCGGATGACGACGCGTATGCCCTGGTTTGGATCTTGGTCCTTACGCCAATACCGGTTGCCTCGGGTTGCGCGCATGGGTTTAGGTGGCAAGCGTGCCTTTCGCTGTCGCTTCCGCTGGGCCGTCCGCCAGGTCTTTCGCCGGGCCTTTCGGCGGGCGTTTGACGATCGCCGGCCTCGCCGTCGGCTGCTCGGCGCTGCTCGGCGCCGCCGGGTGCGGCGGGCTCGACGAGGCGAGCGCGGCGCCACTGACCAGGGAGAACCTGATCACTGAGGCCGCCGGTCAGCTCGCCGCGGGATCGGCACTGACCTATACGGCGGAATATCAGATCACCGGCGGCGAGAGGGCCACCGTCAGCCGGGCCCAGGGTCCGTCGCGAGCGGCATATGTCTATCCGGGCGGCCGCCTGATCGTGACGGCGACAGTGACGATCCGCTGCTCCGGTTCCACCTGCACGTCGACGAAGGCCGATCCGGCGGCGGCCGCTTCGCTCGACGAGGCGCCGCTGGTCTCGCCCGACGCGGTGCAGGCGATGCTGGCGGCGGCGGCGCTCGACTCGACGATCGAAACGAAGCAGCACGACACGACGATCGCCGGGCGGCACGCGACCTGCCTGACGCTGCGCGACCCCGACGGCACGACCCGCCCCTTCGACTTCTGCGTGACCAGCGAGGGCGCGCTGGCCCGCTTCACCGCCACCGTCGGCGGCAAGCAGGTCGACCAGGCGCTCACCTCCTACGCGGAGGAGCTCCCGCCGGACGCTTTCCTGATGCCGACCGGCGCCCGCCTCATCGACAAGTCGTGAGCCTCGCGCGCCCGCCGCCGGTCAGACGCCGAGGAGCGTGCCCAGGTGGCGCGGGGGCGGGGAGCCGTGGGCCAGCATGGCGTCGTGCCAGGCCTTGGGGGTGGCGCCGAAGGGGCGGGCCTCGGCGATCGCGGAGACCTCGGTGTAGCCGACGAAGTAGGTGGAGAGCTGGGTCGACGTGAGCAGGGCCCGGCGCCACTTGCCGGCGGCCTCCCCCTCCTCCTGGAAACCGGCGCCGGTCATCATGGCCATCGCGTCGGCCTCCCGCAGGTCGTCGCAGTGGACGAGCTGGTCGATGATGGCGTTGAGGCTCATCCGCAGCTGCATCTTGAGCTGCTGCAGACGCACGGGGAGGCCACCGAAGCCCAGGTCGGCCATCGCCTCCTCGGCATAGACCGCCCAGCCCTCGACGAACGGGCCGGACCAGCCCAGCGCGCGCACCCGGGTCGCGGCGCGGAAGCGGCGGGCGTGGGCGAGCTGCAGGAAGTGGCCGGGCATCGCCTCGTGGACCGTCAGGTCGCGCATCATGTGGTCGTTGTATTCGCGGTAGAACGACTCGACGCGCTCGGCGGGCCAATCGGCCGGGGTGGGCGCGATGCAGTAGAACGTCGGCAGGTCGGCGGTCTCGAGCGGGCCGGGCGGGTCACAATAGGCCACGGCGA
>Ga0247737_1000112_pt1 | contig 24656 bp, 16 predicted proteins | sample UWRJL028104C2_FD_180937 | JGI IMG/M metagenome (GOLD analysis project Ga0247737, IMG submission 180937) | Plant litter microbial communities from Arlington Agricultural Research Station in Wisconsin, United States - UWRJ-L028-104C-2 | ecosystem: Environmental > Terrestrial > Plant litter >...
CGATCGAGGCGGGGGCCGATGCGATCCTCGGCCATCATCCGCATTTGATGAAGGGTATCGGCTTCCACCGCGGCAAACCGATCTTCTACAGCCTGGGCAATTTCGCGATCGAACAGCCGCATGTCTGGGACCCGGCGATCGTCGAGACCGACTCCTTCCGCCACCTCGTCAGCCTCAACCCGAGCTGGACGATGAATGCGGCCTATATGCTGCCTGAGGAGACTCGGATCACCGGCATTGTGCGGCTGGTCGTGCGGGATCGCGATGTGGCGGAGGTGCGCTTCCGCCCATGCTGGATCGGCGACGACAGCGCGCCGCGGCCGCTGGCGGCGAGCGATCCGCTGTTTGCGCGGGTGCGCGATTATCTGGTCGAGGTGACGGCGACCGAGGGCCTGGCCACCAGCATCATTGTCGACGGAGACGAGCTGCTGCTGACGCCTCACGAATTCGAGTAGAGCCCGGAAACGCAATTCCCTCCGTTCGCCCCGAGCTTGTCGAAGGGCTGTTCTTTCTTCTGCGGAACGGAAAAGCAGGGCTTCGACAAGCTCAGCCCGAACGGGGTGGGGTGATTCCCGCTTACGGGGATCAAGTCCTACGCAAACTTCAGCGGCACACTCAGCGCCCCGATCTCCGGGAACCGCGTCGGCACGACCTCGCCCGCGAGATCGAACGGCGGCAGCCGCGCCATCATTTCCTCCAGCGCCACGACCAGTTCAAGCCGCGCCAGCGCCGCGCCCACGCACATATGCGTGCCACGCCCGAAATGGAGTGAATCCTTCATGTTCGGCCGGTCGATCCGGAAGCTTTCCGCATCCTCGAACACGCTCTCGTCGCGATTGGCGGAGGCATAGACCAGCGCGATCGGCTCGCCTTCGGGAATGACGCGCCCATGCAATTCCACGTCGCGCGTCGCCGTCCGGGCGAAGCCACGATAGGGCGTGTACAGCCGCAGGAACTCGTCGACCGCCGCCGGGATCAGCGCAGGCTCCGCACGAAGCTTCGCCTGCAAATCCTGGTCGCGCGACAGGTGCACCGCGATCGAGCCGATCATCACCGTCGGCGCGATGATGCCAACGACCAGCACCTGGCGGATCGTGCCGACGATCATCTCGTCGGGCAGCGGCTCGCCATCGACCCGTGTCGCGAGCAGCGCGCTGGTCGCGTCGTCGGCGGGATCGAGCGGCGAAGCCTTGCGATCGGCAACCAGCTTGCGCGCCATCTCATAGAGCAGCAGGCTGGTTTCCTTGGTCGCGACCATGTCGTTCGACTGTACCGCAATATTGTATCGCCGGCCGACCTCGGCCAGGGAATCGATCTGTTCCTGCGGCAGGTTCATCCAGGTGGCGAATACCCGGATCGGCATGCGCGCGGAGAATTCCTCGCAGATGTCGCCGCCGCCCTTCGCCGCCATCGCATCGAGCAGGCTGACGCAGATCTCCCGGATCACCGGTTCGAGCGGCGCGACCTTGCGCTCGGTCAGCAACGGGCTGAGCGCGCGGCGATAAGGCGTGTGCTCTGGCGGATCGAGATGCAGCGGCGGGCGGCGCCCGGTAAAGGCCACCGCGGGCACCACATTCTGCTTCGATGTGATGAAGGTCGTGCTGTCGGCCGCCGCCGCCGCGACATCGGCATGCTTCATCAGCGCCCAGAAGCCGCCCCAGGCCTCGCTATGCGCCACGGGGCAGCGATCGCGCAGATCGCGGTACACCGCCTGCGCGCTGTCGAAGGTTTCTGGCAGAAGCGGATCGAAGTCTTGCATGGCTTCGTTTAAGCGATGATGAAAGCGCTTGCAACGGCTTTCGGCAACAGGTTTTCCCGGTTAGCGTGTGAAAATGAGCGATAGCCCCAAGATTCCGAAACTGGAGGATGTCGCGCTGATCGCCGGCGTATCGTCAGCGACCGTTTCGCGCTTCTTCAACAATCCGGCAATGGTCGCCGCCGCGACCGCCGATCGTATCCGCGAGGCCGTCGCCGCCACGCATTATGTTCCCAATCTCATGGCGGGCGGGTTGGCGTCGAGCCGCAGCCGCCTCGTAGCGCTGCTGGTACCCGATGTCGCCCAGTCGATCTTCAACGCGACCGTCGAGGCGATGGTCGACGAACTGTCCGCCAGCGGCGACATCGTCATGCTCGGGCTGACCGGCGTCGACAATGCGCGCATGCCCAGCCTCATATCGGCCGCGCTGGCCCGCCGCGCCGACGCGATCATCCTGACCGGCATCGTCTCCGATCCCGCCACGCGAGACCTGATGCGCCGCCGCGAGACGACGGTCATCGAGACCTGGGGGCTGCCGGAAGACCCGATCGATGTCGCGGTCGGTTTCTCGCACCGTGCGGTCGGGCAGGATATCGCGCGCTTCGTTCATGGCCGCGGCTATCGTCGGCCGCACCTGCTCACCGCATCAGGCACGCGCGCAATGGAACGCCGCCAAGGCTTTCTCGACGACTGGGCTGCGGCGGGCGGCGATACGCCGACCGAGCAGATGTTCGCCAGCCAGACCCGCTTCGGCCATGGCCGCGCGGCCTTCCGTGCCCTGCGCGAGCTCGACACCCGGCCCGACGTCGTCGTGTGCAGCTCGGACTGGCTCGCCCAGGGGCTGCTGGTCGAGGCGATGGCGGCGGGCGTACGCGTCCCGGACGAGCTGGCGGTGGTGGGCTTCGGTAACCTTGCCGTCGCGGCCGAGATGCGCCCGACCATCACGACCATCGACATTGACGGCGCGCGTATTGGCCGGGAAGCGGTCAGCCTGCTGCGCCGTCGCACCGCCGGCGAAAATATCGTGAACCGGCATATCGATGTCGGCTTCCGCCTGATCGTCCGCGAAAGCGCCTGAGAGCCGTCAGGCGCGCGCAAGCTCGACCGTGAGATCGGGCGTGAGGGCCCGCAGGAAATCCGCCGCATCGAAGGCAGCGCCCGGTGCCAGCACGCCGACACCCTCGAAACGCCCGTCGAGAATACGCTCGACCGCCTCGCAGATCAGCGGCGCGGAGAACGCATAGATATCCTGGCCCTGCGCGGCCACGCGGCGGCGATCCGTACCGCGCGTCACTACGGCTTCGACCCGGAAGCGCTGCGCCGATCGTCCGCTGGCATCCACCGGCGTCGGCGCGGGTGTCGCAGGATCGCGGACGTCGTTCAGCGCGTTCTGGCTGAGATAGGTGTGAAGTGTCTCCGTCCGCAGATGGCGGGAAATCAGGACCACCTCCGAGAAGGGCAGTTCGACCATGGTCTGGCGAGCAAAGGGCGGCGGGAAATTCCACGTCCTTGTCGCGGCAGGCAGCGTTATCGGGACCAGCGATCCCTGCTCGATCGCCAGGCGCGGCGCGGTGTTCCTCGCCCCCGTGATCCGCGTGCCCTGAGTCGGGTGCCAGCTATCCAGCGCGATGCCGATCTCGATCGTGTCGACGGAGTCCCAATCGCCTGTCGCACTGGTGACGAGAAGATCGGCAAGGCCGCCATAGAAACTCATCGCCGGGATCAGGATTATCCCGCCGCGGCGCGCATCGGCATCGAACCGGTCGAACAGGGCGAGGGCACTGGCCTGCTCTGCGGTCACGTCGAGATAGGGGATGCCTGCACGAATAGCCGCGCCAGCCACTGCCTCGGCAGTTTCGAGGAACGGGCCCGCGCAGTTGATTACGGCGGCGGCGCCCTCGAGCGCCCTGTCGAGCGAGCCCGGATCGTCCACCGAGGCGACCCGGCTATCGGCAAGCTTCAGGAGCGCGAGCCTGGCCGCGTCACGCCCGATCGCGATGGGCGTGAGACCCCGGCGCAGCAATTCGGCGACGACGAACCTGCCCGTATGCCCCGCCGCGCCGAATATCGCGACGCGATGTCCCTTTTTAGTCCGCACCCCTTCCATGACCTTTTCCTTATACTACAGACCTGTCTGTTTTTTTGATACGTACAGGTCTGTAGCGAGTCAATCGACGACATGATAATCGCTGCCGGACTGGAGATTCTGCATGCCCATGAGCACCCCTACCCCCGACCCTCAAAGCACCGCCGTGAAGGAGCGCATTTTGGAGACGGCCTCCGAACTCTTCTATCGCATGGGCGTACGCGCCGTGGGCGTCGATCTCGTGGTCAGTCGGGCCGATGTCGCCAAGACCAGCCTGTACCGCCATTTCGGAACCAAGGACGATTTGATCGCCGCCTTTCTCGAGCGTGAGGATGCCGATTTCTGGCGCCATTGGGATCAGGTGACCGAGCGCCACCGGGATGACCCAAGGGCCGAGCTGGACGCGCATCTCGACTGGATCGGCGAACGGGTCGGACGGGCTAATTATCGTGGTTGCCCGCAGATCAATGTCGCCGCCGAATTTCCCGACATGGATCATCCCGCACGCAAGGTGGCGGCCGCGCACAAGCGGGAGATGCGGCGGCGCTTGCGCTCCATCGCCGAACGACTCGGCGTCGACCGGCCTGACGAACTCGCTGGCCAGCTTGCGGTGCTCATCAACGGCGCCTTTGTCAGCGCGCAGATGTTCGAACCTGGCGAGGCGACGCCCTTGTTGCGGCAGGCAGCACACAGCCTGATCGCGGCGAGGTAACACCGCTACCCCCAATCGTTCGGGGGCTTGGCTGCATCCTCAGCCCTCCGCCCGGGCCTCGACCTTCGCCCGCGAGAATCGCGGCGCCACTGAGAGCAGCACGATCGCAACGACAAGGATCGCCGCGCCGATCGTTTCCGCCGCGGTCGGCGCCTTCAGGCCCCAGAACCACGCCAGCAGATAGGCCGCGCCGATGCCCGCGAGCAGGCTCGACGCCCGTTCCAGCGGCACGCAATAGCTGTTCTCCCGCGCATCCAGCAGGATCACCGCGGCGAAGATCGAAATGATCGTCAGGCTCGTGCCGATGCCGATCAGCCACAACGCCACCGGATCGCTCCACACCGCGATGAAGCCCCAGCTCAGTTGCCCGGATTGCGCCCCGATGCCGCTCCACGACAGGAGGGCAAGCGCCGCGACCGACAGCGGCAACGCGACGAGCTTCTCCTCGACGAAATAGCGCCGGACCAGGGCCGGGTCGCCGCTCTTCGCCGTGCTCGTCATCACCGCGAGGCGGATGAAGTAACCGACCGTGTAGAGGACGACCGTGAGGATCGCGAGCGGCGGCAGATGGAAACCGCCGCGCTGCTGCACGACGAACGCCAGCGAGATCGCGACCATGACCAGCGCGACCCAGCTCCACCAGCGCACTTTTCGCCCGAACATCAGGTCGACCAGGGGGGCGATGATCAGGATGTCGCCGCGCATCAGCAGCTGAATGAACGGGATGCTCACCCCTTCGAAGGTGAAGGACAGGGGCACGGTGAACAGCACCAGCGCGGTGCCGATGCCCGACAGGAAGGTCGAGCGTGTCCACACCGGCACGCGAACCCCGCCAATCTCCCTGCCATGCGCGTCGCGGTGCCAGCCGGACGCGAAGATGAAGATATAGGTCAGCACCAGGCTGACGATCAGCGAGGCGGGCAAGGTCTCCAGCCCGGTCGGCGGCCGCCCCAGCCCGGCATTGGGCGTGGTCGTGACCAGCTTGGTCATGATGATGTTGGGCAGATAGCTCAGGAAATAGAACAGCGTGATCAGTTCTATCGGCAGCCGGCGGCTCATTGCGCCGCCCCCGAGATGACGACGTGATCGCCACTGATCTCATAGCGTGCGTTGAGCCCCGCCTCGGCCGTGATCGCCGCCATATAGTCGATCACCTCGCCGAAGCGCGGATCCTCCGGTGACACGATGCGCGGCACGGCGTCGCGATCGATCCACAGGGGCAGGAATCCCGTTTCGACCACCTTGCCCTCCTTCACTTCGATCCGCGCGATCATCGACATGCGCGCGGCGGGCGGGAAATTATACAGGCTGTCGAAATCGGGCACCCAATCCTCGGCCAGCGTCTGGATTTCCTTGAAGCTCTTGCTCGCGGCATGGGCCGGATCCATGCGCAGGTCGCAGGCGAAATTGCACAGGCTGTAATAGACCGGCTTGCCGTCGATAAACTCGATACCCTTCAGGATGTGCGCGTGCCCGCCCAGGATGACGTCGGCGCCCGCCGCGATCGCCGCCCGCGCCACGTCGCGCTGATAATCCGCGATCGACGCCCGCACGAAATGAATACCCCAATGCTGCGAGACGATGACCACATCGGCCTGCTCTTTGGCAGCGCGGATGTCCGCCTCCATCGCCGCGAGATCGTCGCGGTGCGGATAGCTGTGGACGCGCGGCGGCGTGCCCGGCTGATCATGTTCGATCTGCTCGTAGATGGTGTGCGCCCGCATCGGCGCACAACCCGGGCGGCGCTCATCGGCCCAGTATGACATGGGCAGGATCGAGCAATAAGCGAGCGTCGCGATCCGCGTGCCATCGCTCAACGTCGAGAAAACGGGCTGGCGCGCCTCGGCGATATTGGCGCCGGCGCCAACCACCGCGACGCCTGCCGCCGCAAGATTGCCCATCGTCTCGAACAACGCCTCATTGCCCCAGTCGAGCACGTGGTTGCCCGCCATCGAAATGATGTCGAAACCCGCTCGCCCCACGGATGCCGCTGCCTCCGGCCTGGTCAGCACCGCATGCCGTGCCTGGGGCAGCCGCGAGCCGCGCTCGGCGAAGCTGGTCTCGAGCTGGCCGAATACCAGATCGGCATCGCGCAACACCGCGCGCGTCGCTGCGAAACATTCGTCCGCATTGTCCCGGTCGGGGGCAATGTCTCCGGTCGCCAGAATCAGGGGCATGCAGGATCCTCTCGGCCCAGCGCTAGGAGATTATGCAAGCGCTTGCAATACTACCCTGGGCGCCAGCGGCATATCGTTTCGTAATATAACCGTTGAACATATCCACTAAATATGGTCTTTGCTGTCCAGGCAGCGACGAGTCTCTCGGCAGAAGAGACGTGAAACGCTGGGTGGAGGAGATGCCGGTGACCGGAAAAGGCCCAGTGGCAGGACGCACGCGGATCACCGCAGCGCTTGCCTGTATCTCGCTTCTCGCCACGCCGATGGCCGCCTTCGCCGCCGCCGAAACGCCCGCTGCAATGGCTTACAGCGCGGTGAGCCGCAGCTCGATCTACGTACCCGTGCGCGACGGCACCCGGCTCGCGGTCAACATCTACCGGCCGATGGCCGACGGAAAGCCGGTCGAGACGCCGCTCCCGATCGTCTTCGCCTTCACGCCGTATCGCGCGCGCTATTTCGACAAGGATCGCAAGACCGTCGAGCTGGTGGATTCGGCGATCTTCGGCCTGCGCGCGCTTGTCCAGTCGGGCTATGTCGTCGCCACCGCCGATGTGCGCGGCAAGGGCGCGTCGTTCGGCGCACGGCGTGGTTTCCTCGACCAGACCGAGGCGCATGACGGCTATGATCTGATCCAGTGGCTCGCGGCCAAGCCCTGGTCCACGGGCAAGGTCGGCATCACCGGCTGCTCCTATCTCGGCGGCACCTCGATGCTCGTGGCCGGCGCCTCGCCCCCTGCCCTGCGCGCCGTGTTCGCCGCCGCGACCGACATCGACAAATACAGCTTCGTGCGCAACGGCGGCATTACCGGCCAGTTCAACACCCGCCCGGACGAACCGCTCGACGTCGATCTCGCCAGCGTGCCGGTCGATGCGGACAGCGACGGCGCGATGCTCAGGACCGCCGTCGCCGAACATGCCCGCAACACGCCGATGGCGAAATTATGGGAGACGATGCCCTATCGCGACAGCGTCTCGCCGCTGACTGGCAACCGCTATTGGGAAGAGGTCGGGCCCTATACCCATCTCAAGGCGCTGAAGGATCCCAGGCTTGCCTGGCTGATGTGGAGCAACTGGGAGGACGAGCCGACCGAGCAGATGATCCTGAACGCGGTCAACATCCCCTCGCGTATGTTGATCGGCCCGGGCAGCCACTGCGTCGGCCCGAAGCAGTTCGACATCGCCGGCGAGCAACGCCGCTTTTTCGATCATTATCTCAAAGGCATCGACAACGGCTTCGAAAAGGGCCCGCGCTACAATTGGTATCACGAAGGGCCCAACGGCACCGGCACGATGGTGGCGTCCACCACGGCGCCCGGTATCGGCGTGACCCGCGCGCCGCTCTATCTTTCGGCCACATCGGACGGCCGCCTGTCACCGGAGAAACCCGGCGCCGGCACGCGCCCTTTCACCGTCGATTACGACGTCGCCAAGGGCGAATATTTCGCGTTCTGGCCGCCATCCCCCTTCGGCAAGGGACCGAGCTTCACCAGCGCCCCGCTCGCCGCCGATGCGGCGATGACCGGCTATCCGATCGCGACCATCACGGCCGCGCTCGATCGGCCGGACGCCAATCTGTTCGCCTATCTCGAGGACGTGGACCCCGCCGGCAAGGCCCATATGGTCTCGTTCGGCCGCCTCGCCGCCTCGCACCGCACGCTGTCGAAACCGCCCTATGACCGGCTCGACCTGCCTTATCATTCGGGGCTGAAGGCGGACAATCTGCCGATGGTACCGGGCAAGCCGGCCGCACTCGTCTTCTCGATGGTGCCGCGCGCCTACACCTTCGCCGCCGGCCACCGGTTGCGCGTGACCCTGGCCGGCGCTGACCCTCGCCAGCGCAACCTCGACCAGATCCGCCAGGACCCGCCACCCGTCTTCACCATCGTCACCGGCGGTGCCGGCGGCTCGCGCATCGACATTCCATTCACGACGAAACCGACGTTCCGCTGAACGAAGCGGGCGCACCAAGGGGAGAGAGACAATGAAGGCTCACACTACAAAGATCTTCGCCCGATCGGGCGTCGCGCTGCTCGCGCTCGCCTGGGCGACCGGCGCACAGGCTCAGGACACTCCGGCAGTGCCGCAGGCGGCGGGACCGACCACGACCACTGCCGACGACGAGGTCGCCGGCGAAGTCATCGTGACAGGCAGCCGGCTGCGTGGCGCGGCCCCGGTCGGCTCCTCGGTCATCTCGCTTGGCCGGGAGGACGTGATCGCCTCGGGCGCCGTCACCACTGACCGGCTGATCAAGCAGATTCCGCAGGTCTTCGATCTCGGCGTCAGCGAGAATTCGCGCGGCCAGTCCGGCGGCAATGGCAACATCGCTTACGGCAACAGCGTCAACCTGCGCGGTATCGGCCCTTATGCGACGCTGATCCTGGTCGATGGCCACCGCGCCGTGAACAACAGCCGCGCCTTCGATCCGTCCGTCATCCCGACCCTTGGCCTGGAGCGGGTCGAAGTCGTCGCTGACGGCGCCTCGGCCATTTACGGCTCGGACGCCATCGCCGGCGTGGTCAACCTCATCCCGCGCCGCACGCTCAACGGCGTCGAGGCGACGGCACGCTACGGCATCGCCGAACGCGGCGACTTTTCCGAATATCAACTCGGCATCGCGGCCGGCAAGGTCTGGGACAGCGGTCAGGCGATGCTTGCCTATGAGCATGTCTATCGCTCCGCCCTCAACGGCGACGATCGCGGCTTCTTCCGTTCGGACCAGCGCGCCTTCGGGGGCAATGATTACCGTGTAACGCGCTGCGCACCCGGCACGATCACCGCCGGCGGCGTCAACTATGCGATCCCGACCAGCGGCGTGACCCAGGCGAGCGCCGCGAGCCTGGTCGCGGGGACCAGCAACCGCTGCGACGATCTGATCGGGCAGGATCTGTTCCCACAACAGCAATATGATTCGCTCAACGGCACCTTCACCCAGGAAATCACGCCCTGGCTGACCGTATTCGCGGATGGGTTCTATTCCAAGCGCACCTTCCTGAGAAACCCCGCGGAATCCAGCGCGACGCTGACCGTGCCGCAGACCAACGCCTTTTTCGTCCGGCCGCCCGGCTTCGCCGGCACCAGCTACACCATCGCCTATAATTTCATGAACGACCTGCCGCGCAACGCCAATCCGGGCTCGGCCGAGAATTGGGAAATCACCCCCGGCATCCGCATCAAGCTGCCGGGCGACTGGCAGGTGGAAGGCATCTTCACTTATGGTCGCGGCAACGACCAGGCGGATCAGACCCGCGGCCTTAACAACGCGGCGCTGAACGCGGCGCTCGCCAGCAGCAACCCCGCAACCGCCTTCGATCCCTATGGTCTCGGCCGCTCGACCGACGCGACCTTGGCGGCGATCAGCAATTTCGTGTCCTTCTCGCCCACGCTCAACAGATTCAACGGCTATGAAGCCCGCGCGAACGGTACGCTGCTCCGCCTGCCCGGCGGCGCAGTGAAGGTCGCGGCAGGCTATGAAGGTCAGGAGATTACGGTCGATCTCGGGTCGGCGCGCGGCGTGCCGACGACCCCCATCGTCTTCCGGCATTTCACCCGCCGGGTGGACTCGGCCTATGGCGAACTGCTCGTGCCGATCTTCGGCCCGGACAATGCGATTCCGTTCTTCCAGAAGCTCGAGATCGACGCCGCCATCCGCTACGACAAATATAGCGACGTCGGATCGACCACCAATCCGAAATTCGGCGTGAACTGGTCGCCGCTATCCGGGCTCACCTTGCGCGGCAGCTATGGCACGTCGTTCCGTGCGCCGCTGATCTCGCAGATCTACGGCAACAGCAACGCGCTCTTCATCCAGAACTACCAGAACCCCGCCGGCGGTGCCCCGCTGGTCGGCGTCGCCTATTCCGGGCCGAACCTCACCTTGCAGCCCGAAGAAGCGACCACCTGGTCTGTCGGCGGCGATTGGGACGTCACGCCAAGCCTCCGGCTCAGCGCGACCTATTTCAACGTCGAATATATCAACCAGGTAGACACCTATCTGTCCGATCTGGCGATCCTCACGCGCGAGGCGCAATTCGCCGGGACCGGCATCATCCTGCGCGGGAACGAAGCGCGGGACCGTGTGCTCGGCCTGCTCGGCCAGGGCGTCGGCATCGGCGGCGGTGTCTTCCCCGGCGGCGATCCCAACAACGTCACCTTGTTCGTCGACGGACGGAACAACAATCTCGGCCGCTCCAATACCGAAGGGGTCGATTTCACCGCCAATTGGCGGCTGCCCACGGAAAGTGTCGGCACCTTCAATTTCAACGCCAACGGCACCTATCTGACTCGCTTCGAGGCTGCGATCTCGCCCAAGGGCACGCCGATCGACCGGCGCAACACCATCTTCTTCCCGCTGAAGTTCAAGGCGCGCGGTAGCGTGGCCTGGGATCTGGATCCGGTGCGTGTCCAGCTCACCGCAACTCATGTCGGCGGCTATATCAACAATGCCGTCACGCCGAACCAGCAAGTGTCGAGCTACACGCCGGTGGACCTCAGCATGGCCTGGACGATCGGTGGCCCGGGCAAGGGCCCGCTCGGCGGCAAGCTGACGGTCGGCTTCGAAGTGCGCAATCTGTTCGACGCCGATCCGCCCTATGTGAACCTGACGCCATCGGGCAACGGCAGCGGCGGTTACGACGCGTCGGCCTCCAACCCCATCGGGCGCCTGTTCGCGGCATCCGCGCGGATGAAATTCTAAAGGTAGGGGGAAGGGCGCGCGATTCAGGAAAGGGGGCGCGCGCCCTTTAATTTCGGCCGGGACCGGCCACGCCCGATGGGATCGATCGACATTCACGTCACCGCGACGGTCGACCCAAAGAGGCGCGCGCGCAGGCGCCGAGCACGCGACGGCCCGCGTATCAGGCCGAAGACGACAGCGCCTCCGGCAGGATGGCCGCCAGGATGCGCGACCAATCCGCCTGCTGTTCCGCCGTCGCGAGCAAATCCTGCCGGATTTCCAGTTCGACATAACGAAGCCCCGCGGCAAAGGCGTGGCGCGGGATCGTGTAGTCGATCCCGTCCATTGCATAGGGCTCGTTGTCGCCCACCGTCCACACTCTGCGCTTCTCCAGCAGATCGAGGACGGCCTTGGCAAAAACCGTGCTTCCGCCACCGTACAGCACCCCGATCTGCCACGGCCGATCTTTGCCGTTCATGCTGGGCGTGAAACTGTGCAGCGACACGATCACCGTATCCATGCCGCCTGTGTGCCGTCGGTCGAGCTCGGCGGCGATCGCTGCCTGATAGGGCCCATGGATTGCCGCGATGCGCGCCGCCCGTGCACCGTCCGTCAGCGCGGCGTTGCCGGGGATCATCGTCCCGTCGCTGATCTCGGGCATGGCATCCGGCGCTTCCGGATCGCGATTGCAGTCGACCACCAGACGCGAATAGGTCTGGCGTATGAATACGGCATCCAGCGCCGCTGCCAGCTTCGGCCCGAGCCCGTCCACGCCGATATCCCAGGCAATGTGCCGGGCCAGATCGGCCGCGCCCAATCCCAGCGACGCGAGGGACGCAGGGATGGCATTCCCGGCATGATCGCCCAGCAGAAGGAACGGAGACGCGCCTGCCGGGTTGAGGACGCGAACCGGCGGTGATTCTTCCGCCGTAAGAAGCGATTGGCTCGAATGGTGGTTCATGCGACGAATGTCCGATGCCTTTTCTGACGCTGTCTCATGTGACGACCTACACCTATCGCCAACCCGTGTCCTTTGGCGAGCACCGGATCATGGTGCGTCCGCGCGAAAGCTTTGATCAACATCTGATCGAAGCGACCCTGGACATCGACCCGGCCCCTTGCGAACTGCGCTGGCTCCAGGATGTCTTCGGCAATTCCGTCGCCATCGCGTCGTTCGATAAAAGGGCGAAGCGCCTTGTGATCGACAGTCGGGTCAGGGTGGAACACAATCCAGCCGCCGTTCAGAATGTCGATATAGAAGATTATGCGCGGCTCTATCCGTTCACTTACGCCTCCGAGGAGATGCCCGATCTGCTCCGCTCGATCGAGCGGCAGCATCTTGATCCGTTGCGCCAGATCGACACTTGGGCGCGCCGCTTCCTGAATCCCGCGGGCGAAACCGATACGCTGGCGATGCTGTCGGAAATGACGACTGCGATCAAACGCGAATTCACTTATGTTTCGCGCCCCGAAAAGGGCACGCAGACGCCGATCGAGACCCTCACGCGGCGCAAGGGCACCTGTCGCGATTATGCGATGCTGATGATCGAGGCAGCGCGCGCTCTCGGCTTCGCCGCGCGCTTCGTGTCGGGCTATGTCTACAGCCCCTCGAACCATGACCAGCGCACCGGCGGCGGCAACACGCATGCCTGGGTCCGCGTCTATCTGCCGGGCTCGGGTTGGGTCGAGTTCGATCCCACCAACGGGATCGTCGGCAACCGCGGGCTTATCCGTGTGGCCGTGGCGCGCGACATTTATCAGGCGGTGCCGATTTCCGGCACCTGGGCGGGATTTCCCGGCAGTTTCCTCGACATGGAAGTCTCCGTGGACATCTCTGTCGACCCGACCGTTTCGTCTCCATACGCCATCGCCGCAACAAGGGGCAGAGAATCAATATGATGCTGATCCGCGCCGGGTACGACATACGGTACGAGACCGACACGCCGACCCCGATGATGGCGATGCTCAGCATCCATCCGTCCCGCAACAAGGACCTGACGACCACGCACAGGATCGCGGCGTCCCCGGATGTCCCGATGTATGATTATCTCGATGACTTCGGGAATGTCTGCACCAGGGTTACGGTGCCCGTCGGCGGACTGACCCTGTCGTGCGACTTCACGATCGGGGATGACGGCCTGCCCGATCCCGCGTCGCCAGAGGCCGTTCAGCACGCTGTCGAGGACTTGCCGGACGATGTCCTGATCTTTCTCCTGGGCAGTCGCTATTGCGAGACGGACCGGCTTTCCGAAACCGCCTGGTCGCTGTTCGGATACATCGCGCCGGGATGGGCCCGGGTGCAGGCGATCGTTGATTTTGTGCATCATCACATCGAGTTCGGCTACCACCATGCCCGCTCCACCAAGACCGCATGGGATGCCTATCAGGAGCGTCAGGGTGTGTGCCGCGATTTCGCACATCTCGCCATCGCACTGTGCCGCTGCATGAATATCCCGGCGCGCTATTGCACCGGCTATCTGGGCGATATCGGCATTGCCCCGGTCGATGCGCCGATGGATTTCTCGGCCTGGTTCGACGTGTATCTCGGCGGCCGCTGGCACACTTTCGACGCGCGGCATAACCGACCACGGATCGGGCGTATCTTGATGGCGCGCGGGCGCGATGCGACCGATACAGCCCTGACCACGACTTTCGGGCCGGCGATTCTGACCGGCTTCGACGTCCATACCGATGAGGTCACTGCACCTTGAGCGATCTCCTCGACCACGATGCCCTTCTTGACGAAAGCCGATTGCCATTCGCCGCCCCCGATTTCCCGCGGATCCGGCCCGAGGATTTTGTGCCGGCATTTCGCAAGGCCATCGCCGAAGCCGTCCGAGAGCTTGAAGCGATCGCCACCGATCCCGCACCGCCCAGTTTCGCCAACACGCTCGAAGCACTCGAGCGCGGGGGCGCGACGCTCGCCCGGGTCCGGCGGATTTTCTGGACAATCTCCTCGGCCCAGGCCGATGCCGCCATCCGGGAGCTGGAACCCATCATTTCCGCGATGCTGACCGAACATGGCACCGCGACATCGCATGATCCACGCCTGTTCGCCCGCGTTCGCACCCTATGGGAGGGTCGCGAGACACTCGGTCTGGACGAGGCGCAGTACCGACTGCTCGATTCGAGCTATCGCGGATTCGTCAGCGGCGGCGCCACGCTCGATGCTGCAGGAAAGGCGCGCTACGCGGCGATCGCACAGGAGCTTTCCGCCCTGTCGACCCGCTTCGGCCAGAATGTCGTGGCGGCAGCCGCGGCCTGGGAGATGCTGCTCGACGCCGGCGATCTGGACGGCTTGCCCGAACCGATGATTGCCGCCGCCGCCCGCCGCGCGGAGGCGCGCGGCCATGGCGGCCGATACCTGCTCACCCTGGATCGCGGCGACGCGGAGGGCATGCTGACCTTTTCCACGCGCCGCGATCTGCGCGAGACGATGTGGCGCGCCTTCACCACAAGGTGCGACGGCGGCGCGCATGACAATAACCAGATCGTCGATCGCATCCTGGCGCTGCGGCGCGAGCGCGCGCACCTGCTCGGCTATGCAAGTTACGCCGATTATGCCCTTGTCGACAGCATGGCGAAGGCGCCCGAGGCCGCGGAAGCGTTGCTGATGCGCGTCTGGCACCCGGCCTTGCTCCAGGCCGCTGCCGAACAGGCGGAACTGCAACATATCGCCCGCGCCGATGGCGAGACGTTCGAGATCGCCGGCTGGGACTGGCGCTTCTATGCCGAACGCGTCCGGCGCGATCGATATGCGCTCGACGGCGGCGAGGTGAAAAAGAACCTCACGCTCGACCGGGTGCGTGACGCCGCTTTCGCCACTGCCGGCCGACTCTATGGATTGCGTTTCGAGCATCGTCCCGACCTGCCCGGCTGGCACGCGGACGTACGCGCCTGGGAGGTGTCGGAACGCGACGGCAACACGCTCGGTTTGCTCTACACCGATTATTTCTCGCGTGCCGAAAAGCATGGCGGCGCGTGGATGGGCTCGCTGCGCGTTCAGGAAAAGTTCGACGGTCCAGTCCAGCCAATCGTTTATCTCGTCGCCAATTTCGCCAAGTCGCCTGCGGGCACCGACACCGGCCTCTCGATCGACGAAGCGCGCACGCTTTTCCACGAGTTCGGCCATGCGCTGCACGCCCTGCTCTCCGACGTCGCCTATCCTAGCCAGGCTGGCACCGCGGTTGCCCGCGACTTCGTGGAATTCCCCAGCAAGTTCATGGAACACTGGATCGTCGCGTCGGAAACGCTGGCGACCCTCGGCCTGACCGCATCCTTGATCGACGCGATCGGTCACGCCGACGATTTCGGCCAAGGCTATGCCACGATTGAGTTTCTCGCCTCGGCGATCGTCGATCTGACGCTTCACCGCTGCAAAGAGGTAGGCCCGAACGCAAAGGCACGTGCAGCCCGCACACTCGCCGATATCGGGATGCCCGCCGTGATCGCACCACGCCATGGTCTGACGCATTTTACGCATGTTTTCGACGGCGGCTATGCGGCGAGCTATTACAGTTATCTCTGGTCTGAAGTACTCGATTCCGACGCCTATGCCGCCTTTGGCGACGTCGGCGATATCTTCGATCCGGCCTTGGCTGCCCGCTTTCGTCGCGAAATCCTGGCGCCCGGCAACAGCCGCGATCCGATGGCCTCGTTCATCGCCTTTCGCGGGCGCGAACCGGAAGAGGCTCCGCTGCTGCGTGAGCGCCGGCTCGCCTAGAGCGTTCGCCCAGGTCGAACCGGCCCCGGGCTCAGGCGACCATGCCCAGTCGATCCTCGTCGGTATAGACCTGGAAGCGCATCAGTCGCGCCGGACCGAAGGTGTTGGTTAGCGCAACATCGGTCGCATCGCGACCGCGCGCCATCAGGATTCTTCCCCGCCGCGGGCGATTGTGACGCGCGTCGAACACGTACCAGCGCCCGTCCAGATACGCCTCGAACCAGGCCGAGAAATCCATGTCTCCGACAACCGCCGGCAGGTCCATGTCGCCCATATAGCCCGTGCAATAGCGCGCCGGAATATTCATGCAGCGGCACAGCGCGATCGCGAGATGGGCATAGTCCCGACAGACGCCGACCCGCTCGTCCCATGCGTCCCATGCCGTCTTGGTGGCGCGGGCCTGCTGATAGTCGAACTGGATGCGCTCATGCGTATAACCAACAATCGCCTGGACCATGGACCATCCTGACGCCGCGCCGCCGAACAGGCGCAGCGCCGTTTCCAGGAGCCTATCGGTCTCGCAATAGCGGCTGCCCTTCAGATAGAGCATCACGTCGTCGGGCAGTTCCTCGACCGGAACCTGCCGCGCATCGGGTGCGACCTCATCGGGCTCGAACGGGTCCTCGATCAGGAAGCCGCAAGAGATGGTGATGCCGCCTTTGGGAATGGTCAGGCGCGTGCAGACATTCCCGAACAGGTCGACATAGTCGTAGAGCGGCACGTCGGGCTCGGTCATGATCCGCTGCGCCGTGCGCAGATCCTTGTTGCGCGACGGGTGAACGCTGAGGTTCGCCAGCATCGGGATCGGCCATTCGGTCGAGAAGCTGATGTCATAACCGGCGCGGATCAACATGGTAGAGCCTTTCAGGCGAGCCGGCGGCTGCGGGTCGCAGCCTTCTCGCAGCCCATCGTCGTAGCGACCCGGCCCTTGCCCGCTTTCGAACGGAAACGAGGTGGACCATCATCCGCCATCGATCAGCGCGACGTCGGCCTGATCTCCCGACATCGCTGCTGGTAATGCTTGGGCGGTTCGTCGCCATCCTGTCAAGGAGACGCGCCCGACCAGCCCCGGGCCAGTCGGGCCCTTCTTCCATCTCCTATCGCTCGCGTCTCGGCGCCTTAGGCCGCACCGCAGCGCAGGGCTGGCTGTCAGCGCGGCATCTTCATTTTCTGCTTGTTGAGCTGGCGCTGGATCTCGAAAGATTGCTCGGTAGCATCGCGGACTTTCGACTCGTTCACCGCCTGCTGGAACTGAGGAACGAACTCCTTGTTGACCTGCTGGCTGACCCACAGGGACGACTGGCTGGGGTTCGCCTTGGCGATGGCGCGGGCGCGCGTGCCCATTTGGGCGGCCAGCGCGGTCACCGTGGCATAGCACAAGGCGTCCTTGCACTGTTTCGTCCAGATCGCCTGGGCGATCACACCCCAGGAATTGGACGCGGCCTGCGCTTTCCGAGCGAGGCTTTCGGTCACGACTTTCTGCGCATTGATATTCGCGTTGATGAATTCGGCCTTCATCGCGCCGATGGTGATGTCCGGATTGTCGGCCAGCTTGTGCCGACCCGAGAACAACACTCCCTGGCGGATCAGGCGGATGCCGAGTTCGCAAGGGTCATCGAGACATTTGGGCACCCATAACGGATCAAACCCCTTGGCCCATTTCTCCAGCTGGCCCTCGAACTCCGTCTGCGCGCCATTCTGATTGAAGCGGAATTTCCGCGTGCAGACCGTGCCCTCATGGCAGGCGAAATCGACTCCGCCGGGCGGTAGGTCGACCGCGAGTTGCGGGAACCAGATCGGCCAGTCCCAATTGTTGCTCCACACTGCGAGATCGATGAACAGCCGCGCAGTGATGCCGGGCGTGACGTTGAAGCCGAGATTGTACAATGGATCGCCGACCGTGAAGCTGCTCGACTTGTCGCTCGGATCGACCGCGACGTTCACCAGCTGCCCGTTGCTGGTCAGCGGATAGGATTGCCCGTCGGAATCCTTCAACGTCAGGCTCATCTCCTCGGAATGGAGCCGAACCTTGACCGCCGGCAGCAATTTTCCGCCGAGAATGCCGAAATTGGCGCGGCCGCCGATCAGGTCGACATCCTCGAACACATGGACGATTTCGGGCTCGCTGCTCGAGACCCCCGGCGTCGGTGGCGTCCACTGGCCGTGGGCGAGCGGCGCGGGCAGCGCGTCCGTGAAATCCTGGCCGATCTGAATCGGAACGACCGGACCGAGCACGCCCACAATCGGCAGCTTCGCCGATGCGCCGGCATGGGCCCAGACCTCGGCGACCAGTTCCTTGCCCTCGTACAGCTTGCTGTCGGCAAGGCCTGCCGCCTTGTAATCCGCGACGCTGCCGTCGATCGGCGCCAGCTTGACAGTCAGCCTGGCCTTGTCCGTGATGCCCGAAGACGGGTTGTACGTGCCGCCGAACCGCATCGGGATGCGCAGCCCGAAGCCATATTCGAAGCCCGCGAACAGCTCCGCATAATAATGCTTCTTGCAACCGAGCAGGCACCATTTGATCGTGGTGTCGACGCGCTGCTTCCACTCATATTGCTTGCCGAGCGTGAAGCCGGCGAGGAAGACATAATTGCCGATGTCATATTCGATATCGACCGGCGGCGGAGGCGGCTTGATCGCATCGATCGACACGCCCAGCGGCTTGAAGGTCCGCTTGGCATCATCCACTTGCGGGATGAAAGCGATCTGCTCGACCTTGGTCTCCGCCGCGTTCGCCAGCTCTCCCGCCAGCGCGCTGTCGTCGAGCGCGTCGAGCCGGGCCAGCTCGGCGTCGCCTATCTCCGCGGCGATCTCCGCGCGCTGGGCTGGATCGTTCAACTGGCGGTGGAAATCGGCGACGCTCCGGTCGATATCGGCATTGACCTGCGATGCCTGGAGGCGGGACGCAGCGAGCGCCTTGGCGCGATCGCCGGGATCGGGAACGTAGCGGATGTTCCTGACGTTGCCGAAACCGGCCTCGCGTTGCGCCGCGGAGGAGCGGGTGAAGCAGCTCACCCCACTCCCCGCCAGCTTCGCGCGGCGCTCCTCGTCGCGGCACGCGCCGGGCAGGATACGGTAGGTCAGCAGGCTACGCACGACGAGGCCCTGCTTGATCTCCATCGCCTCGAGCACATCGGCACACACTTCGACCTGGGTGGGCAGCGCGCGCAATTTCTTCGCGATGTTGACCAGCGCCTTGGGGTTCTGGACCATCGGGCGGAAATCGACCCTGGTCTTGCCGATCGTCACGGTCGAGGCGCCGTTCAGCACGGAAGTGGGGATCTGGCGCAAGGTCGGCAGCTTGTTCATCAGGTCGGCATGGCTGCCGGCACGCAGGGTCAGGCTATCCTGCATCGACACCGTCGCGGCATCGGACGGCGGCGTGATGTTGGCGACGGCCGAGTCGAAATCGTCGCGCCGGATGCGCGCCGTCAGCGGCTGCTGTGCCTGGCCGCCGCAACTGCTGGTGATCCTGGGGGGATTGACCCGTGGGACATTCGAGAATGTGCCATCGATCGGAGCCCCATCGAACGGGGCCCGGCGGACAGGCGTGGTATCCCGCCGCGCGGGTGGCAGGGATAGCGGAGTCGAGTCCTGGAAATCCTCTACGGGCACGCGTCGCTGGCGGACCGGCGTCGAATCGCGCGGTGGTGGTGTGGCCTCCACGGGGATGCGCCGAGATCGTACCGGTGTCGTCTCCGGGGTATCGGCGTAGGTCTCTTCGACCGGCGTGCGGCGAACCCGGACCGGGGTCGGCTCGCGTTCGAGCGGCGTGGCTTCGACGGGTATGCGACGCGAGCGCACGGGGGTGGTTTCAGACGGGTCGCTATAGCTTTCCTCGGCCGGCGTGCGGCGAGTCCGGACCGGCGCCGGATCGCGCTCCAGTGGCGTGGCCTCGACTGGGATGCGACGCGAGCGCACCGGTGTGGTTTCGGACGGGTCGGTATAGCTTTCCTCGACCGGCGTGCGGCGCGGCCGGACCGGAGCCGGATCGCGCTCCAGCGGCGTCGCTTCGACCGGAATGCGGCGCGAGCGCACCGGCGTGGTTTCGGATCGGTCGGTATAGCTTTCCTCCGCAGGCGTGCGGCGGCTCCGGACCGGAGCCGGATCGCGCTCGGATGGCGTTGCCTCGACCGGAATGCGCCGCGACCGCACGGGTGTGGATTCGGAAGACGTATCGGGCCCGGAATCGAACGGGTCCCGCCCGGTGACAGCGCCGGTATCGCCGCCGCGCGTGCGACGGCTGCGCACGAGCCTGTCTTCATTGGACTCGCGTGCCGGCGCGGGCTCGTCCGACCTTTCGCGCAGATAGACCGAGCTCGGCCCGTTCTGGCTCGGCGTCGGCGTTTCGACGGCGGGCGAGCGCCGGAGGCGTGCGGTATTCGGCACCTGGGCAGGCGTCGGCGTTTCCACCGCCACCGGCTGTCGCATGCGTATCTGCGATTGGGCCGAGCCGGCGATCGTCGCGGCGACCAGCGCCAGCGTCGGGAGCGGCCCGAACTTCAGCAGGTTCAGCGGGCCATGGGGTATCTCGCGCATCGACCGTCTCCCGTACGGGCGCGGATTCGCCCCCTGACCTATCGAGACGACGAAACCTCGCGAAAGCGGACATGCTCGCGCGGCGGTGCGGCAATGAGGGATCTCGCGTGCACCACGGCTCCAGCGACTGCTTGCCATTTGACCGCGCGCACCGCATGAAATCGGCGGTTGGGCGAAGGGCGCAGTATGACGGACAAGATCATCCGGCCCGACGGTGCGCCAGCGGTCGCCGACGACCTTATCGAGAGCCTGTACGCCGAGCTACGGACCATCGCGCGGCGCGAGCATTACCGCGCGGGGACGCCACAGACGCTACAGACGACGGCGCTGATCAACGAAGCCTATCTCAAGCTGCGCAAGCGCGAAGGCTGGGAGAGCCAGTCGCAATTTCTCGGGTGCGCGGCCACGGCGATCCGCCACATCCTGATCGACGCGGCCCGCGCCCGGCTGGCGTCGAAGCGCGATGCGCCAACCTACAGCTTCACTCAGTCGCTCGATTCGCTTGCCGCCACGCCGCCCGCAGACAGCGAGGTGGTCAAGCTCGGCGAAGCGCTCAGCCAGCTCTCGCAAATCGATCCGGCGCTGGCCCAGGTCGTCGATTGCCGGTTTTTCGCCGGCATGGACGAACGCGAGACGGCGAATGTGCTCGGCGTGAGTGATCGTACGGTGCGGCGCTGGTGGGTTCAGGCGCGCGCCTGGATCCACAACGAGATGGCGGTCGCCTAGCTCGCTTCCGCAATCCGCGCTCGCAGGGCCGGGAGCGCCTCCAGATAGGTGGCCCCCGCTGGGCCGAGCGCGCGGAACAGACGCTCTGCCTGATCGAATGTCGCGAGCGCCTCGGCACGCTTGCCCTGTTTGGACAGGATGACCGCACGAACACGCAAGGTGAGCGGGAGGAATGGGCCCGGCATTTCCTTCACCATCGGCTCGATCCGGGCAAGCGTGCGGCTGGCGGTGGCGACATCGCCGGCTTCGGCCTGCGCCTCGGCTAATGTCGCGCTGATCACGATCGTGGGCGGCGCGGTCGGGCTCATCTTCTCAATGGCGAGGGCCTCGGATTCAGCCAGCGTGCGGCTCGCCTCGGCATATTGGTGGAGCAAGAGCTGGGCACGCCCGAGCTGCACCAGATCGACGGCCAGGCCGGCCGACCGCCCGAAGCGCGCGCGGCGTTTCGCAACGATATCGGCGAACACCGCCGCGGCGGCGGCGGGCTGCTTCAGCTTGAGCTGGTGGAGACCCTTTAGCTGGGCGATGTTCAGGCCGATGGGGCTGTCCTGCTGGCCGGTCTTTTTCAGAACACCATCGACCCGCACGAAGATCGGCACCATCGCGTCGAGCTGGTTGGCCTCGATCATGTAGACGAGCAGGTTGTTGTAGATGGTCAGCAGGTCGCGATGGTTCTCGACCAGAATGCGATCGGCGCGTGGCAGCAACTCGGTCAGCGCGTGAACGGCCTGATCGAGTTTGCCGTTGCGGTGCAGGAGCTGCGCCCGGCCGTGATCGACATCGATCAGTTCGAAGGCGAAGCGATCGGGATCGCGGCGGAATACCGGCTCAGCGACGTCGAGCAGCGGCGCGATCTTCTCGGTATGGCCGACAATGGCGGCGGTGCCGGCAGCGCGGACCTGCAACTGCGCGGTGACGACAGGATCGCCCTTGCCGATGCCACGGGCGAGCGCGCGGGTGACCAGCGAATCCGCGCCCACCACGTCCTCCAGGTTCGAATAGAGATCGAACAGGGTCCGGATCAACTCGGCGGATTTGGTGCTGGTGTCGAGCGATCCGACCAGCCTGTCCGCGGTCTGGTCGAGCATCTGCTTGACCGTCGATCCTTCGCCCGCGTCGCTGTTGGCGGTATCGCGGAACATCACGGTGAGCATGCGATTGATCGCCTCGCTGCGGCGTGCCTCGGCAATGGCAAGGTCGCGTTCGATCGCGGTCTGGCGCGCCTGCCACGCGATCCCGCCGGCGCCGATCAGCAAGGCCGCAAGCGCCGCCGCGCTCGCCGTCGCGGCCCAGCGATAGCGCCGCAGGAACCGGCCGAGCATGTAGCGCGTCGAGCCGCCACGCGCGCGGACCGGCTTGACCTCCTGATGCCGGGCAACGTCCTCGGAGAGCTCGATTACGCTGCCATAGCGCTCGCTCGCCTTGCGTCGCATCGCCTTCATGATGATGGCGTCGAGATCGCCGCGCACCCTCGCGGGCGGCACCGGGGCGGCGTCGCCCAGCGGCCCGCGGCTCGGCAGGATCGGGTCCTCGTACAGCACGCGGCGAATGATCGCCGGCACCGACGCGCCTTCGCGCCGCCACGGGCTGGCACCCGTCACCAGCTCATAGAGCAGCACGCCGAGCGCATAGACATCGGTCGCGACCGACACGTCCTCGCCATCGAGCTGTTCGGGCGCCGCATAATCTGGAGTCAGCAGTGCCTGGGTCGCGACCGGCAGCACCGCAGTGTCGTCGAGCAGCTTGGCGATGCCGAAGTCGAGCAGGCGGGGCTTGCCCGCCGCATCGATCACGATGTTCGATGGCTTGATGTCGCGGTGCACGACCAGACGGGCATGGGCATAGGCGACGGCATCGCATGTTTCGCGGAACAGGCGCAGGCGCGTGTCGAGATCGGCCTTATGAGTCCGGCACCAGCTGTCGATCGGTTCGCCATCGACATATTCCATCGCCATGAACGGGCGGCCGTCCTCGGCCACACCTGCATCGATCAACCGCGCGATGCCGGGATGCTCGAGCTTGGCGAGGAGCTTGCGCTCACGCGCGAACAGGTCGCCGCGATCGACGGCCTCGGCGCGCAGCATCTTGAGCGCGACGCGCTGCTCGAAATCATTGGCGGTGCGGCGCGCCAGATAGACCTCGCCCATGCCGCCGCGCCCGATCAGCCGGTCGATCGTGAAGCCGCCGACCACCTGTCCCTCGGCCAGCGAGCGATAGGTCATGGCACTTCCCGGCCCTTCGATGGATGGCGCGGCCCTGTCGAGAATGCCGTCGCTATCCGCGGCCGCCAGCAACGCCCTGGTCCGCTGCACGATCTCGGCCGACTGGGGTGAGGCGTCCAGCCGGCGTGCCTGCTCCTCGGGCGGAAGGTCGACCAGTTCCTCGAACAGCGACTGGACGGCCCGCCATGTCTCGCCCGTTATCCCCGGCATCCGCCCAGCCCCCCGCCCGTTTCGCACAGGCTATGCGTGGCCGGGGCGAAGCTCCACCGAATTCTCGGATTATATTTTTTGCGGGTCGTGGCCGCTTTGGCGCGGTTTCGCCGTCTTGCCCGACATGAATGGTGCAGGGAGACACAGGATGATTTCGCTTCGCAAGGCCCGGATGCTGGCGCTGGTTCCGATTCTGGCCGGGGGGGCGCTGCTCGGTACCGCGGCTGCGGCGCAGACCGCCGGCACCGACTATTTCACCTATCGCAACGGCGGGCGCATCGTCGTCATGCCGGACGATGCGGACATGGCGCAGATGTCGGCCAGCCCGATGAACCTGATCGACGAGTCGACCAAGACCGATTGGGAAGGCCAGGGCAGCCAGGCCGTCTTCGTCGTGGAGCTGGCGGAGGAGACCGAACTCAGCCGGATCGCCTTCGACACCGGCTTCCTCAACAAGGACCGCAAGGCACCGCGCAGTTTCACTGTCGAGCTGTCGAACACATCGGCCAATTCGGGCTTCGAGGAAGTGCTGTCGGGCCAGTTGCGGATGAAAGCCGACAATCAAAGCTTTTCGTTCAAGGACGGGGAGCGTCCCGTCGGCCGCTGGGTGCGCCTGACGATCCAGAGCAATTACGGCGAGGACTATACCGCGTTCACCGGTTTCCACGGCTTTGGCCGCCAGATGACGAACAGCGTCTCGATGCCCGGCGTCACCGGCAGCTACGAAGGCGCGAGCGGCCTCGGCGCGGGCCATATCCGGCAGGACGGCAACCGCGTCACGGGATGCTATTCCTACCAGCAGGGCGAGATATCCGGCGTCGTCAAGGGCCGCGT
>Ga0247737_1000114_pt1 | contig 24366 bp, 18 predicted proteins | sample UWRJL028104C2_FD_180937 | JGI IMG/M metagenome (GOLD analysis project Ga0247737, IMG submission 180937) | Plant litter microbial communities from Arlington Agricultural Research Station in Wisconsin, United States - UWRJ-L028-104C-2 | ecosystem: Environmental > Terrestrial > Plant litter >...
GGAGTGGCCGCCGAGGCGCACGCCTACCTGGCCCAGGGCGGTCCGGAAAACCTGACCGCGGTGCACGACTTCCTCTCCGACACCGTGCTGCTGACCGGGCACGGCTTCGCGCCGCCGCAGGCCGCGCCCGACTGGGGGCCGCTGCCGCGCGAGACGACAGCGACCGGGCCGACGGTAGCGGTGCTCTACTACCGCGCTCACCACATGGCCGGCAACACGGCGTTCGTCGAGGCGCTCTGCCGGGCGGTCGAGGCCAAGGGCGGTCGTCCGCTGCCGCTCTTCACGAGTTCCTTGCGGACCGCCCCGGACGACCTGCTGGCCGAGCTGCGCAAGGCCGACGCGCTGGTGGTGACGGTGCTCGCGGCCGGCGGCACGCGTCCGGCCACGGCCGGCGCGGGCGGTGACGACGAGGCCTGGGACGTCGGCGTGCTGGCCGGCCTGGACGTGCCGATCCTGCAGGGGCTCTGCCTGACCAGCAGCCGGGCCGCCTGGGAGGCGAGCGACGACGGCCTCTCCCCGCTGGACGCGGCGACCCAGGTGGCGATCCCCGAGTTCGACGGCCGGATCATCACGGTGCCGTTCTCGTTCAAGGAGATCGACCCCGACGGGCTCTCGGTCTATGTGGCCGACGAGGAGCGCGCGGTCCGGGTCGCGGGCATCGCCGTGGCCCATGCCCGGCTGCGGCACGTCCCGCCGGCCGAGCGGCGCATCGTGCTGATGCTCTCGGCCTATCCGACGAAGCACTCGCGCATCGGCAACGCGGTCGGCCTCGACACCCCCGCCTCGACGGTGGCGCTGATCGAGGCGATGCGCGCGCGGGGCTACCGGACTGGTTCCTTCACCGAGTACGACGGTGACGGGCTCATCCACGCGCTGATCGCGGCGGGCGGGCAGGATCCCGACTGGCTCACCGAGGAGCAGCTCAGCGGCAACCCGGTGCGGATCCCCGGCGAGGCGTACGCGGCCTGGTTCAGCACCCTCCCCGACGACCTGCGCGCATCGGTCGAACGGCACTGGGGCCCGCCCCCGGGCGAGCTCTATGTGGCCGGTGGCGACATCGTGCTGGCCGCTCTGCGCGACGAGAACGTCGTGGTCATGGTGCAGCCACCGCGCGGGTTCGGGGCGAACCCGGTCGCCATCTACCACGACCCGGATCTGCCGCCGAGCCATCACTATCTGGCGGCGTACCGCTGGCTGGCCGACGATTTCGGCGCGCACGCGGTGGTCCACGTCGGCAAGCACGGCAACCTCGAGTGGCTGCCCGGCAAGAACGTCGGCATGTCGGCCTCGGACGGCACCGACGCGGCCCTCGGCGACCTGCCGCTGATCTATCCGTTCCTGGTCAACGACCCGGGCGAGGGCACCCAGGCCAAGCGGCGGGCGCACGCGACCCTGGTCGACCACCTGATCCCGCCGATGGCCCGCGCCGAGTCGTACGGGGACATCGCCCGCCTCGAACAGTTGCTGGACGAGCACGCGAACATCGCGGCGCTCGACCCGGCCAAGCTTCCCGCCATCCGCGCGCAGATCTGGACCCTCATCCAGGCCGCCCGGATGGATCACGACCTCGGGCTGGACAACCGGCCCGGCGACGAGGAGTTCGACGAGTTCATCCTGCACGTGGACGGGTGGCTCTGCGAGGTCAAGGACGTGCAGATCCGCGACGGGCTGCACGTGCTGGGTGCGGCGCCGGTGGGGGAGGCGCGGGTCAACCTCGTGCTGGCGATGCTGCGCGCGAAGCAGATGTGGGCGGGGAAGGTCGCGGCGCTGCCGGGTCTGCGGGAGGCGCTCGGCCTGGTCGAGGGCGCGTCCACCGCCGAGACCGACCGCGTCGAGGCGCTGGCCCATTCGCTGGTGGCCACGATGGAGGAGGCCGGTTGGCCGGTCGAGCCTCCGACGAACCTCTCCGACGACCCAGACGTACGCCGGGTCCTGGCCTTCGCGGCGTCCGAGGTCGTGCCCCGGCTCGAACGCACCACCGACGAGCTGGACAATCTGCTGCACGCGCTGGACGGCGGCTACGTGCCGGCCGGCCCGAGCGGGTCGCCGCTGCGCGGACTGATCAACGTGCTGCCGACCGGGCGCAACTTCTACTCCGTCGACCCCAAGGCGATCCCGAGCGCCCTGGCCTGGGAGACCGGCCAGGCGATGGCCGATTCGCTGCTGACCCGCTACCGCACCGACTACGGCGACTGGCCACGCTCGGTCGGCCTCTCGGCGTGGGGCACGAGCGCCATGCGCACGGCCGGCGACGACATCGCGGAAATCCTCGCGCTCCTCGGCGTCCGCCCGGTCTGGGATCCCGCCTCGCGCCGGGTCGTCGGCCTCGAACCGATCGCCCGGGCCGAGCTCGGCCGCCCCCGCATCGACGTCACCGTGCGCATCTCGGGCTTTTTCCGCGACGCGTTCCCGCACGTCGTGAGCATGATGGACGACGCCTTCCGGATGGTCGCCGAGCTGGACGAGCCCGACAACTACGTCCGCGAGCACGCGCTGGCGGACCGCGACAGCCACGGCGACTGGCGGCGGGCCACCACGCGCATCTTCGGCTCCCGCCCGGGGGCGTACGGGGCCGGCATCCTCCCGCTGATCGACAGTCGCAACTGGCGCGACGACAAGGACCTGGCCGAGGTATACGCGGTCTGGGGCGGCTTCGCCTACGGCCGGGACCTCGACGGGGTGGCCGCCCGCGCCGACATGGAGAACGCGTACCGCCGGATCGACGTGGCCGCCAAGAACATCGACACCCGCGAGCACGACATCGCCGACTCGGACGACTACTTCCAATACCACGGCGGCATGATCGCCACGGTCCGCGCCCTGACCGGCAAGGCCCCCGCGGCGTACGTCGGCGACTCCACCAACCCCGACGCCACCCGCACCCGCAGCCTGACCGAGGAGACCGCCCGCATCTTCCGCGCCCGGGTGGTGAACCCGCGCTGGATCGCCGCGATGCGCCGGCACGGCTACAAGGGCGCCTTCGAACTGGCCGCGACCGTCGACTACCTGTTCGGCTTCGACGCCACCGCCGGCGTGGTCACCGACTGGATGTACGAACAGCTCGCGACGACGTACGCCCTGGACCCGGAGAACCAGAAGTTCTTCCAGCAGTCGAACCCGTGGGCCTTGCACGGCATCACCGAGCGACTGCTCGAGGCCGCTGAGCGCAAGCTCTGGGAGGCCCCCGCGCCCGAGACGCTGAGCGCCCTGCGGGAGCTCTACCTCGCCACCGAGGGCGACCTCGAGGATCACTAGCGCGGACACCTTGGTTCCGGAACCGTCGGCAGCCCGTCGGCGGTATCCGCGCGTTCACCTGCGGCTATCTCAAGAGCACGTTTGAGGAAGCGCTTCCCGGCCCCTCACCAGGCATTGACACGCCCGGATGTGCCGGTTCACAGTGGCGTCACAAAGAGCGCTTTCACACGCCGTTCCCCAGGCCGAAATCGCTCGGACACACCCCGAACCCAGGAGTCCCCCCATGACATCCCCGGTCCTGGACGGGCTCGGGACGCCTCGCAGACGGCTGTCCCCGGCCCGCATCTTCGCTCTCGGCTCGGCCCTCGTGGGCCTCGTCGCCACCACCTCGTCCGCGAGCGCCGCCGAGGTGGTCGTCTCGCAGGGTAAACCCGCCACCGCCTCGTCCACCCAGGTCGCCGGTGCCTTCCAGGCCGCCGAGGCGGTCGACGGGAACGACGGCACCCGCTGGGCCAGCGCATACAGCGCGAGCCAGTGGTGGCAGGTCGACCTCGGCGCCGCGACCTCGGTCAGCCGGATCGCGATCAACTGGGAGGGCGCCTACGCCAAGGCGTTCACCATCCAGTTCTCGTCCGACGGCACCAACTACACCCAGGCGTACACCACCACGACCGGCACCGGCGGCCAGCAGAGCATCGCCGTCACCGGGACCGCCCGCTACGTGCGTATCAACCTCACCCAGCGCGCGCTCGAGATCTACGGTTACTCGTTCTGGGAGTTCCAGGTCTTCTCCGGCGGCACCACCACCCCGCCGACCGACCCGCCGCCGACCACCACCCCGCCGGCCGGCACCGCGCGGCTTCTCTCCTACAACAAGCCCGCGACCGCCTCGACCTGGCAGAACGACGTCAACTGCAACCCGTGCGGCCCGGACAAGGCGTTCGACAACGACCCGGCGAGCCGCTGGGCCACCAGTTCGACCAACGGCTGGGTGGACCCCGGGTGGATCGCCGTGGATCTGGGCGCGACCGCGACCATCAGCCAGGTCGTCCTGCAGTGGGATCCGGCGTACGGCAAGGCGTACCAGATCCAGGTCTCCAACGACAACGCGAACTGGACCTCGATCTTCAGCACCACCACTGGTGACGGCCTCATGGACGTCATCAACGCCACCGGCACCGGACGTTACGTGCGGCTCTACGGCACCGCGCGTGGTGGGGCGTACGGCTATTCGCTCTGGGAGTTCAGCATCTATGGCACCGGGGGTGCTCCGGCGAACCCGCCGGCCAAGCCCGCCGATCCGACCTTCCCGGCCAGCCGGCTAATCTTCGAGGACAACTTCAACGAGGGCGCCGGAACCAAGCCGAGCACGGCCAAGTGGACCTACGACCCGGGCGTCCCGCAGAACGGCGAGGTCCAGTACTACACGCCGAACAGCGAGAACGCGCAGACCGACGGTCAGGGCAACCTGGTCATCGAGGCCCGCCGGCAGGACTACCAGGGTCGGCAGTACACCTCGGCCCGGATGAACACCGGCACCAAGTTCAGCGCCCAGTACGGCCGGTTCGAGGCTCGGATCAAGGTGCCGAAGGGCAACGGTCTGTGGCCGGCGTTCTGGATGATGGGCGAGGACTTCCTCAGCGGACGCCCGTGGCCCTACAACGGCGAGATCGACATCATGGAGGTCCTCGGGCGCAACACCAGCGAGGCCTACTCCACGCTGCACGCCCCGGCCTACAACGGTGGCGGTGGCTACGGTCAGAAGTACACCGCGGTCGACCTGTCGCAGGACTTCCACGTCTGGGCGGCCGAGTGGGACAGCAAGGGCATCCGGTTCTTCCTGGACGGCCGGCTCGTCTTCGACGCCAAGAAGGACACCGTGGAGAGCACCCGCGGCCCGTGGATCTTCGACCACAAGTTCTACCTGATCCTCAACCTGGCCGTCGGCGGTGACTTCCCCGGTCCGATCGACGCCACCACCCCGTTCCCGTCCCGGATGCTCGTCGACTACGTGCGCGTCTACCAGTGAGTGCCGGCCGGGGGTGAGAGCCCCCGGCCGCTCCCCATGGACGGCAGTCATGAAGGACCAGACGGCGGCGGCACCCGTTCCCCAGGCGCTGCTATAACGGACCGCATGACAACCCGGCCCGCGCGCGGTGGGCAGCACCCGACGATGGACCAGGTCGCCGAGGCGGCCGGGGTCTCCCGGGCGACCGTCTCGCGAGTGATCAACGGCGCCCCCAGCGTGGACGCCAAGATCCGCGAGATGGTGCAGCGCGCGATCGCCGAGACCGGGTACGTGCCGAACGTGGCCGCCCGCAGCCTGGTGACCCGCCGCTCCAACTCGGTGGCCTTGGTGATCAGTGAGCCCGACCGGCCCGACAACCACTCGTTCCTCAACCGGATCTTCACCGACCCCTACTTCGGGCGGATCACGGCGGGCGCGACGGGGGCGCTCCGCCCGCACGACGTCCACCTGGTCGTCATCCCGACCGACTCCACCGATCACCACCAGGTGATCCGCTACCTGCGCCAGGGACACGTCGACGGCGTCCTGCTGATCAGCAGCCACGAGCAGGACACGCTGCCGCGTCAGGTGCACGATCTGGGCATTCCCGCGGTGGTGTCGGCCCGGCCCACCTCGCCGATCGCGGTCAGCTACGTCGACGTCGACCAGCGGCTCGGCGCCCGGCTCGCGGCCGAACGCCTGCTCGAGCGGGGCTGCCGCCGGCTCGCCACGATCAGCGGGCCGCTCGACATCCCCGCCGGGCTCGACCGCCTCGACGGCTTCCGATCGTGCCTGGCCAACCGCGGTTTCGGCGATGTCCCGGCCGTCGAGGGCGACTTCACCCGGGCCGGCGGGGAGGCGGCGGCCCGGTGGTTGCTCGCCGAGCACCCCGAGATCGACGGCCTCTTCGTCGCCAACGACCTGATGGCCGAGGGCGCCCTGCGCGCCGTGCAGGATCTCGGCCGCCGGGTCCCGGACGACGTAGCGGTGGTCGGCTTCGACGACAGCAGCGCGGCCCTCGACTGCCGCCCGCTGCTCACCACCGTGCGCCAGCCGGTCGAGGAGATGGCCGCCGAGATGGCCGAGGTGCTGCTCGCGCACATCGCCACCCCGGGACGGCTGCCCAGGTCGGTGACGTTCCGGCCAACGCTGGTGGTGCGCGACTCGGCTTAACAGACTTAGCACCACATCGGAGGGTGGTGTAGAGCTAACGTTGCGCTCATGGGGAGCGAGTCGGACGCGGGCGCGCTGCTCGCCGCGGGCAGCGAGGCGATGATCGAGGCGGCCTTCCGCACGGGCGATTACCTCCCCGCGTGGCAGATGCTCGAGGGCGCGCGCCGGCACGCCTGCGAGGCCGGCCAGTTCGTCGAGGAGGCGGCCGCGCTCACCCGGCTGGGCATGCTCGCGCACTTCGCCGCGATCGGGGGCGACCTCGCCCGCGCCGACTGGGCCACCGAGGAGCAGCTCTTCACCGCGGCGCTGCGGATCCAGCGCGAGATCGGCGACCCGGCCGGCGCGGCCGAGTCGCTGTTCGGCCTCGGCCTGGTCCACCAGGTACTACGCGGCGACTGGGCGACCGCGATGCCTTATTACCTGGAGGCGCTGGCACTCGCCGAGAGCTACGCCGACGAGATGCTGCGTTCCGAGGTGCACCGACACATCGGCTTCTTCCACGTCTTCGTCTCCGGCGACACCGAGCGCGGTCTGCGCCACCTGCGCATGTCCCAGGTGCTGCGGGAGCGCTACGGCGATCCGCGCCGGGTCGCCACCGGCACCCTCGCGCTCGGGGAGGCCGAGCTGACCGCCGGAAACGTGCCCGAGGCGCTGCGCCTGCTGCGCGAGGCCGTGCGCCAGGCCCGCCAGGCCGGGCTCTCCCCGCAGCGGGTCGGCTGGGCCGAGCACGCCCTGGCCGACGCCGAGCGCGCCGCCGCCTAACGCGGGGGTGTTCAGTCGGTCGCCGGGGCGGCCGCCTTGTCAGATGTCCGACGAATCGATCGCGGTCAGTTTTTCGGGTCGGCCACCGGTGTTAATTTGACGGCCAGGAGCAGGGGGCGGCCTTGACCGAGCATCCCGACGCGCACGCGTTTTTTCACCCTGTGGTCGGGATCGACCTCGGCACCAGCTCGTGCGCGATCTCGGTCTGGGACGGCGCCAAGCTTCTTCTCGTCCGCGGACCCAGCGGCGCCGCCACGATGCCCGCGGCGGTGGGGCAGGACCGGTTCGGTCAGGTGATCGCCGGCGTGCCGCCCGCCGCGGACCCGGAGAACGTGATCGCCGGCATCAAGCGACGGCTGGGCAGCGGCGACCAGGTCCGGTTCCGCGGCCGCACCTATCTGCCCCGCGAGATCTCCGCGTTCCTGCTGATCGAGCTCAAGCGGCAGGCCGAGACGTTCATCGGCGAGCCCATCCACGACGCGGTGATCACCGTCTCGGCGGCGGCCGGCGAGACGCAGCGGCGGGCCCTGCGCGAGGCGGCCGGGCTGGCCCAGCTCAACGTGCGGCGGCTGGTGGAGGACCCGGTGGCCGCGGCGATGGCGCTCGGCGCGGACGCCACGCCCGGCATCTACGCGATCTACGACCTCGGCGGCGGCACCTTCGACGCCTCGGTCGTGCGGGTCGCCGACGGCACGGTCGAGGTCCTCGGCACCGCCGGCGACCCACTGCTGGGCGGCGACGACTTCGACGAGCTGATCGTCGGCCACGCGCTGCGCCAGATCCGCGAGCGGCATCACGTCGACCTCGGCCGGGACCCGGCCATCCGGCGCCGCATCCGCTGGGAGGCCGAGATCCGCAAGCGCGAGCTCTCGACCGCCGACAACACCACGCTCGAGCTGCCCGTCCTCACCGCCACGGTCAGTGCCAGCGTGCCGCTGACCCGGCGCGTCTTCGAGGCGCTGATCGAGCCGGACGTCCAGCGCTCGCTCGACCTGCTCACCGAGGCGATCACGGCGGCCCGAGCCGCGCACGGCGTGGGCTGGCGCGACATCGACCAGGTGGTGCTGGCCGGCGGCTCCAGCCGGATCCCGGCGATCCGGGACCGGCTGGCCGGCTATCTCGGCTGGGGCGCGGCCCGGATCCGCACCGACCACGACGAGATGGTCGCGCGCGGCGCCGGGCTGGTGGCCCGTGACTACGAGCCGGCGTCGCTCTTCGAGGGCTCGCCGGTCGGACTGCTCAGGACCAGCCTGCGGCTGCGGGCCGAGCTGGCCGGGCCCGAGGCGTCGCTGGTGGCCGACGACCCGCCGGAGACGACCGACCCACCCGGACCCTCCGGTCCACCGGCCGAGACCCCGGCCGACTTCCGCCGCGTCGCCGAGGCCACCTACCTGCTTCTCCTGCGGGACGACGACCTTCTCCCGCAGGACGACCTCACCGCGCTGGCCACGGCCTACGGCGCCTTCATCACCGCGGTGGTGGCCGCGGCCCCGGACGCCCGTCTGACCGAGTTGGGTGAGGCACTGGGCCGGGAGTACGGCCGCGCCGCCGGTTAGTGTCATCCCCATGCTGATCAGTTGTGGTGCGCCGGTGGCGGGGGCGTGGGCCGATCCGGTGTCGCTGGGGGAGTTCGCGGTCCGTGCCGAGCAGCTCGGCTATCACGGGCTCTGGGCGTTCCAGCGGCTGCTGGTCGGCGTCGACGAGCAGGTGCTGCCGGTCTACCACAGCGTGCTCGACCCGATGCTCGCGCTGACCTGGGCCGCCGCGCGCACCGAGACGATCCGGCTCGGCGTCGCGGTGCTCAACATCCCGTACCTCTCGCCGGTCTACCTGGCCAAGCAGGCCGCCACCCTCGACGTGCTCTCCGGCGGGCGCTTCGACCTCGGGCTGGGCACCGGCCGGTCGGAGCCTGAGTTCATCGCCACCGGCTCCGACCCGAACCCGCGCGGCCGGCGCATGACGGAATACCTCGAGGCGTTGCGCACCCTCTGGAACGACCCGGTGGCGTCCTTCGAGGGCGAGCTCTACCGCGTGCCGCCGAGCACAGTGGCGCCGGCGCCGGTGCAGCCGGGCGGGCCTCCGGTGCTGCTGGGTGGCTCGGCCGACGCGGCGTTGCGTCGGGCCGGACGGCTCGCCGCGGGGTGGGTGAGCCGCAGCCGGGCGACCTTCGAGGAGATCGCGCGCGGCGTCCAGATCGTGCGGCGGGCGGCCGAGGAGTCCGGTCGCGACCCCGACGCCGTCCGGGTCGTGGTGCGTGCCCCGGTGCGGCCGGGCCTGCGCGACGACGCCTTCCCGCTGTCCGGGGACTGGGAGCAGATCCGGGCCGGCGCCGAGCTGTACGCCGCGGCCGGTGTCACCGAGCTGTTCTACGACCTGAATTGGGATCCACTGATCGGGACGCCGGACGCCGACCGCGAGGTGGCCCGGGAGCGGGCCGACGAGATCCTCACCGCGCTGGCCCCGCGCTTCTGACCAGTCGCCCTGGGTGATCAATCAGGCGGTGGCCGGCAGGCGTCGCGACCCGATGTCGTCCGCTGCGAGCGTGGGGTGCCGCGCGCTCGCAGCGGCCGGCCCAGGGTTGCTCCGGCGTAGCTCGTTGTCGTGGGTCGGGCCGCTCCGGTGAAGCCGTGGGGCAAGGTCCGTAATGGACTCAAGTAGCACCCCATTCGTTATCGAGAATGCCCCGCCGTTCCATGAGCGCACTTCTCGGCGCTACTCCGGGTAGTCCGGAAGGCACACCAGTGCCAGGTGGGGCGCCAGCGATCCGCGTCCCGATGCACGGGATTGCCGTCGATGCGACCCCTCGCTGGTGGCCCGAGCCGGAGATCCTTCGCCCGTGGGCGGCCCTGACCGGAGAACCCACGGACCTCGCCAGCCAAGCTCGACACGGTCGTGAAACCCGGTCGAAACAGCGGGTCGCCGCAGGAGGTGGCGACCAAAATAACTTTGCGCAACAGTACGATTGCCCTCTGGGTTTCCATAGCGGACATTGGGGGCATGGATGATCACCGTTACCTGATGATTTGGATACCAGAGTGGAGATTCGTACCGCCCACTGTCGCGTCTCAGGGTGATGTTGGCCATCCATTGCCGTAGTGGGGCCGTTATTCATTCGATGCGTCAAGTTATTTCCTGCGGCGAGGATCGGGACTACTTTCTGGCCAGGCATCCGAAGACCTCTCACGCATGACGCAGGTGAGGGCTGTCGTCCGATGGAGGTGACCAAAGCGTGCGGACCCCTGCCCACAAGGCTGAAGAAGATTCGATGGTTACCCCTGTCGTCACCCGCAGTCGCCCACAAGGAGACACCGCTACATGAGCAACACCACGGTCGGCTCAGGTCCGAGCAAGCCGGGCAACTCCGAAACGGCCGCTGCGGTACTCCGGGTGGATCCCCATCCTGGTGAGCCCGGCGGCGCCAAGGCTTTCGTCGGCCGCTCGCCCGGTCAACTCGCCTGGATCCGGCTCAAGCGTGACCGCACGGCGCTCGTCAGCGCGATCATCCTGATCGTCGCGATGGTCGTCGGCCTGAGTTCGCCGCTGATCGAGCGGATCACCGGAATCAGCCCGACCGATCAGTTCACCGACAAGCTCACCTCGTTCGGTGCGTTGCCGGTGGGCTACCTCGGCGGGATCAGCGCGGAACACCCGCTCGGCCTGGAGCCGGGCCTCGGTCGTGACATCCTCATGCAGTTGGTGTATGGCCTGCGCACGTCGCTGTTCATCGCCTTCGCCGCCGCCGCGATCTCCACGGTCATCGGCGTCCTGGTCGGCGTCATCGCCGGTTACGCCCGTGGCTGGCTCGACGGCGTCGTCAACTGGGTGATCGACCTGGCCCTGGCGTTCCCCTTCCTGATCTTCGCGCTGGCGGCGATCCCGGTCGTGGAGAACCGCTTCTTCGGCGCTCGCGACGAGATCCCGGCCAGCTTCCGAGTCGGCATGATCATCGCAACCTTCGCGATCTTCAACTGGACGAACACCGCCCGACTGGTCCGCGGCCAGGTCATCTCGCTGCGCGAGCGCGAGTTCGTGGAGGCCGCTCGAGCCTCCGGAGCCAGCACCTGGCACATCCTGCTGCGGCAGCTGCTGCCCAACATCTGGGCGCCGATCCTGGTAACGGTCTCCTTGAACGTGCCGGCGTTCATCACGGCCGAGGCGGCACTCGCCTTCGTCGGCATCGGCGTCACCGAGCCGACGCCCGACCTGGGGCGGATGATCTTCAACAGCATTTCTTACATCTCGGCGGACCCCATGTACACCTTCGTCCCCGGGGTGACGATCTTCCTTCTGGTGCTCGCCTTCAACCTGTTCGGCGACTCATTACGTGACGCGCTTGACCCGAAGTCGTCGCGGTAGGTCCCCGGTGCGGCCGTCACTTACCCGAGTCCGGCCGGCCGGCTCGCCGCTGTCCAGCGGCACAGACAGACTTTCCTCCACAAGAGGGCAAGGGATGACCATCCCGAAGAAGGAAACAAGGAAAGGAACAACCGTGCGGTTGAAAATAGGCGCTCTGACAGCCGGGGCGTTGTCCGTCGCGCTCGTGGCGTCCGGCTGCAGCAAGACGACCGAGGACGGCGGCAGCGGCGACGACAAGAAGGCCGCCGTCCAGTCGGGCTTGATCTCCTATGACGCGGCCGAGAACAAGGGACCCGCCCCGGCCGTCGAGGGTGGAGTCAAAGGCGGCAATGTCGGCATCCTCCTGCCGGACGGCTTCGAGCACCTGGACCCTGCGCGGGCCTACGTGAACGTCGCGTCGCTGACCGGCCAGCTGCTCTTCCGCTCGCTGAACGGCTACCGCGAGGACGGCAAGGGCAACCTGAAGGTCGTCGGTGACCTGGCCGAGAACCCCGGCACCGACGTCAACAAGGACTGCAAGGTCTGGGAGTTCAAGATCCGCCAGGGCGTCAAGTACGAGGACGGCTCGCCGGTCACGGCCGCCGACGTCGCGTACGGCGTTGCCCGGTCCTTCTCGAAGAACCTGTCTGAGGGCCCGCACTACATCCAGCAGTGGCTGGCCGACAGCAAAGAATACAACGCGACGTACAAGGGACCGTACGACGGCGGTGCCGACCTTCCGCCGGGCGTGACCGTCCCGGACGCGCAGACCATCCGGTTCACCTTCGCCAAGCCGCAATGTGACATGCCTTACGCGGCCACCATGTCGACCACGGTGCCGGTGCCGAAGGCCAAGGACACCAAGACAGAGTATGACCGGAAGCCGTTCTCCTCCGGCCCATACAAGATCAAGTCTTACGCGATCGGCCAGTCGCTGGTCCTGGAGCGCAACCCGAACTGGGACGGGAACACCGACCCGCTGCGTACCGCGCTGCCGGACACCTTCACCTGGAACTTCACGCTCCAGGCAGACCAGGTCGCCGAGCGCCTGGTGGCCGACGCCGACGCCGACAAGAGCTCGCTGAGCTGGGTCCCCGTGCCGGCGGCTCAGTTGGCCAAGACCACCACGCCCGAGGTCAAGGCGCGCGTCATCTCCGGCCCGACGCAGTACGTCTGGTACATGACCATCAACAACAACCGCATCAAGGACGTCAACGTCCGCAGGGCGCTCAACTACGCGCTCGACAAGGATGCCCTTCTCAAGGCCATCGGCGGTTCCGCAGCCGGCACCCCGGCCACGACGCTGCTCTCGCCGACCGTGGGCGGCTTCGAGAAGTACGACGCTCTCCCCGCGCCGGTCACCGGTGACCCGGCCAAGGTCAAGGAGCTGCTCGGCAGCACCCCGCCGCCGCCGCTGGTCCTCGCCTACGCGAACTCGCCGCGTCGCGCCGCGCAGGCCGAGGCCGCACGTAAGAGCTTCGAGGCCGCCGGCTTCAAGGTCACGACCAAGGCGATCGATCCGACGAACTACTACACCGAGATCGGCCGCAAGGACAATCCGTACGACCTCTACCTCACCGGCTGGGGTTCGGACTGGCCGACTGGCGGCACGGTCATCCCGCCGCTGTTCGACGGCCGCGAGATCGCGGAGACCGGCAACCAGAACTCGGCGTACTTCAACGAGCCGTCCGTCGGCGCTGAGATCGACCGGATCGGTGGCCTGCCCAGCGAGGCCGAACGGGCAAAGGCCTGGGCCGCGCTGGACAAGAAGATCATGACGGACTTCGCTCCGACGATCCCCGCCTACTACGACGCCAGCTACACCCTGATCGGCTCGAAGGTCGGTAACGCGTTCCAGAGCGACGCGTTCGGCTACCCGGGTCTGACGAACATCTACGTCAAGCAGTAAGTCCGTTCACCGGGCCGGGCGTGGGTAGCCGCGAGGCCGCTCACGCCCGGCCGGACATCCGCGGGAAACAGGTTCAACGTCATGGTCAGGTTCGTCATTCGGCGGCTGCTGCTCGCCGTGACCACGCTCTTCGCTATCAGCGTGATCACCTTCCTGTTGTTCTTCGCGGTGCCGAGCAGTCCGGCCACTGTGATGTGCGGGAAGCAGTGCAGCCCCGAGCAAATCGCCCAGACCGAGCATCGTCTCGGCATCGACAAGCCGATCGTCGAGCAATACGGCACCTTCGTGAAGGGCATCTTCGTCGGGCGCGTCATCGGCGAGGGCGACTTCATTCGCGAGTGCCCGGCGCCCTGCCTGGGCTACTCGTTCCGGACGGACGAGCCGGTGACCGACATCCTCGGGCGCACGATTCCGGTGACGGTCAGCATCGTCTTCGGTGCCGCCGTCATGTGGCTCGTGATCGGTGTGTCGCTCGGCATGACGTCCGCGCTGAAGAGAGGAACCGTGTTCGACCGGTTCGCCATCGGCGTGTCCCTGGTCGGCGCCTCGTTGCAGGTCTACTTCTTCGGTCTCGTGCTGCTGCTCGTGTTCGTGTACAGCACCGGCTTACTGCCGACACCGTCCTACACCCCCTTCACCGAGAATCCCGGCAAGTGGGCGTTGGGCCTGCTGCTGCCGTGGATCACTCTCGGCTTCCTCAACTCCGCCCTCTATGCCCGGCTCTCCCGGGCCCAGATGCTGGAGACTCTCTCCGAGGACTACGTGCGCACCGCACGGGCCAAAGGCCTGACGAAGCGTAAGGTCTACATACGGCACGCTCTGCGCGCGGCGATCACCCCGATCATCACCATCGCCGGCCTCGACATCGGCGCCAGTCTCGGCGGAACCGTGATCACCGAATCGATCTTCGGTCTGCAGGGTCTCGGCCGCACCGCGGTGAAGGCCGTCGGCGACCTGAATCTACCGATCGTGCTGGCGACCGTTCTGGTGGCGGCCGCGTTCATCGTTTTCGCCAACATCATCGTGGACATGTTGTACGCGGTGGTCGACCCCCGCGTCCGGCTGGGCTGAGGTAATGGAGTTCTCATGTCAGTAACCCCAGCGCCCGCAGCGGACGAGCCCTACCTGCGGGTCCGCGATCTGCGGGTTCAGTTCCCGACGGAAGACGGCCTGGTCAGAGCCGTCGACGGCGTCAGCTTCTCGGTGCGCCGAGGACAGACCCTGGGCATCGTCGGCGAGTCCGGCTCGGGCAAGAGCGTCACGAGCATGTCGATCCTGGGGCTGCACAACGCGGCCCGCACCAAGATCAGTGGCGAGATCTCGATCGGCGGTCGCGACATCGTCGGGATGGATGACGAGAAGATCCGGGAGATGCGTGGCCAGGACATGGCCATGGTCTTCCAGGACCCGCTGTCCGCGCTGCACCCCTATTACAAGGTGGGCGTGCAGATCGCCGAGGCCTACAAGGTGCATCACCCGCAGGCGAGCAAGGCGGAGGCCAACAAGCGCGCCGTCGAGATGCTCGACCGGGTGGGCATCCCCCAACCGGAGCGCCGCGCCAAGCAGTACCCGCACGAGTTCTCCGGTGGTATGCGTCAGCGCGCGATGATCGCCATGGCCCTGGTCAACGATCCTGCCCTGCTCATCGCGGACGAGCCGACCACCGCGCTGGACGTGACCGTCCAGGCGCAGATCCTCGATCTGCTCGAGGATCTGCAGCGGGAGTTCAACTCGGCGATTATCGTCATCACCCATGACCTCGGGGTGGTCGCCCAGATCGCCGATGACGTGCTGGTCATGTACGCCGGCCGGGCCATCGAGACCGGGTCGGTCGAGCAGGTCATGCGCTCGCCGCAGCACCCCTACACCTGGGGTCTGCTGGCCAGTGTGCCGTCGCTGCACGGCGACGCCGAGATCGATCTCGTGCCGATCAAGGGAAATCCGCCAAGCCTCATCAACCTCCCGACGGGCTGCGCCTTCAACCCGCGTTGCCGTTACGCCGGGCTGAACGGTAACCGGTCCTTCGTCGAGGTCCCGGAGCTGCGCCCCGCCGGGCAGGACGGCCATCACGTCGCGTGTCACCTGTCCGGCGCGGACCGGCGGCGGATCTATCTGGAAGACATCGCTCATGCAGGAGTGGCGCAATGACTGATCTCGTGGATGCCGCGGCCGGCTCGGCCGCCGCACCTGTCGCGGACCGGGAGCCGCTGCTCAAGGTCGAGAACCTCACCAAGTATTTCCCGGTACGCAGCGGTGCGTTCGGCGCGCACGCTGTCGTCCGCGCGGTCGACGGGGTAAGTTTCGAGGTCCGTCCGGGCGAGACACTCGGTCTTGTCGGGGAGTCCGGCTGCGGCAAGACCACGACGGGCCGCATGCTGGTCCGGCTCCTCGAGCCGTCCGGCGGCAAGATCATCTTCGAAGGTCGAGACATCACCAGGGCCAAGGGTCGGAAGCTGCGCGCCCTGCGTCAGGACATGCAGATCATCTTCCAGGACCCGTACGCCTCGCTCAACCCGCGGCATACCGTCGGCCGGATCGTCGCGATGCCCCTGCAAGTCAACGGCATCAACCCGCCGGGTGGTGTGAAGAAGAGGGTGCAAGAGCTCCTGGAGACCGTCGGTCTCAACCCGGAGCACTACAACCGGTATCCGCACGAGTTCTCCGGCGGTCAGCGCCAGCGCATCGGGATCGCCCGGGCGCTCGCGCTCAACCCGAAGATCATTATCGCCGACGAGCCGGTTTCCGCGCTCGACGTGTCGATCCAGGCGCAGGTCATCAACTTGCTCCGCCAGCTGCAGCGCGACCTGGACCTCGCGTTCGTGTTCATCGCGCACGACCTCGCCATCGTCCGGCACTTCTGCGAGCGGGTCGCGGTGATGTACCTGGGTAAGATCGTCGAGATCGGCACCCGTGCGCAGATCTATGAGAATCCGGCCCACCCATATACCAGGGCTCTGCTCTCGGCTGTGCCGGATGTGACCAAGCTTGGTCCAGCCGGCCGGATCAAACTCGAGGGCGACGTGCCGTCGCCGATCAATCCACCTTCGGGTTGTGTCTTCCGCACTCGCTGCTGGAAGGCGCAGGAAAAGTGCGCCACCGAGGTGCCACCGCTGACCATCAAGCCGAACGGCTCGGTGGCGGCGTGTCACTTTCCGGAGCAGGGCGAGCTGTTCTGAACGTCACGCCACACAGGCATGGCTCGTCGGCCGTTGCGGGCAGGAAATCTGAACATGGAGAAGCCGCGCCCAGGGCGCGGCTTTCTCAATCGTGGGGCACCGACGGGGGTCAGGCTGCGGCGCCCGCCAGTTCACTCGACAGGGGCTCCTGAACGACCGGGATGCGGAGCGTGACCACTCCGTTGTCGCACTGAGCCTCGAGCCGATCGGTGTCCAGGTTCTCGGTCGGGGACAGGTCGACCTCGCGGGTCACCGGACCCTTGGCCGGCGTGCCGACCTCGACCGGGGCGTCGTCCGCGCGACGTTCCGCGCGAACGGTCAGGACGCCGTCGTCCACCGAGACGTCGATACCGGCCCGGTCGATGCCGGGCAGGTCGATATCGACAAAGAAGGTCCCGTCGATCCGGTACGCGGCGAGGCGCGCTCCGGAGTCGCGGGTGCTGTCGAACACGCGGCAGGTGAGCTGGTCGAGCTCCCGAACCGTCGCGCCGTGAGGCGACATGGTGTATTCCTCCAGGCGGAGTTCTTGGTATGGACCTGAGCGGGGTGGGCCCGGGTCCGGTATGACCAACGGAGATTGTCGCCTCGGGATTCCCGGAGGGACATGACCGGCGTCACGATGTGGCCGAATCTTTCGTTACGATCTGTTGTCGTCGAGACGACCGGGGTCGATCGTGCAGTCGCTCTCCGAGCGCGATCGACCAGCGTGTCCTCAGTGATCAAGGGCTTGCGGCCGGTCGGGCTCCCGCTCCGGCAAGCAACAGTGGGTGGTCTCTCGTGTCGCCACTCAGCGTGACGATCCTCTCTCGCGCATTCGAACTCTTGTTCTAGTGATCGGGTGGCGATCCCGCACGCGGACACTCGGCCGCCCTTCCGCAGAGGCGCTAGGGCAGACTTGTTCGAGTGCGGAAGATCTATCTGATCGGGATCGGCGCGGGCGACCCGGACCAGCTCACCCTGCAAGCGGCCAAGGCGATCGGGCGTACCGACGTCTTCTTCCTGCTCGACAAGGGTGAGACCAAGGCGAGCATGATCGACGTTCGCGAGCGGATCATCCGTGGCTACTCGAAGCCCAGCCGCCGCATGATCTCCGCCCCCGACCCCGATCGCGATCGCACCCCCGCCGATTACCCGGGCACGGTCGAGGACTGGCGGCACCGCCGCGCCCTGGTCATCGAGGAGATGCTGGTCAAGAACCTCAAGGAGGACGACACCGGCTCGTTCCTGGTCTGGGGCGACCCCACGCTGTACGACTCGTCGATCGCGATCCTCGACGAGGTGCTGGCCCGGGGCACGATCGACTTCGAGTACGAGGTGATCCCCGGCATCAGCAGCGTGTCGGCACTCGCGGCGAAGCACCGTACCCCCCTGAACCGCGTCGGCCGCCCGTTCCAGGTCACCACCGGCCGCCGCCTGGCCGAGGGCTGGCCCGACGGCGTCGACGACGTGGTGGTCATGCTCGACGCTCAGCAGGCCTTCACCGCCTACCCCGAGGCGGAGATCTTCTGGGGCGCCTACGTCAGCACCCCCGACGAGATCCTGCGCTCCGGCCTGGTCGCCGAGGTCGCCGACGACATCGTCAAGACCCGCGCCGAGGCCCGCGAACGGCATGGCTGGATCATGGACACCTATCTGCTGCGCCGCCCGCCTTCGTAAGGGCCGGCCCAGAGGGCGAGTTCAGCACTCGACAAGCGTCTGGGTGCCCAGAACGACGGCGAGGGCGAGGCGCTCGGCGTCCTCGGTGCCGGGTTCCGCGGTGTAGACGGTGATGCGCAGGTCGTCGACGGCGACGAGCAGCGTGTCGCAGTCGAGGGTGATCCGGCCGGCTGCCGGATGGCCGATGATCTTGTGCTTGGACGGGTCCGCGAGCGGCGGTGGTGGGTCGCCGTTCCAGAGCTCGGTGAAGCGCGGGGCCGCGGCGAGCGCCCCGACGAGCCGGCGCAGGGACTGGTCGGCGGGGTAGTGGGACGCGGTCAGGCGCAGGTCGGCGACGAGTCGCGCCTCGTGGTCGGCCTGCTCCTCGGCAGTGTGCACGACGCGGCTGCCGAGGCGGGTGAGGTTGCGCCAGACGGCGTTGCGTTCGAGTCCGCGCCAGGCCGTGGTGTCGCCCATCACCGCGTCGTAGGGTGCGTTGGCGACGACGAGTGTCCAACTCGCGTCGTAGACGACGACCGGCGTGCCGGCCAGCCGGTCGAGCAGGCGCTGCACACTCGACGTGACGCGCGTCGAGACGACGCCGAGCCCGGGGGCGAGACGTCTGCCTGCCCGGGTGCCCACGCGGCACGCTCCTTCCCATGACAACTGTGCTGATCACCGGCCCGACCCGGGGCCTGGGCCGGGCCGCCACTCTCGCCCTGGCTGACCGCGGCGCCGAGCTGGTCCTGGTGGGCCGCTCGCTGACCGAGGTCGCGGCCGAGGCCCGCGCCCGTGGTGCCCGCGTCCACGAGATCCCCTGCGACCTGTCCCGGCTGGCCGACGTGCGGGCCGCGGCGGTCACCGCCCGAGCCGCCGGCCCGCTGGACGTCGTGATCGCGAACGCGGGCGCGATGTCGCCCGACACCCGGCTCGCCTCGGCCGACGGCTACGAGCTGACCTTCGCCGTGAACTACCTCGCCCACGCGCAGCTGATCGGCGACCTGCTCGGTTCGCTGGCCGACCCGGCCTGCATCGTGCTGCTCGGCTCGAACGTTTACAGCGCCAACATCTGGCGCCGGCTGCTGGGCGTGCCCGAGGCGGACTGGCGCGACCCGATCGAGCTGGCGCGACCCGTGCCGGGAACAGGTCTGGCCGCGAGTGGCGTCGCCTACGCCAACGCGAAGCTCGCGATCCTCTACTACGCCCACGAACTGCAGCGCCACGTCGGGCCGGGGGTCAACGTCTCGGTCTTCGAGCCCGGCTGGATGCCGGGCACCGCGCTGAGCCGGGGCACGCCCGAGGTATTCCAGGCGATCGGCCGCGGCCTGGGCCGTCTGCCTGGCGTCTCTACCCCACGGCGGTCCGGTCCGGCGCTGGCCTCCCTCGCCCTCGACGACAAATGGTCCCATCTGCGGGACGGCGCCTTCGTGCTGAAGGACAAAGAGACCGCCGTACGCCCCGTCGCGCACGACCGCGAGCGCGAACAGCGACTGTGGGAGGCAACGGCCGAGCTCCTCAGGGTCTAGGGCGCCACGACTTCACTCGACGCCGCCCTTGTCCGCCCAGGCGCCGGCCTTGTCCCAGCGTTCGAGGTCCCGCAGCCAGGCGTTGGCGTTGCCGTCGGAGGGCGCGCGCCAGTCGCCGCGCGGGGAGAGCGAACCGCCGGCCGAGACCTTCGGACCGTTGGGCATCGCGGAGCGCTTGAACTGGGCGAACGCGAAGAACCGGCGGCAGAACGTCTCGAGCCAGTGGCGGATCTCGGGCAGATCGTAGGCGACCCGTTTCGGGTCGGGGAAGTTCGGCGGCCAGGCGCCGGCGGCCGGGTCCCGCCAGGCGTGCCAGGCCATGAAGGCGATCTTCGACGGGCGCATGCCGTAGCGGAGCACGTGGAACAGGGCGAAATCGTGCAGCGCGTACGGGCCGATCGTGCTCTCGGTCGACTGGAGTTGCTCGCCCGGCACCAGCTCGGGGCTGATCTCGGTGTCGAGCACGGCGGCCAGCACCTCGCCCACCTCGTCGTCGAAGAGCCGGCTGGCGACCACCCAGCGGATCAGGTGCTGCATCAGTGTCTTCGGCACCCCGCCGTTGACGTTGTAGTGGCTCATCTGGTCGCCGACGCCGTAGGTGCACCAGCCCAACGCCAGCTCCGACAGGTCACCGGTGCCGAGCACGATGCCGCCGCGCTGGTTGGCCAGCCGGAACAGGTAGTCGGTGCGCAGCCCGGCCTGCACGTTCTCGAACGTGACGTCGTAGACCGGCGCCCCCGACGCGAACGGGTGCGCCATCTCGGCGAGCATCAGCTTGGCGGTCGCCGTGATGTCCAGTTCTCCGGCGGTCACCCCCAGTGAGCGCATCAGCCGGTGCGCGTTGTCCTTGGTGTTCGTGCTGGTGGCGAAGCCCGGCATGGTGAACGCGAGGATGTCGCTGCGCGGCCGCCCGGCCCGGTCCATCGCTTGCGCGGCCACCAGCAGCGCGTGGGTCGAGTCGAGCCCGCCCGAGACGCCGATGACGACCTTCGGGTTGCCGATCGCCCCCAGCCGCTGCTGCAGACCGGCGACCTGAATGTTGTACGCCTCGTAGCAGTCCAGCGCGAGCCGTTGCACATCGGCGGGTACGAACGGGAACCGCTCGATCTGCCGCCGCAGGCCCAGGTCGGTGGCGGGCGGATCGAGCCGGAACCGTACCTGCCGGAAGCCGCTGGTCCGCGCCGAGTGGGTCCGCCGGTTGTCGTCGAAGCTGCCCATCCGCAGGCGCTCCTGGCGCAGCAGATCGAGGTCGACGTCGGCCACCGCCATCCGGTCCCCGATCGGGAATCGGTCCGACTCGGCCAGCAGTACCCCGTTCTCGTAGATCATCGTCTGCCCGTCCCAGGACAGGTCGGTGGACGACTCACCCGGTCCGGCGGCGGCGTAGAGGTAGGCGGCGAGGCAGCGCGCGGACGCCGACTTGCAAAGCAGCCGCCGGTCCTCGGCCCGGCCGACGGTGATCGGGCTGCCGGAGAGATTCAGGAGGACGGTCGCGCCGGCCAGGGCGGCCTCGGCGCTCGGCGGGATGGGCACCCACATGTCTTCGCAGATCTCGGCGTGCACCACCAGGCCGGGTACGTCTTCGGCCTCGAAGAGCAGGTCGGTGCCGAACGGGATGTCGTCACCCCAGTAGCCGCCCCGCTCGTCGTCCCCGGCGGCGAGCTGGCGCTTCTCGTGGAACTCGCGGTAGTTCGGCAGGTACGACTTGGGCGCGATGCCGAGGATCCGGCCGCGATGGACGACGACGGCGCAGTTGTAGACGCGGTTGCGGTGCCTCAGGGGTGCGCCGACGACCAGCATCGGCAGCAGGTCGGCCGAACCGGCCACCACGGTCGCGAGGCCCGCTTCGACGTCGTCGAGCAGCGCGTCCTGCATCAGCAGGTCTTCGATCGAGTAGCCGCAGAGGCCGAGCTCGGGGAAGAGGGCGACGGCGACGCCCTGCTCCGAGCACTCGCGCGCCGACCGCAGGATCGCCTCGGCGTTGGCCGCGGCATCGGCGACGACGACGTGGTTGGTGCACGCGGCGACCCGCGCGAACCCGTGCTGATAGATCGACCGGAAGTTCACCCCTCCATCATGCCGTCGTCCCGGCGCGGCTCGGGCCGTCAGTCCACCACCCAGCCGTACAGATGCTCGGGCCGGAAGCGGACGATGAGCCGGCCGTCGGCGACCATCGCGCGCCGGAAGTCGTCCCAGTCGGGGTGTTCCTTGCCGGCGATCAGGCGGTAGATCTCGATCAGCTCCTCGATCACCTCGTCGTCGAGGCTCCACGCGACCGGGCTCAGCTCGGCCTCGCCCTCGGCCACCGCGTAGCCGTGACCGTCGGGCGCGGTCACCTTGATGCTGATCCGGGGATCGCGGCGCAGGTTGTGCACCTTGGCCAGGGTGGTGCGGCTGGAGAATCGGATCAGGCCGGGCAGAGCGATGAAGCTGACGTCGGAGAGCTGCGGCCGACCGTCCCGCTTGATGGTCGCGACGGTGCCGAGGCTTCCCGCGGCGACGACACCCCAGAGCTTCTCGTCAGACATGGTTCTGACCTTACTGAGAAACGGGGCGGTGGGGTGCCTGCCGAGACCTGGAGGCACCCTGCGGCGTTGTGTTTTCAGGGGCCCGCTCGGGTTGCCGTCCACCTTCTGACAGGAGCAGACAGTGCGGTCTCTCATTTGCCGTACGCTCGCTGGTCTCGTCGCCGTCGGCGTCGGCCTGGGTGTCGCCGCGGCGCCCGCCGCCGCCGCCGAGACCACGAAGTTTCGGCTGACCACCGGCAGTGTCGTCGCCAATGGCACGTACGAACGCGTGGCGGGCCCCCCGGAGCAGCCCGTGCCGTCGTTCCGGATCGCCGGCACCCTGGTCGGGCGCAGCCTCTTCCGCTTCCGCTGTGCCGTGCTCCAGGTCGCCCGCAGCGGTCCCGCGGACGGCGTCGAGTGGCAGACCTTCGGCAAGCACTGCGGCCCGGGCCGGACAAGTTTCCAGGTCCAGGCGTCTGCCCTGTTCGGGGGCGGCACACCGCCGGTCCGGCTCTGCGCCGGCTGGTCGGCGTCCCAGGCCGAGCGGGGCCGGAAGTGCGAACTGTATCGGCCCCCGGCGCTCCGCTGACCCCTCCGGCGCTCCGTTCCCGGTGGTCAGCTCGGGATCTCGAAATGCTGGTAGTCCTTGAGTGATTTCCAGTCCCCGCCCCACTCGAAGCCGCGCTTGGTGAACGCCTTCCAGACCCGGTCGCCGCGCCTGATCAGGCCCGGGCGGGCCTGGGCCCGGTTCGTGAACGCCCGGCCGGCCGACGGCAGCACGGCCGTGCCTTTGACGTACGGATTCTCCACCGTGTTGAGGTCGATGGCCTTGCCGTACGAATGCACCGAGAAGCCGTTCGCCGACCCGGTTTTCGGCCGGCAGTTGAACGCCGAGGTGTTGTCGGCGGCCATCGACGCGTTGTCGTCGGCCCGGTAGCGGTCCACGCGCTGCATCCTCCGGACCGGAAACCGCACCGAATAGATGGTGTGGAAGACGGCTACCACGCTGCGCGCCACGTCCTTGTGGACGATCAGCTCGCCCTGATGCCGTTCGCCGTCGAAGCCCCAATGGGTCAGCCGCACCCGGCGCAGGTCCGCGATGGGCACCGGGCAGCCCGGACGCCAGGAGACCCCGATCATCGTCCTCGCGACGGCGTTGTCGACGGTCCGGATCGAGGCTCGATAACCGTCGTCGGCGCTGGCACCGGCGGTCCCGCCGACGGCGAGAACCGCGCCGGTCACTACCGATGCGACCAACGCACCACGGAAACGACTCATGTCCGGATCCTGTCAGCCCCACCGGGGCTGGCCCGGCGGTATGGGCACCCCCACGTCCGGTGTCCCCCGTCCGGGTGGTCGGCTCGGTGGTGGTCGAAGCCGGTGCCCGCGCTCAGCGAGGCGACGATCAGGTGCCCGAGCGCTCGCCGTGGTCAGCCGGCCTCGCGACGTGCCTTGGCCCGGCGTTTGCCCTCATGCATCGCCTGCACCCGGGCGACCGGGATCGTCCGCCCCTCCTCGACCAGCCCCGGGTCGAGAGCCTGCGGCGCGGGCATCGCCTCGGCCCACGGATCGCGGTCGCCGAGCAGGCCCGGCGCGGTGTGCACGGTGAAGTCGCCGGGCGTGACGTCGTCGAGGTCGTCCCACGCGACCGGGAACGAGACCGGCACACCGGGACGCACGCGCGGGCTGTACGCGGCGACGACGGTCGCACCGCCGGAGCGGGTCGCGTCGAGGAAGACCTTGCCGTGCCGGTCCTCGCGGATGAACGCGGTCGTGGCCAGTTCGGGATCGAGTCGTTCGGCCCGGACCGCGACCGCGCGGGTGGCCGCGGCGACCTGTTCCGGGTCGCTCGTGCCGTCGAGCGGGACGAAGACGTGCACGCCCTTGGCCCCGCTCGTCTTCACCGCCCCGGCCATGCCCGCGCTCGTCAGCGCCTCGCGCACCAGGCGGGCGGCGCGCACGGCGAGCTGGAAGTGGCCCCCCTCGGGCGGGTCCAGATCCATGATCAGGTGGGTGGGGTGATGGTCCCCGGCGAGCATCAGGGTGGGGTGGTACTCGATCGCGCGCTGGTTGCCGAACCACAGCAGGGTGCGGCGGTCGTTGCAGAGCGCGTAGGAGACCTCCCGGTGCGAAGCCTCGG
>Ga0247737_1000115_pt1 | contig 24015 bp, 20 predicted proteins | sample UWRJL028104C2_FD_180937 | JGI IMG/M metagenome (GOLD analysis project Ga0247737, IMG submission 180937) | Plant litter microbial communities from Arlington Agricultural Research Station in Wisconsin, United States - UWRJ-L028-104C-2 | ecosystem: Environmental > Terrestrial > Plant litter >...
GCCGTCCAACCTGTCGGTGATCGGCCGCTACATCCTCCAGCCCGAGGTGATGCGGGTTCTGGAAACCCAGGAGAAGGGCGCCGGCGGGGAGATCCAGCTGACCGACGCCATGGCGCGGATGATCGGTGACCAGCCGTTCCACGGGCTGACCTTTGACGGCCGCCGCTACGACTGCGGCGACAAGTCGGGTTATGTGCAGGCCAATCTTGCGGTTGCGCTCGGCCGCGCGGATATTGGCGCCTCGGTGCGTGCCTTCGCGGTCGACCTGCTGCGCTGAGGCCGGTCCTCAGATGCCGTGATAGCCGCGGTACCAGTCCACGAACAAAGGTACGCCGGTATCGAGCGTGGTTGACGGCTCGAAACCGACATCGCGCTGGATCGCGCTGATATCGGCATAGGTGGCATGGACGTCGCCCGGCTGCATGGGCTCCATGATCTTGATCGCCTCACGGCCGCACGCGGTCTCGATCAGGGAGATCAAGCGACCCAGTTCTTCGGCGCGGTGATTGCCGATATTATAGATTGCGTGCGGTGCAGCGCTCCCGCCGGCTTTGATGATGCCATCATCCAGCGGCGGCTGGCGTACACAGGCCAGGACGCCGGCGACGACGTCATCGATGAAGGTGAAGTCGCGGCGCATGTCGCCGCCGTTGAACACGCGGATCGGCTCGCCGGCGAGGATCGCCTTGGTGAACAGCCACATCGCCATGTCGGGCCTGCCCCAAGGCCCATAGACCGTGAAGAAGCGGAGACCCGTCTGCGGCAGGCGATAGAGATGCGCGTAGGTCTCGCTCATCAGTTCGTCCGCCTTTTTTGTGGCGGCGTAGAGCGAAAGCGGATGATCGACGCGGTCTTCGACCCGGAAGGGCAGCTTGGTGTTGCCACCATAGACTGAGGACGAGGACGCATAGACCAGATGGTCTGTCTTGCGGCTGCGAGCAAGCTCCAGGACGTTGAGGTGTCCGTTGATGTTCGATGCGGCATAGACGCGCGGGTTCTCGATCGAATAGCGCACGCCGGCCTGCGCGCCGAGATGGATGATCCTGTCGAACGCCACGTCCGACAGCATTTCATCGAGGCTCTGCTGGTCGGAGAAATCGACCCGAATGAACTGAAACCGGTTTCCGCCATGCTGGGCAAGCTGGGTGAGCCGCGCCTCTTTGAGCGCGACGCTGTAATAATCGTTGAGATTGTCGATCCCGATGACAGTGTCGCCGTCAGCAATCAGGCGCCGGGCCACATGAAAGCCGATGAAGCCGGCCGCGCCGGTCACGAGAATACGCATCAGGTCGTTTGCTCCCCGCGTCGGGGCCTAGGAAGAGGCGTCCTTCTTGGCAAGCGCTCGTCGCTCGATGGATCGCTTTAACCATTTGCGCCTATGCTAATCCGCTGAGCAGGTGCCTGAGGGAATCACATGAAGGGTATTATCCTGGCGGGAGGCGCCGGTACGAGGCTGTATCCAGCGACGCTGGCCGTGTCGAAGCAGCTTTTGCCGGTATTCGACAAACCGATGATCTACTACCCGCTCTCCGTGCTGATGCTGGCCGGGATTCGTGATGTTCTGATCATTTCCACGCCCCGCGATCTGCCGATGTTTCGCCTGTTGCTCGGCGACGGCACCCTGTTCGGCATCAACATTTCCTACGCCGAGCAGCCTGAACCGCAGGGCCTCCCCCAGGCATTCCTGATCGGCGCTGAGTTCCTCGCCGGGGAGCCTTGCGCGTTGATCCTCGGGGATAATATCTTTCATGGCGACGGCTTGGGCGCCAAGTGCCGCGCGGCGCATGCGGCGGCCGAGGCAGGGCGTTCGACGGTTTTCGCCTATCAGGTCACGGATCCTGAGCGCTACGGCGTCGTTACCTTCGATTCGGCAAGCGGGCAGGCGCTGGCGATCGAGGAGAAGCCGGTTACCCCGAAATCAAACTGGGCCCTGACCGGGCTGTATTTTTGCGAAGCCGGTGTCGTCGACATTGCGCGCGGTCTTGCGCCGTCGGCGCGAGGCGAACTCGAGATAGTCGATGTGCTGAAGGCCTATCTCGCCGAGGATCGGCTGGATATCGGGCGGTTGGGCCGGGGTTACGCCTGGCTCGATACCGGCACGCATGACAGCCTGCACGACGCATCGTCCTTCGTGCGCACGATCGAACGGCGGCAGGGGATAAAGGTCGCCTGTCTCGAGGAAATCGCGCATGATCTCGGCTATCTTGATGGGGGGGCGCTGATGGCGCGGGCGGACCTGCTCGGGAAGACCGAATATGCTTCTTATCTGCGCCAATGCGCTTTGGCGGCGTGATGGCGACGGTGAGCAATCTTATCGGCTTCCGGCCGGATCGCACGGTGCTGGTGACCGGCGGCGCGGGCTTTATTGGCTCGGCGCTCTGCCGGTATATGGTTCGCGGCGGGCGCACCCGTGTCATCAATCTCGACAAGCTGACCTATGCCGGATCGCTCGCCGCCTTGGCTGAGGTGGAGCAATCCCCCCGTTACCGGTTCGTGCAGGGCGACATCGCGGACAGGTCGCTGGTCGCCGCGCTGTTGCGTGACGAATCGGTCGACGCGGTGATGCATCTCGCCGCCGAAAGCCATGTCGACCGATCGATCGACGGACCCGCGATCTTCATCGAAACCAACATAACGGGAACCTTCCATCTTCTTGAGGCAGCGCTTGATCACTGGCGGTCGCTGAAGGGCGCGGCGAAGGAGCAGTTCCGGTTCCACCACATTTCGACCGATGAGGTGTTCGGCGATCTTCCCTTCGATGACAGTCGTTTCAGCGAAGAATCGCCCTATCGCCCGTCATCTCCCTATTCGGCCTCGAAAGCGGCCGCTGATCACCTCGTGCGAGCATGGCATCACACCTATGGCTTGCCTGTCGTTCTGTCGAACTGCAGCAACAATTACGGGCCATATCAAAACGCGGAGAAGCTGATCCCGCTAACGATCACCCGGGCCCTGCGCGGCGAGACCCTGCCGGTGTACGGCAATGGCGCAAATGTGCGGGACTGGTTGCATGTCGACGATCACGCACGAGCACTCGAGGCGATCATGCGGCACGGCGCCCCGGGCGCTAGTTACGCCGTGGGTGCACGCGAGGAGCATAGCAATATAGCCGTGGTTGCGGCGATCTGCGACGCGCTCGATGAACGGGCGCCGCTTGCAAGCGTAGGGCCGCGCCGCGAGCTGATTCGATTTGTTACGGATCGGCCAGGTCATGACCGCCGCTATGCGATTGACCCCTCGAAGATCGAGCGGGACCTTGGCTGGCAGTCGGAGGTCCGCTTTATCGACGGGTTGGCCGCGACGATCGACTGGTACCTGGGACAAGCCCAACCCTCGACGCAGCCGTTCGGCGCCCCCCTCCGCGCCTGAGGTCCAGGGAGCTTCACAGCCGCCGCTTGCATTCTTCTGGCGTGCTGCCGCCCGCAGGATCGGCCGCGTCTGAAGCGATTGGCTCGCGCGAAGCTCCATACGAAAAAGGGCCGGACTTTCGTCCGACCCTGATCGTTTGTTCGTTACCGCAGCGCTTACGGGCTGGCAGGCTTGGAATCATCGTTCTTGAAGGCGAAGTATGCGCCGAGGCCGGCGGCAACGATGCCGAGGCCGAGAACGACACCACCGCCGCTGCCGCCGCCGGTACCCTCATCAGACGAGGAGCCGTCCTGAACGAACGACTTCGGAGCGGTCGCGCAAGTCGACGAGCTGACCGAAAGCACCGAGGTAGGTGCCAGCGGAACGTTGCAGCCCGGGAAAGCAGCCTGTGCCTTGGCTTGGCCGCGCGTCACGACGCGATCACCAGCATAAAGCGACTGGCCGACGCTTGCCGGAATCAGCTTGCCGTCACGCGAAACGAACGTGCCCTGGCTGGCTGCCGTCAGCTTGCCCACCGACTGTTCAGCACCGGCAAACAGCGGTGAAGAAAGGCTCGCCATAACAATGGCGGCGGTTACCCGCGAAAATCTCATATCAGTCTCCTCCTGAACCGCTTGGAAGTAGGCTCACCACTTTGAATTAGCGTTAAGCCCGGTTTTTGTCCACCCAAAACGTTCGCATTTGCACAACTATCTCGAACTGATGCGGTAACACCACATCGCGCTAAAGGTTCCCCATAGTAGCGCGCAGCATCATATGTCGTTTCTATCCCAAACAAAAGGTTAAGCCGAATCGGCCGGTCGCGCACACCTCGTCGGTCTAACGCAACGCGGACTGTGCCGAATCAAGGGACGAAGACGGTTTTCCGCCATTTCGCGACTCAGCTGGCAGGGCCCGCCGGCAGCATTTTCACGAGGGCGACTCAGGCGGGGCGGCATGTTCCTGTCGTGATCGCCGGGAGCGAACGCCAGATCGGTGGCGGGGCCTGACCGACCCAGGTCTGACCGGTACCATTTTTTGCCCGCAATATCTTCGCACTTGCGGGAGGTGGCTGGATTTGGCGGAAGATTTGGATCAAGGACGAGGGCCACGGCGCGGCGCATGATATATGGGTGCTGTCGACTGGGTTCTTGGCGGGAGCGGTACGATGGCGATTGTTTCGGGGCGGCGGGGTCAAGCCTGATTGATGCTGATGCAACGCGACCTGTCCAGCCTTGTCGGCAATGCGCGGTGGATTTCATCGCTGCGGGTTCAGCTGTGCATCGAGATATTGCTGGGGGTGCTGCTGCCGCTCGTTGCCCGCTATGGCCTGCATTCCGACTATGATCACCACCCGTCGGCCCCTGCCAGCTTCGTCCTGTCCTTTGGCAGCGTCGTCAGCGCAACATTGCTGTCGCGCCGGATCGGCGGCTTTCCGGGCACGCGTACTTTCATTTACGTGCTGCCGACGTTCTCCATGTCTTTCGGACTGGCGATCCTGAGTGCCGTTGTTCTGCGGCTCGACTATAATCGTACGGTTTTGATCGCGAGCTTCACTCTCAGCATCGCCGCGGCCTATGCTCTTGCTTATCTCAGCGCGCGCCGCGCGATTAGGCGTTTCCACGTCGTTCCGGGGGGCAGGACGGGTTTCCTTGAAGATATCGACGGCGCGGAGTGGCTTCCGCTGACCGAGCCGGTGGTCCCGGTCGGCCGCGACGTAATGATCGTCGCCGATCTTCACCACGATCTGGACTCACCATGGGAGCGGATGCTTGCCCATGCCGCGATCAATGGCGTTCCAGTCTATCATGTGAAGCAGGTCCGCGAATTGCTGACCGGGCGCGTGCAAATCGAGCATCTGTCGGAAAACAGCTTCGGCTCACTGCTGCCCAATCTCGCCTACCGCAAGCTCAAGCGGCTGATCGATCTCATCGCGTGCTTCATCGTGCTGCCAGCACTGGCGATCGCGATGACGATGATCGCCATCGCCATCCGCCTCGATTCTCCGGGCCCCGTCTTCTTCCGCCAGCGTCGCATGGGCTATCGCGGCGCATCCTTCACCATGATCAAGTTTCGGACGATGCGGCCGCGCAGCGACGAGGTGGATCAGGATGCGCGGCGCAAGAGCGCGATCACCCAGGCGGATGACGACCGCATAACCCGAATAGGCCGGTTTCTTCGCCGTACGCGGCTGGACGAGCTGCCACAGATCCTGAACATCCTAGCCGGCGACATGAGCTGGATCGGCCCGCGGCCGGAAGCGATCGATCTGTCGACGTGGTACGAGGCGGAGATTCCCTTCTATTCGTATCGCCACATCGTTCGGCCGGGCATCACGGGCTGGGCCCAGGTAAACCAGGGCCATGTCGCGGATCTCGCCGAGATCAACATGAAGCTGCAGTATGATTTCTTCTATGTGAAGAACTTCTCGGCCTGGCTCGACGTGTTGATCACGATGCGTACCGTGGTCGTGATGCTCAACGGCTTCGGCTCGAAATAGCCCAACTTATGGTGTCCGAATCTTCGGGGCGCGGTCCGGCGCGTGAGACGGCCGGGCGCCGGGTTGTCTTCGTCAACCGCTTCTATGCGCCTGATCATTCGGCGACAGCGCAGATTCTGACCGACCTTGCGGAATATCTGGCGGGGCAGGGCTGGCAGGTGGAGATCGTCACCAGCAGGCTGATCTACGGCACCGCCGGTGCCAGCCTGCCGCCGCGGGAGACGATCAACGGGGTGACAGTCACCCGGGTCGCGACGGTGAACGCCATGGGGCTTGGGATAGTCGGGCGGTTGCTCGCCTATCTGACCTTCTATGTCAGTGCCGGCTGGACGCTTCTGCGCTGCCTGCGCGCCGGCGCGATCGTTGTCGCCAAGACCGATCCGCCGTTGATTGCCCTGATTGCGCTCGTCGCCTGCAAGCTCCGTGGTGCGCGGCTGGTGAACTGGGTCCAGGATCTCTACCCTGAGGTCGCAATCGAAATGGGCATGAGCGCCCTGCGTGGCCCTGTCGGCGCGGTGCTCGGGGCGCTGCGCGACATTGCGCTGCGGCGCTCTGCGCTCACCGTCGCGATCGGGCGGCGCATGGCGGACCGAATCGCGCGACGCGGCGTCGACGCGGACCGGATCGTGACCATCGCCAACTGGAGCGACGATGAGGCCATCACGCCCTCCGCCTCGAACAGCCCGGCATTGCGCGCTGATTGGGGGCTCCCGGCGGATGCCTTCGTCCTCGAATATTCCGGGAATCTTGGTCGCGCTCATGAGGCCGATACGCTGCTTGCCGCGGCCGGTTTGCTCGCGCATCGATCCGATATCTGGTTTCTGTTCGTGGGCGGCGGCCATGCCCAGACGGAGCTTCGCCGCAACGCGGTGGCGACCGGGCGCGAACGTTTCGTCTTTCAGCCCTACCAGCCCCGCGCGCGGCTGTCGGAGAGCCTCGCGGTCGGGGACGCCCATTGGCTTTCGCTTCGGCCCGAGTTCGAAGGGCTGATCGTGCCGAGCAAAGTGTTCGGGATCGCTGCGGCTGCGCGGCCGATCATTGCGGTATGCGATCCCCAGGGCGAAGTGCCGTCGATGATCGCTGAGCCGGGGGCAGGGGTGGCGGTGGCGCCTGGTGACGCGGCGGGCCTGGCGATTGCAATAGCCGCGCTGGCGGACGACCGGGCAGCGTGCCGCGCCATGGGGGACAGGGCGCGCGCGATGCTGCAACACGCGTACCGGCGCGACACCGCGCTGGAGCAATGGGCGCGCGCGCTTGAGACTCTGGTCGTGCGGGGGTAGCTGCGGCTATAAGGCACAAAGGGCTCGAATGATGTTTTCGCGTTTCAGGCAATCGCGCGCCAGGCGCAAATCTCCCTCGGAATGGCGTGGACCTTCTGGCGCCCGAGCTTATGCGATCGGAGACGTTCACGGCCGGCTCGACCTGCTCGAACGGATGGTCGAAACCATCGACCGCGACCGCCACGAAAGCGGTCGCGCGCGAGACTATCTGATCCTGCTGGGCGACCTGATCGACCGGGGTCCCGATTCGCGCGGCGTGATCGAATTCCTGATGCACCTGCCGTCGGATGGGGTCCGGCCCGTCTTCCTTATGGGGAACCATGAGGAGATGATGCTGCGCGTCCTCGGCGATGAGCCTGAGGCGGTCCCTCAATGGCTGACCTATGGCGGTTATGAATTCGCGCAGAGTTATGGCGTCGAAGTCGGCCGGTTGCCCGCCCTCGCGCCGGCCGATGCCGCCAATATGATTCGCGCGGCCATTCCGCCGTCGCATCTAAGTTTCATCGAGGGGTTTGCGGACAGCTTCACCTTCGGCGACTTCCTGTTTGTCCATGCCGGTATGCGGCCCGGTAAATGCCTGGCCGACCAGGATACGCACGACCTGCGCTGGATTCGGGACGAATTCCTCATGGATGACAGTGACCATGGGTGCATGGTGGTCCACGGCCACACCATCTCCGCCGAACCGGAGGAGAGGGTGAACCGGATCGGCATCGATACCGGGGCCTATCAGACCGGCATCCTGACTGCCGTACGGATCGAGGGGGCGACGCGGCGCATGATCAGCGTCGACGAGCGCGATCTATGATCAAGATCCAATAGCTGTGCAGGCGCAGCAATTTTTGTGCGCATGCGGTCTGGTGCGACGGGGTTTCAGCCTGTAGCAGCGAGCTAATTCGGTCCAGAACGGGTAGGATGGCGCCTCAAGGTGCCTTCGAACGACAAGGCCTGTTTCATAAGGCGGGGGCATCTCGACGTGGCAAGACTGTATAACAGCCGTAGGCGCATCATGGTCACCGGTGGAGCCGGGTTCGTCGGCTCCCACCTGATCGATCGACTGCTCGAGCGGGGCGACGAGGTGCTGTGCGTGGACAATCTGTTCACCGGCACCAAGCGCAATATCGACCATCTCGCCGGGCACCCGCGGTTTGAATTCATGCGCCACGACGTGTGTTTCCCGCTCTATGTCGAGGTCGACGAGATCTACAATCTCGCCTGCCCGGCATCGCCGGTCCATTACCAGCACGATCCGGTCCAGACGACCAAGACCTCCGTGCACGGCGCGATCAACATGCTGGGTCTCGCCAAGCGCCTTCGCTGCAAGATCTTTCAGGCCTCGACCAGCGAAGTATACGGCGACCCGAGCGTCCACCCGCAGACCGAGGCCTATTGGGGCAACGTCAACCCGATCGGCATCCGCTCCTGCTATGACGAGGGCAAGCGCTGCGCCGAGACCCTGTTCTTCGATTACCATCGACAGCACGGGCTCGAGATCAAGGTCGCGCGCATCTTCAACACCTATGGCCCGCGCATGCACCCGGCCGATGGTCGCGTGGTCTCCAACTTCGTGATGCAGGCGCTGAACGGCGAACCGATCACGCTGTATGGCGACGGGCAGCAGACCCGATCCTTCTGTTATGTCGACGATCTGGTCGCAGGCTTCATGGCGTTCATGGACACGGCATCCGATGTGTCTGGTCCGATCAACCTGGGAAATCCGGTCGAGTTCACCATTCGCGAGTTGGCGGAACTGGTCGTAGAGATGACCGGGTCGAAGTCGGAACTGGTCTTCCGTCCCTTGCCGCAGGACGACCCGATGCAGCGCAAGCCCGACATTACCCGCGCCCGCGAGACGCTCGGCTGGGAGCCGTCCATTCCGCTGCGCCAGGGCCTGGTCAAGACGATCGAATATTTCTCCGACCTCCAGAAGGGCTGAGGCAAAGCCTCCACCAGCATGGCAATTCGCCGCAACAGTTTCGTCAACCTGACCAGTAACTTGGTGGGTCTGGTTTTGTTCGCGGTGCTGACGCCGCTTTATTTCCATGTCATCGGCAGCGAACGCTACGGCATTCTGGCGATCATCTGGGCGTTCCTGTCCTTTTTCACGGCGTTCGATTTCGGCATGGGGGCGGCGCTGACCTTTCGGGTCGCAGGCGCGGCGAGGGCTGACACCCCATCTCAAGCCGAATACTTCTGGACCGCGCTGTCAATTAGTTTTCCGATCGGCTTGTTGCTCGGGGGGCTGCTCTTCGGATCGGTCGGGGGAGGGCTGGGGGGACTTTTCAAGTTAAGTCCTACTGTCAGCGCAGAGTTGGTCAAATCGGCGTCCGCCCTGCTTGGGATCGGGCTGTGCACGATATTGTTGTCGACTTCGGGCGGACTCCTGCGCGGTCGCGAATATTTCGTCACCAACGCCATTCTGAACTCATTATCCCTCACGCTTGCCATCCTGTTGCCAGTGCTGGCGGCAATCCTGATCTCGCCGTCGGTCTATGTCCTGATCCTGGCGACCCTGGCCGGGCGCGTGGCCATTGTGATTGCCACAATCGCGTTCGCCCAGATCGTGATTCTCAGGGGCAGCAGGCCGAGGGTTTCGGCCAAGGCTGCCCGCTCTCTTGTCGGTTATGGCGCCTGGTCGTCTCTCAGCGGTGTTCTCGAACTGTCGATCTCCTCGGCGGACCGATTCATCCTTGGAGCCGTTATCGGCTCATCGGGGGTCGGCTATTATTCCGTACCGTCGAGTGTCCTCGCCCGAGTGATGGTTGTCCCGACCAGCCTTGGGTCTGCTTCGCTTCCGCAAATGGCAAGGCGATCGGCCGAGGAGGTGGCGCTTCTCAGCCGCAAGGTTGTCAGGATGGTCGTGATGCTGACGCCATGTTTCGTGATAGGCGTTTTTCTCGCCAATCCATTTTTGAGAATATGGATGGGTGCCTCCTTCGCCTCGCTTGCTACGCTGCCGATGCAGATTCTGATGCCGGCCTTCTGGCTGGAAGCGGTGGCGGCGATCTTCTTCTACCGCTTGCTCGCTCAAGGGCGGCCAAAGGTGAACGCCGCGACCGCGGCCATCATCGTGTTGCCCTATTGTACGCTGCTCTATTTTTTCGCGGGCCTTTGGGGGGTCGCCGGCGGCGCTGCGGCATATCTGGCGCGGAATATGATGTATCTCACCGGCCGGGCGACGGCTACGCAGGCATGGGGTATGCTGATCCGGGTCGCGGGACTTGAGTTCCTTCTGCTGGCGATCGCTGTCGGTGCCGTTCTACTGTCGCTGCCCAACCAGCCACCAATCTTCGTCGGATTGCTCGTTAGCGCCGCTTCGATCGTGGTCACGCTGAAAAGGCGACCACCAGAATTTGACCGGTTGGTGGGCGATCTGCTGCACCGCTTGCCCTATCGCTTCCCCTATTCGGATCAGTCGGCTGACCGCAGTGGAAAGGTATAACTTGCATATTGTAGTCTGCACCACATCGTTCCTGCCGCGCGTCGGCGGTGTCGAGAATATCTCGGATATGGTCGCCCAGGCGCTCGCGGTCGGCGGTGATGAGGTGACGGTCCTTACCATGTACGATGGTGACCCGATGCCCGAGCGGGCCTATCGCCTGATTCGACGGCCGGATCCCATGACGATCTTCCGGGTCTGCCGCGCCGCGGATGCCGTGATCATGCCGAATATCGGCTTGAAAATGGTGTTGCCGGTACTCGCGTCGCGCACGCCATTGTTCGTCTGGCATCAGCATGAATATCGAGATGCGGCCGTATCGGACAAAGAGCAGACACTGCCGACTCGTCTCAAGGGCGCGATCATCAAGCGGCTGGTCAGGGCCAACTTCGGTTGCAGCGACTATATCACCAACGGATTGCCCGACGGGCGGCCCAAAGCGACGCTTCTCAACCCCTATGATGCCGATGTCTTCTTCGAAGACGATACGGTGGTGCGCGACCAGGATATTCTGGGCTTGGGCCGATTCGTACATGACAAGGGATTTCATATCGCGTTGAAAGCGATGGGTATCCCCGGCGGGCCCCTTAGCACCGCGCGCCTTACACTGGTTGGCGAGGGGAAGGACGAACAAGTTCTGAAGGACATGGTGGTCTCGTTGGGGATCGAAGACCGTGTCTCCATACTGGGCGCACAGCGTGGGGAAGAGCTGCGTCGAACCTTATGTGCTCATCATGTCCTGGTCGTGCCGTCCACTTGGCAGGAGCCGTTCGGGATCGTGGCCCTGGAAGGCCTAGCGTGCGGATGTGCAACGGTTGTGTCGAAGGCGGGTGGTTTGCCGCAGGCAGTCGGCGGGCAGGGCCGGATGTTCGAAGTCGGTAATGCCGAGGATGCGGCAAAGGTGTTGGCGGCTGCACGTACCGAACCACGCGTACCGGATCCTGCGGCCCGGCGCGCGCACCTCGCCAGTCATACATGCGAAGCCGTGGCGAAAGAAATGCGCCGGCTCGTGAGCTTCTATCTGGAGCAACCGCGGGCGTAGCAGCGTCTCCGCACAACTGTCAGGCGGCGTCTCGCGCGCCAAGGATCTTCAGGCGTATCTCGTAGAAATAGAGCAGTTTCAGAAAGGCGTAGTGGAAGCCCGCAGCGCCATCCAGGAAGCCGAGCTTCAGGAAATAGGTTCCTAAAAAATAGGCTGGCGCGAACCACCAGCGCGAGAGATTGCGATATTTGGTCTGTTGGCGAGGCGTAAGCGTCGCCCAGGCGGCATCGCCCCGCGCGATCAGGTCTGCGTGTCGCTTCGCTTCCCAACTCGCATAGGCGTTGTGGCGCCCTAGATAATGTTCGATCCCGCGATAATCGAGATGGTCGATCGGGGCGGCTATCTCACCGATCGCGCCCTTGAGCACGGGGTGCTCATGCACCTCCATGTCGAGGTTGCTCCAGCGCTTATCGTCGATCCGCTCATATTGGCCCGCGCCCACGCGAAACAGCGCGAGCTTGCGTTGCGGCACCCCGTGGCGAAGGACGCGACCCATGAAATGGTTGGTGTAGTTCAGCCAGAAGCCGGATACAGACACGTCTGCCGCGCTGAGCGCCCCGCGCAGGTCGGCAACGAACTCCTCGGTGACGCGCTCGTCCGCATCGAGAAACAGCACCCAGGGTGTCGACGGCGGATGATTGGCGAGCACCCAGTTGCGCTTCTTGGGGAAATCACCCGACCAGTCGAAATCGATCCAGCGGACGGCGTATCGTTCGGCGATGGCGCGGGTTTGGTCCGTGCTGCGCGAATCCACCACCCAGATCTCAGCAAAGTCGGTTAGCCGCGACAGGCAGGCGTCGAGGTTCTTTTCCTCGTTGCGGGTCGGCACCACCACGGTGATCGGAAGTGCGGTCATCGTTCGCCGACCTGCCGGGCAGGGTTCCCTGCGACGATCACCCATGCCGGCACGTCGCGCATCGCGACGGCGCGTGCAGCCACCACCGCCCCGGCTCCCACCGTCACCTCAGGGCCGATGAAGCAATCCGCGCAAAGCCAGGCCTCGTCGCCGACGGTGATCGTCGACCGGATCAGCGGCATACGGGGATCGCGGAAATCATGGGTCCCCGCGCAGAGATGCGCCCCTTGCGAGATCGTCACGCGTTCGCCGATCTTCAGGCTGGCGAGGTTGTAGAGGATCGCGCCGTCGCCCACCGACGACCAATCCCCGATCTCGAGCTGGGAAGGCATGAAGATGCGCACTGTCGAATAGATCTGGCAGTTTTTGCCGATTCTGGCACCGAATAGCCTGAGCCAGCCGGCCCGGGCACCGTAGAATGGCCGCGGGATGAGGCGGAAGACCAGCTTGCCGATGCTCCAGGCGACCCGGGCACGGCGCTCGGCCGGCGAATAATTGGAGATGCGTCGATTTGCCTCGATGTCGAGGCCGGGGGACACACCAGACGTTGGCGGGGCTGAGTCGATCTCGTCCGGCATCGTCAGTCCGCGACGTGATGGGGGCGGGGCCCCCGGCCTGAAAGCCAGGTGAACAGTCCGATATGCTGGTCGACGATACGCTCCCAGGTGAAGCGCTCTTCGACCAGCTTACGGCCTCGCTCCCCGGTCTCCACCAGAGCTGACGGCTGATCGAGGTGGTAAGCGAGGGCCGCCGCGAGCAATTCAGGTGAGGTTTCGATACGATACGCACCGCCCGTGACAAAACCCTCCGGGATGTTGCACGCATAGGTCATCAGGACTGGTTTACGGTGCGCCCAGGCTTCAAGAACCGTCATCGGCATCCCTTCGCTGTAGGAGGGAAGGATGAACGCATCGCAATTGGCATAGGCGTCTTGCTTGGCCGCGCCGAACAGGGGGCCGCTGAATTCGACATTGGTCAGTCCGCGCTCCGTCGCAAGCCGGACAAGATGCTGCAGATGATCGCCATCGTCCCATCCCGCGATCTGCAGGACCCAGTCGTCACGGACCGTCGGAGATTTTGAGGCTGCGATCGCCCAGGCCTCGATCAGTTCGGCAATGCCCTTTTTCGGGTGGATGCGTCCAAGGAACAAGAGCCTCTTGCGTGATGCATCGGCGGGTTGCCCGGGCACATAATCCGACGCGGGCAGGGATATGCCATTGGGGATGACGGCGATTGGTACGCCCAGGCCAAGCGCCTCGATCGCGTCGGCCTCCGCCCAGCATAACGCCCGCAGGACGCCGGCCGATCGCAGGTTCGCATTCTCGAACGCCCATTTCGCGACGCGTTTCTTGATCTGGCTGTTCCGCTGCGCCCAGGGATCGAGCATGCCGTGGGGCGATATCACGAGTGCTCCGCCATTACGCCGGTTCCAGCTACGCGCGGCGACGGAGGTGTGGTTCCACAGGCCGTGCAGATGGAGTGCGTCATAGGCGTGAGCATTGAGTTCGCGGCTCAGGCCAGGGGCGAACCCGAAACGTTTTGGGCCGAACGACGGAAAGGGGCGGAAATTGCTTACCTTCCACGCGTCCCGAGCCGTTGCGAGCCCGGCATCCGCCACGCCGTACACGGAAACGCTGTGGCCGCGTTCATGCATGAGGTTGGCCGGAAGACGGACTGATTCGAACAGGCCGCCGGCCCCCGAACTCAGCGAGGTGGTGAGAATGCCGAGGTTCAGCGGTTTTGCCGGGGCCGTCATCCAGTTGACAGCCTGCGTAGGGCGAACGCCATGACGGCCCTCGCGATCAGGGACGGTCTGGCACGTGGCGCAGCGGCGCCGTAGCGGGCGGCACCAGCCAGCCCCTGGCCGAATCGTTCCGGGGCGCATTCCGCCACCAGCGCAAGGCTTGCCTGCCGCATCGCGCTATCGTCTTCCACGTTCGCGATTGCCTCCATCGCTGTCGTTAGGGCTGCTACATCCTCGGGAGAGAAGGTGAAACCGTTTACACCATCGCGCACCAGCACGGGAGCGCATCCGCACCGATTCGATACGATCACCGGCAGGCTTGCTGCCATCGCTTCGTTCACGACGAGGCCCCATTGCTCAACCGTGCTCGCATGTACGAAACACCCCGCGGTTCCGTAATAGGCTGGCAATTCGTCATATTGTCGGAAACCCGGCATATGCACGTGGCTCTCGAGCCCCAGGGCGGAGCGCTGCTGTTCAAGCGGTGCGCGAAGCTCGCCGTCGCCGAGCAGCACCAGCGGCCAGTCTGCCCGATCTTCACTGCGTCCCCGACGGAAACAGGCATAAGCCTCCAGCATGAGCGCGAGGTTCTTCTTGGGGATGAAGCGGTTGGAGGCCAGGAAATATCGGCCCCGGGCTGCCTCGGGCAGAGCTGCGCCGCCCTCGCCGTCAGGCATGGAGGCGTTCCGGGCAGCATCGGCCATCCGCCGAAAATAGTCGTTGTCCACGATGTTGTAGCCACGGAAAATCGCTGCGCGGGATAAGCCGAGTGCATGGAGATAGTCCGCCTGTCCGTCATTGGTGCACAGGCCCGCGGTGAAATATTCGAACAGGCGCCGCTTGAGGAACTCGGTGGTCCATTTGCGCCGGAAGTCCCACGGGTTGGTTTCCGACATCGCGATCACCGGGATCCCCCGAGCGACTGCCCAGCTCGCTAGGGCAAGCGCCATCTGCGATGACCATCCTGGAACTGCAACCGCATCGGGATTGAATGGCGCCACCTTGGCCTCGATCGCGGCAAACGTATCGGCCGGCCGGCCCGAGTGCTTCTCAGTGCTCAGGACAACGCGGGTCATACCCGCCGGAAGGTCGGGTGAATCCCATGCATAAAGGGCGCTTGTCGATGCGCGCTCGACCGCAAGAACCTCGACCTCCTTCGTCGCCGCGTTAAGGCGGGCGATATGGTAGGGGCCGAAATTGTCGAAGGCTATCGCTACGCGAATATTACCGCTCCTTGCGTACTCAGGGCTGGTATCGCGCTTTTGTTGCAACTGCGAGAGAAACTTTGGTGGTTTTGACCTTTGATCAGACCAACTCGCCCAGATAGCCGCGCAGCGTGGCTGCTGCTGCCTTCCATGTGAAATGGCGGCCGCGCTCCAGTCCGCGTCCAATCAGCTCGGCTCGGGCACAATCGTCAGTCAAAAGGCTGTCCAACGCCGCGACATGATCGTCGGGCACCGACGGATTGACCAGTAATGCTGCGCCGCCTGCGACTTCCGGTATCGACGAGCTATTGCTGGCCACCACGGCGGTGCCGCAGATCATCGCTTCGATCACCGGGATGCCGAACCCCTCGTACAGCGATGGAAACCAGACGAGTTGGGCCGAGTGATAGAGGGAGCAGAGCATATCGTCGCTGACGAAACCGGCTATGAGGATCGACGCGCCGATCGCCTTTGCCCGCTCCGTATAGTCCGGTGTGCATGGGCCCGGCACGACCAGCAGGAGGTCGGGATGCATCGCCTGCAATTTCGGCCAGGCAGCAAGAGCGAGATCGGCGTTCTTGCGATATAAGAGACCGCCCGAAAGCAGGATGAATGGCCGGTCGTGCAGGCCAAGGCGCTCGAGTTCGGCCTCGCCGGCTGCATTGGGTGGACGGAAAAAACGTTCGGTTACACCATTGTGAACCACGCGGAGACGATCCCGCATGGTCGGATAGAAATGTGCGATACGTTCCGCTGAAAAGTGCGAGACGGTGTGAAACATGTCGGCCTTGCGATCGAGCTTGCCATACAACATCTGCCATTTCGCCTTTTGCCGGGCAAACCCCGCATCGCGGCGCAAGGCGCTCGGTTCGAAATAGGATGCGTCATGAAGCGTGACGACGCTCTTTGCGCGCCGCGTTGGGACATAGGATTCGCTGGCGCAGTAGACGACCTCCGCCTCGGGCCACCAATGCTCGGCGCGCGGACGGTCGGTTGCGATCCACAAGGCCTGCTGCCAGGATGTATCTAGCGAGAAGTCGAGATAGCGATAATCGCTCCACGGCTTTCCGACCTTGGGGATCACATCACGATGATCGGCCCGGTCGACAAGGATTCTGATGTCGTCCTGCCCAAGCAGTTCCAGCTGCTCTACGATGTTCCGCACCACGCGGCCGGCGCCGGTCGGATTATGAATCCGGCGCAGGTGCACATAGGTCAGTAGCTTCATCGCGGCGTGGCTAGCCAATTCTCCAGCGCGACGCCCGATATCTCGTCGGTCGTCGCGGGCATCAGCGCGCCGCTGTCGGTAAGACGGCGAAGATCATAGCCGGCTTCGAGCAGCATTCGCGCAGGGTCCGCAGCATCGAAGCCCGCGCGCTCCGTCAGAGCTGGGCATACCTCGAAATAGATCGCGGACGGGCGAATGACGCTGAGGACGTGCTGCGAGCCCCGCAGCACCAGCGTTTCATATCCTTCTACATCGATCTTCAGCAGCCCGATGGCAGTTATCCCGTGTTTCGCGACGAAGCTGTCCAGCGTGGTGGCCGGTACTTCAGCAGCATGGCCGCCGCCATCCCTGCTTATGCTCGCCGTGCCTCGCGCGACCGGGTTATTGTCGAACAGCACAGTGCCGTCCGCGTCGGATACAGCGTAGCGATGGCAGGACACCTTGTTCGCCCCGTTGCGCGCGATGTTGGCCTCAAGCGTCTCGAATGTGGTCGGATTGGGTTCGAAGGCGTGGATGTCCCGGTTCGGAAAGCGGCGAGCCAGCAAAAGGCTGACCAGCCCGATATTCGCGCCGACGTCGACGATCGGCCCGTCGCCGAATGGGCTTTGCTCAAAGAAGCGTCTCTCTGCTTCGTTGATGAACTCCGGAATTGAATGATATTCGGAGAAATTAGAGAAGCCGCCGACCTCAATGCCGTCCAGCAGGCGCCGGGAAGGGTTGCCCCCTGATCGGGCGGAACTGGCGATCCACGCCAGATACTCGCCGACCATGGAGGGATCGCGGGCGAGGCTGGCCGCGTTGCGGGCCAGTTTCGAACCGAGGCCAGCCATCTCAGGCGAGACCTTCGGACCGGGTGTAGCGAGCGTGGTCCGTCATGAGATTCTCCTGTCAGCGCGCCTATATTAGCTGGAATTCGATCTGTCCCGCTTGAATTTTCCGCAGTCGCGTCTTGCGAATTCGGGAAAGCGGGCAGATCGGCGTATTCACCCGTCGCGCGAGAATTCCCGCAAGGCGCCGACAAAGGCGGCTGCCCATGCCTGTTCGTCATACGCCCTAAATTCTTCCCGAGCCGACCGAGCCATCGCATCACGCCGGGGGCGGTCGTTGATGATCGCGAGGATTGCTTCGGTCAGTGCGTCGACGTCGGTCGGCGGCACCATGATACCGCTCTCGCCATCCTTGAAGTCGACTCCGGCTTCCCGCGTGGCAACGATCGGCAAACCGGCGGACATCGCTTCGAGAACGACGCCCGCAGACCCTTCGGCCAGAGACGGGAAGGCGAGGATATCTGCACGAAGGAACTCGATCCGCATTCTCTCGCGCGATACATGTCCCAACAGTTCGATATTGGGTGCGCGGAGCAGCTCCGCCACTATCGGCGTGATCCCGCCGGCGAAGACGAAGCTGACCGACGGGTCGATGCGCGCGATCCTGGCCGCGGCGAGCGCGACATATTGCGGCCCCTTGCGCAGCTGGACTGAGCCCGCGAACAACACGCGCTTGGGCATCGGGTCGTTGGGCTGGTCGAAGGTGAGCCCGGACCCATATCGAACCAACCGGCATTTCGCCCGAGCCGCCGGATTATAGGTGGCGACATCGTCGATCACGCTTTGCGACGGGCAAAAAAGCCCGTCCGAACGGTCGATCATCGCCTGACTGACGGCATCAAGCCCGGCCGCCGCTTCAGGCGAGAAGGATGCTTCTCGCCATTGGGGAAACTTCTCGGCCTCGCGGTTCACCACACGGTGCGCCGATGGCATGATGAACACGTCGGAGACGAACCGCGCCCCATGAGCGACCAGTTCGTCATATTGCGGACCCCCGGCGAAGTATTGGGAGTAGATCACATCGGCGTCGCGCAGGTCACGCTCCCGGAAGGCCCAGCGTTCGGCCTCGTCCGGCGCGTGTTTCTTGGCGCGCAGCGCGCCGAGACCAAGGCGGCGCAGCGCGGCTCGAGGCAAGCCCGGAACCACACGCCGAGACAGGTGCTGTGCTTTGGGATGGGCTGCCGCAGCGGCCCTCAGGAAAATATGCTCGAGCGATCCTTCGGCAACCGCGAAGTCGGTATACAGCGCTTGCAGCGCGCCCGCCTCTTGGAGGAAACGGGCGAGAGCATAGTTGTGACGGGCGCCAGGCTGGATCAAAAGCGTCTTCATCGCGCCGCCTCCTTACCCGATACGGCGGTCTGCAGGCCGGCGTTTTTGAGCCAGGGTCCAACTATGTCACGTGCTGCATGGAGCGACAGGTGATTGCTGTCGCTGTAGAGGGGCCGCCCGGCCGACTCCAGTGCGCAACGCTTGGTGCAGAGAGGCTCCAGCAGGGAAACATAAGCTACTCCCTCCTGCTTCGATACCGAATTCAGGATCGTACCTGCGCGGAGGTCCGCCATTCTCGCGCGTTCCATCGTGTTCGCGGGCACATGGCCCACGCCATTGTGACGCGCGAGGGCCAGGATGGATGGTACATCGAAGCCCGGCTCGGGAATGCTGCCGAGAACGACGACCGTCTTTCCCATCGCGCGTATCTGACGGATCGTGCGATGGAGCGACCGTTCGAAGACGTGCAATGTCTCCCGCGTGGAGAGGTCCGTGGTCGCATCGTCCTTGAGGAAGGTCCGCAAGGTGCCGCCCGTTTCGGGGATGGTCCCGCTTACCAACGGTGCCCAACGACCGGCCAAGAACACCGTACGAATGGAGGGCGAACGAGCGAGATCGGCCAGAAAGCGCTGGCGGAAGGAATCGCACGCCGGGTCGTTCATCGGCACCATCTCGGCGCCGAGCAGCGGCGCACATCCATGATACCACCACAAAGTACCGCGACCTTCGCCGGCCATCGCATAGTCGATCGCCGGCCGCAGGGCGGCGGCATGCGAATCGCCTATGATCACATAGCTTGGGTCACTCAGGCCTGAGCCGAAGCGGCATTCCCGCGATCGGCCGTCGGTCTCGTATCCGGTGCAGGCGGTGCGAAGGGGGTCGATGTCGAGAGCCGCGGCCTGTGCCGCCAGCACGGGAGGACTCAGGCGGGCCGGCAGGCCTTTATGAGTCGTCACGACGAAGCCGACCGCGATCAAGGCGAGCGCACCGCCGATCGAAAACAGGGCAATCGCCTTTGGCGGCCATCGCCGGGGATCGCGAAACGGGCGCTCGACGAAGCGCCAGCTCAGGGCAGCCATGGCGAATGACAGCAGGAGCGCGGCGACGACGACCTTCCATTCGAGGTCCATCGTCGCAGTCAGCATCCGCGCGAAAGAGAAAATCGGCCAGTGCCAGAGATACAGGGAATAGGAGATAAGCCCGGTGAAGACGAGTGGCCGCAGCGACAAAAGGCGTGCGACGAAGGTTGGCTGCGCGCCGCTGTACAGCAGTGCGGCCGCGCCGAGGCACGGAAAAAGCGCGACAAAGCCAGGAAAGGGCTGGTGGGCATCGATCAGGAATACCGACCCGATCACTGCCACCAAACCGGCCGACCCGACCCACTCGCTAGCCCGGCGAGACAAGGGCGGCACGGTGCCCATGCCAAGCAGTGCGCCAAGCAGAAGCTCCCAGATCCTCGCAGGCAAGAGATAGAAGGCGCCGAAGGGCCGGCTGAAGGACAGATAGGCCCCCGCGGCGAAGGCCGTGACGAGAAGGAGCCAAAGAGCTCGATTGATATTGATCGGTGCGCGGCGAAGCAGCATCAGGAACAGCGGGAATATCAGGTAGAATTGCTCTTCGACCCCGAGCGACCAGGTGTGCAGGAGCGGGGCAAAGTTGACGTCGGGAGCGAAATATCCTGACTGGCGCCAGAAGAAGATGTTGCTCACCGACAGGATAGCGGCGATCGCCGACTGGGCGAAACCGTCGTAATGGGTGGCGAGCATCAGCTTGTATCCGATCAGGAAACAGGCTGCGATGACCACAAACAGCGCCGGCAAGATGCGTCGTGCGCGGCGCTCGTAGAAGCGCAATATGGAAAATCTGCCTTCCTGCAGCTCCGTCCAGATGATCTTGCTGATCAAGAATCCGCTGATCACAAAAAATATATCGACGCCGACAAAGCCGCCATGAAACAAGGGCAGCCCGCTGTGGAAGAGCAGCACCGGCACCACGGCGAGCGCGCGCAGACCGTCGATGTCAGCACGATATTTTATCGTCGCCCCCCCAGTCATGGCGGTCACGTCATGTCACCGATGGACATCGCGAATCCATGAAAGCGTCAGGTATAGGCGGCCCGGGACGCCGACATGCCTTTCACTCTTGCTCGATCCGCCCGTCGATCTCACGATCCGCCCTGTACCTGAGGACGGAGTTTCAGGCGCTTGCTTTCGGCGATCGTGATCCGCGCATAGCGGAAGGGCAACCAGACCACGAGCAGCAGGAACGGCAGCGATGCGACGAACTCCTGGAAGGCATGCGTGATCCCATGAAGTCCGAGGCCTAGCATCGAAACATACAAATACTGATCTCTCAGCCCGCCGACGGATGCCATGCTGAACAGCCAGCCAAAGAACGCGCCAAGAAGTGCGAAGGCAAAAACGCCAAAATACCAATAATCCAGGAACGTATCCGAAAATCCCGTCCGGGTCGCGCCCATCGAGAAGTAACGGTTGCTGAGCGGGTTATCGTTAACCTTGATCATCATCGCATTCTTCGCGTCCCGCCCGAAGATGAAGGCAGGGAAGTATCGCGATACCATTCCATTATACGTGGAGACAAAGGGGCGATACTCGCCCAAGTCGGTGGCGATCGCGATATCGGTTACGGCGCCGGTTACTTCCGCGGCTGGCGTGATGTGCATGTCCTTGCCGTATTCACCCGAGAGAACCTCAGCCGATGTGAGCGCGCCGACCAATGAGGAATCGTTGGTCTTTACATAGCCCCTGAGCATGCCCGCCTGGTTGACGATAAAAGCGCCGAGCAGGCAGGCTGCAAAAAGAAAGACTCTGGGCATGACGAAATTGCGGACGAGAAAAAGTCCGCCGAAAATTATGATGGCGAACTGAAATATATATTCGCGCTTCACTGCGACGAGCAGACCCGGCGAAAATATCGCCGTAGCGATAACAAACAGGACGAGCGCGGTACGATTGTTGGTTCGAAGATAGATCAGAAAATTCAGCGCCGCCCCGAAAACCAGGCACTGCGCCAGCATGGCGTAGACCAGGACGATGCCGGTCCATCCGGTCTCATAGGTGGTCGCCGCGGCGGTTCGCGTCATCATGAAAAAGCCGCCGGCGCCGACCGCGATGAGGACGAGCGAGGCCTGTCCCATCCGCTTCTCGCTGTACATCGTCGCGATCTCGTCCTGCTTCCGCTCCGCGGTGTGCCGGCCCAGGACACGCCCCGCAGAATATCCGGCGACGAGGAAGACAAGTGCAAGACACATATAGACCCACGCGATCGTCGGATCGAATGGGTCGGCAAGACCGCCTTTTTCGACTGCCCAGGCCTGTGGGAGGAGCCATACGGACAGGAACATGCCTGTTACGTAGGGAAATTCGAACATCTTGCGCGGCGTGATCAGGGGCACCGCGCCGAGTGCCAGTATCAGCCCGGACAGAATTATCAGCGAAGCGCTCACAAGCTTTTCTCTATCATGCGCCCAGCCTATCGACGCGAGAGGAAGGCGAGTTCGCCTTCTGCAAGATCGGCTCTGACGGCAATGAAATTTGCCTGAATGAAATTATCGAGAGCGGGCGCATAGTCAAAATACTCGATTCTGTCACGCAACAGCCGCGCGATACGCATCTCAGGCGCAAGCGCCGTGAAGAAGTCGCGCAGGAACGTTCGCGAGAAGATCGACATATAATTATATTCAAACTGGATCACGTCGATCGCGCCCGCACGAATGAGGTCACGGAAGCCTTCTATCACTTTCAGGTCGTGGCCTTCGGTATCGACCTTCAGAAAGCGGATATGCGTGATGCCTAGTTCCGCACAGACATCGTCGCCGGTACGACGCCTTACCTCGACGACTTCGCTTGCCATCGACGAGTCCTTGCCCACCGTCTCGATGGACGAGAAATGCGAATTGCCGGGCGTATAGTTGATCTCGACCATGCCAGCCTCGTTGGACAGGGCATAGGGCAACACTTCGGCGTTGCCGCCCGCAAGATTGGTAGTGAGCAACTCGCGAACCGGAGGCACGGGTTCGAACGCGATCAGTCGCGCGCCCGGCGCATATTCGACGACCAGTCTGCTCCAGTCACCGACATTCGCACCGACATCGACGAATACCGCGTCGTTCTTCGCCGCGCGCCTGGCGATCGTTTCAACCAGCCAGCGTTCGCCATTGAGATCGATATCAGTCTCGGCGTTGCTCCATGCCATCACATAGCGCCTGCAAAACACATAGATCGCGTTGCTGAACGGCGCCCGGGTCGACGCATGCCATGACATCAGTTGGCGAATCTGCTTTGCGAGCACGCAATATTTCCTAACTGATTAAAGGAGCTATTGACGCCACGCGGTCGTCCCAGCTTTCGAGATTGGGGTGTCGTCCCGCCGCAGCGGCCGTCTTAGCAGAGCAGATCGCTCGATCAAGCGCGTCGCCCGGCGCGATAACGAGAACGCCGGTCTGTCGAGCAATCTGGTCACAGGCATCGGTCGCGATGATAGGCTGGCCGATCGCGAGATGATCCCATAACCGCATCGGCGAGCAGAAGTGATTGAACTGGGTCGGCGCGTAGGGGATCACCGCGATATCGATCCCCGCCATCCAGGCGTGAATCTCGCCGTGCGGGCGTGCGCCGAACCAATGAACCTTGGGATTGGCCCGCAAGCGCGCGATCGCCCCGTCGGGGTCGGGGCAATCCTGCATCGGACCGACCAGCGCGAGCGACCCGACTTCGTCGGACTTGGCCAGACGATCCAGGAAGCCGAAATCGATGCGATCGTTGAACATGCCCACGGTGCCGAATACGGGGCCAGGCAGTGCGGCGAGTTCCGGCGGGCGTTGGGTCGTGGCAATGAAGCGGGGCTCGGACGCGTTCGGTGCCACGACGCATGCCGCCGGGTCCAATCCATATTCCGCAACGGCCCGGTCGCGCAGGGCGGCACTCACGAAGATCGACAGCGTGGCGATCCGACACAGCTCGGCTTCCCGCGCGATCGCGCGGTCGCCGCCCCAGCCGGCATAGCCGCGATAATCGTCGGAACAATAATACAGGATGCGCGCCCGGTCGTGCAGGCGCCTGGCGAAAGGGAGGTAATGGAACGAGGTGAAGATGGCGGTGTCGATGCTGCCGCCTCGCGCGGCGGCCAGGGCGTTGGCCCGATGCATCAGTAGAGGCATTCCCAGCGAAGCGGTGCGTGTTGCCCAGCCCGGTGGCAGGGAGAGGGGGCTCAGCCCTTCCTCGTCGGGCAAGGCGCCGGCTGCGTGCCAGGCGCGCG
>Ga0247737_1000117_pt1 | contig 23929 bp, 24 predicted proteins | sample UWRJL028104C2_FD_180937 | JGI IMG/M metagenome (GOLD analysis project Ga0247737, IMG submission 180937) | Plant litter microbial communities from Arlington Agricultural Research Station in Wisconsin, United States - UWRJ-L028-104C-2 | ecosystem: Environmental > Terrestrial > Plant litter >...
ACCGCGCCTATGATCCGCAGCGTTATTCCCCGCATCAGGTGCGGGTGCAGGGTAAGCTCGCCGGCCTGCTCCGCCGCTACGTCTGAGCGGCACCGGCGCCGTCACCCGCCAGGGGTGGCGGTCGCCCGGCTGCAGCACGGTGGTGACATGACCGGTGCGGAGCGTGACCGCGACACCGCCGGTCTTCGCCAGCATGTCGCGGTCCAGACGTAACCAGCGCGGGCGACAGCCATCGGGCAGCCAGCGTTCGCTGACGACGATGTCGGCATTGGCGCATGCCACGATCAGTTCGCCCGCCGGCACGAGATAGGCGCTCCGCGTCGCGAGGATCCGCCAAGTCCGCTCGCCCGCCTTCTGCTCGACCAGGCACAGATCGCGGCTGCACCGCGCCTCGGGCTGATCGGCCAGGAACAGCGGCTCGCCGTCCACGCCGCTATTTTCCGACAGCATGTCGGACGTGTAATCACCGACCCGATCGCGCAGCAGCGCCAGTTCGCCGCGTGCGGTACGAATGGCGACATGCCGTCCGTCGCCAGTGACGAGCAGGTCGGGCGCCGGGGTCGACAGCGCCCAGGCCGCGCCCATCGCGAACGGAATAACGCCCAGCCTTCGCCAGCGCGTCCTCCACAGGGCGACCCATAACCCGCCAAAGGCCATCAGCCCGAACGCCCCGCCCGGCATCGCCGGCAGCGCCGCGACCGATCCCGGGATGCTCGCGGTGCTATGGGCGATCCATAGCAACAAATCGAGTGACCGCGCCGTCAGCCACCACAGGGGCGCGCCGATCCCGGCCAGGTCGAACAACAGCGCCAGCGCCTCGAGCGGCATGACGATGAAAGTCGTCAATGGGATCGCCACGATATTGGCGACCGCGCCGTAGATGCCAGCCTTGTGGAAATGGAACAGCGCGACCGGGATCAGCGACAGTTCGACCACCACGCCAGTCAGCAGCAACGACAGCAGGGTCCGCCCAAGCTTGTGCGACCATGGCTGTTCGCGCGGCGCGAACCACGCCTTCACCCGCGGATGCTCATGCAGCGCGACGATCGCCGCGACCGCCGCGAAGGAAAGCTGGAAGCTCGGCCCGGCCAGCGCTTCGGGAAACAGCATCAGCACGATGAAGGCGCCCGCCGCGACCAGCCTGAGCGTGATCGCCTCGCGCCCCATCGCCATCGCGATCAGCACCAGCAAAGCCGCGACGCAGGACCGGATCGTCGGCACTTCGGCGCCCGTCAGCCAGGTATAGCCGATCGCCGCCAGCGCGCCCGCGCCAGCGGCGATCAGCGGCAAACGGAAACGCAGCGCCAGCCACGGGCTGAGCGCAAGCAGCCGCAGCACCAGCAGCATGACGGCACCGACCACGGCAGTGATGTGTAGGCCGCTGACCGACAGGAGATGTGCGAGCCCCGATCGCCGCATCGCTTCGGCATCCTCTTCGGAAATGCCGCCCTGATCCCCGGTCGCGAGCGCCGCCGCGATCGCCCCGCCACCACCGGGCGCGCTCGCCTGGATGTGCTTCGACAGCCGTTCGCGCAGGCCGGCACCACTGGACGTGCCGGGGCTGACGACGCTCACCGGCCCGAAGCCGCGCCCGGTAGCACCGATCCCGTCGAACCACGCGACACGGGCATAATCGTACGCTCCCGGCACCGCGGGCTGAGGTGGCGGCATAAGCCGCGCACCAAGCCGGATCGTCGCGCCCCGCGAGAGCCCCACCGGCACGTCAGCCTCAGCCAGGTTGGCCCGAACATGCTGCGGCAAGGTCGGTAGTGGCCGCGTGTCCTTACGCCCCGGACGCGCCGGAACGGACACGACACGAACCGGCGCCAGCCGCAATCGAACCAGATCGCGCGACGGCAACGGCTCGACCCGCTCCACCCGTGCCTCGAAGGTCGCGATCACGGGCCGGGCCAGCACCTGCCCGTCCGAATTCTCGGCGCGCCACCATATCAGCGCCAGGCCGGCCGCGGCGAGCAGCGCGCCTACGGCCACGACCCGCCCTGCCCGGCCGCCACGCCCGACGGCGATTGCAAGCAACGCCAAGCCCGCAAGTGCCAGCAGCACGGTCCACCACCAGGCAGGATCGGCCAGCACGAACCAGGCGGAGATTCCCGCCCCGAACGACACCGGCACCCACAGGAAGAGCTGGTCGCGTTCTGCTTCGAGCCAAAGCTCGACGGCCATCTTGCCCTTGCGCAACCATTCGTGGGCCCCGATTTGAAGCCTTGAAGGTCGCGTGCTAGGGGCCTCGGCGGCTATACTGGCCATCGATTTTCAAGTCTGGGAGCAAGCGCGTTTGGGCGCAAGGTCTGATACCGCGGCGGCCGATACCGGCACGCCCGACACGTCCGCAGTGGTGACGCGCTTCGCGCCGTCGCCTACCGGCTATCTGCATATTGGCGGCGCGCGTACGGCGTTGTTCAACTGGCTGTTTGCGCGCCATCACGGCGGCAAGTTCCTGCTGCGCATCGAGGATACCGATCGCGCCCGCTCGACCCAGCCGGCGATCGACGCGATCCTCAGCTCGATGACATGGCTCGGTCTCGACTGGGACGGCGATACCGTCTTCCAGTTCGAGCGCGCCAAGCGTCACGCCGAAGTCGCCTATCAGATGGTCGAGCAGGGCAATGCCTATCGCTGCTATGCGACCGCCGACGAACTGACCGCGCTGCGCGAGAGCCAGAAGGCCGCCGGCAAGCCCATGCGTTACGATGGCCGCTGGCGCGATCGTGATCCATCCGAGGCGCCAGAGGGCGCGCCCTTCGTCGTCCGGCTGAAGGCTCCCAAGGAAGGCGCGACGACCATCGTCGATCAGGTCCAGGGATCCGTCACCGTCCAGAATGAAGAGATCGACGATCTCGTCCTGCTGCGGTCGGACGGCACACCGACCTATATGCTCGCGGTCGTGGTCGACGATCACGACATGGGCGTGACTCACGTCATCCGCGGCGACGACCATCTCAACAACGCCTTCCGGCAGCTGCCGATCATCAAGGCGATGGGCTGGCCCGTGCCGGTCTACGCGCATATCCCGATGATCCATGGCAGCGACGGCGGGAAGATGTCGAAGCGCCACGGCGCGGTCGGCGTGGAATATTATCGCGACGAACTCGGCATCCTCCCCGAGGCGCTCGGCAACTACCTGCTGCGGCTGGGCTGGGGCCACGGCGACGACGAGATCATCAGTCGCGAGCAGGCGACCGAATGGTTCGATCTGGCTGACGTCGGAAAATCACCAAGCAGGTTCGATTTGAAGAAACTCGAGAACCTGAACGGCCATTATATGCGCAGCACCGACAATGCGAGGCTGGCCCAGCTGGTGATCCCGCGACTCGGTTTCGAAATCAGCGAATCGCAGGCCGAATTGCTTCAACGCAGCATGGAATCGCTAAAGCCTCGCGCGGCCAATCTCAACGAGCTTACGACCGGGACGGCCTTTCTTTTTCGCACTCGCCCACTGGAAATGGACGCAGATGCAGCATCGCTCGTCTCCGGCGACGCGGCTGCGTTGCTGACGCGCCTGCATGCCGCTCTTGACGCGGTTGGCAACTGGGATGCAGAGGCTCTCGAAGAAGCGGTCCGCCGGGTCGCCGACGATGCGGGAGTGAAGCTTGGGCAGGTGGCGCAGCCGTTGCGGGCCGCGCTGACCGGGCGCAAGACATCACCCGGGATATTCGATGTGCTCGAACTGCTCGGGCGCGACGAGAGCCTGGGCCGCATCGCTGACCGGATGGCCGCCTGACGGGTTCGAGAAAGGACATATCGATGAGCAACACCGCAAAGCTGGACGTGGCAGGAACCGCGCACGACTATGCGGTGATGTCTGGCAGTACCGGGCCCGACGTCATCGATATCCGGCGACTTTATGCCGATACCGGCATGTTCACCTATGATCCCGGCTTCACCTCGACGGCGAGCTGCGACTCCGCGATCACCTATATCGACGGTGACGAGGGCGTGCTCCTCCACCGTGGCTATCCGATCGGCCAGCTCGCCGAGCAGTCGAGCTTCATGGAAGTGTCCTATCTCCTCCTGAACGGCGAACTGCCGAACGCGAAGGAGCTGGAAGGCTTCAGCTACACGATCTCACGCCACACCATGCTGCACGAGCAGCTCGCAACCTTCTATCGCGGCTTCCGTCGCGACGCGCATCCGATGGCGATCATGTGCGGTATCGTCGGCGCGCTCTCCGCCTTCTACCACGATTCGGCCGACATCACCGATCCGCACCAGCGCATGATCGCCAGCCACCGGTTGATCGCGAAGATGCCGACCATCGCGGCGATGGCGTATAAATATTCGGTCGGTCAGCCCTTCCTCTACCCCGACAACAGCCTGTCCTACACCGGCAATTTCCTGCGCATGACGTTCGGCGTTCCGGCCGAGCCCTATGTGGTGAACCCGGTGGTGGAGAAGGCGCTCGACCGCATCTTCATCCTGCACGCCGATCATGAGCAGAACGCCTCGACCTCGACCGTCCGGCTCGCCGGCTCCTCGGGCGCGAACCCGTTCGCCTGCATCGCGGCTGGAATCGCCTGCCTGTGGGGCCCGGCGCATGGCGGCGCCAACGAGGCTGCGCTCAACATGCTGCGCGAGATCGGCACGGTCGATCGCATTCCGCATTATATCGAGCGCGCCAAGGACAAGAACGATCCGTTCCGCCTGATGGGCTTCGGCCACCGCGTCTACAAGAACTACGATCCGCGCGCGACGGTGATGCAGCAGACCGTGCGCGAGGTGCTCGAGGCGCTCGGCGTGAACGATCCCGTGTTCGACGTCGCGCTGCACCTCGAGGAAATGGCGCTCAACGATCCGTACTTCATCGAGAAGAAGCTGTTCCCGAACGTCGATTTCTATTCGGGCGTGATCCTGTCGGCGATCGGTTTCCCGACGACGATGTTCACCGCCTTGTTCGCCCTCGCTCGCACCGTCGGCTGGGTCGCACAGTGGAACGAGATGATTTCTGATCCCGCGCAGAAGATCGGCCGGCCGCGTCAGCTCTATACCGGGCCGACGCAGCGCGATTACACGCCAGTTTCGAGCCGGTGATGCGCACCGCAGTCACCATCTTCGGCATTCTGGTGCTGTTGATGGGGCTGCTGTGGATCGGCCAGGGCACGGGCTATATCCAGTGGCCCGAGACCAGTTTCATGATCGATCAGCGCATCTGGGCGCTATGGGGCGCGCTGCTGGCGGTTGTCGGCATCGTGCTGATCCGGATCGGTCGGCGATAGCGCTTCCCTTTTCGGGAAAATCATTCCCGATAGGGCAGCGTGAACACGAACCGCGCGCCCTGCCCCGGCGCACTGTCGACTGTCACGTCGCCGCCCATCGCCCGCGCCAGCTTGCGCGCGATGTACAGCCCGAGGCCGCTGCCACCGGGCTCACGCGGATCGACTCGTTCGAACTTCTCGAAGATGCGCGCCTGGTCTTCGAGCGCGATACCCTTGCCCTGGTCAGCGACGATCACGGCGGCGACGCCATTCTCACGCTCGGTACGGATCCACACCATGCCCTCGCGCGGCGAATAGCGCACAGCATTGCCGATCAGATTGACGAGCACCTGCAGCGCGCGGCGGAACTCGCCCGTCGCCGGCAGCATGTCCTGCGGCGCCGGCTTGTCGATGCGCACCTGCGCCTCGGACGCCCGCACGCCGAGCAGGCCGGCTGCGCGTCGTGCGACGTCGGCCAGGTCGACCGGCTCCTTGGCGACGATGAAATCGGAGCGCTCGATCGCCTGAAGGTCGACCAGATCATCGACCAGCCCCATCAGATGCCGCCCCGCGTTCGCAATGTCGGCGGCGTAATCGGCATAATCCTGCCGCAGCGGCCCTTCCGATTGCGCATTGATGCTGTCGGCATTGGCGATGATTCGGCCTAGCGGGCTGCGCAGCGCCTGGTCGAGTCGCGCCGCGAACGCGTCGGTCAGGTCCTCGGGCGCCGCCGCCGGCTGCGGAAGGACCGGCGGCGCATCATCGATCATGTGCGCGGCACCGATGAAGCCGGCAAAGGCGCCGCCCGCATCCGTGCGCGGCGTCGCCGACAGGCGCACGGTTCGGCCGGTCGCGCGGATCGTCGCGTTCTGGCCATCGAAGCGCTGGTGCATGGCGAGACCGCCAAGGATCGGGAAGGCTCCCTCGCCATCCTCGCCCAGCGCGAACAACCGGGTCAGCGGCTGACCAAGCATCGACGCAGAATCGAACCCGTGCCTCGCGCCGGCGCTGATCGACAGGAAAGTGATGCGCAGGGCCGAGTCGGTTTCCCACGACCAGTCGCCGGCGCTACGCAGGAAATCGCCTTCGCGTTCGCCTTGCGTCGCTTCGGGATACCAGGCGGCTCGACTGCGCCAGCCAGTGATCAGCAAGCGCACGCCAGCCTTTTCGGGCTCCGCCCGGACCCAAAGCTCGACATCGTCATCACCGTCCGCCGCGACGACACCGCGCGACACGAGAATACCGAGACGCTGCGCAAGCCTCGCCAGAGTCGCGATCTGTGGAATGGCGATGGACTGGCCAATGCCGCCACCCGCGCGACTGTTGAGATCCATCAGCCGCTGATCGGCCTCGAGCAGCCGGCCGGCACGATCGACCAGTCCGCGCACAGGGGGAAGCATCGGTTCGTTCACGTTCACGGGCGCGTCCCTCGTGCCAGGGCGAGCAGGGCGCCACGATAATCGGAATGCAGCAGCAGCGAGGTGATCGCGACGCGCGCGTGCGTCGACGGCGTGGCGGCAATGCCATCGAGCGCCTCGGCGAAGCTGTCGAGATCGCGGCGGGGATCTGCTTCGCTCAATGCCAGCCCGATCCGTGCGATCGATTCGCGATCGACCTCGAGCGCACGGAGCACCAGCCAGAGACGGTCGGCGCTGGGATCGAGCACGATGTCGCGCGCATCGGCATATTCCAGGCCCAGCGCGTGACCGATCAGTGCCACGAATAGCGACAGGCGACGATCGGCCAGCGCTTCGACCAGCAATGGGGCGAGTTCGTCGGCACGCGGGTCGAGCGCGGCCGCAAGGCGCATCGCCACCGCCTCGAGCCGATCGCCTTCGTCATGCGACGAGACGCTACGCATCGCGGCGTCGATGAGCGCGCGGTCGAGCGCAGGAAGGCTGTCCCCGGCCGCCTCGATGAAATGCTCGCGGAGCGCCGCCGCCGTCCACCATGTCAGGCGATGATGCAGTTCGGCCGGTAGATCGGTTCGCGTCGCCATCGCGTCGACATCGCCGTGACGGCGGTTTTCGGCCGCCAGCAGCGCCATCGCGGCGGCGGCAACCACGCCATCGCTATTCTGGATCAACCGCGCGAGCAGGCTGGCGCGATCGGGGTCTTCCGGTGCGGTGACCGGCAAGGCGCCGGCAAGCCCTTCCTGACGTGCCCGACCGACCAGTTCGCGCATCAGCTCTGCGTCCCGCAACAGGCCGGACGAGACCAGCCGCCCCATCACTAATGGCTGGCTGGTGGCCAATGCTTCGGAAAGCGCCGGCACCTCGCGTGCGGCGAGGAGACGGGCGGCATGCTGGCCGACGGCGCCCTCGACCGCGGCGACCATCCCCGCAAGCGTCCCGGCGAGAGCCGAGCGGGACCGTTCGTCGAGCCGCGATTCGGCAGGGAGGAAAAAATCGTCGACGGCGATTGCCAGTCTTTCATCCGCGCACAGATCCGCTGCCGCCGCGCGAGCGAGCAGCCGGGCGACTCCCCATTGGGAGCCATCATCCATGTCGCCAACGTTGCTCGACATGCACCTCTGCTACAGGATTTGTCGTTAAGACCAGCCTAAGGCTTTTCGCGAAACGCCTCAATGGCGGCTGCAAGTGTCGAAAAGGCATAGAGTCCCGCAATGACAAGGGCAGCCAGCGGCTGTCCGATGGCCACCAGCGGCAACATCAGCATCGGATAGGCCGCCGGGCTGGCCCACCAGCGGCGGCGGATTCGCGCATTTCCGGCCCGCTCGACCAGCGTCGCTGCGACGATGGCGGTCCCCGCCGCGATCAGGCCGGCGGCCGAATCGCGGCCGAGCAACAACAGGGACAAGGCCGGCACCGCGAGCATCGCGTCTCGCTGGATCCGTAATTCGATCGTCTCGTCGCGTAGCGCCGATGCCGTCGCACCGATCGTAAACGCCGCCATCGCCAGGATCGCCAGCGCAAGGCCGGTCAGCGGCCAGGCGAGATACAGCGCGGCAAAGCCGCCGAGCCCCAGTGCGAAACCGAGCGCCGTGACGGCAATGCTGGGAATATTGCGCCCGACCAGATGCGGCAGGGCAAGGCGCGCAAGCGGTGCCAGGATGAAGCGATCGGCCCAGGGCGTCGGCACCGGTGCGAGCGCTGAAAGGATCGCCCTGCCCCGCTCGGCCAGGCGGCGCGAATCGCGTTCGATGCCATGGGCGCCGCCCGCCGCACCGGCCGGCAGCCTTATATGGGCGGGTGCGGACTGAGCGGCGACGCGCAACAGGGTCGACTGGAAATCATAGTCTTTCGGCATCGCCGCCACCTCGGCGATCCGTTTGGGATCGAGCAGCGCGAGCCCGGCCCAGGCGGTCAGCGCGCCGACCCGCTCGAACGGGGTACCGCTGCCCTGATCGTCGGTGACGAGCAGCGCATCGCCCGTTTCCGCCGCGAGCGAGGTGACGACCTCGCCGGTGGTCATCACGCCATCGGCCACCACGAGCACGCGCGACAACGGATGCAATTTCTCGATCGCCTCGGCGGCGGTACGCACCGCATCGACGGCGACGCCACGGCGCCCGATCCGGTTGATCGCGCCGAGCAGTTCCGGCGTGAGCCGGGCAATGACGAGGATGATCTGCGACGCGCCCGCCGCGACGAGCAGCCGCGCCTGGAACTCGATAAGGGTCAATCCGCCGAACGGCAGGGTCGCGGCAAGCGTTCCGGGCCGGTCGTCAGCATCCTCGGTCGCAAAAATCAGCCCGGCCAACATGCTGGGCTGTTAGGCGGAACGACCGCCAATGGCAAAGGTGTCGGACGTATAGGCCCGTTTAAAGGCGCTCGGCTGCCCGGCGCAGGCGCCGAAGCAGGTTGACGTCATGCGGCACCGCATCGGCTGCTTCGGACGCGACCGCCATCAGGCGGATCGCTCCGAAGCTCGCCGCAAGGCCCTTCAGGCGTGCGGCGGCACTGCGCCATTCGTCGCCGCCGCGGGCTGTTTCGAGATTGTCGAGACCGCGACGAACGCCGTCGAGAAAGGCTTCGCGCAGCTCCGCAATCAGCTGGGGTTCGTCGCCCACCGCCGCCGCCAGAGTCGCATCGATTGCACCGGGATCATAAGCCATGCCTGTATTTCTACAGGGAAGCGCTTAAGACAAGGTTTCGCTATTCGCTTTGCGCAGGCGGAAATCATGGTAAACGGCTGATATGAACGGGGGTTCGCGCATCATCGATCTTCGACCAGGGACCGGCCCGGCCGTGCCCGACGACGATGCGCCCTCACCGGCCCCTGCGGCGGTCGAACCGCTCGAGCTTCACCACGCCATCGCCGAGGACGAAGAAGAGCCGGAGCCGCAGCGCGGTCGCTGGATCATCCCCACACTCGGCATCCTCGTCTCGGTCGGCTGGATCGCGGGCATGCTGTGGCTGGCCTGGCCCAGCCTGCAGCGCGCGCTACCAATCGAACTGGCCGGGTTCATCGCTGCGTTGTGCGTGCCGCCGGCGCTGATCGGCATCCTGATGCTGCTCGCGCTACGCACCAGCACTGCCGAGGCGCAGCGCTTCGGCCGCACGGCCCGCGCCATGCGCGCCGAAGCGGCAAGCCTCGAACGAACGGTCGCGACGCTCTCGGAAGCAATCGAAGCGAATCGGGCAAGGCTCGCGGAACAGACCAGCAGCCTGATGGCGATGGGCGACGGCGCCGTCGCCAAGCTCGCTGGCGTGGGAACCGGCATTGCCGAGCAGATCAATCTGGCCGACGTACAGGCGCACAAACTCGCCACCGCGGCCGCGGCGGCTGAGAACAGTCTCGGCGTCCTGCTCGCCACCCTGCCCAAGGCGCATGGCGAGACCGAAGGACTGGCCAGCCTGCTCGAGCGCACCGGCATCTCCGCCGGTGAGCATGCCAGCGCGCTCGACGCGCAACTGGTCGCGCTAGCGGAACGCGGACGCGAAGCCGATGCCGTCGCCGGCGGTGCCGCGCAAAAGCTGGCGGCCCACATCACGCGCATGGAATCGACCAGCGAGACCGCGGGCGCGCGCCTCGAAGCCGTCACCGGCGAAATGTCGGCCGCGGTCGACGGGCTGCTCGGCCGCACGGCGGGCGCGGTCGACGAAGCGCGCAAGGGCATTGCCGCGCAGGGTGAGGCGATGCTGGCGATGCTCGGCACCAACCAGGCGGCGCTCGACCGGGTGAGCCGGGACAGTGCCGAAGCGCTTGCAGCCCGCATCGGTACGATCGAGGAGATCATCGACCGGATCGCCGCGCGGCTGGGCGAGCAACGCGCATCGAGCGAAATGGTGATCGGCGAGCTCGATACCGGCCTGACCCGCGTCTCGCGTCAGCTCGACGTGCTCCACGCGCAGGGCATCGACCGCACCCAGACCCTCGCCGCCTCGATCAGCGCGCTGGGCGGTTCCGCCGATGCGATGACCGAAGCGCTGAAGACCGGCGACGCGATCGCGACCACGGCGATCGGCACGACGGACCGGCTGCTGCTGGCGCTCGATGCCGCAGCACGCGAGATCGACGAGACCCTGCCTGATGCACTGACGCGGCTCGATACGCGTATCTCGGACAGCCGGCGCGTGGTCGGCGACGCCAAACCGGAACTCCTGGCGCTCGTCACCGCCGCCGAAAGCACGCATGACGCGATCGAGGCGATCGCCCATGTCATCGCCGGCCAGCGGGATACGGTCGACAAGCTATCAACCAAGCTGATCGAGACACTCAACAGCGGCCGCGCCAAGGCCGACGCGCTGGGCGACATGGTCGAAGAGACGATCGGCCGGACTCACCGTTTCGCCGAAGAGGCCGCGCCGCGTCTAGTCGAAGCGCTGCTGCGAGTCCGCGACACCGCCAGCGCGGCGGCCGATCGCGCCCGCGAGACGCTTGCCACGGTCATTCCGGAAGCGGCGATGGCACTGGAGAATGCCAGCGCCGAGGCCATGCGGCGCGCATCGTCCGTGGCGCTGGATCAGCAGATCGCCGCGATCACGGAGGCCGGCGACGCCGCTGCGGAAGCGGCGCAGCGTACCTCGGAAAGGCTGACTCGCCAGATGCTGGCGATTGCCGACTCGACCGCTACGGTAGAAAGCCGGATCGAGGAAGCGCGCACCGAGCGCGAGAATGCCGACAAGGACACATTCGCCCGACGCGTATCGCTGCTGATCGAATCGCTCAACTCCGCCTCGATCGACATCGCCAAATCCTTCTCGACGGAAGTATCGGACAGCGCCTGGTCAGCCTATCTCAAGGGCGATCGTGGTGTGTTCACACGGCGAGCGGTGCGCCTGCTCGAAGCCGGCGAGGCCCGTGAGATCGTGCGACTCTATGATGGCGACGTGGCGTTCCGGGAGCAGGTCAACCGCTACATCCATGATTTCGAGGCGATGCTGCGGGCGATCCTGGCGCAACGCGACGGATCGCCGCTCGGTGTGACCTTGCTGTCGTCGGATATGGGCAAGCTCTACGTTGCCCTCGCCCAGGCGATCGAGCGCCTGAGAAACTGATCGATCAGAGCGCCCGGCGGCCGAAGGCGGCTGGCCGACGCTCGACCAGCGGGTTCGATTCGCGCTCAAGCATTACCAGGGTCCTGTCGAACAGCGACCGGAGCTCGACGACCCACTGAAGTGCCTGGTCGGGCGTGTCTCGATTCTCGACGCAATCGCGGGCGATGGTTTCGATCTTTTCCGCCAGTTCCCCCAACGGTTCGGCCCCGAATTGTCGCGCCTCCCCCTTCAGGGTGTGCGCCGGCAGGACCATGGCGGCGGCATTCAGCGCGCGCATCGCGGTTTCGATCGCCGCGACCGACTTGATGCCATCTTCGCGGAAATAGCCGAGGATGCGCACGAAGCCAGCGCCAAGCTCGCTACGAGCCTGCGTAAACGCGGTCCAGTCGATCAGGCCAGAATCGTCGAGTGACACTGCTATCTCCCACTCCGGGGCCGCCAAGACCGCGAAGTTATATCCGGCTCATAGGCAAACGAGGTAAAGGATGGGTTGACGCAGCACGTGTATTCGGCCGGTGGAACCGGTAAATCACTGTTTAACTAGTTGTGTGGCCAAGCCGCCGCCCTCACCGGTCGAACGGGTTCTTGGGCGCGCGCAGGGTCAGCCGCACCGGCACGGCGCCAAAGCCGAGATCTCGGCGAATGCCGTTGATCAGATAGCGTTGATAGCTGGTCGGCAGCTGATCGACGCGGGTCCCGAACAACACGAAACCGGGCGGACGCGTCTTGGCCTGAGTGAGGTAGCGCAGCTTGATGCGCTTGCCGCCCGGCGCTGGCGGCGGGTTGGCCTCGATCGCCTTTTCGAACCAGCGGTTGAGCTCGCCCGTGCCGATGCGACGCGACCAGGCCTCGCGCGTCTCGAACGCGACCTTGAGCAACGTATCGATGCCCTTGCCGGTCGCGGCAGAGACGGTGAGCACCGGGATGCCCTTTACCTGCGAAAGGCCTTCTTCCAGGGCCCCGCGGATGCCGTTGAACAGGCTGCTGGCATTTTCCGCCACATCCCATTTGTTGATCGCGACGACCAGCGCACGACCTTCCTGCAGCGCCGCGTCGGCGATGCGCAGGTCCTGTGCCTCGAGCCCGCGCGTCGCATCGAGCAGCAGCACGACCACTTCAGCGAAGTCGATCGCGTGGAGCGCGTCGGCAACCGAGAGCTTCTCCAGCTTGTCCTGCACATTGGCGCGCTTGCGCATACCGGCCGTATCGATCAGCCGGACGGCGCGCGCTTCACCCTCGGGATCGTGCCAGGTCCAGTCGATCGCGATCGAATCGCGGGTGATCCCGGCCTCCGGGCCGGTGATCAGGCGCTCTTCACCGAGCATGCGGTTGATCAGGGTCGATTTGCCGGCATTGGGCCGCCCGATGATGGCCAGCTTGAGCGGGGCATCGAGACTTTCCTCATCGATCTCCTCGACTACCGTGTCGGCGTCCTCTTCGGGTTCGACGTGCGGCAGCAGCGCCTCGAACAGCTCCACCAAGCCTTCGCCATGTTCGGCCGATAGCGCGACCGGATCGCCGAAGCCGAGCGACAATGATTCGAGGATACCGCTCTCGCCGGCGCGGCCTTCGGCCTTGTTCGCGACGAGGATGACCGGGGTTTTCGAGCCGCGGAGCCAGCGGGCGATCTCTTCGTCGAGCGGGACGAGGCCGACACGGGCGTCGATCAGGAAGAGGGCGACATCGGCCTGGGCAACGGCAGCTTCGGTCTGAGCGCGCATGCGCCCGGGCAGCGATGCCGCGTCCTGGTCCTCGTAACCGGCGGTGTCGATGACACGGAATTCCATGCCGACAAGCGTCGCATCGCCCTCCCGCCGATCCCGGGTGACGCCCGGGCGGTCGTCGACGAGCGCGAGTTTCTTGCCGACAAGGCGGTTGAACAGAGTCGATTTGCCGACGTTGGGCCGGCCGATGATCGCGACCACGGGAAGATTGGGCATGGCGCGCCTTAGCGTGCCGCGCCGCATTCGTCACCCCGGAGTCGTACCAGGGTCACGAAGCGGTCGCCGACGATCAGCGATAGGCCGAGATCCGGCCCTTCTGATCGAGCACATACAGCGTTGAATTAGCCACGATCGGCGGCAAGTTGTACGACTTGCCACCCTCGATCACCGTGCCGGGTTCACCCGTATCAGGCGAAGCCGAGACGATCTCACCGCGCGAGTTGGTCAGGATCAGTCGGTTGCCGGCGAGCACCGGGCCGTACCAGGTGATCGGGTTCTTCTTTTTCTTCTCGCTGCCGTAATGGCGGAGCTGCTGGATCCAGCGCACCTTGCCGGTCGCCCGAGCAAGGCAGACGAGCCTGGCGTCGTCCGTGACGAGGAACAGCCATTCGCCTGCGACCCAGGGCGTGGAGATGCCGGCGAAATTCTGTTCCCAGACACGCTGGCCCGAGACGATCTCCAGCGCGACCGTGCGACCGCCCTGACCGACCGCGAAGACAAGGCCACGATCGATGACCGGGGACGCGTCGATGTCGGCAAGTGACGATACCGAAGTGGAAATGCTGGAGCGCGACAGCGCGTCCTGCCACAGCGTGCGGCCATTCTCGTAACGATAGGCGTTGAGTTCACCCGAGGAGAAACCGGAGACGACAGTCCCCTGGCCGACCGCGGGCGCCGCCACGCCGAACACGCCCTGAGTCTCGAGCGAGCCGGACTGAGTCCAGACGACCGCGCCCGTGGCCTTGGCGAGCGCGAACAACTGATTGTCCTGGCTCAGAACATAGAGGTTGTCGTTGTCGATCGTCGGCGAGCCGCGGAGCGGACCGCCGGGCTTGACGTGCCAGACCTCGGCGCCCGTCGTCGCGTCGAGCGCAACGACATCGCCGAGACCATCCGTCGCATAGACCTTGCCGTCGTCGAAGCTCACGCCGCCGCCGAAGCGGGCGCTGCGTGTCTTCTTGTCGTCCTTGGAAATATTGGTCGTCCAGGCGCGTGCGCCGGTATCCGCCGCGAAGGCATGGACATTGGCGTCCACGTCCATCGCGTAAAGCCGGCCGCCAGCGACGACCGGCGGCGCGGCCAGCCGCTGACGGTTGGAGCCGCCATCGATCGAGACGCTCCAGGCGCGCGACAGCGTGGCACCCAGCGCAAGCTGGCCCATCGACTTCGCGGCGCTGCCGCCGGGCTGCGCCCAGCTGTCATTGACCTCGGGCGGGGGCAACAGCACCTGCACATCGGCCAGCGACTTGTCCGACGTCACTTCGGACTCGGACATGAGAATCGGCACGCGATCGCCAAGCACCGGCGTCTTCTTTCCGCCGCCCTTGAAGATGCCGCAGCCGCTGAGCGCCAGGAGCGCGACGCCGGCCAGCATCGCCCGGTTCTTGTACATCATTGCGCTTTCTTTTCCTCAACCGGGCCGACCGCGTCGATGCCCATGGAGCCCGCGATCTGAACCGCGCGTTGACGGATCGTATCGGGCACCGTCTCGTCCCGGGCGATCTGCCCGAAGAGCGGCGCCGCGAGATCGGGCTTGTTCATTTGGAGATAGGCCATGCCGACTAGTTCGCCCGCGCTGCCGAACCAGGGATTGCCCTTCACGGCCAGCGGGCGCAGCCGGTTGACGACGACGTCGGGCTTCAAACTATCGAACTCCGCCGAGGTCTGGCGGATCAGCGCCAGGTCGCGGAGCGGCTGGCCGATCGAGCTGTCGCCGGCGACGGCCGCGAACTTGGCGGCGGCGCCCTTCAGGTCGTCCTTCTGCAGCAGCAGATCGGCCTGAGTGAACAGCGCCAGCGCGCGGTAACCAGCGACCTTCGACCCGGCAAGCTGGACCAGTTCTTTCTCGGCACTGCCGACCTTCTGGACGGCGAGATCGTCATAGACCGCCTGAAGCTTCTCCCCCTGCTCGCCAGCCACCTGGGTGCTGTGGGTCTCCCAGTAGATGAAGGCGCCGAAAGCAGCGAGGCCGGCGACGATCGCGACGATCAGCCAGCGGCCATAGCGCGTCCAGATGCTCGCGAGCTGATCGCGGCGAAGCTCCTCATCGACCTCACGCAGGAATGCTTCATCGGTATTCGGCGTAACGGCCAAGTGGTGCTCCATCGGGCGAAGGCAGGAAAGGCGCGGACCTTAGCGATGGCCGCGAACAAACGGAAGGGATCAATCCTTGGGGGCGTAGGTCTGCTCCGGACCGGGAAAGCTGCGCGACCGCACGTCCGCCGCATAGGTTTCAACCGCGGCGGAAATGCGGCCGGCCATGTCGTCGAACTTCTTCACGAAGCGCGCGGTGCGTTCGAACAGGCCAAGCATGTCCTCCGCGACCAGTACTTGCCCATCACACTCTGCCGACGCGCCGATACCGATGGTCGGGCACGCGACCGTCCGGGTGATCTCGATCGCGATCGGTTCGACCACGCCCTCGATGACGATGGAGAAGGCCCCAGCATCGGCAATTGCAACCGCGTCGGCCACGATCTTCGCCGCTTCCTCGGGCGTGCGGCCGCGCGCGCCATAGCCGCCAAGGACGTTCACCGCCTGGGGGGTGAGGCCGACATGGCCCATCACGGGAATACCGCGCTCGACCAGGAAACGGACGGTAGGCGCCATCGCCTCCCCGCCTTCCATCTTCACACCGGCGGCGCCAGTCTGCTTGAGCAGCCAGGCAGCGCTTTCGAACGCCTTTTCGGGCGACGCCTCATAGCTGCCGAATGGCATGTCGATGATCACCACCGAGTGATAGCTGCCGCGCACCACCGCGGCGCCGTGCGCGGCCATCATCTCCAGCGTGACCGGCACCGTCGAGGGCAGGCCGTAGACGACCTGACCAAGGCTGTCCCCGACCAGCAACAGGTCGCAGTGCGGATCGAGCAGCTGCGCGGTGCGGACCGTATAGGCCGTCAGCATCACCAGCGGCGTACCGCCCTTGGCCTTGCGCAAGGCGGGAATGGTGAGCCGCTTCATCGGGGCCGGCGTGGGATTCGCGCGGCTGGTCGAGGTGTCGATCGTGAAGGTCGTGGACATGGCTCGCTGTTAGCGCCGCTACTGGTGGGACGCCAGCCAAAGAGGAGTGCCGTGCGGGCTCGATGTTCTGGATATTTGACTCAATGTCACATATTATTTACATCGTGTTGCATAAGATTGACGTTGGAGGCCGGCGATGGCGTTTCGGGAAAAGATGATGTGGGGTTCGGTCGCGGCAACGATCGCGATCTGGGGCTGGTATTTCCTCGGCTTCGTGCGCGCGCTTGCCGGCCCAAATTTCGAGGTCGGCACCGAGGTCCGCCATTTCATCCTCGCGGTGGTCGCGCTGACCATCGTCCAGGTCCTGGTAGCGATCGTCCTGGCGATCCTGTCGCCAAAGGAGGCGCGTGCGCCGGCGGACGACCGCGAGCGGGAATTCGCGCTGCTCGCCTATCGGCCGGCCTTCGTCACCCTTAGCGCCCTGGTCGCGACGCTGACCGTGGTCGCGCCGCTGACCATGGCGACCGCGCCCGCCTGGCTGAACGGCAAGCCGGTCACGCTGGTGCCGATCGTGATCAGCAACGCGCTGCTGCTGGCGCTGGTCCTCGCCGAGCTGGTGCGGGCCGGCACGCTGCTGTTCCTCTATCGTCGGGGAAGCTGAGGCATGGCCGCCACCCCGATCGCCAACCAGATCCGTACGCTGCGCTTCCTGGCGGGCGAGATGACCCAGGCAGATCTCGGTGCACGGATCGGCATGACGCGGCAGACGATCGCCGCGATCGAAGCGGGAAAATATTCTCCGTCGCTAGAGGCGGCGTTCCGTATCGCCCGGGTCTTCGGCAAGCCGATCGACGATGTGTTCCAGTGGGAGGAGTGACGCCTCCCCCACGGAGAATGACCGTCAGGGGCGCAGATATTCCCGCCTTTTGGCGAGGCCCGCGAACCAGATCGAGAAGACACCGATGGCGACGATGAGGATCGGGAAGGGAAGCACCATCCCGGCGCCCTTTTGCGCGACGACGTCGGTGGCGAGAAAGAGATAGCCGAACTGGATGACCGCCGCGACGAGCGACACGATGAAGAGAATCCTCACCGCGCGCGACCGGGTGAGCAGGCCGATCGCCCCGAGCAACCCGGCGATTACCGCGAGCGCGAAGACGAAATTATACCAGGCCGGCAGGCTTTCGTAGAGCCTGAGATCATAGTCCGTTGGAGCGCCCATCGCCTCGGCGCCGTGAATGAACTGCATATAGCAGGAATAGCAGCCCATCGCGCTCCACAGCGCCAGGGCACCGCCAACGACATAGTACCAAACAGGTGGCTGTTCGCCGTCCTCTGTCATGACCTTCTCCCCTCCATTGGTGAGAGGAGGAATTGTGCGCCCTTCGAAGCAGAAAGGCAATATTTACAACCGAATCGGCCCTAGCTCTTCAGCTTATCTGGACGCCTTTCCAGAAGGCGAAGCGGCCCTTGATGTCCGCCGCCGCAGGCAGGGGATCCGGGTAGAACCAGGCCGCGTCGGGATTGCGCTTTCCGTCGACCACGATCGATTTGTAACAGGCTTCGCCCTTCCATGGGCAGAGCGTGTGCGAATCGCTGGCTTCGAGCAGCGCGGCGTTCACGCTTTCGGGCGGGAAATAATGATTGCCCTCGACCACCACCGTATCATCGGATTCAGCAATGACGGTACCGTTCCAGCGTGCGGTCGGCATCGATCCTCTCCTCTGTCAGCCAAGTCCTGCCGCATCATAGAGGTCGGGCTTGAAACCGACCAGCAGTTGGCCCCCGCTATCGAGCACGGGCCGCTTGATCATCGACGGGTTCGCCAGCATCAGCGCGATCGCCTTGTCCTCGCCGAGATCAGCCTTGTCGGCATCCGGCAACGCGCGGAAGGTGGTGCCGGCGCGGTTGAGCAGGACCTCCCACCCCAACTGCCCCGCCCAGCCGCGCAGGGTCGCCTCGTCGATGCCCCGTTTCTTGTAATCGTGGAAATCATAGGCGACGCCGTGCGCGTCCAGCCAGGTCCAGGCCTTCTTCATCGTGTCGCAGTTCTTGATGCCATAGAGCGTGGCGGCCATTCTTCAGTCCTTCAGGAATTTGCCGAGCGTCACGACCTTTTGCCGTTCCAGCCCGAGCGCTTCGTAGAAACCCAGCGCGGCGTGATTGTCGTCGCGCACCATGAGCTGGATCTTGGGGGCGCCGCGAGCGCGGAGCCAGCCCTCCGCCGCATCCATCAACAGGCGGCCGAGGCCATGGCGGCGATGATCGGGCGCGACCGCGAGATAATAGACCCAGCCGCGGTGCCCATCGAAGCCGACCATGACCGACCCGGACAAAGGCCCCTGCCCCGTCACCAGGATCGTCGAGGTCGCACCATCAAGGGCATGGGCGAAATCCGCATGAGGGTCGTTCCATGGGCGGGTAAGACCGCAGGCGTCCCAGAGTGCGACGACCGCGGCTGCATCGGCGGGCACGGCCTCGCGAGGCGTGGTTTCGGGCAGATCCGGCATTGACGCGCTGTCGCCCAGCCACGCGCGCCGCGCAAGGTGGGTGGGGCAAGAACCCCGGTGCAACGATGAGAAACAGGCGATGTCCGCACACCGCCACGCCCCGTTTACGCGGCGTTGCGCGCGGGTTGAATCGAGGATGCAGGTGCTTGCGGGCTCTGAAGTAACGGCGTTGGAACTGCGCCGGACCGGGAAGTCATCGCCGATTTATGCGACCCACCCAGGAGGGGGCCGGAATCGAGCGCTACTGCAGCCCTGCGCCGCGCCGCGACTATAGGATAATATCGGTGTTGGATGATCAAGTAACGCGCGCCGATCATCCCGGCGCGATCGTCACGGCGAATTCTCGCCGAATTACAGGAGTGGTATCGGATTTTCTCGGGGCTGTAGTTGCGATTATTCATCACGCGAAACCTGGTCTTTCGGGACGGCAATGTGCGCCATAGAGAGCATGTGCGGTGAAATCGTTGCGTTCTCGCGGTGTTGCCGCGCGCGGAATCCCGAGGCGCCGTGAGGCTTGCGGCCGCATCCATCTTGGCATGGTCTATACCGGGTCGGTGTCGTGTTGAATCGGGGCGGTGATGGAAATGTCATGAGGGTTGCTGACATTTTCAGCCCGGGATACGCGCTTAGAAATAATCATTATAATTCAAATATTTATTTAACGATATAACGGCACACGCTTGTCAGACGCTGGCCTTCCGGGCCTGCCGAACCTTGCGTCGTTGCCGCGGCAAGGAAGAACGGGGTCACGCGAAGGCGCGAAGACGCGAAGCCCATTTTCGGGCGGATCGACATTCGGAATCGGCCCGCCGGGGCGAGCCTGTGTTGGATCGCGCAGAGGCGCGGAGATAGATATCTTGTGGAGAGGCTGGTCGTCATGACCCGCGCGGGCGGTGATTCGCCCGGGTCCGCTTGCACATCTCTCTTCGCGCCTTCGCGTGAGACCATCTGCTTTCGGCGCCCGCCAGGCGCGGAGCCAATCCTTGGTTCGAGGGTTCAGCTGCGCGAGGGGTAAAGGGACAGTCGCAGCGTCCCGGCGATTCCCGACATCCCTTTCAGCCACCGACCGGCGGCGCGATCTTCGGAGAGACATGGTGGACCTGACCGAGCGACGAGACCTTCGCGGCGGCCGGGCGTGTTGGGCGGCTGACGCCGGCAACACGCTGGCGTCGGATGAGCTTCCCTCCGGCGCGATCGACGTGGCGATCGTCGGTGCAGGGGTGATGGGGGCGATGCTGGCGGAGCGGCTGTCCAAAGAGGGCCGGCGCGTGCTGCTACTTGATCGGCGGCCGCCGGCGCATGGCAGCACGGCGGCGTCCACGGCACTGGTGATGTGGGCCGCCGATGTACCGCTGACTCACCTCGCCGGGACGATTGGCGCCGAGGAGGCAGCGCGGCGCTGGCGGCGGGTGTTCGCGGCGGTGGAACGGCTGGCCACGCATATCGACGATGCGGGCATCGATTGTGGACGGGTCGACCGGCCGGAGCTGTATCTGGCAGGCACCCTGCTGGACGAGAAGGCGCTGGACGCGGAGGGTGCCGCGCGGCGCGACGCGGGTTTGCCATCCGACTATCTGGATGCAGCGGCGGTGGCGACGCGGTTCGACATCGCCCCGCGCGCGGCGCTGCTGTCGGGCGGGAGCTATGAGGTCGATCCGGTGCGGCTGACGCTCGGCTTGCTCGCGCGCGCCCGGGCGCAAGGCGCCGCGGTCTGTTTTCCGGTCGATGTCGCGCGGATCGAGCAGGTCGGCAGCGGATCCGTGCTGCACGGAGCGGACGGGCAGCGGGTCGAGGCGAAGCATGTCATCCTGGCGCCCGGCTATGAGCGCGCCAGCTGGTTCCTGCCCGCCGCCTTCACGGTCGGATCGAGCTACGCGATCGCCTCGCCCCCGGGGCACGCGCCGATGTGGCGGGAGAATGCGATGATCTGGGAAGCGTCCTCGCCCTATCTCTATGCGCGGGCGACGGCGGACGGACGCGTGCTCGCCGGCGGGGAAGACGAGGATTTCGACGATGCCCGGCAGCGCGACGCGCTGATCGAGGCCAAGGGCGGCACGATCCGCGCGAAGCTGGCGGCGATGATCGCGGTCGAGGATGTGACGGTCGATTGCGTGTGGTCGGCGGCATTCGGGTCGTCGCCGGACGGGCTGCCCGCGATCGGCCGCGCGCGCAACCATGACGGGCTGTGGCTGGCGAGCGGGTTCGGCGGGAACGGGGTGAGCTTCGCCGCGCTGGGCGCGGAGTTGATCGCCGCGGAGCTTGGCGGGGCGGCCGATACGGATGCGGCGTGTTTCGATCCGTATCGGTTTGGCCAGCATTGATCGCCATTCAAGCCATCGGCCCGTTTGCAGCGAAGAGATGGTGCGTGCAGCGGCGTGCGGCCCTGGCCCCTGCCCCCGGTCTCTGGCCCACAAGCCGCGAGCGGCCGACATCGGGTGGAAAGCGGCCCTTCTGATTTCTGCCTAAGGTGCGCCACAATTGCCCAGCAGTTGATCGAGAAACCAACGGATCGGAAACTATGCTCCTCTTCTCGATCGTCATGCTTGCCGCGCAGCAGGCCTCATCAGAGCCCTTGCAGAAAGATATTGTCGTTATCGGCACGCGGCTTCAGCGCTGGCAGGGGACATACCAGATACGCGGGAGCCGGATGAAATGCGCCACCAAAGCCTCAACTGGAGACCCGGAGATTGATGCCATCGGCTGCACAGCGTTCGAAGTGTGCGCCAACACGCTGTCGACGCGTATCGCTGCCAGTGACGACAAGTCGCTTGCCAAGGCAGTGCGAATTTCGATGAAAGAGACGATCAAGCAAGACCTGTCGGCCTGTGTTGGTGATAAGCGAGCGAGCCTGATTGCCGCTCTCGCGCAGCGCCGCCTGAACGAGCCTGCGAATTGAAGACCAGCATCGTTTCGAGGCTTCCAATTGAGGCGTAACAGTCATTCGCGTTATGGGTTCACGACCTGGATCGACGGCATCGTAGCGAAGGCCGGGAGCGCCGGATCGAGACGATCCCAGCCATGGCGGCGCACCGCATAGGTCACCACCTGCGGTTGATAACGACCGGGCTCGTCGAGGCTGGCGGCGTGAATGGTGAACAGATCGGGCATGGCCGAGAAGGTCAGATAGACCGGCGACCCGCAGGTCGGGCAGAAGGCGTGCGTCTTCACATGGCCGCTGTCGGCGACACTGTCCCACGCCGTCGCATCGCCGTTCAGCGTCACATCGGCACGCTGGGCGAAGGTGAGATAGGAACCGTGGCCGGTACCGCTCCTGTGCTGGCAGTCGCGGCACTGGCAGTGATTCTGGAAGATCGGTTCGGCGGCGATCTCGTAACGCACGGCGCCGCAGGCGCAGCCGCCGGTATAGGATGTGCTCATTGGCTATCTCTCAGCGGATGGGGTTGAGTCCTACGAGTCCAGTTCGCCGGCCACCTGGGCCATGTTCGGCACGACCGATTTCCAGCCCTGGCTCATCTTGGCGAAGGCGGTCTCGTTCTTCGGCAGTTCGAAGCCCGAATGGACCATGCGGACGCGCGTGCCGCCCTCGGCCGGACTGAGCGTCCAGGTGACGATCGTATCGAGCGGCGAACCATAGCCCTTGTTGCCCTCGTGCCCGCCCCTCCAGGCAAAGGCGAGGCGCTGGTTCTCGACGACTTCAAGCACCTGGCAGTGGATCACGCCGTCCCATTCTCCCGCGGGGGTGGTCTGGAAGGTGAAGCTGGTACCCTCAATCGGCTCGAAACCGGTCGGCGCCATCAGCCATCGGCCCATCACGGGGCCATCGGTCAGCGTCTTCCAGATCGTCGCGGGCTCATGGGGAAAGACCTCGTCGACGGCGATGTCAAAGGTTTCCGCCCGGGCTTCCGGGCTGGTCCGGGCACGCTGGTTCATGGATCGATTTCCTTCAGAAGCGAGCGGAGGTCAGCGAAGCGGTCGCGCCAGAAGACGCCGTAATGGTCCATCCAGTCGACCAGGGGCGCGAGACCGTCTGGCCGGGCGCGATAATAGACGTTGCGGCCTTCGGGACGCTCGGCGACGAGGCCCGCCTGTTTGAGCGACTTGAGGTGCTGGGAAATGGCGCCCTGAGTCACCCCGCTGCCCCTGGTCAGCTCTGCGACCGTGATCTCACTGGCGTTGACGACGCGTTCGAAGATGCCGCGCCGCGTAGGATCGGCGAGCGTGCGCATGACGGCGGTAATGGCGGTGGCCTCGATCATGGGAACTCATTAGCCATCGCTAATTCATGAGTCAATGCTAATGCGTTTTCCTTCTACCGAACGAGCCTGCCTCCCTTCATGACGTGATCGACCTTTTCGAGTGCACCGATATCGGCGATCGGATCGCCCGCGACCGCGATCAGATCCGCATAATGGCCCGGCGAGACGGCGCCGACATCCGCGGACTTGCCCATCAGCGCCGCGGCGCTGATCGTGGCCGACTGGATCGCCTGCATCGGCGTCATGCCGAAGCGGACCATGTAGCGGAACTGCCTTGCGTTCAGCCCATGCGGGTAGACACCCGCATCAGTGCCATAGGCGATCTTCACGCCGGCGCGGACCGCCTTGCGGAAACCCTCGCGCTGGGCGTCGGTCGTCTCGGTGTTCTTGCGCAATATCTCGGCGGGCCAGCCGTCGCGCTTGCCGACCTGATCGATATAGTCGCCATTATAGACGTCCATCACCAGCCAGACGCCCTTCGCCTTCGCCAGCGCGATGCCTTCATCATCGATCAACGAGGCATGCTCGATCGAGCGGACGCCCGCGCGGATCGCCAGCTTGATACCCTCGGCGCCATGGGCGTGCGCGGTGGCGTAGCTGCCATTGCGGGCTGCCTCG
>Ga0247737_1000118_pt1 | contig 23929 bp, 28 predicted proteins | sample UWRJL028104C2_FD_180937 | JGI IMG/M metagenome (GOLD analysis project Ga0247737, IMG submission 180937) | Plant litter microbial communities from Arlington Agricultural Research Station in Wisconsin, United States - UWRJ-L028-104C-2 | ecosystem: Environmental > Terrestrial > Plant litter >...
CCCCCCTATTTGCTTTTAATAGGTCAATCCAACAATAAATTATACTGTTTTTATCCCAATATAAGTGCGGACTATATCAAATTATAAGAGTAAGTCTTTCCGCTCAAAACCACCTTCAAATGGGCGTGAAATCGTTCTAGTTGTCCCCTGCTGCCGAGAGGCTTTGTAAAAAGCGTGAAAAAAATTGGGTGCAATGTTTAAGAGAGTTCTCATACCAGTCTCGTAATAAAATAACCCAGAGCTCGTCTACAATCGAGATAGACAGTAATTTAAGGCAAGAAGATGGAGCGATTCTCTGGTTTACGCACTTTCCAAAAATGGGGTGGTCAGAGTAAAACCGAGTTCCAGACGATTTTCACACAGTTCTCACTGCGAGAACCGACGTAAAACCAGCACCAAAACCGACCTCAGAACCAGCCAAAACCGTCCACTCTGACCTCCCCTATTGAATATATACTGCGTACAATGTGCATAGAGTTCTTAATTTGATTACTAGTTGCCCCGCCATAAGTTGCGGATCCATGAGATAACTTCGTGGCCGGCAGGGCCATTCTTGGTATAAGTGGCGCAGAGACTAATTCAGTGTCTCTATAAATATAACTGTTAGTTGAAGCACAAAAACGAGGACAAATCGTCGGAGTTGTTGGACGTGCTGCGCATTTACCACCAAGGAACTACCTTGAGGATATGCTTGGGTAGATCACTAAACTCTCCTGCCGGTTAACTCTTGAATACTTCACTCGAATCGTATAAATATGAACTCAAATCGCTATGAATCAGCAACTCGAGCCCACTTTCAACGAGTTCAATTGCCTGAACAACTCCCGACTACCAGATCGACATGCACTTCACCACGCTCGCTAAAACTGACGTCTACGCTGCTCCTGCTCCCGAGGGCGAGAAGCCAACTAGCTCCCCGCACAAGCCCAGCCATAGCTTCTCTCACCATCCCAAGCCGACCCACTCGTTCTCGCACCATCCCAAGCCAACCAAGTCCTTCTCTCATCATCCCAACCTTCACATAAACCAACCAAGTCTTTCTCTCATCACCCAAAGCCGACTCACTCGTTCTCTCACCCTTCCAAGCCCTCTCATTCCAAGACCCCCATTGATGCGGAAGTCGAGGCTTAAGGTTAATCGTTAACAGACGGCAGCTTTCCAGAAGTGCAGGTGTGCATTCATCTCTTAGGCCTCATAGTATCAAATAGTTCACCAAACAATTTGAACATCAGAAATTGTTATGCGAAAAAAAGAAAAAATTACCCAGCCTAGAAATTCAGAAACAATGAAACAAGAAAAGAACGAAGGGGTCGGTCCTTGGTAGTTGACCGCTTGATACGAATAGCAGTAACTGAGACGTCTGTAGTACTGAATAAATCCGTGATTTTTTGTCAGCTTCACCAAGATGAAGTTTCCAGAACAGCTCCAATACTCAGCACAGCAATGATCGAGCAAGTACAGCTACGGACATAGGTGTAGTAAGATTGCCTAAATATTGCAACTGAAGTATTCAAGGAAGTCAGTGCGTGCATCTTCCTTCTGGATATGACTATAAGAGATTCACTCACGTTTTACGCTCTAGTCCTTGTCATCTGCCGGTATCTGTTCTTCCAAGGCCTCGCCTACGAGCTCTTTCTCTTCGTCACTCGTTCCTTGGTCAACAGCAATACCCTCTTCCGTTTCTTCAACAATATCGTCCACTTCCTCTACTTCTTCATCAACCTCCTCCACGTCTGCATTCTCGTCATCCACATCCATTGCGATTCCTGTCCCTGAAATCGATTCAACGGCACCTTCATGGGGGCCACTCGATTCGAGAGGAGTGGATGTGAAAGGAGGAGGAAGTGGGTTGCCTTGTGGATTCAACCTTTCTTTCCCCTTCCCTTTGCTGACGCCGCTAGCCGAGGCAGACGATGCTGTTGCCTTCTTTGCGACAGAGGCACTACCGTTGGCTCCTTTCTTGGATTTGCTTGGCTCTGCTTTCTGCATATCGCGGTAGACTGAAACATAAAAGTCAGCCCTTATCAAAACCATTGGGGGGATTTTACTTTGGAGCTCGGGTTGAAGTCTGACGGAGAGGTCTGCGAATTCCAGCAGTTCAAGCGCCCTGAGGACATCGGAAGCGGATATGCTCTTGTGCTGCCTTGATTGAGCAACATCGTGGGCACTGCGATGCGTCAGGGTTAGAATTGGTGGTCTGGAAAGTAAAAACGTACGTTGCAGCTGGAAAGACGCTATTAACAGTGCATCATCATTCGTAGAAGATGGGCTTACCCAAGTAGTTGATGAATACAGTCGAGCCCTTGACCAGCGACAAAACAGTCTCCTTCTGAAGTTTAACATTGTCTGGTATCTACCGATAGTGAGTAAGATTGAATCGTCTCGAACTCAAAGGTACGTACTGAAGACTTTGCAATCTTCATCACGACACTTTTAGGGAGTTCGAAGTTCTCAATTCCTTCTGAGAGAAGATCTTGTTGCGCCTGCGCCGACAATGGGCCTGCATATGTTTCCTTCCGAGGCATTTCGTTGTCGACAGTATACAGCGAGTAGTCACAAGTAGGTCGACCTTTCTAATCCTTTCACCGTAGTACTAGTAGTTCTAGTTCATTCCTGTTAGCGTCCGACAAACATGACCAAAGATACGCGACTCGGGCCGCTGTGCCGTATCAAGGTTGGTTCAAGACTATGCAGCAATGTGGATGGGTCGACTCAATTACTATCATGATGGACAAGAGTCATGTCGGCCCCCTGAACACCTGCCAATACATCTTTCCTTCAGCAAGGGTCAAGTCTGGCCTATGTCTTGCCTATGTATCTATACGGGTGGGCTGAGCGCGTCACGAGAAAAAGATTGGCCGAATTATGGTGCATAGTTCTATGGAAACAAGAAAAGAGCGATATCGTTTATTAGTGAGTGTAATTGTCATGGACTAGTCCATTAGTACGTAGTGAATGGTCTTGAGCAACAAATGCAGTCGAAAGGAGTGTGCGTGTGAGTGGTATAGAGAGAAGAAGGCGACAATGAGGTTGAAAGAGTGGACGAATAACCTTGAAGGTTGATCAGATGGCTAAAAACTCGTCGTTCGCAAATGTCCAGACGATTTTCTGGGTCACCGATTAGCATAATCAGAAGACACTGCATATATTATACACTCACGGCGTGACAACACTTGGGATTTCCTCTGAAACGCTGGACATCTCGAAGTCGAGAAGGAGCTTGTTGCGCAAGATCACATCATCCGCGGCTTGCTTCAGCAGAGAAAGTGCGTCGTCGAAAGGTTCAAGGCGGATACGCGCGTTCCAGTTGACGATATTGGGGGCGTATTGACCTGCGATAGTCAAAATCACCGTAACGGATGGCATGGAAAGGATTTCCATTATCCTCGTCAAAGCCACATGTGCATTCGGGGTTTTCAAGTTCATGAGCGACTCGAAGTGGTCTAACACGATGAAAATGTTTCCTGAGACGCTCAATAGGTTCTGCATCTTGACCAGAGGGCTGATGGTAGTTTGAGGATCGGTAGTGTCCTTACCCATGATTTGGAGGATACCAGTGATAAGCTGACCAGGGTCTTCCATACTGTCGCAAGGAACAAAGTAACGGTGGCTTCCGAAGGACTTGATCATATCATCGTGCTGAAGAATAGAGAGGGCCAATGCGGTCTTTCCGACACCGCTCTCTCCTAAGATAGCGACCTTTGCACCAGATGTGGATGTAATGAGGGCGATTGCTTTGGCCAGAGACTCGTTTCTTCCGATCAATTCGGCTGGGAGGGCAGGAGCTGTTCGTGAAATACGGAACCTAGAGTTTTACTAAGTCAACTAAAAGTTCTCAGTCGAGTATGAATGAACCCACGTCTTCGGTATTTTGCTTTTGACCATCTGTGATGCAAACATTAATTACTGGAGGAGGGCAGAAAAGACTGACATACACTTTCCACACTGGTGCGGGTATGCTCTAGCTTATCCTGCATCGACGCCACTATATCCTCGGAATCACTTGAGGAAAATTCGATCTATTTTCGAATTGAGAACCGGGACACACTCCGAATTTGAAGAACGCATACAGTGAATAACTCGACGCAGCGATCAAGAATACTATTGGATTCCAGAAGCTTAAGCCTAATCTCTTCTGCGAGAGCGACTTGCTTCCAGTATTGCATCGAACGCGACATGCGGCCTACATCTTGGACCAAAGTCTGCACTCGCTGTAGCTCCCTTCAACGATACTATTCAGACAGAGAGCTATAAGATCGTTGAAGTAATTCTCACTGTTCAAAATTTCTAGCTGCATCCTTGAAACCCTTCTGCTCAAAATCCACGTGTCGGCATCGGTGGGCAAGGATTCTATTCAAACGATACGCCCGAATAGCGATCATACGACAAGCATCCGCGTTCTTTCCAGCTTTCTACAAAGAAGCGATTTTAGTTGCATATCAAGTGGTATTCGACTAGGCAGCTCACCCCAGCAGCACTAGCAATTTCCAGCGCAATTTGACCAGTTGTGTTGAAGCCAGGCACTCCGGCGCCTTCGTGCCCAATGGCAACAAGCAGACGAAGGCAAAGCTTCACATTCGGATTCCACTCCGCAGCCGAGAAAGGTCGACTTATATACATCCCAGATATCTCACTGAGATTGTTGTCGAGCGTCCTGTATGTTGACAGCGACATGATAGGCAGCGTGGCGAGGACGACCCCATTGCCAGGAGATCTTCGGCCATACTTCGACGAGATGAGTTTCTTCAACGCTGCAGTCTTCTGTCGCGACTTGCCCTTCTGCGTTGCCGATACCAGTGTCGTGTCGGACATGAGGGAAGTGAGAGGACAAGGTTGGGCGACATTTGGCACCCAGGTCCTTGTACATACGTGAAACGCGCGTGCTAACAGCAGGTTCAGTTTAACCCTGACAGTGACAAGGTGCCCGTTAGGGTGGGAAGAACGAGGGTCAATATTTCATGATCAATTTTGAAGCAAGGGTTTGAACGCCGGCCTACGATGGCATTGCTCATTTCCGAAGACTTCTTTGTTCCTTGAGGACAGTCCGACGACACCCAACCTTAAGACCTCTGCACCATGTCAATGTCTTCAGAAACCCAACCAGCATCCCAGAATCATAGCTTCCAAATACCAGATCTTTTGGCAATCATTTCGTCCCTAGAGCTCAGGACGAACAGACATTGCAAATTCGCCACAGATGCTTCTGAAAAATGGATAAGGGAGGCGAACATCTTGAGCGAAACGGATCTCTCTATGCTTAGATCCACAAAAATCGGACTTCTGGTTTCCCTTTGCTTTCCTACATGCGACGCACCTCAACTTAGAGTGCTTGCAAATTGTGCAACTTTACTGCAATATTCTGGGAGGAAGACGCAGACCACCCGTCAAGGCGATCCTCAATCAGCCCCTGACAATGTAGACAACGGTGTCGATGGGCTGAGGAATCATGAATTGCTGAAATAGTTGCGTGAGCTTTACCTCGTTAGTGGCGCTTGACTGATATTTTGGAAGTATCCTTGATCCTCAAGTTCTCCGACTACAGACAAAGGCGCCTAAATCATGGGAGTCCCGCGTAAAGCAGTCTATTCAAGAATTGCACGCTTCTGAACAGCGGGCGACATTAATATTGGGTGACATCCCAGCAATAGACGATTTCGTCGAGAGCAGGCGTATGATGTATGGGATTAACTTCATATTCGATCTAGCAGAGCTCTTGGAAGTCTGTCGACTCCCGGAATTGCAGGGAGTACCTGCAGAACATCTCATGGAACTGAAAGCTCGTGCACTTGATGTCATTGCCTGGTCATTGGTACGTCTGAATGCATGACCTTACATTCTTATCGTTTAATCCAGATCTACAGGATGTCGTCTCATATCACGGTAGAAAGAGCTCCTACAACCTTGTGGAGGTACTCATGCACTACAAGAGCCTTTCACTTCAAGGCGCGATGAATTTATCTGGCAACATGATCAAAGATGCATTTGGTTCCTTTTGTACTTTAGAACACACCCTCCTTGAATCTCTCGACCCCAAGCCTATCTTGAGGTGGACGTGGAGGACGGCGCCTGAAGAGCTTCCAAAACCTCTGCTTGTCGAAAGTGTGAAGAGGTACATTCAGACATTGAAGGATTGCATCGCGGGCACTATTCATTGGGTTTATGAAACCGAGCTCTTTTTTGGGACGAAGGGCGGAGAAATAAGGATGTTTGGCTGGGTATTCACAGACCAGTCCCCAGCTCTTGTTGTGTAGAGATCCCGCGCAGTGTCAGTTACTCCGTGATTCCGTAGACAGTCCACTCCACGATTCATACCAGAGCACCACTCAAAAGAGGTTTTACGACCGGTTACTCGCCGTTTACATGTAACAATGTGCGTCAACATAGGGGAAAATCATGAACCAGTGATAATTCTAAACGGATCCGATCCACCATGTTCTAGTCCTGCCAAGATAGCTTGACGAACTGCTCCGAGGTATTCAGCCAACGTCCTACCACCCTCGTTCATAAAGTCGTCATACAGCTTGTACCGCGAATCTGCGACCACGTTGGCAAGCTCCAAGGCCCGTTTTAGATTTCTGCAAGGAAGATGTAACGCGGGAATCGCATGAGGCAATTCAAAACTTACTCATGTATCAGTTTTCGAGAAGAATACAATAGATGGTGCAGCCGGAGAATGAGCTCAGGAACATAGATTTGTCTGATTCTGACAAGTTCGCGTCTCCTACGATCAACTTCGGAGAGATGTATTCAGTTAAGTATTTTAGAAGTTAGTAATTACTCACGATCGGCAAGCTCAAGGTCCGAGATCAACCATTCGGTGGTAAGGAGCTTCATAATTTGATCATATGCTTGGTCAATGAGTCCCTACGAAGGATGAACTTTGTCGCTGTTAAAACGCACTGCAAGCAAAACGTACCCGATAGTCATTTAACCAAGCCGAACGCGCATCCCGATTGGTACTTCCGCGTTGGGTGGTGTACGTACTTTCCAGAGCCTGGGTGTCAACCACGCGGTCAATCGTGTCCCAGATAACGAAGAATTGTCGGTAATGGAGGTATTCAGTTGCCACTTCCTCAGGTTCAGCAATGGACGCTAGTTCAGCGGGGAGAAGAGCAAGGAGGGATTGAGCAGCTTGAACACGACCTGCACCTGTAAAATGAATGAGGTGTCAGGTATGTATCGTGAATGCAAATTCTCAAGCCTACCAAGGAAATATCGTAGAATGACAGTTGATTGCTCCAGTGCAACCTCGTATGTCGACTCCATGTAGGTTGTCCATTCGATGGAGCGTAATAGCAAGGTCTCCGCTTCGTTGGCCGGTGGCTGGAGGTTAATGATGGATGGTAATGACTCTTTCACCGTAGGTAGAAGCTGAGGAAGCCACGTGAGAATAATGCCTTATTAAAAAAAAAAAAAGAAAAAAAAAAAGAGAGATGCCATACACCGAATGCCTTTTCTATGGTCCTCTCAGCCGTAACAATCGCTACACGTTCTACATTGAGGCCGTGTTCGCTAGCTCTCGTTAAGGCCAGGCGGCGCTCGTTGTAGTCAGCCGAGAGGTCAAGGGACACTAGGAAAGCAGCATAGCGTTCGACTGCATTATCTCCAAGGGCTCCAGCGTATAGGGCGATGAGCTCCCGTTCACCAGCGTCCTGTTTAATGAACAACTGTTAGTGGAAGGTCATCATTTTAGAAACGGTATCAACGCACTTCAAGAACGCGTAAATAGGCTTCAAGAATTGTCTGTGTCGCCATTGGTGGCACCGCATTGTCGATCATCTGGAGGAATAGGCATAGGTGTGCGAAGAATCTACACATCGAGTTGTATCTGACAACATATCGTTAGCTTGTACTGAATGTGTGTAGCGAATTGAAAACAAACTCGAACGAATCTTCACTATAGACCCCGTTTTGAAGTCCTTCAGCGAATGACTCAATGAGCTGCTCTGTTCGGTTGAGAACAACCAACAGTTGTGAGAAATGGAATGGATGGTCTGCTGGCTGCCTGGAGCTCGGTATTAGTCAGATCCCAGAACGACAGACGATCAAACGCACCCATCGGCGACCGCAACTCCTTTCAAGCGCTCCAGTGTTTCTAGTACCTCTTTTTGCCATGCCTCCTCTTCCTCCTCTCTCTGCCGCTTTGGAACATCCTGCAAACCGTTCTCAACCACATCCACGCCACTTTCCCAGAAACTAGCTGCGGCCAACCTCGAAAGCTCTCTGCTAGTTTTCTCTTCGCATATAACGCAGATCTCAGCCCAAAGGTGGTCCTCCCACGTCCGGTTTGCAGATTTGAGAATTGTGGTGGTTTGCGGCGTTGGGGCAAGAGAGGCATAGAGAATACGTTCTTGATCAGATATGCTTGGCTGAATAGACTATGAGCAAGGATGGGGTAAAAAGACGTATCAGAACTTACACTTAAAGCAGCTCTGACACAAGTCGCTTTCCAAAGTTTTCGGTTACGATTACCCGACCAAAGCTCTGGCTCAATATCCTCCTCCTCGTCGCTTAATTCTTCAGATCTTTTTTCAGATGCTGTAGAATCATCAGTAAGAGCCTTCGAGTGATACGCGATACTCACAAAGCGCGTCCCAGCGAAACAGTAAGGACCCTCGAATGCTTGCAGCCCGCCAAGGTTGATGTGCTTTTCGACAAGCCTCTACGGCGTCATCGAGCCTTCCTGCACGGACAAAGCTATATAACGCTTGAAGCAAACTTTTCTCATAACTCTGACGAATGGTCAGCCGAAGCCATATAAAATCGGATGTGGCACTCACCGCATCGTCTGCAGCCAGAGCAGCGCCGTCGCCTCTATTCACGGCATCAGGATCCATCTCTGATACTAAGCCATCTCTCTGACCGTGTCCCGTTCGTAACCCTTGCATAACCGTGTGTTTGGTAAACTTCCAGTAGCCAGTATTGGCTTCTGGAGGTGTTGGTTTGGGCGCGGTTTCGTGAAGCCATTCCCGCACCACGAATAGCTCGGAAAGTAGAGGTGACGCGTGCAAAATCGCGTTTGATAGCGCAGACGTTGGGGTATATGGATTCTCAAGGAGTAGCTCCTTTGCAGATTGTGGTGGCAACGGCGATTCAATGTTTCGAGCTCTGTGTCAATCTTTTCAGCTTGAAGAAAACCAGTTGTCAAGTGAACGAACGGTAAAACAGCTTGCAGCAGTCCCCATGTATTTGCCTCAAGCTTGAGCAAGTCGATTTCTTCGGTGAGAGATCTACTATCTGGTCTATCCTCCAATTCGGCAAGTCTGCGATTTATTAGGTATTGGCAGAGTCTTTATGACGGAGACTTACTGGTCTTCGCATAGCTGTCTCATACGAGGTGCAAAACCATTTCCTGGATCTAATACCGCTTCTAGGTCTTCCTTGACGGACTGGCATACCGAGAGAACTTCGGCACAGGACGCGTACATTATTGCTTCGGCCTGATGAAGTTCGTATATTTCACGCAAGGCACATAGGCCTTGACTTCCAAATATCCGAGTAGGTGATGTGTGGCGGATAATTTCAGCGACGCGGTTGTGAACACCGACTTCCGACCTCTAACGTGAGCGAAACAAAGGTACTTCCATAGGCATTCTGCTTTGGCCTTTGCACGTGACACTGTTGTTTGACCCCCACTGGAACCGGCGTGGCGATGCCACATGCCACTTTCGCTTGACGTTCACTGGCAAGTTGAAAGTCTGAATGATTTGAAGGTCATACACACCTTATCCACTGCAAGCTTCTTCTTGATGCTATGTCCTCTCTATCTGTCGTGGGTGACCCTAGTATCAGACGTCTCGCGAGTGTGCACACCTAGGCTTTGTTTGACTTCTTATTTTTACAACGGGCTATAACGAGAAAACTCGGATAACGCTGCACCTATCCTGAACAGAAACGAGAGGTGGACCACACACACTTTATTTGGGGTTTGGTGTGCGCCAACTGGATAGTCTAGGCAGCTACTACTCACCAGTGAAGCCCTAGAGATATCTAAGTAGTCCCGACTGCTGGCCAGACATCTATATCCGCACTTCTAGCTTTCAATCAGCGAGTACTTCGGACTTAGTGCTCGATTATGATGCAAATCGCTGTGCAATCCCAATGAAAGGGGGAAGCCGGCGTAGTTCATGCATTGAGAACCGGAGCCCGGCCTTAACTAGATAAGTTTTCGCACCACGAGCACCTCCAGGAACATGTCATTGATACGCATGAGTTTGTGTGAGTGCTATTTTGATTTTGTTTCACGTTGACAACTTTCGTCACCGAACTTTCCGATATAGGTCCTCTGATGGTTCCGAACCATGCATATATTCAGCCCAAATGGTATTCAGAGCCTTGTGTATCTTATCCCGCAACCTACAGCTGCGAAAAAATTCCTACGCGTGAGTCTCATGCAAGCCTCTGCTGATCACGAACAACCCAGAAGCCTCCTGGAGAAATTCATATCTACGGCTAGAGACCAAAGGTACATCGAGGACTTCGTGCTGGAATGTGGATATGAGAAATGGACGTACGGTGACCTGGACTGCATCTCAACCGGACTCGCCATTGAGATGCACAACACCTTTGGTTTATGCCCCATAGTTGCCAGCCTCAGCCCAAACCATCCATATTTATTGGCCATAATGCTCGCTACTTGGAAGTTGGGGGGGATCTTTGCGCCATTGGACGCGCATTCTCCACCAGAAATGATATCAGAGATGCTCATGACCATCAAACCGACGTGCACGGTCACGTCTGGACAAGATGGATTGGCAATGAAAATCATGCAAGGTACGACCTACTGATTTTTTGTTGTCAAACTCTTACAATTGATCACACAGAACTGAGAATTCCTACTATGCTCATTGATCCTTGGGCAACAACCATGACCAATTTGTCCCAACGCTTTCTTCATGAATCACCTGGACTACCTTCATCGACATTCCCCTCACCAAACCCTTCTTCGATCTCTTTGTACCTCCACACATCGTCCGCATCTTCGATTTCCAACTTGAAATGTGTGTCTATCTCACATGAAACGATCTTCAAGGGCTCGCAGTCGAGATATTCCTGGTGGTGCCATACATGGCCGTCCGAATCTTTCGAGAAACTTCGGGTTCTGGGATGGGCCCCATGGTCTCACCTCATGGGTATCTTGAACGATATTGGTGCAGCCGCATTTTTCTCTGGAGGCTGCTATGTGTTTGGGGTCCTTCCGTCGAATTATTCCACGGAAAATACGCTGGAGGGTGTTGGAACGTCGATCATGATGCCTGCCAGAGATCTCGATCTCTTCGACAGGCTGCTGGACTCCGCGATGCGATTACAACCGGACATATTCAGCTGCGTTCCGTGGGTCCTGGAAGGGATCCAAGAGAAACACGCAAGTCTTCTCCTGCGAGGTTTTTCCGAGGAGGCGTCTCGAGTGTGTCAGGCTCTGAGCAAATTGAAAACAATTGGATGCGGCGGGGCCGCCATCAGCGCAGAAAGTGCTGCATGGGCGTTTGAGAATAACATCACCCTCTCAAGCGATTTTGGGATGACGGAATTAGGACGTGGGTGTTTCCATTCCTACCGATCAACTTTTTTCATTAAGACCTTCCAGGCCCTCTATTTTCAGCAAAAATTGATCCATTCAACCCGGTCGATTTCGGTTGGTTAATATGCGAATGCCTGATAGACGACGCTAAGCTCACTTTGGTGGACGACGACGGCAATGAAAATAAACATGGTACGCAGTTACATGGTCTCGAAGATTTTTTTTAGCTCACATATGCCATAGTTGGCGAGCTCGTAGTGTCCAGTCATTTCATTGGTGGTGGTTATCTTGCATGCGATCACTTGGGGTTCAGCATGGGTCCCGATGGGGAGACTACTTTCAAGACAGGAGACATCTACGAAACCACAAGTAATGGACGACTACGATGGAAAGGAAGGAAGGAAGACTATATTCAGGTTAGCCCCTTTTTGCCACATCGCCACCTACAATAGAATAGCTTGACATGCTCATGATATGTAGATGGCTTCGGGCGAGACACTTGACCCACGGCCCATCGAGAAGGCCCTTAACGCCTGTCCCGCAATAGCCCACAGTTGCATCTGTGGAAACAACTTTTTGCGCCGGTCATCTAATTTCATATGCGCCTTCATTCAACCATCCCTCAACAACTCAACAGTTGGCGCAGCTGACATAGCCACCATTACGCGGGTGGTCGCAGCTGTGAATAGGACTTTACCTCCTCCACTCAGGATAACGTGGTCGAGGGTGGTCATTCTTGAGCAAGGAATAACCATTCCATACACGACAAAGGGATCCGTCTTCAGGAAGAGACTGGAGAGTATCTTTGGTCATTATATTCCTCGATTGGAAGACCTGAAACTGAACGCCAAAGACTTTACTGCTATCAGTAGAGAGAGCGCGGCTGGTCCAAGCCCTGGTCTTGGACACACAGGTATGTCAGCGGCACCAGGACGCTTGTGGAAGGAAGAAGATGTGGTAAAAGTTATCGAACGATCTGTTGCCAATGCTTTAGCAATCGGTCGCGACTTGCTCAGAGCCAATCGTGACACCCCTTTTGCAGAGGTATCGTGCAGAATCTTCACATCGTCTCTACCAGGTTTAACTTATATGTAGCTCGGTATGGACTCGAATATGGCCGTTCGGATTGTTAATGATCTGAATACGACGTTCAAACTTCGGCTGCCCCTGAATACGTGCCACACATGTATTGACGTGACTATGCTGTCGCACGCAATCCTCGTCGAACTTGAAGTTGAGGAGACTTCTTCCAGCCTCATGTTTGAGGTACCTCCAGAGGTCCAAGGCGTCAGGCCAGGAGTTGAAGAAATTGTGATCGTTGGTCAAGCACTTCGACTCCCAGGAGACATCAATACTCCCGAAACATTCTGGGATGCCCTAGTCAAGAAACGCGACGATATAATGACCAATGTTCCACACGATCGATGGGACCATGCTTCCTTTTACCGTCCAACTTCATCGGACGCCCCGCATCAAGGTGGTGATATTATCTTTGAGAAGGCTGGGTTTGTCAACGTCACAGACTTCGATAACATGTTTTTTGGCATATCTTCTCCTGAAGCAGAATTAGTCGACCCTGCTATACGCTTGACTCTCGAGACTGCGTTTGACGCACTCGAAAATGCTTGCATCCCCACTTCAAAGATCAAAGGTTCAAACATGGGTGTCTTCGTGGCTGCGAGCATGAGCGAAGGCTTTCACCATTTACTACTTCATGAAAGGGGATTTGGCGGTATGTCATGTAATTCAATCGCTTTCGTGAATCTCAATAATTCTCGTTCTAGCATATTCCCGTTTTTATGGCACTGGTGTGGCAATGAGCACGGCATGCGGTAGACTTAGCTAGTAAGTCCTGGGCTGACGGCATAGAAACATAAAAACTTACTCTCAGCCAGTCTCCTTGATGTGCATGGGCCTTCTGTCACTTTAGATACTGCCTGCAGCTCGGGATTGGTTGCTTTCGACCAGGGTAAGTTTAAGATCTACGCTCATCAGGATCCTAAGACTCATGCATTTGCAGCTGTTAAGTATCTGCAATCTGGAGACGGAGAGTCGGCCATAGTAGCTGCAGTCAATACACATCTCTGGTAAACTTCGTATTTTGGTCACCATTAATCATACGCTGAGGAGCTGTTCCAGGCCAGGATCCTTCAGGTGGGTCGCGAGCTGTGTCAGTTGAAGCATCTGTGACGTGCCTTTTAGCTTCCTTTCTGCACAAAAGATGGCGTCTTCACGTTCTCGTTGCGCTACCTTCACGACTGAAGCAGACGGGTACTTTTTCTTCAATGTTCATAACATGACTTCAGCTGGTTGACGTTACTTCAGATACGTTCCCTCTGAAGGCTGTGTCGCTTTCGTCCTGAAAACGAAAAACGCAGCACTTCGTGACGGTGATATCGTTCTAGCAACTGTGAAATCCACTGCCGTGATGCATGGCGGGAGATCTCAGGGTCTCGTTGCTCCCAACATACATGCTCAAATCGCCCTGCAGCGCTCGCTACTGACGAAGGCGGATCTTCAGCCCTCCGACATTGAGTAATTCATTCTTCATATACTAGTGAATATTGCTTACAATTTTCTTGATTAGTTTTCTCGAAACACACGGAACAGGTTGGTATTGCCACCTTCAAGTATAATATGCAATGCACTCATAAGATTTCAATAAAGGTACCTCGCTTGGAGATCTCATTGAAATACAAGGAATCAATGAAGTCTTCAGACAATCTCATCTTGACCGACCACTCATTCTTGGCGCTGCAAAGTCATGTATCGGCCATACAGAGGTTGCTGCCGGCTTAGTGGGGACATTGAAGACTATTGCATCTCTTCAGCATTCTGCTGTCCCCGGATTGCTACATTTGACAGACGAAAACACCAATCCGTCTTTTGATTGCCAAGTTGTTCCCATCCAAATCCCGCAAAGTGTCGTTCCACTAGCTCCAAAACGAAGGGGAGACCCCTACTATGGCCTGGTTCTGTGAGATCTCTCCTACTGAAGCCCTTATTTTATGTTCTCACGTTTAAGCTCATCAGTGCAAACGGCTTTGCCGGAACCATGGCAGGTGTAATACTCGGGGGTTCGACAAGCTCAGCTTCCAAGCCCACCAAGGCTTCGTTGATCAAACCAGCCCAGCGTTCAGCATATGTTTTATTTGTTGTTAGCGCCAAAACGACGGCTGCTTTGAAGCAGTACTTGATGGATTATTTGGTATTTTGTCGCAAGGTACCGCCCACGCTGTTGCACTCTGTCTGCTATACAGCATGCGTTGGACGCCAACATTATCGATATCGGTTCGCCACCGTCGTACTATCCATGGACGAACTAATCCGCAATCTAGACGCACGTCTGATGGCCGATTTTGATGACGCTTCTGTCCCATGTCCCGGAGGCATCGCATTCGCATTTCCAGGCCAAGGCTCGCAATTTCAGGGCATGGCCTCCGATCTTTCAACACATTATCCGACCTTCAAAAAGATACTTCTCACGGCTTCTGAAGCAGCTACGAAGCAGTCTGGCTATCCTATCACTTCGTTTTTGCTAGACTCAGAAACATCGTCCGACGTTACTATCAACGATAGCCAAGTCACTCAGATTTGCGTGTTTGTTTATCAATACTCCTTGTCCAAGTGGCTTAGGATTTTAGGTATCGCACCATCCGCAGTTTTCGGACATAGCTTGGGCGAGCTGACTGCCGCAGGTGGGTATGTTCAACTGTTTCACCAGACAGGAGACTAATCTCGTATTCGGTAGTGGTTGCGGGTTCGCTAGGATTTGAACTTGCTTTGGACCTTGTCATTACTCGAGCGAAGCTTTTGCGCTCTGAGGCCAACCGTCCAGGTGGAATGGCAATCATAAACGCCTCAGAAGGTCGCATCGCTGGACTTATCAAGGACCTTAATCTCAGCAACCAGCTCGTTATCGCCGTTTACAACGGGCCAAATAGCCATGTAGTATCAGGTGAAATGAAGGCCGTAGAGGTCTTTCTCGCAGAAGCTAAATCGAACGCAATGCGGGGCAAGATTTTACCTGTTGGACAAGGTGAGGATTATCTCATATGTCGACATCTCTTCCGGGCGTTCAACTCCAGTCAGGTTTTCACGCACCAACCATATCATCAGGTTTATCGGCCCTTCGAGAGTGGGTCGATCAGCAACATTCTCAGATGTCTGCTCTTCGGATTCCCTTATATTCCACCGCGTCTGGGAAAAAGATTTCTCGAAATTCGTGTCTCGATCAGCATCATTGGGTACGCAATATATTGTTGCTGTCTGCATGGACGATACTTGACTTGCTTAACCCTCAGGTCAATCATGCAAGAGATCCAGTTCGATTTTATGACGTCGTACAAGCCGTTGACTCAACTACGTCGATTGGTGTCGTTCTGGACATGGGTCCTCAGCCTCTGGTGTGGATGGCTCTGCAAAGTCTAGAACATCGTAAAATTGCTTTAGCTACCTCAACCAAGGCAATTGGGGATCAAAACAAGGCTTTTCTGACATCCATAGCCCACCTCTTCGAGTATGGCGTCACGCCGGATCTTTCTAGGGTTTTCTCGAACATCCTGGACGTCACAAAGATAGAGGTCCCAACTTATCCTTTCCAGCGCCAGCGCCATTATCCCACATATATTCCTTCGCGTTCTAACCCTGGGATACAATCGAATATCACGCACGGCTTGTCTGTCACCAAGGACGTTCAATTCCCTATCAACCCACATCTGTATGACCTCCTCGAACATCACAAGATTGAAGGCAGACGAGTCGTTCCAGGGGCCACTCTTGTCGATTTCTTTGCAGGTTTATCTCATACCCGATCTGTCAAGAAGATCACTTTCAACGCCCCTCTCGTATTGGAATCGCCGGAAGTGATAGCGATCAGTGATTTCGACGGAGATGTTCACTTTTCATTGAGAAAATTAGACGCTACGTCATCCAAGATCTGTTCTGGTACTCTGGCGACGGCCTCGAACTTATCGGGACCCCCTCGCATACATTCTGAACTCCATACGCCTCCTCATGTGATGGATACAGATGCGGTCTACTCACATTTCCGTTCTGTTGATTTTGGTCTGCCATTCCGCAACATTCAGGAAATTCGATTCTACCCCTCCCATGCCGACGCTATCATTTCTATTGAATTCGCTCGAACCCCAGCAGATGACCGTACTCGAAAACTCGACAGCTGTTTCCATATGTTTGGGGCAATTGCAATCGATCAACTTCCACAGATACGAAAACACGAAGGCGCATTCCTGCCAGCTGCGCTGGAAGACTTCACGCTACATTCCCAGTCCATCCCAGATACCTTCATATGTCGCTATCGGCTCCCAGTCGATACAGCACGTAACTATCAGGTCGCTTCCTCCTCCTTCGAAGTCTTGTCCCTCTCTGGCGAGCTCATTCTTTCGTGCCGAAAGTACACTGTAGCTTGGATCCCGACAGGCCTCGTTGTTCAGGATAAGGAGACGCCGTTTACAAGAAGTCACAGCCCCTGGTTCCAGCAAATTTGGCTTCCAGTGCCGATTTCAGCACCATCTCATCGGATGTTCCCAACAACCCACTTGTTCGATAATATCCTCATCGTCAGCTCCCATACATCGCGATTTCATGGACTCTTTTCGGATATTGCGACCAATAAGACGTACTTGACGCTTGCAGAAGACAAGCGCGACATCGTTACTGCTGATGATTCGTTCTACAGTTACGCCAAAGAGGTCATAAAGCAGTTTCAAGGAGATGAACTTGCAGTGGTCCTCGATATCTCTTCGCTGCAGGTTCTTCCATCATCAGCGATGTTTCCCGCATACTACCGTCGCGTCATTGTTCTCCTCCAAACACTCATGAACTTCAAAGTCACCATTAACGACTTCGTTGTGATATCACACAAAAGCGTTGGGGAATACGAAGATAGTAAAGAACCTTTCCCAACAATCGACTACATCGCACCACCGAACGTTGGCTCTATCATCCAAGGAATACTTCGCGTATTTCGCCGGGAAACTGCCCAAGACGACGTAGTCTGGGCCCTTGATCTCCCTTCTTTGGACGAAGTATCCGATGAAGACCTTCGCAGTGTGGTATTCGGCGAGATTTCATCCAGGAGGTATGCCCCAATGAAACATCGGACAGTTGTCTATCGCCATCGTAAGGACAACAATTGGTGTCGCGTTGTTCCCGTTCTACGCAAATTGGACGATGTTGAACGACCTTGCAAGCTTGGCGGTCTGACTCTGATTGTCGGTATGGGCAGTATCGGTGGTGCTCTTGCTACCGTTCTCAGCTCGCGTGACGTCCTGAGCTCGAGAGTCATATTTATTGGCCGACGATCCTCTGATGATTCCGTGGTTCGTAATCCACCTTTACCTGTGTTTGATATCTGAACCTCGTCGCAGGTTGTGAACGAACTGAAGCGACAGCAGACAGAAGGTAACGATCGATGCTCATACATCCAGGCGGATGTCTGCTATATCGAATCGCTTAGGACGGCAATCCATCAAATCCAATGTCTCTATGGCGGTATAGAAAACATCATTCACACTGCTGCCGTCATTGAAGACGCAACCATCCCGAACGTAGACTTTGCGTCGTTCGACCGTGTCCTTGATCCCAAGGCGCGCGGTGCCTGGAATCTCCATATTGTTAGCCAAGAGTTGTGTACCTCTCTGAAGACCTTCGTGCTGTTGAGCAGCATTAGGTGAGGCGGCAATTCAGCGAATCGTTCATTACTAATTTTGTCCAATGATAGCGTATCGTTGGGAAATCCAGGTCAGGCATCCTACGTTGCAGGAAATCTGTACATGGAGGCTTTGGCAGCCTACCGCCACTCACAAAACCTTCCTGGGGTTTGCATCCAACTTGGTGCATGGGAATCCAAGGTGATACAAGAGGTGGATTTGTCGCAAGGTTTCGTTCGTTCTTTGGATAACGAGACAGGAATACCCTTGATCTTAAAAGCAATGACCACTCCCCATGCGGTTCAAGTCATAGCTGACTTGGACTTCGATAAACTGGCATCGATCTCTGCCTACTCTAACGATCCACTTTTCCACGATATAATCCCAAACGATTCGCAAGTGCCTATTCCGAGGAAAGCAGTGACATCAAAAGAGAATCTTTTGAACACAATCGCGGGAGCCTTGCGTAGTGTTCTCGAACTGGGGCCCCTAGAAGATATCCGTGAGCTATATTTCACCTATATTCTCTCACCGTGCTGACAATATTTATGTATAGAATTGGGAGAGCCCTTAACCGCGTGTGGGATAGATTCGATATCCTTTGCCCAGATACGCGGTCTCATATTAAAGGAGTTGAATGTTGAGGTGCCGACAACATACCTTTCTGATACGTATTCGGTCCGCGATATGGTGACCTATGTGCAGGAGAAACTGAGAGTCTTGTAATTTTTAGTTTGTGGCAGCATATCATATTTCTTGACTCGAACGACGGACTTTGTGTTTGTCGCCAGTGCCTCGTTTCATTTCGTGATGCGCGGTAGTCGGCGTAGAGTGAACTCGTTAATCTAAGTACCCTTTCGGTTATAGATTTTTAACACTGCCCATGCGTTGTCAAATACATGGTGCTAAAGGAGTGATTGCTTTCAGGCTTTGACGTACTCTTCAAGTCATAGGTTGCTGTGAATCGAAGCGCCTGGCATCGGCGTGTTCTAGGTGGCCGATAGCGACCCAGTGTGCCCACCTTCTCTTCCTGCGGAACAGAGTCCTTTGTTTAATATAGGGTCAGGAAGCATGTTAAAAGCCCACTACTTCTACGCACGTGTCGTGCGACGCCAGCGGACGTGGCTGCAGAAGTAAAATATTCTACTTGAGTTGAGTCGTTCTGTGTGCAGTGTATCTAGATCTACTCTGCATTACTTACGATAGGAATCACACTTCTATAGAGTCAGGCACAACATCGATCTCTGAATCTCACATTCATTGTCGCTCTCGCTATCCTCAACGCCCCGAGTGAGATCAATTAAATTGAGTTGTTGAAAGAAACATCTGCGGTGGACCAAGTCCTTTTCTGGTCCGTATATTACGTAATTAGCGCCGTTTGGCACTTGAAGTTGGCGCTGGCCAAAGCCAAGCCAAAGCTTCACTTTCGCAAGGCGCATGACTATAACACATAACCACAACCACGCCTTTCCCTTTCTCCCTTGGCTGGATATCAGGAGTTCTTTTACGAAGTAGCAATTGGTAGAACCGGACACACCTGCCTCTTTAGGTTTCTTGAGAAGGCAGAATTTCAGGTGGCAGGATGGCGAGGCTCTTCCGCCGTGGTTCTCGAGGTTCGCGATGATGGCTCACTGGCTCGATTGCTAGCGATCTCTTGAAGTAATGTAATCTTCTGAACGAATAATGATGGTGAGTCATACCCAACTTTATGCGTTGTAGGACTTTACGGCGTAGGTGGAATCGAAACCCGGCTGCTTTGCTTGGCCAACTCGGATGAACGGCCCTCAGGAATTGACGATCGGCTTGTTTGAGAGGATCTCGTCTTCCAAAGGAACCAGTCAGCCGGCCCTTGCGCCAAGTATGGCCGGAAATTTGAACTTGGACTGTCTTACTCGCATTTATAGCGGCAAGTCCAGGCGGGAAGGTGCTCATCGGCGAACGAGGAGACGATCCTCTTCCCAGAATGGTCAACTCGTCGATCACTTTCTCTAATCAACATAATCCCAGTCCAGTTTAAAACTCTACCCCTCTTTCTGGCGTGGCTGACACGAAATTCCCCGCCGCTGGAGGGCTTAAATAGCAAGGTATTTTGGCTCAGGACGCCCCAGCAACACTCTTTGCTACCACCTCAACTGCCTCCTCACTCGACGCTCCTCGTTCGAAAACATGGACTCCACCAAGGATACCCTCTTAGCCGCCTTCGTAGCTGTCGCTCGCTCTGGCGATGTCGACCGCAATGTGGTTGAGTGTGGCCAGGAACAGTGGACCTATGGCGACCTCGATACAGTCTCTACTGGGCTCGCCGTTGAGATACACCAGAAATATGGCCCCAAGCCCGTCGTCGCCATCGTCAGCGAGAACCATCCATACGTCCTCGCTATAATCTTGGCCACCTGGAAGCTCGGCGGTATCGTCGCACCTCTCGATTCCAACGTTCCTCGACATATTATGGAGCGTATGTTGCTCAACATTGGACCCACCTTTGCATTGGTTCCCTCGGGACATAATAGTGTTCAGACAATCATCAAAGGTATCTACGATAGTCATCTCGCTTAGCTCAAATTTGATCAATCTTGCATAGACCTGTCCTTCTCGTGCATGCCTTTCAATGCCAACGATACTACGATCACCGCTCTCATGCAGAAGTATCTCGACCAGACGCCTCAACTTCCTGAAAACCAATTTCCCGTTCCGACTCCCGAAGACATCGCTCTCTACTCGCACACGTCTTCTGCATCCTCAGTCGCCAATGTCAAATGCGTTCCAATCTCCCACCAAAGCATCCTTGCTGGTTCAGCCGCTCGTTTTGCGTGGTGGAAGCGTACCTGGCCTCAACAAGACTTTGAGCATTTGCGAGTCCTTGGATGGTCGCCGTGGTCTCACATTATCGGCCTTTCTCATGATATCGGTGCCGCAACGCTGTTGACTCGCGGGTGCTACATCTTTGCAATGATCCCCTCTGCTTATGGCATTGTTCCCGGAGAGACTGGAAAGACTTCTCGTTTCCTCGACGTTTGTGGTCAGCTGTTGGAGACGGCGATTGAGAAGAAGCCTACTGCGTTCGCGGGTGTTCCTTGGGTTCTTGAAGGGTTCATGAGGGCCTTCAGGCAAGAGACCGATGCTGGACGAAAGGAACAGATTCAGGGGGCCATGCACCGTTTCAAGATCTTTGGTTCAGGCGGTGCTGCCACGAGCGCCGAGTGCATAGAGTTTGCCAACCAGCTTGGTATTCCCCTCGTCTTTGATATTGGCATGACCGAGGTCGGAGGTATGTCACAACTAATTGCGCTCTCGCACGCTGAATCTGATTGCCATATCTAGGCCCATTGTTCCACTCAACCAATAATGGTTCTGAGGGATGGTACAGTAAGGATTGTCTTCTGACCGATGCCATTTTGGCTGTCGTCGATGAACATGGTGCCCCGAGCAATACTGGTTAGCATTCGCTCTAATTTGCATCGCGTGTGGCTAACACGATTTACAGAGGGCGAACTCATCATTAAGAGTTGTTTCATCACCAAAGGTTACCTTCAGTACGACAACTCTTGCTTCACTGTCGAAGAGGATGGTCGGGTCTCTTTCCGCACGGGTGATATCTACGGATATGTCGCCGACCAACGACTGGTCTGGTTGGGTCGTAAGGAGGATTACATCCAGGTGAGCCAATTTTCTTCCTCTCTAACCGCAAACGTCTCTTGAACATGTGGATCTGCTCTCAGATGAGCTCTGGCGAATCTATTGATCCCCGTGTGATCGAGATGATCCTCGACCAATGCCCAGCCATCGCTCGAAGCTGTATCGTTGGTAACAACTTCCTCAAAACTTCGTCCCAAGTTGTTTGCGCCATCGTCGAACCAGTTAGTGGAGGCTCCTCGTCCCCCGAATCTCCTCTTCCTAAGATTACCCGCGCCATTGCTGCAGCCAACCGAAGCCTTGCACCTCCTCTGCGTATCTCCTGGGCGCGTGTTTTGGTTTTGAAGGAAGGTCAAGAAATCCCCATGACCAAGAAGGGTGCCATCTTCCGCAAGAAACTTGAGCAACTATTTGGTGAACAACTTAGTTCCCTTCTCAGCCATTCCGACGAGGGCATCGCTCCTCAAACCGAGACAAAGGTCGCAACTTCGAACCGCGCGCATGGAAAGACCAACGACGAGATTGCAGGCATAGTTTCCAGCATCGTCATTGAGACATTAAGGATTTCTGCGGATACTCTCGATAATAATGCTGAGGCTACGTTCGCAGAGGTGAGCGCTCTTGTCCTATCGTCTCAGATCGTCATACTCACACCATCTTAGCTTGGAATGGATTCTTCAATGTCAACTAAGATTGTCAATCGGCTCAATCGCCAGCTTGACATGCGTTTACCTCTCAACACTTGCCACACCTACATCGATCTCGTCTCTTTGACTCAAGCCATCCTTTCGGACCTCGGCGTTGAGGGTTCTTATTCGTCTCAAGTTCGACCCTCTACCCGAGTTGCTCCTCATCCTCAAGAGAAGGAAGAAATAGTCATCGTCGGCCAGGCCGTTCGTTTGCCTGGCGATATCTACACCCCTGATGCTTTTTGGCAAGCCCTTATGGATCAACGTGACATCATGACACCAGTTCCTCCTTCCCGATGGGATCACGCCAGTTTCTACAGGAGTCCAGATTCGAAGGATCCTCCTGGCCCTTGCGACATCACTCTCGAGAAGGCTGGGTGGATCGATATCGAATCATTCGACAATTCGTTTTTCGGCATTTCCTCCGCGGAGGCATTCCATGTCACGCCTAATATCCGACTTTCTTTGGAGATTGCCTTTGAGGCCCTAGAGAATGCCAATATTCCTCCTTCCAAACTCAAGGGAAGCGGAATGGGTGTCTTTGTGGCAAGCAATATGGACGAGGGTTACATCAAGCTTCTCTTCGCTGACAAGGGCTGGGGTGGTATGTGTTCGTTTCCGCGCCTTCTCCCTCACTGATTTCTTATTCTGTAGCCTACACTCGCTACTATGGTACTGGTGTTGCCACTAGCACCGCCTGTGGTCGCATCAGCTAGTACGTGAATCGTGTTTACATGCGAACCCTTGATTTACTGAGGTGTTCTGTAGCCTGCTTGACACTCATGGGCCTTCTATCACCATTGACACGGCCTGCAGCTCAGGCTTGATCGTCCTAGACCATGGTGAGCCGTCTTCGACAGCGTTCGGAGATGATGTATTGATGCCTGTCCAGCTGTCCAATATCTGCAATCGGGTGCAGGCGAATCTGCTATTGTTTGCGGCGCCAACACTCACAGCTGGTACGACAGTTCAACTCTTTGAGTATCTTTTCATCAGTCTTATATATTACTTAGGCCCGGTACTCTTGGTTTCTTATCTGCCCAAAAGATGACGTCGCCCAACTCACGTTGTGCAACCTACACCAACGAGGCTGATGGGTATGTCGACTTTCCCTGTCATTCTCATACTCCACTTATAAAATAATCTACAGTTATGTCCCATCTGAAGGAGCAGCCGGTCTCATTTTGAAGACTAAGTCGGCCGCACTTCGCGATGGTGATAGGATTATTGGCGTTGTTCGTTCTACTGATGTCAAGCATGACGGAAGGTCTCAGGGACTAGTGGCGCCCAACGTTAAAGCCCAGATTGCAATGCAAATTGCACTACTTGAGAAGGCCGGCCTTTCGCCTTCCCAGATCGAGTAAGTTTCCTCTTTTTCTGCGTGCGGATCGTCGGCTTACTCCATTTTCTTA
>Ga0247737_1000119_pt1 | contig 23909 bp, 21 predicted proteins | sample UWRJL028104C2_FD_180937 | JGI IMG/M metagenome (GOLD analysis project Ga0247737, IMG submission 180937) | Plant litter microbial communities from Arlington Agricultural Research Station in Wisconsin, United States - UWRJ-L028-104C-2 | ecosystem: Environmental > Terrestrial > Plant litter >...
CAGCCGCCGGCCCCCAGCTCGCCCAGCGTGCGCAAAGCGGCGACGCCGACGAAGAGCGAGGTGCCGAACTTGACCGTACGCCAGTAGCGGCGCACAGCGGGCGCGGACTCCGGGTCGGTCTCCACCCGCCGGCAGAGCACCACGGTGGGGACGATGATCGCGATCACCAGCAGCCAGTTCACCGGCGTCGGCCACAGCGGTCCGGTCCACTCCTGCACCAGGAACGCGGTAACATTGACAATCACCAATGCCGTCATCGCCTGGAACGCCCGATCGGCGAAAAGTGGCAGGCCGCCACGCGTGTCAGGCACGCCTTTACCATCGGCACCGCCGCGGCCGAGGTGAGTCGCCGTGCGGCCGCGCCCCCCTTCCTCGAAACGGGCAATTCTGGTCAGGTTGAGGCCGGTGGTGGTGGCCCGGGCTGGATCGACCGGCCGTTGCGGACACCCGGCGTCAGCCTTCCTTCAGAACGACCTCAGCGGCCCCTCCTAGGTTGAGCCGGTCTTGAGCCTTTCGTGTATCGAAAGCCTTTCGTGTATCGAAACGGAGACCGCCATGCCCCGACGATCCCCCTTGCCGGCACCACCTCCGACGATCTTCCCCGGGCGTGTTCCGCGCGTACTCCGGATGACCATGGCCGGGCTGGTGGCTGCCGCCATCGGCGTCACCGTGCTCCCCACCGCGGCCGCGGCCGCGGCCGGTCTGCCGGTCTTCCCCGACAACCTGGTGGTCTTCCCCGATCGGGACTTCATCACGGTCGAGGGCTATCAGGACCACCTCGGCGAGACCGCGACCATCGAGGTCACCCGGCCCGGTGTGGGAATCGTCGGATCCGCGGCCGGTGTGGTCGCCGAGGGCGATGTGGCCTTCGAGGTCAACCACCCGGGCGGTTACTGCTGGGGCGCGGGTACCGGTCTCACCGTCACTCCCGACATCCAGCCCGGCGACGTGGCGTCGATCCGGTTCGGGGACGCCCCGGTCGCGCAGACCACGGTGCAGGACGCGATGGTCACCGCCGACGCCGTCCAACAGGGCAACACCGTGACCGTGACCGGACACGTCGGGCCGGCTGTCGATCGGGCCGATCTCGAACAGCGCATCGTCGAGCCGGCTCTGACCGACACCGTCGTCGCTCGCCGGGACGTCCGGGCGCTGCCCGGTCCGCTGACCCCCGCGGCCCGCGGCGGCTACCAGTCCGGGCTGACGTTCAGCGGCGACACGTTCACCGCGACGTACGTGTTCGACGACCCGACGACGGCGCGGATCGCGGCCAACGCCGGGCTGGGGGAGCGGCTGCTCTCCTGGGAGCTGACCGACCCGGACGGCAACCGGCAGGGCCTGACCATCGCCGAGCACGGCGAGCCGGGTGGCCCCGGAATGGGCGGCTGCCCGAACGGGCCGCTGCAGTCCGGACCGCCCGCCCCGACCGGGGTGACCGCGGCGAAGGTGGCCGGGGGCGTCAAGGTGAGTTGGACGCCAGTCGTCACCGTCCCCGGCACCCCGGCCGTCACCGGCTACCGGGTCACGGCCGTGGCCCGCACCACGACCGCCGGTGAACAGATCGAGATCGGACGCCGCATCACCGGCCAGGCCGCCAAGGTCACCACCATCACCGGCCTGTCCGACACGGAGAGCTACGACATCGAGGTCGTCAGCGTCAGCGGTGTCGGTCTGACGTTCCCGCCGGCTGTCGTCCAACCGCAGACGGACACCACCGCGCCGACCGTGACGGCGTCCCTGGCCGACGGCAGCTTCCCGACCGCGCGGCAGGTGACGTTGACCGCCGACGAGCCCGGCTCGGAGATCTACTACACGACCGACGGCGCCGACCCGGTCCTCGCCGACGTGCTCGCCGACTCGGCTCTGCGCTATACCGGGCCGATCACCATCGCGTCCACGTCGACGCTCAAGTTCGTGGCCTTCGACCTGGCGGGCAACGTCTCCGTCGTCGGCGAGCGGACCTACACCATCACCAACACCCCGACCCCGGACGCACCGGTCTTCGGCAGCGCGACCGTCGGGGCCGGCCAGGTCACCCTGAACTGGACCGCAGCCGACCCCACCAGCACCGGGTACGGCGTCCAGGTCCTCGACGCGGCCGGCACGGCGCTGGGCAACCTGCGGGAGACCACCGGCACCACGATGACGATCACCGGCCTGACCGGGGACGTCAACTACTTCTTCACCGTACGGGCGAGGAACGTCAACGGGTACGGCGAGGTCTCCGCCCGGCTGGGTCCGCTGACCCCGCAGGGCTCGGTCGTGGCGAGCGCCGGACCCGACCGTGCCGACGTGGCTCGCAACAGCACGGTCACCCTCAACGGCACCGGATCAACGACACCGGCCACGTACGCCTGGACGCAGCTGGCCACCGGGCCCGGCACCCCGATCGCCGCCGCCGACCCCGACCGGGTCACGCTGACCGGGTCGACGACGCTGAACCCGCGGTTCACGATGCCGTTCTACCGATCCCCCATGACGAACAAGGGTTTGACGTTCCGGCTGACGGTCACCACCGCGGCGGGTTCGACGAGCGACGACGTCCTGATCACCCCGGCCGTCGACCGGGTGGCGATCGCGACGGCCAAGTGGAAGGCGGGCAACTTCCGCGTCACCGGCACCGGATCGTTCGTCGGCGCCACCGTGCTCATCCACTCCGGATCACCCACCGGGCCGGTGCTCACCAGCGCGCCGATCACGGCCGCCGCACCGCCCGGCATCGGCGATTTCGACGTCCGCCTGCGCAACGGGACCGCACCGGCCACCCGTCCGACCGTCATCTACATCGAGTCCAACCAGGGCGGCGTCGCGGGACCCTTCACCGTCTCCTGATCGCCGCCACCTCACGTCAGGCGGCCCGCAACGGATCAACGAACAGCTTCTGTCGCATCGGCGGCCCGGACTCGCGAAGGAGTCCGGGCCGCCGAGGATCAGCGAGCTACGAGATTCGGATCTTGGCGGAGGTGCCGTTCTCCTCCAGGACGCGGATCTTGACGCCGACCGCGGGGAGCTTGACGCCGTGGTTCGGCAGCTCGGCGTAGAAGTACTTCTGGGTGTCGTCGAACAGCGGCTGCGCGGGCTGGCCCCGTACATAGGAAGCGTTGCCGTTGATGTGCAGCGTGAACGAGTCGGCCTTGCGCAGGCCGAAGGGCGCGTCGTAGACCTGGATGCGGGCGCTGAACGGCAGGCCGTCGAGCCGGTAGAACGGTCGCGGGTGCGCGTCGATATACAGGTTGCGGCCCTGGCCCGGGTGCCCGTTGGTGTCGTTGTCGACCTGGGACCGGTCCCAGTAGGAGATCAACACCCCGGGCTGGTACGAGTAGTGCTCGACCCAGTCCGGTTTCGTGTTCAGGAGACCGAAGTTGTACGGGCCGGTCCTGAGGTACCGGTCGTACGAGACGTACGTCCGGTGGCCGGCGATGTAGTAGTTGTCGTACTGGTTGGTCGAACTGGTGCCCACGACGGTGAAGCCCCGCAGCGTCCACGGCGTGGTGCCCTCGGCGTCGTCGCTGAACAGCACCGTGGCGCCGTCGGTGACCTGGATGTTGTCGGAGAAGAAGCCACCGGCCGCGAAGCCGCCGTCGGTGCGGTAGTAGAACTGCAGCTGGACGTTCTTCCCGGCGTACGCGCTCAGCGGCACGGAGACGTCGACCCACTGGTCGTCGGTGGTGCCGCCGATCGCGGGCCGCGGCGGGTTGGCGCCGTCGCGGATGAACGGCTGCCCGTTGACGGTGCCGTCGAGGGCGGTCCACTTCTGGCCGTCGAGCGACGCCCGGACGTACAGGTAGTCGAAGCCCTCCTCGATGTTGTAACGCGCCTTCAGCGTGAGTGTCGGCGCGGTCGCCCCGGTCAGGTCGAACTGGCGGGTCATCGAGGCGCGGAGGGCGTCGGCATTGCCGGAGAAGTACTGTTTCGTCCCGGAGAGCGGCGTGCCGAACTGGGTCGTGACGGTCTTCTTCGGCAGCACCACGACGGCCGCCTGCGCCTTGTCGCTGTTGTACTCCTGGGGTCCGAGAGCCAGGGTGCGCTTCTGTCTCGCCACCACGGTCTCGTAGTCCAGCCAGCCGAGCTGCAGCTTGTTCCACGCGCCGAGATCGCCGGGCCGGGTGCCTAGGGGCTCGCCCGCGCCGTTGAGGCGGCTCTGCGCCATCAGCGTCCAGTACTCGTTGTTGTTGTTGCCCCCGGTGAGCACGTTGTAGTCGTCGGGCAGGCCCAGATCGTGACCGTACTCGTGCGCGAATACGCTCAGGCCGCCGTTCTCCGGCTGCATCGTGTAGTCGCCGATCCACAGGCCGGTGTCGGCGATCTCGGTGCCGCCGAGCAGGTTGCCGGCCGGACCGCGGTCACCCTCGTCGTCCCCGTAGGCAAATGCGCGGTGGCTCCAGATGGCGTCCTCGCCCTGGTACGGGTCACCGTCGGCCTCGTCACCACCGGCGTGCACGATCTGGAAGTGGTCGAGGTAGCCGTCCGGCTCGTTGAAGTTGCCGTCGGCGTCGAAGTCGTACCGGTCCCACTGGTCGAAGGTCTTCAGCTCGGCGACGACCTGCGCCTTGGTGCGGCCGCGGGCCAACTGGTCGGCGACCCACTGGTTGGCGGCATCGCGCACCAGGTCGTAAGTGGTGTTGCAGACGGTGCCCGAGCAGACGTTGGGGTCGTCACCGTTCGCGTCGGTCGGGTCGTCACCGGAACGCCCGTACCGAGCCTCGTTGTACTTGACCTTCACCCAGTCGGTGACCGTGCCGTCGACGCTGTAGCGGCCGGACGACTGGGCCTCGTAGTACGTCTTGACCGACTGGGTGTTCTTGCCCTTGCCGAAGTACAGCTCCTGGAAGTGCCCGCGGTTGTAGTCCGCCTGCCAGATCGTGGTGTTGTCGAGCGCCCGGTTCGGCTCGGGGATCTGGTTGTGCACCGGCCCGTCGAACCGCTGCGGCCCCGCCGTAGTGGGGGAGGTGTCCTTGTCCGGGAACCGCGGATCGCGCTCGTCGCCGAACTCCGCCAGGATGACGAAGATCCGGTCGGTCTTCTCCCGGGCCAGCTCGACGTACTGGTCGCGGTTGTCCTTGGCACCGTGACGGTTGCGCGCCCGGCCGCCGAACGCGCCGCCGCCGGCCGCCTGACCGACCTTGACCACGGTGCTGCCGTTCCGGTTCTCCAGCTTCGACCGGCCTGACACCACATCGCTGACGGCCTTCTCCCGCAGTGACCGGCGCTTCTGCTCGAGCGGGCTGAGCAGCTCGTCGCTGGCCGCCTCGGATCCGTTCTTGGCCGAAGGCGCCGACGCCGGTGACTCCACCGGCGGGGCGGCCACGGCGGCCGGGCTGAGCGAGACGCCCAATCCGGACGCCAGGCTGAGGCCGAGCAATCCCGTTACGACTTTTCGCATCTATTGTCCTCCGCGGTGGTCCGGCCGGTGCCCGCCGGTGAGACGAGGGCGGCCGGATGCAAAGTGGATCAGGGTATGGTCCGCCCTGGAACATAGGCACTGATGAGCGCCGATGGAAGACGTAAGTCGATATTCGAGGCGGTTCCTATGCTCATCGCTTGGGCGGAGAAGACTGTGGCGTACGGTCGGGGCTCCCGGCCGCGGATCCGGCCCCCTCTGCGAGTGGGCGCGGCAGCCGGACGGTGCCTTCGGGTGGCTCGGGCAACTCAGCACCGCGCCGGCTGGCTGTGATTCGCGACGGTGATTCTGATCAGGTGATGACGGGGCCGACACAGCGTGAGAGCGTGAGGTTCCCGGCTGCGACCAGCATCCGGGTCGGCCCGTCCCAGGAGGCAGAGATGGTAGACGTCAACACCCGTACGGGGGTCTCTCCGGCCGCGTACGTCGACCGGCGGCTGGTCGGGGGCAGCGTCGTGCTTCTCGGCGTCGGGCTGCTGGCCGGCGTGGCCGGCGCGACCGTAGGCGCGGTCGCGGTCGTGCGCGCCTCCCGCCGCTTCATCGCCGACCTGGCCGAGCCGCCGCAGGTGACCGCGCGCCGCCGGTGGCAGCAGGCCCGCTCGGCGACCGCGGCGGGGCTCGGCGCGTGGCAGGAGCACAGCCGGCCCGCGGGGTGACGTTCCCGCTGGCCGGTAACGGTGATGGAGGTTGGCGGTGCGGACACGGCACACCTGATCGGCCAGGGTGGTGTGAGTCATCGCCACCGCCGGGGTCCCTCGACATTCGGGAGTATTGGGGAGATGAAACCAAGAATCGGCCTCGCCGGCGTGCTGGTCGTCGCGGGCCTGGCGACGTACGGCTGTTCCCCGGCCGAAACCACACCCGACGTCTCCCTGCCGAAGCCCACGACCGGGGTCGTCACGTTCTACCTTTCCCTGCCCGGCTCCCCGGCCGAACTCACGAAGGCGGCCACCGCGGTGGCGACGCCCGGCTCGGGGCAGTACCGGCAGTTCGTCACGCTGGCCGACGCCGGCGCGAAGTACGGCGCCTCGGTGGACCAGATCGAAACCGTCGCCAACTCCATCAAGTCGCTCGGTCTGCAGTTCGCGGCCGATCCCAGCCGGCTCTTCGGGCGGGTCAGCGGCACTACCGAGCAGTGGAAGACCGCGCTGGAAGGGCCGCTGGCGACGCAGGCAGCATCGGCGTCGAGCCCGTTCACCACGTACGCCCTCCCGAACGAGATACCGGCGGCGCTGGAGCCGAAGGGCACCACCGTGGTGGTGGGGGAGGTGCAGGTCTACGACCCGACCGCCGAGGGGAACCGCCCGCCCACCGGGCAGCGGCCGGACGCCGAGGCCGCGACGCCTTCGCCGGCCACGTCCTCGTCGCCGCAGCAGCCCTGGCCGCTCAACTCCGGCACGCCGCTGGCCGCCAACTGCTCGGCCCAGCCGTTGCAGCAGAAGGAGGTCTACACCCCGGCGCAGGTGCAGACGGCGTACGGGATCGACACGCTCCGGCGTACGGCGTCGGGAACTCCGGTTGTCACGATCCTCGACCTCGGTGGCGGCTGGCTGCCCAGCGACCTGAAACTCGCCGGGGAATGCTTCGGATACACCGCTCCGCACGTCACGCAGGTCCAGGGTGACGGCGTGCCCACCTCGATCGCCAACGCCGACGACGAGACGTCGCTGGACCTGCAGAACGCGGCCGCCGTCGCCCCGAACGCGGAGGTGCGGCTCGTCCAGACGACCCCGGGCGGCATGCTCGACGGGTTCAGCCGCGCGATCGGCGACCGCAAGGGTGCGCCCGACGTCATCTCGGTGTCCTACGGCGGCTGCGCCCTCACCGAGGAGCGTGCGCTGCCCGCGTACGTCGCGGTCATCAACAGCGTGCTGGCCATGGCCGCGCTGAACGGGACCGCGACGTTCGTCGCGGCCGGCGATTCGGGCTCCACCACCTGCGGCGCGAGTGAGAAGCGGACGACCCTGTCGTACCCGGCGGTGTCGTCGTTCGTCACCGCCGTCGGCGGCACCAGGCTGGCGCTGGGCGCGGGCAACGTCCGCTCGTCCGAGACGGTCTGGAACGATTCGGCGTACGGCGAGAGCGGGGCCGGCGGCGGCGCGGTGAGCCGCAAGGAGGCGCGACCGTGGTACCAGAACGGCGCCAGCACCCACGCGACCCGGGCCGTGCCGGACGTGAGCGCGCTCGCCGACATCGTGCCCGGCTGGCCGGTAGTCATGGACGGCGGCCTGCAACCCGTCGGAGGGACCAGCGGATCGGCGCCGTTGACCGCGGCGGCGGCCGCCCTGGTCTCCGCGAACGAGCGCAGCGCCGGCCGGCCGCCGATCGGGCTGGCCAACGGCTGGTTCTACCAGGCCGCGACCCAGCCGTCGATGTTCTACGACGTGACGAAGGGCGACAACGACCTGGACAAGGTCGGCTGCTGCACCGCGACCACGGGATACGACCCGGCCAGCGGCCTGGGCGTGCCCAACTGGGCCACCCTGCCGTCGGCCCTGCCCAAGGCCGGGTGACCGGTAACATCGCCGCGGAAACGCAAGCGATCGGACAGCCGGAGGAAAAGTGGCATCGGATGACATCTCGCGCGCTCAGGCGGAACGACTCCGCGGACTGGCCGAGGCGGCCCGGGTGACCACGACGTTCGAGATCCTCGCCGACCAGGGCGCGCTGTGGGTCTGGGGCGACGAGGACGAGACCCTGTTCACCGAGGACGGGACGCGCCGGACCCTGCTGCCGATCTGGCCTCACGCGACGCCGGCCCGCCTGGAGAACGAGGGCGAGGTCGACGGCGAATACGCCATCAAGATCGGAGTGACGGAGTTCCTGAAGGAGTGGCTGCCGCAACTGGAGGACGACGAGGCCGACATCGCGGTCTTCCCGGTCGAGGACCAGATCGCGGCCATCCTCACCCCGGCCGAGTTCCGCGCGAGGATGACGGCCGCCATCGGTCTCGCCTAGCTGCGCCCCGCGGCCAGGGTAACGAGGAACTGGCCCCCACCGGCGTCGACGCTCGCGGTCACCGGAACCCCGGGCGCCAGCCGGGAGAACCGGTCGACCAGCCAGTCCGCCGTCTCCTGGGCGTCCTTGCGGCTGGGACAACGGGCGACCAACTCGCGGCCGCCCTTGCGCTCGAGGCGTTCGGCCACGGTGATCAGCGGTGCCGGTTCGACCACGTGCAGACGCTCCGGCCAGGCGATGACCACCTTGACCGCACCCTTGCGGGTGTTGCAGGCGCGGTGCGCGAGCCGCTCGGCGATCTTGGCTTTCCGGTCGGCGGTACGACTGTCGACGCTGGGGCCACGGGGATCGTTCACCGACCGGTCGGCGTCGACCGGCTCGTCGCACACCCAGCATCGCCAGTCGTCACGCTTCGCCACGTCATCAAGAAGACTCATCGCAGCAAACTAGCCTGTTCGAGATATCCTCCATGCATATGGCTACCTTCCGCAGTCCCTCGACACTCCTTGCCGCAGACGGCACCCGCACGCCCGGCACGGCCGCGCTCTTCGCCGAGCCCAGCCGCAAGGGCGGAGTTCCGCCGTGGGCCGGCGACTTCCGCCCCGCGAACGGCCCCGGCAACGTTCCCAAGAACGCCGTCGGAAAGACCTTCACGCTGGAACTGCCCGACGGCAGCACCGGCAAGGTCGTGGTCCAGGGTCTCAAGACCGGTAAGGGCGGCGTCGTGCTGGCGCTGATGGGCGAGGACGCGCCTCCCTTCTGATCCGGGATCGGTCAGAGCCCGGTGCGTTCCCTGCGGGGACGCGCCGGGTGATGCGTCCCTTCTGACCCTGGACCGTGATGGACGAGCGCCTTCATGGCGACCTTCACATCGTGAGCGGCTCGCCTGCCCGCTGATGGAGTGCGGACGGTTCGGCTAGCTTCGGGCCGTGGGCGACCAGTCCTTGAGGGAGCCGGTTTCGCAGCAGCGTGGCGAGGCGCGGACTCACGTTGAACATGGTGGTCAGGGCACGAACCGAATCCTCGGCGTCCTGGTCGGCGCGTCCGGTTGCGCGGACCGCTCGGATGAGGTTGTTGCGGGGTGTGTGTTCCACCGGGACGAAGGTGAAGACGTCAACGTCGTAGCCGACGACCCGCAGCACCGATGCGCGGAGCGCGTCGGTGATGACATCGCCCAACTGTTCCTTGAGGATCCCGTCGCGAGCGAGGTCACGGAAAGCCGTCGGCATCGTTCGGGGCCGTAGCTGTTGCTGCAGGTCGTGGTGGCAGCACGGTGATGCGAATACGTACTTCACGTCATGGTTGACCGCGAACGCGAGGACGTCGTCGGTGGCGGTGTCACAGGCGTGCAGTGCGATCACCAGGTCCGGGTTCTCGGTTGGGGTGTACCGCTCGATCGCCGAGGTGGTGAACGTGAGCCGGTCCTGCCAGCCGAGTCGCTGCGCACGTTCGTTGTTCCGGGTGATGACTTGGGCGTCTCGGTCGACTCCGGTGACGGTGCAACGGACGCCGTTCTGCCACAGGTAGTGAACAGTGGCGAACGTCAGGTACGCGTTGCCGCAGCCGAGATCCAGCACGCGCAGCGTCCCGGCCGGTCCGGGGCGGCCTTTGAGGGTGGCGTCGAGGATCCGGACGAACTCGTTGATCTGGCGGTACTTGCGTTGCGCGGTCGGTTTGACGATGGCGTCGTGGCTGACGCCGAGGGCTTCGAGGAACGGCGCGTCCTCCGGGATGGGCCGGTCTCGGACGCGGTCGTGGGCGAGGGGTTGGACGTTTGTTGCGTTGCGTTGGGAGACCAGCAGCTTGCCGCGTTTGGTGACGCGAGCTTCGATGGTGACCGAACGTAGCTCGACGTGGGCGTTGCGGAACGGGACGCCGGCCAGTTCGTCGGCGACCGCGCCGGAGGCCGGGTAGTTGCGTGTCACCGCGGTTGTCTCGGTGTACCAGGTGACCTGAGTTTGCACTGCGTGCTGGAGGCCGACTTTCCGCACGATGACGCGCCGCCAGGGATTCTGTGTGCCGTGCGCGGCTCCGCTGAGGACGGCACGCTGGAGTTCGCTGTTCTGCAGTGTATGACGGATGAGGTCCGACATGGTCGTGAAGCCTGCCATGGGTGTGCCCGTTCTTGTAGGTCGCGGCGAAAGCGATGAGCGAGGCCGTCGGCTGTCCGCCGCGACGGTAGAGGTCTTACCCGTAGTCGAGGAGCGCGACGGCCTCCTCGGCGGCGACCTCGCCCGCGAATCCCGACTCGGACCCGCCTAATGGTGGAGTCGGATAGTGGAATTGTCCGAATGCCCGGGTCCCTCGGCGAGATTCCTGGCGTGTTGTGGACGCCGGAGAAGAGTTGGCTCCGCTGATCGCTGGTTTCCAGGCGCTCGTAGCTTGCCAGAGCGTCCCGGAATGGCGGACGGTCCTCGACGCGGCCGCCGCGCAGATCACCGTCCCGGTGGAATTCCTGGTGCAGTGGGACGGTGACGTACGAATGCCTTGCGGACTGGGAGATCACCTTCGTTAGGATGTGATCATGACTTCCAGGCCCGTGCGGATCGGGCTGCAGCTTCAGCCGCAGCACGCCGATTACCAGACCATTCGCCGCGCTGCCGCCGAGGCCGAGGAGCTCGGCGTCGACATCCTGTTCAACTGGGACCACTTCTATCCGCTCTACGGCGACCCCGACGGCCTGCACTTCGAGTGCTGGACGATGCTCGCCGCCTGGGCCGAGCAGACGACCCGCGTCGAGATCGGCGCCCTGGTCACCTGCAACAGCTACCGCAATCCCGATCTGCTGGCCGATATGGCCCGCACGGTCGACCACATCAGCGACGGTCGGCTGATCCTGGGTATCGGCTCGGGCTGGTTCGAAAAGGACTATCAGGAGTACGGGTACGAGTTCGGCACGGCGGGCGGCCGTCTCGACGCCCTGGCCGAGGCGTTGCCGCGCATCGAGTCCCGGTTCGCGAAGCTGAACCCGCCGCCGGTCCGCAAGATTCCGGTCCTGATCGGTGGTGGGGGCGAGAAGAAGACGCTGCGCCTGGTGGCCCGGCACGCCGACATCTGGCACAGCTTCGGCGACGCCGCGACGATCGGGCGTAAGGCCGGCATCCTGCGTCAGCACTGCGCCGAGGTGGGCCGCGACCCGGCCGAGATCGAACTGTCCACGGGCGTGAGCGGCGACCCCGCCGAAACCGGGCCGGCCCTGCGTGACCTGGGCGTGTCCCTGTTCACCGTGACCGCCAGTGGGCCCGACTACGACTTCAGCGACCTGCGAGCCTGGCTCGCCTGGCGCGACAAACTCAACGGCTAGAGGTCCGGCTGCCCCGTACGTCGCGCTTGCAGGAGATGTCGGCCGGCAACAAGACCCGTTTCCACCTGCCCGACGGCCCGGCCCAGCGGAAACGCGACAGTCAGATCGCGGCCGGATCACAGGACTGGTCCTTCAACGCGCTCGACTGGCTGTACGGCTACGACGCGGCTTGGAAAGAGCCCAGCGCGGGTACCTGAACACCCATGTCCGACCTACGTGACCTGTTGAGAGTCGAGCCCGGGACGCTGCGGCTCGCCGATGTCGACCCCCGCGCCACCCCGGGACTTCCGCCTAAACGGGTCGTCGGCGGCGACCCGAAACAGTGGTCGCGCACCGAGGTGCCGGCCATCTCGGCGGAGCTGGGGTCGTACCAGGAGAAGTTGTTCGCCTCGGCCAAGGAGGGGCACACCCGCCGGCGGATCCTGCTGCTCCTGCAGGCGATGGACTGCGGCGGCAAGGACGGCACGGTCCGCGGGGTCACCCAGGGCATGAGCCCGGCCGGGTTGACGGTCGTCGGGTTCGGCCCGCCCACCGAGGAGGAGCGCGGGCACGACTTCCTCTGGCGGATCCGCCGGGCGCTGCCGCCGACCGGCTACGTGGGAATCTTCAACCGCTCGCAGTACGAGGACGTGCTCGTCGTCCGCGTGCACGATCTCGTGAGCAAGGACGTCTGGCAGCGGCGTTACGACGAGATCAACGCCTTCGAGGCCGAGGAGGCCGCCGACGGGCTGACGATGGTCAAGGTCATGCTGCACATCTCGCGTGCCGAGCAGAAGGCGCGGCTGCTCGACCGGCTGGACGACCCGACCAAGAATTGGAAGTACAACCCGGGCGATCTGGCCGAGCGGGCCCGCTGGGACGACTATCAGCAGGCGTACCAGGATGCCTTGAACCGATGCAGCACCGACGTCGCGCCCTGGTACGTCGTGCCCGCGGACCGCAAATGGTACCGCAACTGGGCGGTCGCGACCCTGCTGCGCCAAGCTTTCGCCGAGGTCGACCCGCGGTATCCGAAGCCGGACTTCGACGTGGCCGAACAGCGCGCCGAACTGCTCGCCGCGAAGTAGGTCCGCACGCCGAGATCCCGGCGTAGGTCAGCCACCGCTCGCGGGGCGACAACCGCAGCCGGAGCTTGCTGGGGTCGACGCGGCCGAGGGCGGGCAGCCGTTCCCGGATGCGCGGCCGGGCGGTGAGCTTCTCGATGACCAGCGCCTGCATGAGCGCGTCCGGTTAGGTCGGGGACCAGGGCTCGGCCGGATCCGTCCGGGGTCCGCCGAGCGGCTGGCCGGACGCCGATCCGGACGGCTGCAATGGGGTGGTCGCTGAACGGCGCCCACCCCGGAGGTACTGATGCGAGCCAGCCGTCCCGCCGCCTTGGACGAGGGTGCCGCGTGGCTCAGCGCTCTGCACGCACGCCATGCGGAACCGTTGCTGAGATACCTGACGCGGCGCACCTTCGGCGAGTCGTGCCTGGCCGAGGATCTGCTCCAGGAGGCCATGCTGCGCGCCTGGCGGCACCGAGCCAAGATCCCCGACGATCACGAGCAGCAGCGGCGGTGGCTGTTCACGGTCGCGCGGCACCTCGCGACCGACGCCCTGCGGGCCCGGAGCGTCCGGCCGGTCGAGGTGGGCGGGCTCGACCTCACCCAGCTGCCCGACCGGGCCGACCACGCGCAGACCGTCGCGGACACCCACAGCGTCATCGACGCTCTGGCCGAGCTCAGTCACGGCCATCGCGTCACGCTCGTGCACCTGTACTGCCTCGGGCACACCGTCGCGGAGACCGCCGAGCGGCTCGGCGTGCCGCCCGGGACGGTCCGCTCCCGTTCACACTACGGCCTGCGCGCTTTGCGAGCGGTCCTTGACGGATCGTCACCCATCAATCTACGTTGCCAGTGAACGATGCCGCTCACTCGTCGGCCCAGCCGGACGGAGTTCCGATGCGACGCTCCCCTTTCCTCGCGGTTCTGGCCGCCGCCGTGCTGGTTGTCGCGGCGTGCGGCGGGTCGGCTGACGAGCCGGACCAAGATCCCGGGCCGGACAAGGTCAACGTCGGAGTCATCGCGATCGTCGACGTGGCCCCGATCTACCTGGGTCAGGCGAAAGGCTTCTTCCAGGCACGCGACATCGACCTCAGGCTGACCACGGCGCAGGGCGGGTCGGCGATCGTGCCGGCGGTGCTCAGCGGAGAGTTCCAGTTCGGGTTCAGCAACACGATCTCGCTGCTGCTCGCGCAGAGCCGCAAGGTGCCGATCAAGGCGATCTCCAACGGGAACAACTCGACGGGCGTCGACGGCAAGGACTTCGCCGGGCTGTTCGTCAAGGCCGACAGTCCGATCCGGACGGCGAAAGACCTGGCCGGGCGTACGGTCTCGGCGAACACGCTCAAGAACATCACCGAAACGAGCGTGCGGGCCTCGGTCCGCAAGGCCGGCGGGGACGCGACCAAGGTGAAGTTCGCCGAGCTGGCCTTCCCGGACCAGGTGCCGGCGCTGCAGTCGGGCCGGGTCGACGCGATCTTCGTTGTGGAGCTGTTCCAGCAGGCGGCGGTGGCGGCCGGGGCACGCAAGATCGCGTCCAGTTACGTCGACGTGGCACCGGACCTGACGATCGCCATGTACTTCACCTCGCAGCAGCTCCTGAGTCGCGACCCCGATCTGGTCAAGCGTTTCACCGAGGCGATGAAGGAGTCGCTCGCCTACGCCGACACCCACCCGGACGAGGTACGGGCCGCGCTGGGCACCTACACCAAGATCCCGCCGGAGACCCGGGACGCGCTGATCCTGCCCAGGTGGTCGGCCGACGTGAACAAAGCCTCGGTGGAGACGCTGGCAAGCCTGGCCCAAACCGACGGATTGCTCACCGCGCCACCGGACCTCGCGGCACTGCTGCCCTGAGCCCGGAGGACATCCTGCCGCGGGCCGCCTCGGGGAGCGCGACCGCGAGGCGTTAGCGGTTGAGGACGCGGCTAAGCAGTGACCCGTTCGATACATAGGGCAAGGGCTAAGTGTCCAGCCGTCGAGGGACATTGCCAGATTGTGACCTTTTGTGGATCTGGCGTGTTCAGGGAAAACGTGACCGGGCCGGGTTTGAGGGGCGTCCGCCGACTGGTGCCGGGATACACACGCCGCTAGGGTTTGCACCGCTTGATCGACGGCGGGCCGGCGCGTTCAGTCCACCGGCTCAGGGTCGCCGCCTGCGCATCTTCCTCTACCCGGATTGGATGAACTTTGACGTCCACATCGGCCGGTCAGGTGACGGAACCGAATCTGCGGCAGCAATCCATCGCTCGCCGGGTCGTCCGGCTCGTTCTGGTGCCCAGTGTGGTGGCCCTGCTGATCTGGTTCGCCGCCTCGGGCTACCTGGTGTTCCAGGGTTTCTACAACCGGGCAGTGGCGAACTCGGTCCGGCAGGTCTCCATCCCGGCGGTGGCCGCGCTCTCCTCGCTGCAGGAGGAACGCCGCCTGAGCCTGGCCTACCTGGCTCGCCCCGCGAACGGGCTGACCGCCCTGCTCGACCGTCGCCGGCAGACCGACCAGCAAGTGATCGCGCTCCGCCAGGCCGCCGACGGCGCGCTCGGGCAGGCCCCGCAGTCGATCAAGACCCGGTGGGCGGCTCTGGTCGGCTACCTCGACCGGCTGGCCACGACCCGCAGCGCGGTCGATTCGCGATCGATGAGCGGTCGGGACGCGTACGCCTTCTACAACGGCCTGCTCGACAAGGCCACCGACCTCTTCGACAATCAGGCCCGCGTCGTACCGGACGTGACCGCGACCCAGGGCGGCATCGTCGCCACCGAGGTGTTCCGGGCCGGTGACCTGATGTCGCGGGCCGGGTCCATCATCGGCGGCGCGCTCGCCTCGGGGCCGCTCACCCGGGCCGACCACCTCGAGTTCGTACGGCTCGTGGGGGCGTACCACTTCGCCCTGACCACCTCGGCCCAGCATCTCGAACCGGCCGTACGCACCCGGTTCGCCGAGATCGAGAACAGCGACAGCTGGAAGCAACTGGCCCGGCTGGAGAACGGCATCATCGCCGGTGGCCCGTGGGCCAAGCAGGTGGCGCCCGGGCTCTCCCTCGGTGTGGACAAGTGGTCGCAGCTCACCGCGGTGGTCTCCGGCGACCTGATCGATCTGACCGTCCAGCAGGCCGACCAGGTCTCCGCCCGCACCCTGCGCACCGGCAACAACCAGTTGCTGACCGCCTCGCTGGGCTCGGTGCTGGCGCTCGCCGTAGCGCTCGGGGCGATCCTGTGGGCGGTGCGTCAGTCGCGGGTGCTGGTCGATCGGGCCCTGTCGGTCCGGCTGGCCCGGCTCGGCAGCGAGGCCGACGCGCTCGTCGATCAGCGCCTGCCCACCATCATGCGGCGGCTGCGTCGCCGGGAGCAGGTCGACCTGGCCGCCGAGTTCGCCGCCGCGGACTACGGGGCCGACGAGATCGGCCAGGTGGCCCGGGTCATCAACCGGTCGCTGCAGGCGGCGGCTGGCGCGGCGGTCGACGAGGCCAAGGCGCGCGCCGCCGGCACCGCGATGCTGATGGGTGTCGCCCGCCGTCCGCAGCGCCCGCTGCAGCGCGGCCTCAAGGTGGTCGAGGACCTGCAGGAGCAGATCGGTGACGAGAAGCTGCTGACCCACCTGTTCGACATTCACCACCAGCTCAACCAGACCCGCCGGTTCCTGGAGAACCTGGTGATCCTGGCCGGCGGTCAGATCGGCAGGCGCTTCCAGAACCCGGTGGCGCTGCGCCGGGTGCTGCTGGCCGCGTTCGCCGAGGCCCGCAACTACCAGCGGATCACGTTGCGCCGGGCCAACGACGTGTCGCTCGCCGGGCACACGGTGGCCGAGGTCATCCACCTGCTGGCCGAGCTGCTGGACAACGCGCTGGCGTTCTCGCCGCCGGACACGACGGTCTGGGTCACCTCGAGCCGGGTCCAGCACGGCGTGGCGGTGGAGATCGAGGACGCCGGGGTGGGCATGTCGGCCGAGGCGGTGGAGAAGGCCAACACGCTGCTCGCCACCGCGCCGACGCCGGACGTCACGGAGTTGCGGGACGGCGCCCAGATCGGCCTGCACGTGGTGGCCGAGCTCGCGAAGCGCGAAGGAGTGCAGATCAGCCTGCGGCGCTCGGCGTACGGCGGTCTGCTCGCCATCGTGCTGCTGCCGGACCGGATCCTCGTCGGCGGGGAGCAGAGCAGCGGAGAGAAGAACAGCGGAGAGAGGAAAGGCGGAAAGAAGAACAGCGGGAACAACGACACGGACGCCATGCCCATTGTCCCGGCCGCCCAGCGTGCCGAGCCGAACCGCCCCGCCCCCGCCCCCGCCGAACCGGACTATCAGACCAGCCGATCCGCCGTGGGCGTCCTGGAGTCGGAGACCCGGGTCGAGAGGGCGGCGGCCGCGGTGACCACTCCACGGCCGGCACCGGCCGGGACCGAGGCGGAAACGACACCCGAGGCCAAGCCTGTGCGCCCACCGCTGCCGCACCGTCGTCCGCAGCAGCACCTCGCGCCGGGACTGCTCGAGGACGAGGACGACGGGGCCGCGACGGCCACCCCGGCCCGCTCGCCTGAGCAGGCCCGCGACCGGTTCGCCCGCTACCAGCGGGGCTGGGCCGAAGGGGCGACGGCAGACGTCAACGACATCACTACCGATACTGAGCAAGGCGGGAACGCGTGACCGATCCGACCACTCCGACCGACCTTCCCTGGATGCTGGACGACCTGGTAGAGGTTCCCCACGTCGTCTCCGTGGTCGTGCTCTCCACCGACGGGCTGATCATCCAGAAGTCGTCGCTCATGCCCCAGGATCTGGCCGAGATCCTGGCCGCGGGCGCGTCGTCGATGTACAGCGTGGCCGCCGGCACCGGGCGGCGCTTCAAGAGCGGCCCGGTCCACCAGGTCATCATCGAGTACGGCGACCGGACCATGTTCATCGCGGCGGCCGGCCAGAACGCGCGCCTGGCTGTGCTCTGCGAACAGGACGTCGACATGGGCCTGGTCGCGTACGAGGTCAGCCGGCTCGTCACCCGCATCGGCGACTACCTGGGCACCGGGGCGCGGTCCGCGGCGCTCGCCCCCGACTCGTGACGTTCGAGACGTGGGACGGCGACGACGAGACGGCCGCCGGTCGGTTCGTACCGTTGTACGTCCTCGTCAACGGCCGCACCGCTCCGCGCGACTCCTCGCTCGACCTGGCCACGCAGGTGGTGTCGCTGCCGGTGGACACCCGCCGGCTCGAGCCGGAGTACCTCGAGATCGTGCACCGGTGCGCGAACTGGATGTCGGTGGCCGAGATCGGCGCGTACCTGCGGCTGCCGCTGACCATCACCAAGGTGATGGTCGACGTGCTGATCGAGCAGGGCTACCTCGCGGTGGGCAACCCGGCACAACAGAAGATCATCGACCAGCACCTGCTCGACGCGGTGCTGGCCGGTCTGGAACGGCTGTAGGACTTCAGGGGGCGACGTGGACCGCACATCGGTGAAGATCGTCGTGGCCGGCGGTTTCGGCACCGGCAAGACGACGTTGGTGGCCTCGGTGAGCGAGATCCCGCCGCTGACCACAGAGGAGGTCCTGACCGAGGCCAGTGTCGGGGTGGACGACATCACGGGGGTGGAGGGCAAGACCACCACCACCGTGGCGCTGGACTTCGGGCGCATCACGATCAGCCCGGACGTGGTGCTGTACCTGTTCGGTACGCCGGGTCAGGACCGATTCTGGTTCATGTGGGACGAGCTCGCCCAGGGCGCGGTCGGCGCGATCGTCCTGGTCGACACCCGCCGGCTCGAGGCCAGCTTCCCCGCCGTCGACTACTTCGAGCGGCGGGGCCTGCCGTTCGTCACCGCGGTGAACCGGTTCTTCGGTGAGTGCGCCTACACCGAGGAGGAGATCCGCGGGGCTCTGGAACTGGATCCACGGGTGCCACTGGTGTGGTGTGACGCGCGCGACCGGGAGTCCAGCAAGCTGGCCCTGATCACGCTCGTCCGGCACGCGATGACGCGGCTGCGGGTCAAGGCCTGATCGACTCAGGACCTGATCGGCTCCAGCCGCACCTTGAAGTGCCGCAGGATCGGCGGCGTGGAGACGATCCGGTAGCCGGTGATCCGTTCGGGGTCCTTGGCGATCCCGGCGAGCGTCTCGGCCACGTACTCGAAATGCTCCTGGGTGTAGACCCGGCGCGGGATGGCCAGGCGGACGAGTTCGAACGGTGCCGGGGTGACGAGCCGGTGCCGCTCGTCCATCGTGCCGAGATAGAGCGAGCCCAGCTCGGCGCAGCGCACCCCGCCGTCGAGGTAGAGCTGACAGCCCAGCGAGTGGCCGGGGAACTCGGCGGGGGAGAGGTGCGGCAGCAGCCGGCCGGCGTTGAGGTAGAGCGCGTGCATGCCGGCCGGCTGGACGATGTCGACGCCCGCGTCGTTGATCATCCGGGCCAGGTGGGCGGTGGCGGCGGACCGGGCCGAGAGGTACGCCGGATCGACCACCTCGCGGAGTCCGACGGCCAGCCGTTCCAGGTCGTGACCGGCCAGGCCACCGTAGGTCGAGAAGCCCTCGGTGGCGATGAGGTTGGCCTCGCAGCGAGCGTGCAGGGCGTCGTCGCGCAGCCCGATACACCCGCCGATGCTGGCCAGGCCGTCCTTCTTGAGGCTGATCACGCAGCCGTCGGCCAGGTCGAAAGCCTGTCGCGCGATCGCGCGGGGTGTCCAGTTCTCGAACCCGGGCTCGCGTTCGCGGACGAGCCAGGCGTTCTCGGCGAAGCGCGCCGCGTCGAGGAAGAACGGAACGCCGTGCTCGCGGCAGAGCGCGTGGACGGCCGTCAGGTTGGCCATCGACACGGGCTGCGCGCCGAGGCCGTTGTTGGTGATCGTCATCAGCACCACGCCGACCCGCCCGCCGTCCGGCCCGGCGAGCAGCTCGGCCAGCGCGCCGAGGTCGATGTTGCCCTTGAACGGCTGATGGCTGTCCAGGTCGAGCGCCTCGGGACACGGCAGATCGCGGGCCTCGGCCCCGACCAGCTCCACATTGGCGTGCGTCGTGTCGAAGTGGGTGTTGCTCACGCAGATCTGGCCCGGCTGCAGCAGCGCGCCGAACAGGATGCGCTCACCGGCCCGGCCCTGGTGCACCGGCAGGACGTGCGGATAGCCGGTGAGATCGGCGACCTCGTCGAGGAACCGGAACCAGGAACGGGCCCCGGCGTACGACTCGTCGCCGACCGCGGCCGCCGCCTCCTGGGCCGCCGAGGTGGCGCCCGTCCCCGAGTCGGAGAGCAGGTCGACGGTGATCTGGTCGGCCCGCAGGTTGAACGGGTTGTATCCGGCGGTGTGCAGGGCTGCGGCCCGTTCCTCGGGGCTGAGGAACGGGATGGGCTCGACCACCTTGATCCGGTAGGGGGGCAGGGGCACAGCGACTCCTCAAGGTCAGGCGGCGGGGACCCATACCGAACGTGGAGGGGTGACCTCGTACGCCTCGGCGGACAGGTAGACGGTGACGCCCGGCCGGGGTAGGCCCAGCCGTAGCGACACGTGCGCGATGAGCCCGACGCCCGCGCCCAGCGGCCGGCGGGAGACCGCGGCCACGCAGCGATGCAAGAGCGCGGTGCTGAACCCGTGCTGGGCGACCACGGCGGCGACCCGGTCGCGGGCCTCCAGGTCGTCGTCGACGTAGTCGCGGATCGGCACGTAGACGCTGTAGCCGACGGGCCGGCCGGCCCCGCCGACGAGCGTGTAGCTGCCGACCAGTGGCCGCCGGTCGAACCGGCCGCCCCCGCCCGCGGCCCGGCAGAACGCGGCGACCTCGCCCGGGACGACGCCGGGCACCACGGCGGCGGCCCGGGCCGCGTCCGCCGCGTCGGCCTCGTGGTGGCTGACGTAGAGCTTCACCCGGGCCTGCGGGCCGTCGTGCAGATCGAGGGCGAAGAACGACAGCCGGTCGCGCCGCCCGAGGTCGCCGGGGCGGATCGAGCGGGCGAGCATCGTACGGTAGGAATCTCGCAGTCCCAGCCGGCCGAGCGCCTCCTCGACGAGCTCCGGCGCGCGGCCGACCCCGGCCACCTCGGGGTTGAAGTACACCTTGAACTCGGGCTCGCGGCCATGCCGGAAGACCAGCGAGCACCACAGGGCGAAGCCGCCGGCCGGGTGGGACGTCTTGAAGACGTCCCGGACCGCATCGAGGCGCGCGGTGGCGAGTCCGAACCGGGTGGCGTTGGCGGCGAGGAACGCGTACGCGGCCTCGGTGTTGGCCTCGATCCCGGGGGTGGCCCCCGGCACCTCGGCCAGGATGCGCAGGCTCGGGGGCTCGGCGTCGGTGAAGGCGACGGAGAACTCGACCGGGGAGTGGTCGTCGGCGACGTCCGAGGGCCAGGCCGGTGGGTCGGTCAGCGAGCGGGTGCCGTGCGGCCCGAGTAGCCCGGCCAGCAGGTCGTGAGGGACGGCCGGGTCCAGGGAGAGGACCCGGCACAGTGGATTGAGCTGCCCGGCCAGATGTTCCAGTATCGAGAAGTGGCGCATGGAGTTGTCCTGTTCCGCGGCGGGGGACCGCTGCCAGGTCTAGATCACCTTGACTTACCTATCGTGGTGGGGTGATCACCCTTAGTCGAGTGAAACACGGGTCACAAACACATTCCGCTTCGCCGATCCGTTGCCCATCGTGGCGATCGAAAGGCGTTGATTGCGCATTGTAGGACGAACTTCGGTGACTCAGGGCGACGGTCTGAAACAGAATCATGCCGTCGCGTCCGCGGAGCACAGCGGAGGGAATCGATACGTGCGGATATAGCGCGGCCCGTCCGGTGTGCGGCTCTCTCAGCGCAGCCGGCTGTTGGCGGGCACGCTGGCGATGATGGAGGAGGTGATCATGCCGAGCGCGTACTTCGCCCGGTCGCCCAGGCCGGGGACGTCGGTCCGGAACTCCTTGTCGATCGCCGCGAGTTGCGGGGTCAGGTGGCGGGCGAGATCGGTGCGGCGGCCGAGGTTGACCAGGGTCTGCAGGGCGGCGGTGTCGAAGTGGATGAGGCGCCGCGCGTCCGTGTGGCGGGTGCCCTTGCTGGCGTCCAGCATCCAGGTCTTGCGGTCGACCCGGTCCAGCAACTGGTTGGCCAGCAGGTTCATGGACCTGAGGACCCGGCTGTCCCGGGTGGCGAGGAAGATCTTGGTCAGCATCTCGAGCTGCAGGACGGTGTACTCGGGGTCGTACCCGATGCCGCCGGAGCCGGCCTCCGCGAAGTACGCCTTGCCGTCGGATCCGTCGGCCCGGGTGGGGGTCTTGGTGTAGTGCAGGCCGTACCCGGGCCACCGCTGCTGCGGCGGGCTCACGGCCAGGCTCAGCGCCGTCTCGTAGTGGGCCTGGTAGCGAACGTCGCCGGTCAGCCGATGGGCCAGGGCCATGACGTACGTGTTGCCGATGTTGATGTTGCCGTTGGTGTACCACCCGAGGTTGCCGTTGGCGACGAGGAAGTCGGCCGCCGCGCGGATCGAGGAAGTCCAGGCGGCCTTGCGGGCGGCGCTGAGATAGGAGCGGAGGGCGATCGCCGAGGAGCCCAGCTCCACCGCGAAGAACATGGTGTCGATGTCGGGGCTGCCGGTGGTTCCCGCGAAGGATCCATTCGGTTGCTGGTAGGCGGCGATGGTGCGGTCGAGGATCGCGACCGCCTGGTTCCGCTGGGTGGGGTTGGTGGTGAGGGCCGCGCTGGCGGCGAGGGCCCAGGCCGGTCCGGCGTCGCATCGCCAGCAGGTCACGGGCGCGTTCCAGACGCCGGGCGGGGCGCCCGCGGGCGCTCCGCGCTGCATCGCCGCGACCATGTCGGTGACCAGCGTGACCATCTTCTTCTCGGTCGCCGACAGCGGCACGCGGCTGTTGGCGGTGGCGCCGGGCTTGCTCAGGGTCGTCGTCGCGGCGCCGGCCGCACCGGTCGTGGGCAGAGCGACTGTCAAAGAGAGTGCGGCCGCGATCATGGTCTTCAGCGCGGTGGAGTAGCGAGGATGCACAGGTTCCGCCCAATCTTGTCAACGGGAGTCACCTCGCCCTTCGGCCGCTGGTTCTCGGAGTTGTGTGCCGTTCGCTTGCCGCTGAGGTGCAACAACGTTGCGGGGCCGGCGGCCCTCAGCCCTGGGCGGTGCCGAGGAGCCGGGAATTGACCACGGCCATCGTGCGGATCTCGTCGTCGGTGAAGCCGGCCGCGAGCAGGCGGTCGGCGAAGAGAGCGAGCCCGTCCTCGACCGGCGGGTTGAACGGCTGGCCCAGGTCGCTGGAGAGGATCGAGTGCTCCGGGCCGACCGCGCGGATGGTGGCGAACAGGTCGTCCCACGCCACCTTTCCCGTGTGCGGGGTGGTGAAGCAGCGCTCCAGCCGGGCGCCCAGCGAGGCGAGCCGCCGCTGGTCGGCCACGGGCAGGCGCTGCGAGGTGAACTCGGGGTGGGTCACGACGATCCGGCGGACGCCCTCGGCCCGCGCCGCCTCGACGACCGCGACGATCTCGGCCGCCGCGAGGTGCCCGGTGGCCAGCACCAGGTCGTGCCGGGCGATGACCCGCAGCACCTGCCGCACGGCCGGCGTCACCTCGCCGAGGCCGTCGCCGGTGAGCACCTCGACGATGTCGGGGACGATGCCCTGCGCGTGCAGGTCGGCCTGGAGCGCGCCCCACATCGCCGGCTTGGCGCCGGGCAGGTCGGCGGCGGTGCTGGTGCGCTGATTGCGGGAGTCGACCGTCGGCATCCAGACGACGCGGGCGCCGAGGCGGGCGGCGATCTCGACGGCCGCGGGGTTCATGCCGCCCATCGAGCCGTTCAGCGTGATCGCGCCCAGCGCGTCGACGCCGGGGACGGCCTTGCGGACCACGGCGGCGCGCTCGGCCGTGGTCACGTAGTGGGACTTGAGGACGAAGCCGGCCAGACCGACGTCGAGGCAGCGCCGGGCGAGGTCGAGGTCGTCGATCCGGCGGTCCATGACGTCGGGGGCGACGTGCACGTGGGTGTCGTAGGCGCCGGCGACCAGATCCCGCGCCCGCGCCGAGGGTTCCACAGAGGACATGCCCCGTACGATAGATCGCGATCGATCGATTTGGGGGGAGTGGGCATGGTGGGATCGGCACGATGGCTCGCGGCCGTGGTTCTCGTGGTCGCGGTCGGTGGATGCGGCGGCGACCGCGACGACGGCGGAACCGTGAAGAGCAAGGACAAGGTCACGTACGTGACGGCGTTCGGCGCGATCGGCCGGGACGCCTTCGCGTGGGTCGCCCAGGAGAAGGGGTACTTCGC
>Ga0247737_1000120_pt1 | contig 23868 bp, 16 predicted proteins | sample UWRJL028104C2_FD_180937 | JGI IMG/M metagenome (GOLD analysis project Ga0247737, IMG submission 180937) | Plant litter microbial communities from Arlington Agricultural Research Station in Wisconsin, United States - UWRJ-L028-104C-2 | ecosystem: Environmental > Terrestrial > Plant litter >...
AAGGCCGCGGCTCACCTCAAGAAGCAGAAGACCTCGGGCGTCCTGCGCAACTACTACGACCAGAGCTACGTCGAGGCGCTCGGCAGCGGCGAGGTCTGGCTGACCCAGGCCTGGTCGGGTGACATCTACCAGAAGAACATCTCCGACGGTACGGATTTCCGGTTCGTGACCCCGAAGGAGGGCGGCACGATCTGGACCGACAACATGACGATCCCGATCACCGCGAAGAACCCGGTCGACGCCGCCATGATGATGGACTTCTTCTACGAGGTCGGCAATGCGGCGACACTCGCGGAGTACATCAGCTACGTCTGCCCGGTCCCGCAGGCGCAGCCGCAGATCCGCAAGGACGCGGCCAAGCTGACCGGCGACGAGAAGAGCGCGATGCTCGACCTCGCGGACAGCAAGCTCGTCTTCCCGACCGCCGCGGAGTACGCGAAGCTGCACTACTACGTGTCGTTCGAGGCGCAGTCCGAGCAGCAGCAGTTCCAGAAGACATTCGAACCTATCGTGCTGGGATGACATGAGCCGCGTCAAACGACAGATCGCCCCGTACCTGCTGGTTCTGCCCGGCAGTGTCTGGTTGCTGATCTTCTTCGCGGTGCCGATGATCGCGATGTTGTCGCTCTCCCTCCAGGAGGGCGACATCGTCCACGGCTACCGCTTCACCGGGCACTGGCAGAACTACACCGAGGCGATCTCGTCGTACCAGACGCAGATCTTCCGGTCGCTGCTCTACGGCGCGATCACCACGATCGTCCTGATCGTGCTGGCCTTCCCGGTGGCGTACTGGATCGCCTTCTCCGGCGGGCGGCGCAAGTCGACGTACCTCTTCCTGGTCCTGTTGCCGTTCTTCGTCTCGTTCGTGCTCCGGACGATCTCGTGGCGGCAGATCCTGACCGACGAGGGGCCGCTGCTGCATCCGCTGCGCGAGGCCGGCCTGATCTCGGCGTCGTTCCACATCCTCGGCACGCCGTTCGCGGTGATCGCCGGGCTGGCCTACAACTTCCTGCCGTTCATGGTGCTGCCGATCTATGTGGCGCTGGAACGCATCGATCCGCGGGTGGTCGAGGCGGCCCGGGACCTGTACGCCAACCCGGCCGTCACGTTCCGCCGGGTGATTTTCCCGTTGGCCCTGCCCGGGGTCTTCGCCGGCGTGCTGATGACGTTCGTGCCGGCCAGCTCCGACTTCGTCAATTCCGAGGTGCTGGGCAGCTCCGAGACCACGATGATCGGACAGGTCATCCAGGCGCAGTTCCTCGACAACTCCGACTACCCGACGGCCTCGGCACTCTCGTTCGTGCTGATGCTCGTCCTGTTGATCGGTGTCTTCTCGTACGCCCGGATCCTCGGCACCGAGGACGTCATGAAGGTGGCCGCGCGATGACGACGACCCTTCAACGTCCCCAGCAGGTCGACGCCGAGGACGCGGCCCGGATCAAGCCCAGGCGCCGGCTCACCGGCGGTGGCATGCTCCACGCGTACACCTGGTTGATCATCGGTTGGCTCGTCGTGCCGATCGCCGTGATGATCGCGTTCGGCTTCAACGACACCCCGGGCCGTTACAACCAGTCCTGGGAGGGCTTCACCTTCAAGTGGTACGGGCGGCTCTTCGAATACCCCGACCTCACCAGCGCGCTCCTCACCTCGATCCTCATCGCGATCATCGCCAGCCTGGTCTCCGGTGCGCTCGGCACCGGCATCGGCTACGCGCTGGGTCGCTACCGCTTCGCCGGCTCCGGCTCGCTCAACCTGGTCATGTTCGCCACGATGTCGTCACCCGAGCTGATCATGGGCGCGTCGCTGCTCAGCCTCTTCGTCTCGGCCGGTACCGGCCTCGGCCCGGTGACGATCACGATCGCGCACATCATGTTCTCGATCTCGTTCGTCGCCGTCGTCGTGCGGGCCCGGGTCATCACCCTCGACCGCTCGATCGAGGAGGCCGCGGCCGACCTGGGCGCGAACCCGTGGACCACGTTCTGGAAGGTCACCTTCCCGATCATCCTGCCCGCCGTCTTCTCCGGTGTGCTGCTGGCGTTCGCACTCTCCATCGACGACTTCATCGTCACCGCCTTCACCGCGGGCACCACCAAGACGTTCCCGATCTGGATCTGGGGCGCCACCCGCGTCGGCATCCCGCCGCAGGTCAACGTCATGGGCACGCTCATCTTCGCGATCGGTGTCCTGGGCGCGCTGATCGCCAACATCCGCTCACGGCAGACCAAGCGAGCCGGATAACCCGTGACGTCGTCTGCTCTGCGGGACGCACGCCCCGAGCCGTACTGGCTCAGCCAGACGGGGGCCCCGGACCCGGCCGCCCCGCTCGACGGGCTGGACACGGCCGATCTGGCGGTCGTCGGCGCCGGGTACAGCGGGCTGTGGACAGCGTTGCTGGCCAAGGAACGCGACCCGGGCCGCGACGTGGTGGTGATCGAGGCGGGCACGGCCGGCTGGGCGGCGTCGGGCCGCAACGGCGGGTTCTGCGCGGCGTCGCTGACGCACGGCTTCGACAACGGGATGACCCGCTTCCCGGACGAGATCTCCGTGCTGGAACGCCTCGGACGGGCCAACCTGGACGAGATCGGTGAAACGGTCGCGCGCTACGGCATCGAGTGCGACTTCGCGCGGGTCGGCGAGCTGAGCGTGGCGACGTCCGAGTGGCAGTGGCGCGGGCTTCGCGAGGGTTACGCGGCCGCGGCGGCTCGCGGCAACGACGTGGTCCTGCTCGACCAGGATGCCGTCCGGGGTGAGGTCGACTCACCCACGTACATCGGTGGGGTGTGGAACCGCGACGGCTGCGCGATGGTCGACCCGGCCCGGCTCGTGTGGGGATTGCGGGCGGCGTGTCTGTCGCTGGGGGTGCGCTTCTACGAGCAGTCGCCGGTCTCGCGCCTCTCGACGTCCGGGGCCGGGCTGCGCCTGCACACGTGGCGCGGGCGCGTCGACGCCGGCCAGGTGGCGCTGGCGACCGGGGCGCACGGCAAGCTGCTGCGGCGGCTGGGGCATTACGTGGTGCCGGTCTACGACTACGTGCTGATGACCGAGCCGCTGACTCCCGTGCAACTTAAGTCGATCGGCTGGCGCAACCGGCAGGGTGTCGGCGACTCGGCGAACCAGTTCCATTACTACCGGCTCACCGCGGACAACCGGATCCTGTGGGGCGGGTACGACGCCGTCTACTACAACGGCGGCCGGATCGAGCCCGAACAGGACCAGCGGCCGGCGACTTTCGAGGTGCTGGCGGCCCACTTCTTCGCGACGTTCCCGCAGTTGGCCGAGGTGCGCTTCAGCCACAAGTGGGGCGGCGTGATCGACACGTGCAGCCGTTTCAGCGGCTTCTTCGGCACGGCCCACGGCGGCAAACTGGCGTACGCGGTGGGCTACACGGGGTTGGGCGTGGGCGCGACCCGTTTTGGCGCGAACGTGATGCTCGACCTGCTGTCCGGGTCGCGGACGGAGCGCACGTCGCTTCAGCTGGTGCGCAGCAGGCCGATGCCGTTCCCGCCCGAGCCGGTGCGCTCCGGCGTCATTCAACTGACCCGCTGGTCGATCGCCCAGGCCGACCGCCACGACGGCCGCCGCAACCTGTGGTTGCGGGCGCTCGACAAGGTCGGTCTGGGCTTCGACTCCTGACGGCCGACTTCCGCGCGACCGCACCCTCATCCGCGGGCGGAGCGGACCCGCGGAGGTAACACGGAAATAGTTGTCTCGCCTCTTGCATGCGACGGAATCAGTGAAATGATCGGTGCCTGAAGCCTGAAGGAGTTGAGTCATGGCCACGTCGGCCGAGTTGCACAAGCGCCGGTCCGCGGTCGTCGCCCGCGGGGTAAGCAGCCTGGTCCCGGCGTATGTGAGCAGCGCCTCCGGCGGCACTATGACCGATGTGGACGGCCGCGAGTGGATCGATTTCGCCGCCGGCATCGCCGTCACCAACGTCGGCAACGCCGCGCCACGGGTGATCGAGGCGGTCAAGGCTCAGGTCGAGCGCTTCACCCACACCTGCTTCATGATCGCGCCGTACGAGCAATATGTCGCGGTCTGCGAGGAGCTCGCGGCGCTCACTCCGGGCGATTTCGCGAAGCGGTCCGCGCTGTTCAACTCCGGCGCCGAGGCCGTCGAGAACGCTGTCAAGATCGCGCGGCACGCCACCGGGCGCCAGGCGGTCGTCGTCTTCGACAACGCCTACCACGGCCGCACCAACCTGACGATGGCGCTCACCGCCAAGGTGATGCCCTACAAGCAGGGCTTCGGCCCGTTCGCCGGCGAGATCTACCGCGTCCCCATGTCCTATCCGCTGCGCGACGGCCGCGGCGGGGCCGACGCCGCGGCGTTCGCGATCGGGCAGATCGAGAAGACGGTGGGCGCGGCCAACGTCGCCGCCGTGCTGATCGAGCCGGTGCAGGGCGAGGGCGGTTTCGTCGTGCCCGCCGAGGGCTTCCTGCCGGCGATCGCGGCCTGGAGCAAGGCGGCCGGCGCGGTCTTCATCGCCGACGAGATCCAGACCGGCTTCTGCCGTACGGGGTCCTGGTTCGCCAGTGACCACGAGGGAATCGAGCCCGACCTGATCACCACGGCCAAGGGCATCGCCGGCGGCCTGCCCCTGGCCGCGGTCACCGGGCGTGCCGAGATCATGGACGCCGTGCACCCCGGCGGCCTCGGCGGCACCTACGGGGGGAACCCGATCGCCTGCGCCGCCGCGCTCGCCTCGATCGAGACGATGCGCGAGCTCGACCTCGCCGCGGCCGCCCGGCACATCGAGGCGGTCGCCCGCCCGCGGCTCGAGGCGCTGACCGCGAAGCACCCGTCGATCGCCGAGGTCCGCGGTCGCGGCGCGATGCTCGCCGTCGAGGTCGTGATACCCGGCGAGGAGGGTGCGGCTGGCCCGGCCCCCGACCCCGTCCTGACCGCCGCGGTGGCCAAGGCGGCGCACGAGCTGGGTCTGCTGCTTCTCACCTGCGGCACCTACGGAAACGTCATTCGCCTGCTGCCGCCGTTGATCATCTCGGCCGAGGAGCTCGATCGCGGCCTCACGCTGCTCGAGCAGGCCTTCTCCGCCGTTTCGTAAATTCTGAACTCGGGAGCCCCCTTTGAGCGACCTCCAGTCACCCGACTACGAAAAGCTGTCCGGTGCCGCCCGCGACCACCTGTGGATGCACTTCACCCGCCTCTCGTCCTACCAGAAGGCGGACGTGCCGATGATCGTGCGCGGTGACGGATGCTACATCTGGGACTCCACCGGTCGCCGCTACCTCGACGGCCTTTCCGCCTTGTTCGTCGTGCAGACCGGCCACGGCCGGCAGGAGCTCGCCGAGGCCGCCGCCAAGCAGGCCGGCGAGCTGGCGTACTTCCCGATCTGGTCGTACGCCCACCCCAAGGCGGCCGAGCTGGCCGCCCGCCTCGCCGAGCTGACCCCCGGCGACCTGAACCGGGTCTTCTTCACCACCGGCGGCTCCGAGGCCGTCGAGTCGGCGTGGAAGCTCGCCCGATCGTACTTCAAGCGGATCGGCAAGCCCACCAAGACCAAGGCGCTGTCCCGCTCGATCGCCTACCACGGCACCTCGATGGGCGCCCTGTCGATCACCGGCATCCCCGCGCTCAAGCAAGACTTCGAGCCGCTGGTGCCCTCGACGTTCCGGGTGCCGAACACCAACTACTACCGCCGCCCCGACGAGAACATGTCGCTCGAGGAGTTCGGTGTCTGGGCCGCCGACCGCATCGCCGAGGCGATCGAGTTCGAGGGCCCCGACACGGTCGCCGCGGTCTTCCTCGAGCCGGTGCAGAACGCCGGCGGCTGCTTCCCGCCGCCGCCCGGCTACTTCCAGCGCGTCCGCGAGATCTGCGACCGGTACGACGTGCTGCTCGTCTCCGACGACGTGATCTCCGGCTTCGGCCGGCTCGGCGAATACTTCGGCGGTCAGAAGTACGGATACACGCCCGACATCATCACCGTGGCGAAGGGGCTGACCAGCGGGTACGTTCCGCTCGGTGCGATGATCGCCGCGGACAAGCTGGCCGAGCCGTTCCTGCACGGCACCAACTGGTTCGCCCACGGCATCACCTACGGCGGGCACCCGGTGGGCTCGGCGGTGGCACTGGCCAACCTCGACATCATGGAGCGGGAGAACCTCAACGGGCACGTCCGCGACAACAGCGCCCTGTTCCGGTCGTACCTTGAACGCCTGAACGACCTCCCGATCGTCGGCGACGTGCGCGGCGACGGCTACTTCTTCGGCCTCGAACTGGTCAAGGACAAGGCCACCAAGGAGACGTTCGACGAGGAGGAGTCGGAGCGCCTGCTGCGCGGCTTCCTCTCGCACGCCCTGTTCGACGCGGGCCTCTACTGCCGGGCCGACGATCGCGGCGACCCGGTCATCCAGCTCGCGCCGCCGCTGATCGCGGGCGAGGCCCAGTTCGCCGAGATCGAGCAGATCCTGCGCGCGGTCCTGACCGAGGCGTCCAACCGGCTGTGACGGCGACCGTGAACGGGATCTTTGACCTGTCCGGGAAGCCGCCGCTCGACCCCGGGCGCCGCACGGTCCAAGGCGGACAAAGTTCAACGTAGTGATGATCATCTCTGCGACTGATCCCTGACGGCGGACGGTGGGTCGAGCGCGGTCGAATACCGGGGTTTCCGGGCGCCCCGCCCGATCATCGCCGGAAGGAACTGCCGTCGTGACGATCGATGATGATCTGCTCCTGCTGCGCGCCTATGAGCCGGTGGCCCGCTTCACGAAGGGCGAGTATTTCTATCCGGTGTCGGCGGAGCGGTACGTCGAGAAGGCGACTCTCTGGCGAAGCGAGCCCGGCACGAGCCCGGTCGAGCAGGTGCCGGCCGGCGGCCTGACCGTCCCGGCGCTGGCCGTGGCCGGGGGTGCCGAGCAGGGTTTGGGGCTGTCGCTCTCCGGGATCGGCGACGCGGGCGGCAAGCTCGGGGCGGCCCACATCCCGCTGCGGCAGCGTCCACCCGGCCTGCGCAGGTCGAGCCGGCTGGCCTCGGTGGGCATGGCCGCCCGGTTGGTCGACGCGGCCAACCGGGCGTCACTGCTGTTCCGCGGGAGCGTCCCCGGCGGCAGCGCGGCGCGGTCCTTCCTGCTCCAGCGTGATCACCTGGAGCCGGAGCGGCCTACCTACTACGGGCGGGTGCTGCGCGACGGCCCCTGGATCGTGTGCCAGTACTGGAACTTCTACTGCTTCAATAACTGGCGGTCGGCGTTCGGCGGGGTCAACGAGCACGAGGCCGACTGGGAGCAGGTGACGGTCTACCTCGACGGCACCGGGGTCACCGGCGTCGACGGGCTGCCGCCGGCCCGCTGGGTGGTCTTCTCGGCGCACGACGAGACCGGCGACGACCTGCGGCGGCGCTGGGACGACCCGGATCTGGCCCTCGTGGAAGGCCGGCACCCGGTGGTCTTCGTCGGCGCGGGTTCACACTCGGGCGCCTACCTGCCGGGGGACTATCTGATCACCGTGCGCCCGCCGAAGCTGGGCGGACTGGTCGCCGCTCTCCGCTGGACGGCACGGCTCTTCGCGCCGTGGGTGGCGAAGAGCGGCGAGGCCGTCGGGATCCCGTACGTCGACTACGCCCGCGGTGACGGCCGGGCGGTCGGGCCGGGCATGCCGGAGCAGTGGCACCCGGTCGTCATCGACGAGCAGACCGATTGGGTGCGCGGATACCGCGGGCTCTGGGGGCACGACACGCGGGACCGCCTCGGGGGCGAGCGCGGTCCGGCCGGGCCCCGGTACGAGCGCGACGGCCGGGTCCGGCGGTCGTGGGCCGATCCGGTCGGCTGGGCGGGGCTGGCGAAGGTCGCGCCGAACCTCGGCGTCGAACGTGCCCTGGTGGAGATCCGCTCGCAGGAGAACGCGGAGAAGCTCAAGGCGCTCGACGAGGAGATCGTGAACCTGCGCAACGACCTCGTGCTCGCGGCCGCCGGGCTGCCGGTCGCCTCGCCCGAGGTGCGGCACCTCAACGACCGGGAGGAGGAACTGCTCAAGCTGCGGATGGAGCGGACCCGGCTCGCCGACGAGCAGGCCCGGACAGTCGTCTCCAGCACCGAGCCGCAGCACCCGCACGCTCACCTGCTGCACCGGCGGCTGCCGATGCAGGCGGCGACCGGTATGCGGGGCCGGCTGATGTCGTGGTGGGCGGTGCTCAGCACGCCGCTGATCCTGTGGGCGGTCGGCGCGGCGGTCTCGCCGATCGGCGAGACGGCCACGTACACGGCGATCGTCTGGCTCCTGCTCGTGCTCTGCGCCGAGGGCCTGGTCCGCGGAAAGTTCCTCGCCCTGCTGCTGCGCCTGCTGCTGGCCGCGGTCGTGGCCGGTCTCGTTGTCGTGGTGTGGACGGACGGCCGCTACGTCGTGGCGTTCACGCTGTTCGGAGCGGCCGTGCTGGTGCTGCTGACGAACCTCCGGGAGACGTTGCGCCGCTGATCAGGCCGTCGCCTCCCGTGCTCCGGGCGCTCCGGCCAGAACCACGGCGGCCCCGACCACGGCGACGATGGCGAGGACCGCGGCCGGGGCCCACCCGGCCCGGACCTCGTCGCCCAGCAGCGGGATCGCTACCGCGGCCGGCACGACCACCTCGACCGACCAGGTCAGGGCGGTGACCGAGGCGACCGATCCGCGCTGCAGCGCCGCCGCGTACGCGACCGTCCCGGCGATCCCGCTGCAGACGACCACCCAGACCAGCGGTTCGGCCAAGGTCGCGACCAAGGGCGTACGGATCGAGACGCCCCGGGCGGCCAGCGCGGTCATCGAATAGGCCAGGCCGGCCAGCACGGCCAGCACCAGCCCGTGGGCATCGGTGCGTGCGGCCGGCAGCACGGCGACCCCGGTCGCCACCACCACGACGCCCCCGGCCACCGTCAGCGCGGTCTCGGTGGCCTGCGACAACACCGGTGCGGGCTGTTCCTGGCCGCAGATCGCGAGGACCGCCAGCGCGCCGATCAGTACCGCGACGGCCAGGAGGTCCCGCCGGCGCGGGCGGATGTGCAGGACCGCCGCGGCCAGCAGCACGGTCAGCCCGAGCGAGCCGGCCAGCACCGCCTGCACGACATAGACCGGCAGGCCACGGAGCGCCAGCAGCGACAGGATCCAGGCGACCCCGTCGGCGGTCAGCCCGGCGAGATAGACCGGTGACGTCGCGAGCGACCCCAGGGAACCCGGACGGCGGACCGCCGCGGCCTGCAGGACCGACCCGATGGCGTACGCGGCCGCGGCCGCCACGGCGAAGGCGAGGTTCACGGCGTCGCGGCGGGGCGGCGCAGGACGCGGCCGATGCCGGGCAGCTCCGTGACACCCTCGGCGTCGGCGATGGCCAGGCTCTGCGCGGCCGCCGAGTCGAGCGCGTCGAGGATGACGAAGCGGGCACGCCACTCCGGGTCGTACTTGGCGTTGAACTTCCACAGCGACTCGATCTGCGCCTTGCCGGAGAGCGCGTGCAGCGCGCGCCGGGACACCTCGGCGAGACGCCCCGAGCGTTCCCCGGCGACGATCTCCCGCATCACGGCGAAGTTGAGGCCGAGCCCGCGCATCCCCTGGGTGGCCAGGTGCTCGGCGGTGGAGACGATGAGGTAGTCGGTCAGGCCGTTGGGCACGCCCGCCTCGGTGCTGCGGCGCATCACGTCCAGGGAGAAACCGTCGATGTCGGTGGCCGGCACCCACTGGATGAACCCGGCGGGGCGGCCGTCGGCGAACCGCGCCACCGACAGCAGCAGGCCGGTGTCGGCCGGGTCGAACATGCGGGACAGCGTCATCGAGTAGCCGCGCTCGACCGCGCCCTGCCGGCTCTCGCCCGAGATCGCGAGCAGGTCGGCCGACTCCTCCGGCGTCATCGCGGACGGGTCGTGGAAGGTCACCTCGATGCCGGTCTTGCGGACCCGGTTCACCGCGCCGCGCAAGGCCTTCATCTGCTTGCCCTGCAGCGAGAAGCCGGGGCAGTCGAGGATCGCCTCGTCGCCCAGGTAGACCGGGTGCAGCCGGGCGGCCTCGTAGAGCGGCAGCCACGCCTCGCGGGCGCCGATGATCGCCACCGCCCAGCCGTGCTCCTCGACGAACGTCAGGAACTCGGAGAGCAGCGCCCCCCGGGTGGCCGGCGGCCCGATCGGATCGGGCGAGACCAGGCAGATCCCCCGCCGGACGCTGTACGCCACCACGCCGTCGGCGGCGAAGAAGTAGTCCTTGTCGTCGCGCAGGGCGAAGTAGTCCAGCGTGTCGCCGCCGTACTCGGCCACGATCTTGCGGGCCCGCTCGCGGGAGGCCAGGTGATCCTGCGCGCTGAGCCGGGGCGCGGCCCGGGGGCTGAACAACGCCCACAGCACCAGCACGATCAGGCACAGCCCGAGGGCCAACAGCGCCGGGGTGACCAGCGACAGCGCGCCGGTATGCCCGCCGCGTAACCGGTCCAGCGGCATGTCCCGGACACCGAAGAGCCTCTCCACGACCGCCATCAGGGTCTCGCGGGGATGACGCCAGGTGCCGACGAGCACCACCAGGGCGACGCTGACGACGAGCGCGGCGACGGCTCCGCCGGCCAGCAGGGTGAGCACCCGGCGCGTACGCGCCCTGGTCGAACGCACCGGGAACGTTCGGGCCTGAGCGCTCAGCCAGCCGGCGAGCACCAGGTTCAGGGCCGCCTCGGGCAGGTCGGCGCCTTTGAGCAGATGCAGTGCCACCGAGATCAGCAGCAGCCCGGTGGTGATCCCCCACGCCTGCCGCAGGCCGAGGCGCAGCCCGCGGGCGAGCAGGAGCAGCGCCACCGAGACCGGGATCAGCACAGTTTGCGCGCCCAGCGGCACCGCCAGCGGGAGCACGTCGAGCAGCGGGTCGAGGCGTCCCCGCAGCGGGGGAGCGAGAGCCGACAGGATGCCGACCAAGGCCAGAACGACCGCCGCACCGGACGCCATACGGCGGGTGCGGTCCCGGCGCATCCGGCCGGCAAGACTGGGCGCCGTCACAAGTCGTGAGCCTAAAGGGCCGCCAGCGGGTTCAGGGACAACAGTGACTTACGCCTCCGCCGCGCGCAGGGCACCACGCCGCTGGGCCCGCATGCCGGCCAGCACGGTTCCCACCAGCAGGACGGTCACGAGCACGACGGAGACGATCGGTTCGAGGAATTCGGTGAACCCGAGCGCCAGGATGAACGGGATGACCGCCGTCGGCCACGGCCACGCGGCCCGCCACCGGCCCGAGGTGCCCCACATGACGACGGCCAGCCCGATCAGGTAGAGCGCGGCGCCGCCGTGCAGGGCCCAGCGGCCGGCGTCGGTCAGACCGCCGGCCGGGTGCACGACGAACTGCTCGACCCCGACCGCGGCGATCGCCAGGCCGATCACCAGCGGCAGGTGGCCGTAGATGTACGCGTCGGCGACGCCGCTCTCCACGTCCTCACCGTCCTCGACGAGCTGGCGCTTGCCGGCCGCGCCGCCCAGGTCGAAGTAGATCCACCAGAGCGCCGCCGCGGCGGCGAACGCCACGGCGCCGGACACCACGGAGGCCGCGATCCAGTGCTGCTCGTGCACGCCGACCGCGACCGAACGCACCGACTCGCCCAGGATCAGGATCACGAGGAGCGCGAACCGCTCGGGCAGATGGTCGAGGTGCAGTGGGGTGTTGTCGCCCAGCCGGGTGGCCAAAATCGGGGCGGTGGCCTCGACCAGGATCCCGGCCGCCCACAACCCGTAACGCGCCGTCCCGTGCACGGGCAGGGACGCGGCCCAGAGCAGCGAGGACGCCGCGGCCCCGGCGAGGTAGATGGCGATCGTGTGCCGCGCGTCGGGCACGTGCCGCCAGGCCCGTGCGTAAAGGAGCAGCAGCAGGACGCGGGTGGCCAGGAAGCACGCGGCGAACTGGGTGCCCGCGCTGCCGGTGGCGCCCTCGGCCGACGCGGCCATCCCGACGACGGCGGCCGCCGCGGCCAACTTGGCGAGCCGGTAGATCACGTCGTTGGTGTCGAACCGGTTCGCGTAGAGCGTGGTCGTGACCCAGGACCACCAGGTCACGATCAGCAGCCCGGCGAACGTGGCGGCGCCGCTCAGGTCCAGGTGGTCGGCGAAGGACGTGGCCAGATGGTCCACGACCAGCACGTACGCCAGGTCGAAGAAGAGTTCGAGCCGGGACGCGCCGCGCTCGGGCTCGGTACGCAGGCGGGGCGGCCGGATGAGGGGTGCGGGCCGGTCGTCGGTGGTCACGCGCCCGCAGTTCCCGCACGGAACGTTTTCTATGCTCGCACAAGTGCCGGGATCGACCGCACGTCGCGGGCCGACCGGAACGGACGAAGGCCCAGGCCTTCGCACCTCATCGGCACGAATGGACGAGCGGGCCACCCGTTTCGGGCAGCCCGCCCAGTGGATCAGTAGCGCCAGAAGTAGGAATTCCAGCCACCGCGGTAGTCGCCGCCGTCGTAGCCGCCGTACCAACCGCCGTACCAGTTGCGGCTGTCCCAACCGTCGTTCCAGTCCTCGACCTCGAGGCGCCAGGCGTCGCGGTAGTGCCCGCGCCGGACCCGCTCGCAGTCGTAGTCGTCCCAGCGGTCCCGGATCTCGCCGAGGCGGCCGACCCGCTCACAGGTGTGCCGGGACCGGAAATAGCCGACGGTCTCGTCGTCGTCCCAGTACGGCCGGGCTTGGTTCGAGGCACCCTGCGTGGTGCCGGTCGCGGCCTGGGCCGGAACCGCCCCGATCGCGACGGCGGTGCCGAGCGCAAGGCCCGTGACGGCGAGAAGCCGAGCAACGCGATTCATCTTGTTTCCCCTCATCAGCTGACAACTTGCCGTCCGAGAAGATCACCCTATTCGCCGTATTGTGAGGCTTTTTGGAGTAGTTAACTCGTTGGGGGATGCGATAAGTTTCGCCGGTGGAGAAACAGCGCCCGCGGCTGCACGTGGGCTGTGCGCAGTGGACGCACAAGGCGTGGCACGGCACGATCGTCGGCCCCGGGCAGGACAAACTCGAGGCGTACGCGGCCTGGTGCGACGCGGTCGAGGGCAACACCACGTTCTACGCCACCCCGGCGCGCGAGACCGTGGCCGGCTGGGCCCGTCGGACCCCGCCCGGCTTCCGCTTCGTCCTCAAGCTGCCCCGCGCCGTCACCCACGATCACCGTTTGTCCGGCGCCGACGCGGACCTGCGCCACTTCCTGACCGCGATCGAGCCGCTCGGCCCCCGCGTGCACGCCCTGTGGATCCAGCTCCCGGCCTCGTTCGGCCCGGCCGACCTGCCCGCTCTGTCGGCGTTCCTGCGCCGGCTGCCCGCCGACCACCGCTACGCCGTCGAGGTGCGTCATCAGGCCTTCGCCGACGACCCGCACGCCCTGGAACGCCTGCTCGGCGACGTCGGCGCCGAACGGGTCCCGTTCGACACGAGCGTGCTGTTCGCGAGCCCGCCGACCAGCGACGCCGAGCGGGACGCGTGGTCGAAGAAACCCCGTCTTCCGGTACGCCCCCAGGCCCTCACCGACCATCCCATCGTCCGCTACCTGGGCCGCGACGATCCGGCCCGGACCGTCGCGGGCTGGCAGCGCTGGCTGCCCGTGGTCGCCGGCTGGCTGCGCGAGGGCCGCTCCCCGACGGTCTTCGTCCACACCCCCGACAACGTGGACGCGCCCGCCCTGGCCCGCCGCTTCCACGCCGAGGTGGCCGCCCTCGTCCCCGACCTGGAGGCCCTGCCCGCGCCGGTGCCGCTCACCCTGTTCTGACCCGGCGGCCCGCTCGGGGACGTCCGCCCGGGAAACGACCAGACAATCCGATAACCTCGAAATTCGCGGTCGACCGGAGCCAGCCACAACTTGAATATGCCGAATGACATGCCGAACCCGACCGCGCGACATCCCACAACGCGACCACGACGTCGGCCAACTCCGGCTCGTCCTCGATGAACGTCACGTAGGACGAGGTCGCTCCCTTTGACCGAACCGGCCACACCGAGGCCGGAAAATCCCGCAACTCGGCAGCCAACGAGGCCGCCAACCCCTCCCGACCGACGACCGCGCCAGCAGGCCCGTGCAGCGCACGACCGGCCGTGTCGCGCGCCCCGTCACCGGCACGGCCAGATGCTTCCGTCACGAAGGCCAGCCTGCCAGCACCCCACGGAAGTAGATAGTCGGGTGAGTGAAAATCGCCGAGCTGGTTGAGCCAGGGCGCCCCGGTGATCACCAGGCGTCGCTGGCCGTTGTCGCGGCGACGACCGGTGAGATCCGCGTGGCCGAGCGATGACCACGAGCGGGGCATATGCCTCGGCCATCAAGAACGTCGAGTTAGGCTCAGTCCATGATCCGGGCCGTAGCGTTCGATGTCGGTGAGTGCCTTGTTAATGAGACCCGGGAGTACGGGACCTGGGCCGACTGGCTCGGAGTGCCGCGGCACACCTTCTCCGCGATGTTCGGCGCGGTCATTGCGCAGGGTCGCGACTATCGCGAGACGTTCCAGGCGTTCCGGCCGGGCTTCGACTTGGCAGAGGAACGAAAAGTCGTGCTGCGGCAGGTAAACCCGAGTGGTTTGGCGAGGACGATCTCTACGCTGACGTCAGACCAGCTCTGAGCGAGCTGCGGAAGGCTGGCTTCTGGGTCGGCATCGCGGGCAATCAGACCGTTCGTGTCGGCGGGATTCTGCGGTCGCTAGATCTGCCGGCCGACCTGATCGCGACCTCGGACGACTGGGGCGTATCCAAGCCGGATATAGGCTTTTTCGAGCGTTGGCCAAGCAGATGCCTACAGCCGGACGAGACTTTGTACGTCGGCGACAGGCTCGACAACGACATCCGGCCTGCAGTTCTCGCAGGTTTCAAGACCGCGCTGATCCGGCGAGGACCGTGGGCGACCATCCAGCAGCATGACCCTGATTCCGAGCGGCTGCCGACCCTGCGGATCGACTCGCTGGCCGAACTGCCCGATCGAATCGCCGCTCTTAACGTTGCAGAGCGCTGAGGGTCGTTCGCCAACTGTAGAGCCGGTCGTCGACCTCTCGGACGAAGTCAGCGTCCGCCCAGGGCTGCAGAGTGTGCCGCACCTCGCGGATGCGTTCCATGCCGGTGGCATACCAAGTAATGGCCAGTTGGTCGAGGGCCTCATGGAGACGCGCGCAGGCGGAATCGGGTTTGTCCTGGGCGACCTCGACTGCGGCCAGGTCAGCGAGAATGACCGTGCGTTGTTGCCCTCGTCAGCGAGCAGGCCGGTGAGCGCAGTGGTGAGCGTGTCCCGGGCTTGGGCATAACGGCGGGCCTTCAATTGTGTGTTGCCTTTGAAGGCACCGAGCCGTGCTGGGGAGAACCAGGTGAACCATTCCGGCGCGTGGCGATCCGAAGTGGCGGCAAGGAGTTCCTCGGCGTGGGCGATCGCGCGTAGTGCCTCGTTCGGGTGCCCGCAGATGGTCTCGCATTCCGCTTCGACTGCGTCGAGCCAGGCGAGAAAGTCAGCAGAGGCGCTTCCCCGGCGTGCATAGGTGCGAGCCGCTCGGAGGCGTTCGGCGGCTTCGGGCCGGCGCTGCGCCCAGCCAGGGATGAAAGCAGCGTGGGCGAGGATCGCGGCGCCGAGCAGCGAGTCGTCGGCCTCGCCTGCGGCTTGCAGGGCGCGGGCGAAGGTGGCGTCGGCCTGATCAGGCTTGCGGAGGTCGAAGAACTCGATGCGGCCCGCGAGGAGGAGCGACTCGGCCAGCGCCGTAGCTAGCAGACGGCGAGCAACGCCGTTCGTCTCGGAGAGAAGGTTTTTTGGAGTAGTGGCACACGATGGCCGATCGCTCCTGGCCGAGCCGCGTTCTCTGCCCAACCGGCAGTCGGGGCCAGGTCGCTACGGAGTACGACCCTTTTCGCCGACGGGCCCACGATCGGTGATGGCCGCTTCGGCGACGTCGGCGGCCGAGCCGGGGACGCTGATGAGCGCGGGTGACGACGGCTGGATCGCACCCAGCAACGGCGCCTACGACCACACAGTAGTTGGGGTAGTGACCGGTGCCGGCGAGTTCCGGCCCGGTTCGATTCTGGGCGCCGGCCGGGAGGAACAGGCACAACCGATCGCGATGATTGGGCGAGTGCAGTGCAAGGCCGACGCGTCTTTCGGCGCGATCTAGATCGGTGACCTACTCACTACTTCGCCCACTATCGGGCACGCGATGAAGGTGCCCGACCCCACGCAGGCCTTCGGTGCGGTCAGCGGCGAGTGACCCAACTCCTGACTGCGTCCTGGCGCGAGTAAGCCGACCCTCAGCAAGCCCTCAGAGACTCCCGGGCCGGAACCGAGGCCTGCCTGGTGACTGACGTCAGGATGTCCCCTGACCGCACCGCGGCCGTGGAGAGCAGCGACGCCGTGATCCCGTGCGTGTGCTCGGTTCCTCCTTGCAGATAGACCCCCGCCGACATCTTCGAGTCCGTACGGATCCGGTAGTCACGCGCGACCAGCGCCCGCCCGAACTCGTCCCGCTCGCAGCGATCGGCCACCGCGCCCAGCAGCGGGAACGGGTCCACCGGCGAATATCCCGTGGCGCAGATCAGCACGTCCGCGTCGAGTGTGGTCGATTCGCCGGTGCTGAGCGTCTCGATCTCCACCGACACCCGGTCGCTCTCCTGGACCGCCCCCGCCAGCCGGGACATGTTGATGAGCTTCAGCCGGCTGTTCCCCGCCACCCGCTCGCGGTAGACCCGCTTGTAGAGGTCGTCGATCAGGTCGCTGTCGACCACCGAGTAGTTCGTGTTGCTGTGATAGTTCATCAGCATCGTCTTCACCTCGGACGACGCCTCGAAGAAGTCGTCCACCGCCGCCGGGTCGAAGATGCGGTTGGCGAAGGAGCTGTCGTCCGCCGGGCTGTAGCCGTACCTCGAGAACACCCCGCACACCTCGGCCGTCGGGAACCTCTCGTGCAGGAACGCCGTGATCTCCGCCGCGCTCTGTCCCGCCCCCACCACCACGAACCTGTCCGCCTTTTCCACCTGGCCGATCTTGGTCAGCAGGTCACGGCTGTGCCAGATGCGTTCGCCCAGGTCCACCCCCGACGGCGTCAGCGGCCGCAGTCCGGTCGCCACCACCAGGTTGCGCGCCCGGTAGGTGCGCACCACCCCTTCCGTGCGTACCTGCACGTCGAACGCCTCGACCACGCCGTCGTGGAGCACCGGCACGACCTCGGTCACCTCGTGGCCGTACCGGACCAGGTCGTGAACTTTGGCGGCCGCCCACTCGAGGTAGTCGTGGAACTCGACGCGCAGCGGGAAGAAGGTTTTGTGGTTGATGAAGTCGATCAGCCGGTCGCGGTCCTTGAGGTAGCACAGGAAGCTGAACTCGCTCGCCGGGTTGCGCAACGTGACCAGGTCTTTGAGGAACGACACCTGCATCGTCGCGTCCGCCAGCAGCATGCCCCGGTGCCAGCCGAAGGTCGCCTGGCGTTCGAGGAACGTGGCCGTGACCGGGGTCGCGGCGGTGTCATTGTGCTCCTGGACGGCGATGGCCAGAGCCAGATTGGACGGACCGAAACCCACTCCCACCAGGTCGTAGACCGGGATTTCGCGCTGCGGGGCGGTCGGTGACATCGGCAGTCCTCATCGTCGGTACCGACGTGTCGGCACGGGGCGGATCGGTGTCGGCCGCCCCTCGGAGAACGGCGGAAGCTAGGTTAGACTAACCTAACTTTTGCCCGGGTCGATGAGCGAATTCCCAGGCGAGTTCGAGGTTCGGGAGGCGTTGTGCGGGTTGTCATGTTCGGGTATCAGACGTGGGGTCATCGGACCCTGCGGGCGCTGCTCGACTCGGAGCACGAGGTCCCCCTGGTCGTGACCCACCCGAAGAGCGACCACGCGTACGAGCGCGTCTGGAGTGACTCGGTGGCCGACCTCGCCGCCGAGCACGGCATTCCGGTCGAGACCCGGGAGCGGCCCGACGACGACCTGCTCGTGCCGCTCAAGGAGGCCGCACCGGACGTCATCGTGGCCACCAACTGGCGTACGTGGATCCCGCCGCAGGTCTTCGAGCTGCCCCGGCTGGGCACGCTGAACGTGCACGACTCGCTGCTGCCGAAGTACGCGGGCTTCTCGCCGCTGATCTGGGCGCTGATCAACGGCGAGAAGGAGGTCGGCGTGACCGCGCACATGATGGACAGCGAGCTCGACGCCGGCGACGTCGTGCTGCAGCGCTCGGTCCCGGTCGGTCCGCGCGACACGACGGCCGATCTGTTCCACAAGACGCTCGAGCTGTTCGGCCCGATCACCCTCGACGGGCTCGCGCTGATCGAGTCGGGGCGCACCGAGTGGACCCCGCAGGACCGTTCGCAGGCCAGCTTCTTCCACAAGCGGTCGGACGAGGACAACCGGATCGACTGGACGTGGACCGCCGAGGATCTGGACCGCCTGGTCCGGGCCCAGTGCGACCCCTACCCGAACGCTTACACCTACCACAAGGGACAGCGGCTGCGCATCGCGTCGGCCCGGGTCTCCCAGGGCGTCTACGGCGGCACGCCCGGCCGGGTCTTCTACCGCGAGGACGACGCCGTCGTGATCGTCGCGGGCGCCGAGGCCCGCCGCGGGACCAGCCACGGCCTGGCCGTCGAGCGGGTCCGTCTCGACGACGGCACCGAGCTCGGCGCCACCGAGTACTTCCGCACCATGGGCGGATATCTCACCCGCCACCCCTGACGGCCGCGTTTCGACGCCCAGGCCGGGGGCGGGCGCCCCCGGCCGGCATCCTCCTGACCGGGAGTCGACTCATGCAGAACCCCACCAGTGGCGGACCCCTGACCGTCGCGCCGGCCACGCTGCCCGACGTCTTCGCGACCGTCGTGCGCCGGGACCCGGACGCGGTGGCCGTGGTCTTCGAGGACACCGAGGTCAGCTACGCGAAGCTGGACGAGCGGGCCAACCGTCTCGCCCACGCCCTGATCGCCCGGGGCGTCGGCCCCGAGCGAGTGGTGGGCCTGGCGGTCCCGCGTTCGATCGACATGATCGTGGCCGAACTGGCCGTGCTCAAGGCCGGCGGCGCGTACCTGCCGCTCGATCCGGACGACCCGGCCGAGCGGCTCGCCTACCTGGTCGGCGACGCCCGGCCGGTCTGCCTGGTGACCACGGCGGCCCTGCGGGATCGGTTTCCGGCCGGGCCCCGGCTGCTGCTCGACGACCCGTTCGTCCAGGCGCAGCCGGCCACCGACCCGGGCCGTCCGGGCCTCAAGGTCGAGAGCGCCGCGTACGTCATCTACACCTCCGGTTCGACCGGCCGGCCCAAGGGTGTGCTGCTGACCCACACCGGCGTCGCGAAGCTGATGTCGACGCAGTTCGCACGGTTCGGGCTGACCTCCGACGTGCGGGTGCTGCAGTTCGCCTCGCCCAGTTTCGACGTCGCGTTCTGGGACCTGTGCCTGGCACTGCTCTCCGGCGGCCGCCTCGTCGTCGTGCCCGCGGACCGGCGGGTGGCCGGGCCGGCCTTGACCGAATACGCGATGAAGCACCGCACCAACTTCATGATCCTGCCGCCCACGCTGCTGGCCGCCCTGCCCGCCGAGTGTGAGCTGCCGCCGGGCATCCTGCTGGCCGGCACCGAGCGGGTCTCGCCCGAGCTCGTCGCCCGCTGGGCCCGCGACCGGCGCATGTTCAACGCGTACGGCCCGACCGAGGTGACCGTGAACTCCACACTGGGCGAGTGTGACCCGGACGGGATCGACGGCTCGTCGGTCCCGATCGGACGGCCCGACCCGGCGACCGACGCCTACCTGCTGGACGACGCGCTGCGACCGGTCCCGCCCGGCGTCCCCGGCGAGCTCTACCTGGCCGGGCCTGGCCTGGCTCGCTGCTACGTCAACCGGCCCGACCTGACCGCCGAACGGTTCCTGGCCGACCCGTACGGTCCGCCCGGGCGCCGCATGTACCGGACCGGCGACCTGGCCGCCCGGCGCGAGGACGGCCGCATCGACTTCCTCGGCCGCGTCGACGACCAGGTGAAGGTCCGCGGCTACCGGATCGAGCTGGGCGAGATCGAATCGGTGCTGGCCCGTCACCCCGGCGTCGACCAGGTCGCCGTCGTGGTCCGGGAGGAGCGGCTGGCCGTGTACGTCGTCCCGGCCGAGGCCGCCCCGGCGGAGCAGGTCGCCGTGACCTGGGACGGCTCCTCGCTGGTCAAGGCGCTGCGCCTGCACGCCGAGTCGTGGCTGCCGGCGTACCTGGTCCCGACCGGTTTCGTACTGCTCGCCGAGCTGCCCGTCCTGACCAGCGGCAAGCTCGACCGGGCCGCGCTGCCCGCCCCCGACTTCGCCGTCCTGGCCACCGGCACCGCCCCGCGGAACGCGCGCGAGCAGGTGCTTCGCGACCTGTACGCGGACGTGCTCGGCGTGCCCGGCGTGGGCATCGACGACGACTTCTTCAGCCTCGGCGGGGACAGCATCGTCTCCATCCAGTTCGTGCTGCGCGCCCGCGCGGCCGGCCTGGTCTGCACGTCCCGTCAGGTTTTCGAGCTGCGCACGGTGGCCGCGCTGGCCGAGGCCGTCACCGACCTGGACAGTGGCCCACGCGATCGGCCCGACGACGGCACCGGCGACATCCCGTTCACCCCGATCCTGCACTGGCTGGTCGAGACCGGCGGCGCGATCGAGGCGTTCAGCCAGTCGATCGTGCTGACCACCCCGGCCGGGGCCACGTCGGAGGACCTGCGGGCGGCACTCCGGCTGCTGGCCGACAAGCACGACCTGCTGCGCTCCCGTCTGGTGCGCGACGAGGGTTTGCTGCGGGTCGGGCCGCGTGGCGAACTCCCGGACTGGCTGACGGTCGCCACCGGCACGTCGGTCGAGGACGAGGAGCAGGCTGCGGCCGGGCGCCTGGACCCGGCGAACGGCGTGATGGCGCAGGCGGTGTGGTTCGAGGGTTCCCGGCGGCTGCTTCTCGTGCTGCACCACAGCATCGTGGACGGCGTGTCGTGGCGCGTCCTGCCGGCCGACCTCGCCACCGCGTACTCGAAGAAATCGCTCGAACGTACGGGCACGTCGTTCCGCCGCTGGGCGCTCGACCTACGGGCGGCCGCTCGGCGGCCGGAGCGGGTAGCCGAGGCTGCCCTCTGGCGCGGCATCCTGACCGGGCCCGACCCGGCGCTGTCGGCCCGCCCGCTGCGCCCGGTCGACGACCTCGCGACCGTGGTCCGGCACACCGCACGCCTGCCCGCCGCTGTCACCGAACCCGTCCTCACCACCGTGCCCGCCGCGTTCCACGCCGGCGTCAACGACGTCCTGCTGACCGCTCTCGCCCTGGCCGTCGCGGACTGGCGGCCGAGCGACGAGCCGTCGGTGCTCATCGCGCTGGAGGGCCACGGCCGCGAGGAGCAGATCGTGGCCAACTCCGATCTCAGCTCGGCACTCGGCTGGTTCACCAGCGTCTTCCCGGTGCGGATCGATCCCGGCGACGCCGACCGGGCCGACGCTCTCGCGGGCGGACCGGCCGCGGGCCTCGCGCTCAAACGGGTCAAGGAGCAACTCCGCGCGATCCCGGACCACGGCATCGGGTACGGCCTGCTGCGCTACCTCAACCCGGAGACCGCACGGTCCCTGGAAAGGCTGGCCACGCCGCAGATCAGCTTCAACTACCTCGGCCGGTTCACCACGCGGGACGGGCCGTTCGCGCCGGTCGCCGGGCACGGCATCCTGGCCGGCGGTTTCGACGTCGGCATGCCGGTCGCGCCCTACACCCTCGAGATCAACGCGTACGTCCAGGAGTCCGCCGCCGGTCCGGAACTCGGCGTCACCTGGGCCTACCCGCGCGACCTGATCGACGACGCCGCGGTCGCCGCGCTCGCCGCCGGGTGGTTCGCCGCGCTCGAGGCCCTCGTCGCGCACGCCCGCGGACCGGCCGCCGGCGGTCTCACCCCGTCCGACCTGACCCTGGCGATCGGCCAGGACGAGATCGACGAGTTCGAAACCGAATGGGAGCTTCCGTGACCGCCACCTCCGGGCTGGCCGACGTCCTGCCGCTCACCGCGCTGCAGGAGGGCCTGCTCTTCCACACCCAGCTCGCCGCGGACGGCCCCGACGTCTACACCGGGCAGTTCACCCTCGACCTGCGCGGCCCGCTCGACGCCGACCGGCTGCGCGCTGCGGGGCAGGCCCTGCTCGACCGGCGTCCCAACCTGAGGGTCGCGTTCCGCCGCCGCAAGAACGGTCAGGCGGCCGCGCTCGTGCCCCGGCACCTGCCGCTGCCCTGGGCCGAGCTGGACCTGACCGAGGGTGAGCTGGCCGCGTTCCTGGACGACGATCTGGGCCGGCGCTTCGACCCGGCGCGGGCGCCGCTGTTGCGGATGACCCTCGTCCGGGTCGGGCCGGACCAGCACCGGCTGGTCCTCACCCATCACCACCTGCTGCTGGACGGCTGGTCGATGCCGTTGCTGCTGGACGAGCTGATCGCCCTCTACCGCGGCGACGAGCTGCCGGATCCCGCCGATTTCCGCTCCTATCTGGCCTGGTGCGCGAAGCAGGACCGCCCGGCCGCCGAGACCGCCTGGCGCGAGGCGCTGGCCGGGCTGGAGGGCCCGACGCTGGTCGCCGGGCAGCCGCCGGCCCGCGCGGTCGTACCGGACCGGATCCTGCGCGACCTGCCGGCCGATCTCACCGCCCGGGTGATCGCGCTGGGCCGGGCCCGGGGGTTCACGCTGAACACGCTCGTGCAGGGGGCGTGGGGGATCGTGGCGGGCGCGTTGAGCGGCCGCGACGACGTGGTGGTCGGGGCCACGGTCGCCGGGCGGCCCCCCGACCTGCCCGGTGCCGACACGATGATCGGGCTGTTCATCAACACCGTCCCCGTACGGATCCGGCTCGATCCCGGCCTGGCTGCGGCGGACCTGCTGCGTCGCCTGCAGGACGGCCAGGCCCGGGTCATGGAGCACCAGCACCTCGGGCTCGCGGAGATCCAGCGGCTGGGCGGGCACGGCGAGCTGTTCGACACGTTGACCGTGTTCGAGAACTACCCGCTCGGCGGGTCGTTGCCCGCCGCGGGTGATCTGCGGGTGGCCGGGGCCGAGGTCCGCGACTGCGCCCACTACCCGCTGACCCTGACCGCGCGTCCGGGCGAGCGACTGCACCTCGATCTCGAATACCGCGGCGACCTCTTCGACGAGGCGGCCGCGGGGACGCTGCTCGACCGCCTGACCACGGTGCTGACCGCGATCTGCGCCGCGCCGGACGCGCCCCTGGCGACGATCGGCGTGCTCGGGGCGGACGAGCGCGAGACGATCCTGCGCGGCTGGAACGAAGCCGCCGCGCCCGGCCCGGAAAGCCCGCCGTCCAGCACCATCAGCGGAGTTCTGCATGATCTGGCCGAGCGCACGCCCGCCGCGGTTGCCCTGGTCACGAGCGGTGGCGAGTGGACGTTCGCAGGACTCGAAGCCTGGGCGGCCGGGCTGGCCGGCGCGTTGCGCGAGCGGGGGGTGGGCCGGGGGGATCGGGTCGCCCTGGCCCTGCCCCGGGCGCTGACCGTGCCGGCGATCTTCGGGGTGCTGCGCGCGGGGGCGGCCTACCTGCCGCTCGACCCGGAACAGCCCGCGGAGCGCGTCGCCGGGCTGCTGGCCGACGCGACGCCCGCGCTGCTGCTGACCGCGGGCGACGACCCGGTTCCGGGCTGGGTCGGCGAGCGGCTCGTGGTGCGTGCGGACGTGCCGGACTGCGCGAAGCCGGTGGAGCACGAGGCGAGCGGGCCGGACGATCCGGCGTACGTCATCTTCACCTCGGGGTCGACCGGACGGCCGAAGGGCGTCGTGGTGCCGCATCGCGGCATTGTGAACCTGCTCGGCACCCACCGAGGGCACCTCATGGGTGGGCCGCGGCGGCGGGTGGCGCACGCGGCTTCGTTCACCTTCGACGGTTCGTGGGAACCGATGCTGTGGATGCTGGCCGGGCACACCCTGGACGTCCTCGACGACGACGTCTACCGG
>Ga0247737_1000121_pt1 | contig 23824 bp, 23 predicted proteins | sample UWRJL028104C2_FD_180937 | JGI IMG/M metagenome (GOLD analysis project Ga0247737, IMG submission 180937) | Plant litter microbial communities from Arlington Agricultural Research Station in Wisconsin, United States - UWRJ-L028-104C-2 | ecosystem: Environmental > Terrestrial > Plant litter >...
CATCCACACCGTCAATTCAAATTCTGCCTACACGCCAATGTGCCGCAGAGCCAGAAGTCAAAGCCACTCGTGCCACGAAAGGAGTAGTAGCACGGCCCAGCCCGCTTCGATCGATGATGACGACGTCTTGAGTTGGGCCCCCATCTAGCACTGGTAAGCACAATTAAAAAAAACCAGCTCAGTAAATTAATACGGACCCTAGTATAAAACCTTGCCAACTGACTACCAATGTGCTGCTTATCATGGGCAAGGTATTAGGATGTGGAGGAGCGCGTTTCGGCAAATTGCTTCAGTCATAGGTATCGATGTCTTTGATTTCAGCTTAAGCTATGTGTATATCATATTCCCCCAACTAAAAAGGAGAAATCAAAAGATTCTGCCCGTGTGCATTCTGTTCTTCCTTGTGAATATCTACCTATACATTGCAGATTTCGTGAAAGCGAATTCATTCTCGTTTTCTGGAGTCAAGAAAGCTGCACGGTGGGCAAGTATTACAAGCTGTGACTACTGCTAGTTATAGTTTTCCAAATAATCCAGCGCATTGTTCGTACGCTAAGCTTGAAAACCTAGAATTCTCTCATGTATTCCCTAGTTAATCACTATATGTAAAGCTTCTTGTTTATGGGTAAAAGGCAAAAGTATTGGCGTGTTTTGTATAGCTGTTATCTAGCCTGGTGCAAAATAGGCCTACAGTTCTGTAAACTCGCATAATGGTGGGGTGGTGGGGTATGCCGATCATCGCTAGTCCATAAAATGTTTGTATGAGAGTCCTCCTGGCATTCTATGTACACAACAGGGCGTGGAATACTCAGATCTATCCCCACATGGTATGAAATTGTAACACAAATCACGCAGTATATCCGTGGCTCTATTTTGGAGATCACACACCTTTAGAAATGAGGTGAACGAGATCCTCCAACTTCTCCTGCTGTTTCTAGAAAGCCCTTACACTTAGTCCTAAGTCCTAAAGATGAGAGGTCTTTACGAGGAATCCAAATATGCTGTTTCTTTCCTAGGCCCAGTATCTTCATACACTCATCAGGTAGATGAATCCATTCCTTGCATATATTACACAACTAATAAAAGATCAAGGCAACCCTTCAATGCTTTCCCAGCGGTAAACATGACTACCAGCCAGCTACGACCATAGCAGGTAAGATGCGCACAAGATATAGTAATGTTGTATCTAATTGTCATTTCAGATGTGTTTGATGCTGTACAATCAGGAAAGGCTGATCGAGGCGTTGTGCCATTCGAGAATTCTACCAACGGAGCTGTGATACCCACACTCGAACTACTAGCTGATCGTAACGCCCTTTATCCAGATATCTTCATATCTGGCGAAACATATCTCGATGTCCGCCACTGCCTTCTAGGACATAAAGCCCCCCCAGCCTCGTTGACTAGCTCTCCAGTCTTGTCAGGCACAAACACTCCGACTCCATCAGTCCCTGCACCGCTTCAGCCGAAATCGAAACCGATTTCAAGTCTCAAGCATATCAAACGAATACACTCTCATCCTCAAGCATTTGGTCAATGTGAAATATTCCTCAGTGCATATTTGAAGGGCGTCGAGCGAAGGGAAGAAAGCTCCACGAGCCGATCTGCGGAGATAGTGAAAAGTGATGAATCTGGAGAAAGTGCAGCTATTGCAAGCAGTCTCGCAGCAGAGGTCCACGGGCTAGATATTCTGGCAGAAAATATTGAGGATCGTGAGGACAATACTACCAGATTTTTTGTTCTTCGAAAAGGCAAGCCAATTGACGAATCACCTGGTAATACAGAAGCTCCGAGCAAGTCCATGGTGTCGTTCAGTGTCGAGCATAGTAAACCCGGTACTTTGGCAGATGTGCTTGAGTGTTTCAAGCTTCACAAGCTTAATCTCACTAGCATCAATAGCCGCCCTACTACCACAGTTCGATTCCAGTATATCTTCTTCATTGAATTTGATGGAAGTCGAATAAAGGACAGTGATAATAGGGTTGAAGGAGCATTGGATAGTCTTGGAAAGTTTACAAAAAGCTGGAGATGGTTAGGAAGCTGGGAAGATAAGCTTCAGAGATGAGCTCAACTAGACTGGGTTTGCATAGGTAAGATTTCAGATAGCGATAAAATATTACACCGTACTATACTATTTATTACCATCGGTGTCGCGTCTCTTATCGATAACATATAAAGTGACAGGGCTACCTAGGCTAGGTTAAGGGGCTTTTAAGCGAGGCTGTCTATAGTAGACTTCCAGGCTCGAGTCTTGATCAACTCCGCTGCCACAAGCCATCCCATTAAACCTCTTGCAAAACCCTCTCTTCTCTCTGAGAATGAGACCACATTGTTCCCTTCTCCAAATATCCCGAACTGGCGCATGGGTTCAAGCCAGCTTTCCTGGTACAAAGGCAGCCCGATATTCGTCTATAGAGGCATTGCAGTCATCTCTTAGTCAAGATCTTACTTCACGTCCCAAGAATTATATCTTCGACTACTTATCGCCCACCCCTTCCCATCTGTTAAATATTACCCTTTCTGATTTCTTACCGGAATCATGCCAGCCATCTAGCTTCTCTAGAACAAGTCTTGAACTGCCAGCGACAAATTCAGATTGTAGCAATGGCATTCCTCTTCCACAAGGTCACCATCTTGTTTACTTTCCCCCGCAGGTCCCAAGCAGTAGTCTTTTAGCAGATGGGACAGATCATCTGCAGTCTCCTGGATCCCCCTTTGATCGTCGGATGTGGGCTGGAGGATCCCTACACTTTGACCCTCAGACATCCAACCAACTACTTCTCAGTAATGATCGCGTTTATTGCGCAGAATCGATGACAAATGTTGTCGTGAGAGGAAAGGATAGAGACGAGAAGATCTTTGTAAAAATAAAGAGAGAAATCGGACGCAGCTTGCCCAAAAAAATGGTGAACCACGCCAAAAGTGAGATAATCATGAATGCTGAGGAAATCGGCAATAACTATATCTTTGCCCCATCCCTTGTGGAGGAAAGAAACTTGGTCTATTTTAGACAAAAACCTCCAGCTACTACGAAGGAAGAATTGGATAGACCAGGCAAGATACTGAAGCGTACGTTCTCTCCACTTTGTATCATCTGCATTTATTATGCCTATACTAATATCACGTAGCTGCTCAAAAGCCTGACTTTTTTGTCAACATCATACCTACACCAGCTCTATTGTTTCGCTTCTCAGCCCTTACCTTCAATGCACATTCTATTCATCTTGATCCTCAATACTGCCGCGAAGTCGAAGGACATAGGAACCTTCTTGTACATGGCCCGTTGTCACTAGCATTGATGTTATCGGTCTTGCGATCTCAGTTGAAGAATAGTGAAATCGTTCTAAACTTTGACTATCGAAATCTCGCACCACTCTATGTCAGCGAGGAGCTGAAGGTCTGTATCAAGAAAGATAGTACAAAAGATGACAAGTATACTGTATGGATAGAAGGAAAAGAAGGGGGCTATGCTGTAAAAGGAACTGCAATTATCGGGAAACTTAGGCCAGGGACTGCGCGATGGTTGGAGCAGATGGAAAAGTCATAAAAGCGTGCGCTTCAACAATTCTCAAGACTGGCATTCTATATCGTATTAAGTGAGAAGTTCTCTCAGGATGGATCACTGCTTCGAATAACCCTTACCAAGTGAAACAGCCGCGATTGAGGATCTATGTTGCTGAGAAACTTTCCACAATCGAAGGACACCGGATCGGAGGTATTGCGAACTATGAAACTAGATGGATTTGCGCAATGCATAGTAGCAGCCATTGCTGGTCAAAATTAAAATTCCATAACCTGAAGTCCAACTCATACAGAATATATAAGCATGTAACTCGTATTGTAGAATTCGTATCACAGGTTAACAAAAGAGGTCAGCGTTGGCCATGATCATCATCTCGTATTCATGTACTTCTGGCCATCCAGCTTGGGCCAGTAAAAACGCCACTTAATTGTCAATGTTCTTATGTCGCTGCCTCTGTCGACCGACTATTTAAAAAAAATTGCTGAGTTGTGATACACTCGAATGGTTTTTATTGCGCTCTCGTGGCTCATATTGTACAGTAGGGAGTCCTTACTCCCCACAAGTGATTACCACTGAATTAATGCGTCCCTGTTTCAGATCTGCTAATGATAGACACTAAAGGCACTCCCAATAAGACCCTAAGGATCTACTGCTTGTTCTTGGTGGGGGTCCACCTCGTCATCATCCCTGTCCAGCAACCTGAGCACATATCAACAATCAATTCTTTGTATAGCCATTTGCAACAATCTTAAGCGCACCTCATTTTCTAGCAAAACCCCTTGCGGTACTTATAGAGAAGATTGAGTTTTCCTAATGTCTTCTGCCAACAGCACGCACGAGCTGCTTTGGACTGCGTAAGCGCCAAACTTTCCGTAATACAATAAGACAACCATTCTATTAACGCGCCTGTTCCTGTCTACCTTTCTTCGACTTCTTGTATTCTCTACGTCTAACGTAACAATCTCAATCTGTTAGCCCATGCGAAATAACCAACTCGGCTTCCTCTTTAGCTCCTTCGATAACAGCTTGACAGCCACTGGGGGTCCGTTAGAAAAGAGTCATGGGCACAATGGCACCACCTTCGAGCGAGTCAAAGGATAGCATTGGGCGCCGGAGAAGCCTCAATCCGTTCTCTTCTTCGAGATCTTCTTCTTCCCATTCCAGCACCGCAAATCCAAGACTCAACGTTGAAGGCAACCAGTTGCAGAAGAGAGACAGTTCCAAGTCTAGCAGACGAGCGTCGATCTTTGGGTTGACACCACTCGCAAATACCACTCTGGATACGGCACAAAGCGACAGCACAGCAGAAGGTACGGGTCGGTATGATGATGGCGAGAGTGCCAGTTTGCATGCACGACCTCGCACGCTTCAGAAGCAGAAAGGCCGACCGTCATCCATTTTTGGATCAAGGGGCAAACGATCGTTACAAAATATCAACAATAGCAAACCTCCGTCGATCTCCGAGGATATGCCGGAGATGAGCACTGTTCTATATGATGGGGAGGTTCAGACGACAAGCAGCATGTTTCGAAAGAAGAAGGAATATCTAGTACTTACCGATAGGCATTTAGTTCGATTCAAGAGCCAATCTCGTAGGTGAAATTCTTCTGATTTCTTGCTTTTTATTGTCCTCAATTCTGAGAATGATAAATGTATTGTTTCACTCAGCCTGAAGCGACCGCTAATCACGAAATTTGTAGGAGCAGGAGAAGCATATCCCAGTATACTCGATGACGATCAACATGCCAGGCGCCGTCACTTCTCGTCCGCCTCGAGTAGTTCCTTGCAGGACTTCCAGTCCAACAATTCTCGCAATTCGGCGGAACTTGAGAATCGAATATCACTTGAGCAGATTGTGACTGCCTACAAGTTGGAGGACGGAAAACCTTATTTTACAACTGAGGTGGTATACCTTGATGAAGAGACTAATGCGGTTGGCTCCATTCAACTGATGCTACATGCCCCGGAGGAAGCAGATATTTGGATTAGTTCAATCCGTGGAGCAGCTCAGAAGGCGAGATTACTCATGAAGGAACCATACCCAGAGCGTATTGTCCGCCATCTTGTTGATGTCCTTGAGAAAGTTAATGACTATGATCCGAGACGCTGTAACATTTTCCGTGTTGTTCGACGAGCTCCCTTATCAAAAGTCGGGAAACCATCTTCGGAAGATCTTCAGAAGCTAGGAGCTTCAGTATATTATCTTGTTATTGGTGTTAACCGCTTACACTTGATCCCTCCACCTACTTTTACACCACACGGAGGCCTCATTAGTACCAAGCTGAAAACACTTTCATATGGCTTAGTTGCACTTGTGGCTATGAATGTGAAAGAGTCAGATGACAGATTCGAACTGCAATTCAGGTTGCCTATGAAAGAGCGTGAGTCTTTCGAGCTGGCTGCATCCGCTTCTTTTGACATTGCGAATTACATTTTCCGCGCTCTTCGATACCTGAAGCCGCTCTCAACAGACTATAACTTAAAGTTCACCGGGCCTATGCATTGTCAAGACGGGGCGGAAATCCTCGCTGATTCGGAAGAAAGCGAAGCAGAACGCGAAGCCGAGCTTGGTTGGTTTGATCGGACGCTTACTGCATATTGCGTGGCTTATGCTTGTGATCCAACTAATATTCGATATTCTGTCGACTACCAAGCTGAAGATGCACCAGAGTTCAGATTGCTTCCCTCTGCAAGAGCTAGGTCATACACAGCGAGAGAGCTACTGGCCGTCATGCGCGCACTACGATACAACATATCTTTCTGTTCTCTATCATTTCGGGGTATTGATCTTCACTACATACACGGCTTGAATGATCCCTTTGGAGGTGAATATATTGCATGGTTCAATCTAGATAACGTGCGGATAGATAAATTCTGGGATCAAAAACCTAGTCACATGTCGTTGCTATACCAGGAAACCCAGGCTCTGGCGCTGCTGTGCAGAACTGTACGCAGGATGGATTTCAGTAATTGTCTTCCCCGTCGACGAGTAAGAGATACATTTGATGCGGAAGGCAAACTCGAATTCGACAAAGATCCGGGCTGTGAGATCGTTGCTGGTATTTTTATAGTGGCTCGATCTCGTATGACTAGTGTAACTTGGATAGATATCAGCGGCATTGAACTCGGAGAGACCGATCTTGAAGCTATGCGATCCGCATTAAGCGAAACAAGAGCTCATTTCAGAGCTGTTGAGTGTTCGCGTTGCGGGTTAACTGACTCTGGCATTGTTAAATTTCTTCGGCTTTTGGAAAAGCAGAGCAGGCATATTGAGTGCCTTAATATATCCGACAATCCGGGACGGCTTCATCTTGGCCGATTCCAGACTTCCTTAAGCCACTTTACCAAACTCCGAAAGCTAAATCTTTCAAGAATGGCCAAAACTCCTGGTGAGGAAACCTTTTTCGCTCCAGAGGTTGTGAAACATTGGAGACTCGAAGAGCTGTCCCTAAGTGGAATCTCACTGAATGCTGCAACCCTCACATCCATCTCAGATTATCTAAAGAATGAAATGTCGGACAACCTTTGTGTCCTAAACTTAGATAGGTGTAATTTGAATGGGGGCCAGGTGGGTTTGCTGATGCGATCAATTTCTCGAGTGCCTGGCAAAGCTCGCGAGTTGAGGCTTGATGTTAGCAATAACGGTTTAGAGCAAGGAATTGACAATATTATCGGGGCCATACGAGACAATGAAACACCTGCGCATCTAATAATGCGAATGATTGAGTTCGCAAAGGAGGCTCATTTCAGGCAGTTGTTAGATGCTCTATGTGTAAACAACACCATTAGGTGTTTGGATATTTCACAAGCGTCACTCCCATATGATGCTGGCCCAGAGACTTGCGACTCACTTAAGTCACTATTCATCAAAAACAGAACACTCGAAGAACTCGACATATCCGGCGAGCAGGCGCATTTGGAAGTGATTCGATTTGGAATCGGTCTCAATCAGGCACTCACTGGTCTCGAGCACAACACAGCACTAAAAGTGCTCCGAATAGAGTACCAGAACCTAGGATTTGAAGGAGCCAACACACTTGCCTCGGTTATCAGGGAGAATAAATCACTAACCCATATTCACTGTGCGCATAATGATATTGGTCTACAAGCTTTCACGTCTCTTGTTAACGCCATGGCAAACAATTATACAGTCGTCGAACTTCCACTAATGACCGAGGATCAAGAAAGGTCGATCAAGCGGATGAAAGCAAGCATGGCCGGCTCGGTGCAAACTCAGAATTCGGTGCGTCGCATTGGTAGCGCACTTCGTGTTACTAGTCATGGCCACCCGGCCCAAGAAATGACCCAGCAAGATGTAGTCACTGCAGGCGAGCTCTTGGAGAATCAATGGGAGTCTCTAAATGAGAAACTCACCCTATTCCTCAATCGTAATAACGCAGGCTATGGATCCGAGTTTGTAAGTTAAGTTCTTAAACTTTCTATTTCCTCCGCCACCTTCGGTGGTTATCTACACCTGATGTACCGATTCTATTACTGACTCTGTCATGTAAAGGTGTTTGGCGAAGAGGCTATGCGACCGACGACCTCCATTAGTGAGGGCGGAATAGTTCAAAATGTGCTTGACCACACTACACCTAAAGCCGAGCTTGAAGATCCAGTTGACAACTATACCGGCGTGTTAGCGAACCTTAATCGTAGGTTTTCACACTCCACGCCACATTCCTCAGGTTAAGGCATGAATTTAAGGTGACATACCATATATTGGGAAGGCATTATTCTCCACTTTTTCTGTTCTTGGATATGACATCGTTCATAACGATGCGACTAGCGTTTCTATTGAAGAATCTCGCTAATCACACATGTAGTCAAAAATCGGCCAGACAATCGACCACTCGCCGAAGTTGAGGCGAATCATACAGATTTTGAGAAAAGAAAAGTTCTATTGAACGGGGAGGAATATCATGAAGAGGGTTTGGATTGGAATCCACACGCATTTGGTTAGGAGTTTTGATATTAGCGGCATGGCATTCAACGGAGTAATAAGTGAAAGATGGTGAAATGGAGGGATTTGCATATATGGGATGGCGGCGTTATAAAATATTTGGGGCTTGTGATTAGCTTCCACGGAGTTCTGTGCGATGAATGAGAAGCTATGTATAGATCAAGTCCAAGACTGTAAACATACTCGTAGCATTAGCTGCACCAGTCGAAAACACACAGTTTCGGAATTTTCATCAGGACCATTTTACATGCGTGTGGGGATACAGGACTTAGATTGTCAATGACAGTTGCAGGTGGTAGGCACGTAAAAAAAGAGATAGAGCTCGTTTCATAAACAATGTTGGGAGATAATAAACTGGGAGTTTAAGTTGTTGATTTTGAAATCCCTATTTACTTTCGTATTTATATCAAACCCAACTAGCTACGAACGGCACACGGCAGGTTCACTATAATGACGAATAATTCATACTCTCTTCCCATTCACTCGGTAGAACAATCGACTGCATTTTATCTACAGCGAGGCAGATTCTGCTTCTTTCACGGCTTTAAAGAATGGATCCTCAATATCATCTGGAATCTCCTCTTCTCTCACAAACGGTCTTACGTATTTCTCTACATATGACACTTCCATCCCCTCTACTATTGCGTCCCTGGATTTTAATCAGTATGGCTTTGAACTTACACAATTCTGACTCTCAGGTCCTCTCAAGGCATGAATATAGATAAGTAGTTGCAGGAGGTGCACCAGTGCTACAAAACCTACCTAATTCCTCGATTCATCCTCGCAACGTATTCCTCTCTGCAAGTGCCGTCGGCCACACGCACGGAGTCGATATACACGAGTGCTAACACCCTTCTCCAGCTATTGTTCTCATCCCTAGAGGGGATGTAGATCCAGCGTAGATGTTTCTGGTAGGAGTGTGGGACGCCTTCAGCTCTATCGAGGGCTTCTTCATCTTTAGCTGTTATTGTGAAAAGCAGGCCCTGAACTTCGTGCTCATATTCTGACGCTGCAACTATTAAAAATTGGCCCTCTCCGTGGTATGAAGGACTGCACCCACAAAATGATTCTGTTTTCAGGTCCTGATGGAGGAGCGATAGCTGTTCTTCGTGGACTGTCTGATGGATAGTATGCTCGAACCCGTCTACTTTTGGGTCCTTGGTAATTATATTCGCGTAGCCACGTTCACTTATAATCCACTAAAATGATTCTAATCAGCAGTCGTGTCCAACCTTATCTCGGGGGACTAGTCAATCTTCCCAGGATGTTAGTGCTTCAGTCAAATCAAAGGCGCCGACTACATCAGAGCCTTGTTTGGTCGGAATAACTAATCAGCCCCTATACGGATTCAGGAGAAGATAGGTACCCTATAGTTCCTCAATACTCCGAAAGCATAGAATGATGAGTTCGGACAGCGACTTTTCATTTGCTGTAAAGCGAGGTTCGAGCCATAAGCGAAATAGTAGAATGGTTCAGATATTTCCATGTTAGCCATACCTGAAACTTTCATGCTTAAGATACTACTTGACTTATATACTTAAGATATTGAGACTTTGTGGTAAGTTTGTCCGGATCTGGTAGGAGTGAGCTCTATGAAAAGATATCAACGTTATTCGTGTAGAGCTTAGGTAAGTCCCGGGGAAAGGCGGGAGATCCTAATCCACCCCATGCTCTACGATGATTTTGAACATATGATCATGCCTAGGTGGGCGATTGAGATAGGGACGATTGGAGCAGCTACGGCGAAATAAATCAACGACCAGTCCCACAACTGAATATTTCAAACACTCATATCAAGAATATAAATAGAATTCTATGTTGTGGATATTATTACAATGTGTCATTATAGCGCCCATTCATTCATATCATCAGTAGGCAACACAAATGGTTCATCTATTCTCTTTATGGCAAAATCGCTGCATAAAATGCTATCGTCTGTTAGCAAAATTGAATATCATCGGTTCGTAGATAGACTTACCACGCAGAAGCAATTAGGCCGTCTAACTCCGCAATCGCAGCATCCCTCTTCGACCCGGCTACTAAACCACGACTGATAGAAGTTTGCAGCTCCTTTATTTTCTTTCCCTTTCCAAGACCAGCTTGTTCCATGACTTTCTTTCCCAAACAGTCACTGTGGAAGGCATGCTGGCATGGAAAGACAAAGAATTGCCGACTTAATAATGGTAATGAACAAACATAGCACTTCTCTCCAGGCTCAACAATGGCATATCGATGATCAAGAGCTGCAATGTCTAGCTTTATGTTGGTGGCCGTCTGAGAAGACTCGTCCATTTCTTTCTTCAATATATCTATATTTCGGCTGTAATCCTCTAGAGCAGCACAAATCTCTTCCTTGAAATCATCGATGACAACAAAATCAGGGAAAAAAGGAATAAGATCCTCAATCTTGAGCAGGTCACACCGCTTCAGGAAATCGATGGCCGTCTTGATACCATTGGCTTGGGAGATGACTTTTTTCCCTACTGCAAGCCAAAGTTTCTTCCGTAAAGCTGGATCGGAAACCGGTCGGTCTGCGATCAGTGACGCAAGTTCAATCTCGGAATGGGACAAGGCCAGCTCAACAGCTTGAAGATATTGGCCCATTGTGCTATAAATATGGACGCATGCTTGGACCCGATGATGCTCGATACACAACCGGAGAGCAAAATCAGAATCAAAATTAGGTTCATCGCCCTGGGTTTCGAGGTAGTTTAGCAGAGCCGTCTCGTCTTTCGAGGGATGTGCAGCATAAATAGAGATAAGTGTATTGTGTATAGCAGCATCCGTCGAATTCAATTGATTGATGACATGGAGAAGATAACGGACGGCTTGGTTCTGTGCAAGCGGGCCACGGAAGTTGCGGTCATAATTGAGTAATGCCGGAATCAACTTCCTTGCCGTTAAATCCGAGTGCCGCATTAAAATATCAACAAGATCAGTAGCAACATGTGTAATGAGCCCACTGCTGTAGCGGTAAAAGGTCTCTGGCTCAGTTTGCTTGTTAAGAACATTCAACGCCTCTATCCACCGTTCTCTCTGAATCCAATATGACAATACGTAATTATGATCATCCACCGCGCTTGCAAAATAAAGAAGCTCGTCTTCTCTACCGTGACTGCTAATTATGTCATACGTTGTCCTCCGATCTAGATCAGTTTTGTATTTCTTGACAAAATTCTGAAATTCTGATCGAATAGTTTCCAATTGTTCTTTAGATTGCTCTGGATTCAGCGTCTCTGACAACTCAGCTTTGGTGACAATAGCGTCATCGAGTGAGTTTAGCTTGGACATGAAGATCTCCACGAGCCAACTGGCAATCATAATGCGTTGCATAACAAAAGACTTCTTAAATGTTGTTATTTTTGTGAGAAGGTACTTTCTCAGCGCATCTTGTTGGTCGTTGTCAATAAAAGTGAGTGCGACTTGCTCAAAAGGTTTGCTACTCTTTCCATAAACCCCAGCAGCTTCGAGGAAGGATCCTTTAGTGACAAGATAATCACCAGAAGCAGTGGCTACAGCATCCTTTTGGGCTGGCCCTTTAGCATAACGCAACGCTGCATCGAAATGCTCGGTCTTCAGCATTACTTTCCAGACGTCACGATCTTCGTCATCCACGGTAATTTCGAATATTTCTTGGGTAGTGAACAACCAGAACGTGTTTTTTTGTTGGTCAGCAAACAGTCCCAGTGCCTTCTGGTCCGGTTCTAGGACCATTTGATCAAATACTACTCTATCATCAAGACGATTGACCGCGACGACCCGGCCACCGATGAGATGCAAAATATGCCATTGGGTAAGAGCGACGGAATCGATCGAGCCTTGCACCGCTCTTTGCCTCCCATTTGTAGTGTTTCCGAGGGGCAATTGTGTTATAGGCAACAATTTCCCTTCTGCAAAAACCATGTTGCCCAAATCAGGACCAGATGATGCAGTTAAAAGTCTCCCATAGTAGACACCTTGCGACGAAAGCCACGCAAAGCTACGATCCGGACTGACGCTTTCTAACTGATTCGATTCCGAACTGTCTGGCGATATCACCAGTGACGATGATGCTTTGTCCGAGACCTTAGAGATTTCATGAACAGAGGGCTGCTCTGTTTCAAATAGTCGGGTATATATCGAGGCCCCCCCTTCATGTGCAAACTTCCCAACCTTCCCAACTAAATGAAGTAAACTATCCTGCGTAGCTATAAGCACCCTCCGTACATCAGTTCCTGGTTTGCTTGGGATCGTGTCTACCCATAAACCGGTCACTGGGCTATTTGAAATCTTCTGTAAAGACTTTAGATATTTGTCTTCCTTTCTATAGAACTCGGTTGAGGTTTCAATATATGCCTCATATATGTTACCATCGGTAGCACCTATAAGAATTTCTCGTGTAGAGGCGGTAGGTAAGGATGGGTTCCAAGCGATGCACTCAATGGAGACGCCACGTAGTCTCGACAATGGTACAGGCTTCTTGGACTGAGTATGTAGATAGTAGTTTTCTGCCGCACCAGTTCCACCAGCCGTAGAGATTATCAAGTGAGAGGCTGTTGGGTCCAAGAACATACGCCGTATCACGCCAACCTCATGCGTCTTTTTTGGAAGGTCAATATCTATGTGAGGGTTAACAACTGTACTTTGTACAAATTGAAGCACGCTGAAGGCATACCATCAACTTCTTCTGGGCTATCAAGATCTATCCGGATGATTCTGCCATTTGAAAGGGCAAATATCAGTACGTTATTTGCTACCTGGGCAGCAACAAAGTCCGAGGCTATCGAGAATTGTAGCTGGACAGGAACGACATTGAAGATTGGGAGGGTGATCTCCTGGAAACTCTGGAGATCCTGTGCGGCTGCATAGCCGTTTGGTGGATCGAGAGCCATCCGTCACAACAATTTGGGCTACCTCATTGTCCGTGGACTTGCGTAGTCCAGTCAACCACTGTAATGTTATATATATGAAAGTGAGGAGAGATACTCCCGAGGCTGTGACGTGAGGCTGATGCGGGTTGTTGAGCTTGTAGGGTTGTTTTGGCAACCAGAATGGCAGATCTCCTTGTGGCTAAGGCTTAAGCGAGCATGTACATTCTTGGCGAGCTCAAGTTATTATTACTCCACAATCCACTATTCAGAATGAGAATGAGAATAACAACATAATGTCTGCAGTCTATTCGTTGGGATCTAACGGATCTGGCCAGCTCGGAGTCGGACATAAAGAAGATGTTTCGGTTCCAAAACCAGTGCTGCTCGATATCACGTCCCTTGATCACGCAACCCAAGTAAAAGCTGGTGGCAACCATACATTACTGTTATCATCTGGTATTTTGTATTGTGCAGGGGATGCGCTCGCTGGAGCTTGTGGTTTAAGGAAAGACTCTAATGAGGAAGCATATCGGTTTGAAAAAATCCAACTATCTATTGATGGTCTAGCCCATCAACCAAATATCGCGTTCTGCACTGCTTCCTGGGAGGCTTCTATAATTGTTGCTAGAGATACCGAAGGGCGCGCGACAAGAGCCTATAGTTTTGGTACGGGAAACAAAGGCGAGCTTGGCCTTGGAGAATTCATATTTCGATCATTCAAGCCCCAAAGGATCGAAGACTTCCCTCCACCAGACTTGGAGATTGTAGATCTTGCAGCATCAGTCAGTCATGTTGTAGCAGTGTTGAGTAACGGGGAGGTCTATGGATGGGGAAATGGAAGGAAAGGCCAACTGGGTTTGCCAGAAGGCATAATTCACGCCCCACGAAAATTGGCAGGCTTAGACTTCAAAGTCGTTCGAGCGGTTTGCGGCAGAGAGTTCACCTATCTGGTAGGGGACAAGGCCCTGGGTCGCCATTGTATTCTAGGGTCCGATCGATGGGAAGTCAGATCTAAAGCTCCGCATGATGTATGTGGATGGAAAGATATCGGATCCACTTGGGGAAGTATTTACGTCCTTTTGGAAAGTGGCAAACTTTCCTCATGGGGACGGGACGACCATGGCCAACTCGCTCCTCCCGAAATACCCATACTCGAACAGATAGCAATTGGAAGCGAACACGCGCTTGGACTGTCCATTAGTGGAGAAGTATTAGCTTGGGGATGGGGTGAGCATGGCAACTGCGGGCCTGGCACGACAGACGGAGATGTTAAAGGCAGATGGAATGTCATTGCATCTTCTAAATATCTACCAGAGGGCAGCGAAATTTCAACTATTGGAGCTGGTTGTGCAACAAGCTGGATTTGCATGACCACTTAAACTACTTCCCTGTCGTTTTCGTAGCTACTCCTCAAGTTGCCCGTGGCCACACGTTCCCAAGAGGTCGCTATCGTAAAAGGACGCCAATTCTACTCAGGAGATAGCTCCGGGGGGTTTCATGATTGTTGAGTTCATTCCTTTTGCCGTGAGAGTATAGTAGCACCACCGTTCAATCATCGAAAATGCCTCGAACCTAATTATTTAGCCATCGCACCCGGTGAAAGATTAAGTTTGGCATACCTCTGAAAGACGTTGAGTAGGTGCTAGGCGTTGAGTCGGTGGCAGTAAATCGTCCGCTTCTTGAGCTGAAGCTCTAGAAACCGCTGCAGTTCGTTGATTTTGTGACTCGGTGCTCTGGAGTCGTTGGCCGGAATTGTCTTTAGAAATGCCCTAAGGCCATGTCAGTAGGGAGGTGAAATAGATGACAACACTTACACTATCACCACCGGCATCCCAAAGGAGCATCTCATCTTCCTCTTCGTCATAATTCACCGGATCCCATCTCTGATCATCATCTGGTTCTGGAAAGAATAGAGCATCTGGCTGAATGCTGGGTTGAGGTGGTGGTGGAGACGGCCGGGAAGTTTTTGCCCTGGTTGCCTCTCGAGTCACACCTGGGGCTGCAATTGGCGGCGGTGGAGGCATGCCAGAACTTGCTGTTCGTTTGGAATTTGGTGTGGCTTCTAAAGGTTGCCTTGGTGCTGGGCGCTTTGAACTCGCACGAGAGGCGTTTGTGACTGGAGTAGATGAGCCAGCACGAGATTCACCAATGGTCATGAGGATGAATTCGGCTTGGAGCCCCTCATCGCTGTAACTCAATTGCATAGGACTTAAAGGGAGTGAGTATCGAGCCTTAACGATTGTGTTATTTAATCCAGCATGAGCAATAATAGATTTGAAGTCTTTGACGCTAACGACAATATGAAGCTTTTCTTCAACTGTGAACTCACTGAACTCTAGTGCATCTATGGCAATAGTTGTATGTAATGGTTGCTTTAGTATCTCTGTCCTCTACGTTAGTAATTGATAGAATTAGGCGACTATAAAGTTTTACCATTTCCTGACATTACTTTTTCTGTGTAGCTAGTGAGACTCACTCGGCCTTCCTCAGAGTAGATATCGAGTTGTTCTGTTCCCGGCCCAAAGTGCTCGACGAACTCTCGAAGAGTCTTGGACGAAATTGCCCATGAATTGTTTGCGCTTTCTTTGGCAAATAACGCATGCATGGGCGCAACCGACTCAAATGTTAGACGGTAGGTTTTGAGAACCCCTTGATAAATACATCAGTCATGTAGCAGTGCTAGCCTTGCCATAACTCACCATGTCTGCACATGATTTTGATGATAAATCGACTTCTGGCCTTACCCTCTCCATCCTCAATAGATACATCACATTTTTCAACAGCGGTGTCCTTCTCCCTTATAGGGTCACCCACACGGCTCTTGAAAACGGAGAGCAGAGCCTGAATTTTGTCAATATATGCTCATTCAAATGAATTTCATCTAATGATAGACGGACTTTATTATATATTTTACAGTTAAACTTATCTCTGGATGCAGTGCTGCTGGAGCCTTTGAAGTGATATTTTAAAAAAAAACTGCTCCCGATTAAAGTGAAGGACGCGTATGCTGACTTGGACGAGTTCAAAGCGGTCAAAATAAGCTGGTGGCAATCAATATACAGACGTGTAGAAGGATTTATTCATAGTACCTTGTCATGAACAGCTTCGATAGACACAGCTTCACTGAATTTCCCAAGACAAACCAAGGCATCATGGAACTTGCCCAAACTTTCAGGGCCAAGCGTGAAGCTTAAGATTGCCATATCGAGATCTGAACCATTTCCATTGTCCTAAAATGCACAACTGATCAATGTGTGTAAAGTCACTTGAATACGCGACGCGGACGCGTTTTTGGTGACACCCCGCAATCCTTGGCATTGGAAAGCTCCCATTAGGCTACGTCCCGATCGTCAAACAACTTGGATATACCACAATCTGTGGCCATTTACTACGAATCTGTTATTGATGTTTTGCCAATTCTGGACTTAAAGACAGGTTCACTTATTCCCCGGATAGTAGTCAATATCTCTCCATCGAGCTTCTCAAGATGGGGAGGTTACCGGTAGATGTCCTTGACATGATTACAGAAGAACTGGGAAAGCAGGGAAACCTCAAAACTCTCAAAAATTGCACCTTAGCCAATCGATCTCTCGCTGAGTCTGCTGTCCTTTATTTGTACAGGTAAAAGCCAATTTCTCATCTCCTCGATAAAACAACTGATTCATTACTCATAGGTATTACAACCAAACCAACGCCCTTGAGGAAAATGAAGCGGAAGCAAAGGTGACGTGGGAGGAGGGTAAAGCTTTGGCGGAAGCTCACTCGACCCGATGGGCCTTGATGTGGAGATCTCTGATCAGGTCAAGTCTCGGCAGTACCATGTACCCTTACTGTCTCTATATACGTTAGTCCGTTACCTTCGTTCTTATGTCAGATCACTAAAACAAGCCTAGGATCACTTGACTTGGAAAACTTCAAACTGCTGCTTGGAGATGTTCCATTCCAGAACGCTGTACAGGAGTCTTTCTTTGCTGGCGATATGTCTCAATTTCTTCACGCCCAAGAAACACCAAATAAGAAGAGAACCCGATCCGGAAAAGTACCTCCAAGGCGTTTCGACATGGAAAAGATTATTAATCTGGTTGGAGAATCGATAACAAGTAAGATTCCCATAGCTCGATCTCATTCATGCAAATTATAAGTCTCATACTATGTGGTATATTCAAAAGGCGTTGAGGTATGAATAGACTGCAAGTTCTGATCTACTCCTCCATGTAAGCATATCACATAGTTCGAGATATTGAGGTCGCCCGCTAGCCTACGAGGGATACCAAAACATTGTAAAATAGCGCTTAGCTGATGTTCTAACAGGTTTTGTTAGCCGTTCGGCGGATTTTCACAAGTCTACCGTCGCGTTAGAGGATCTTTCTGGTTCCATAAATCAGATTTCTCTTCCTTTATGGGTAAGCCGGTTATCTCGGCTTAAAAGCATGACCTTAAATGATGGAGGACCCTTGAACCAGAGCCTTGCTACATCCATCAACAACAATTGTCCAAATTTCGATGAATTGGCATTTTGGGATGGAGGAACCGATAAAGCTCTTGCGGAGTTTTTTGGTGGTCTCAAGGCAAACATGATTAGGTCATTCAATGCTTTTCATTCACAGAATATCGGGCCAGAAACACTACTTTCGTTGAATAACCACTCGGCTTCATTAAGGTCACTGAAACTTGACGGTTTGGTCACAGATGCTATTAAAAATCTTTCTTTGCTTCAAGGATGTGTTACTATTGAGACTCTTGAGCTTAGAGCTATTGATACGAGAATCAGTCTTGAAGAAACAGAAAACGATGTCTTTGAAGATATTGTTGCATGGCTGATTAGTTGCATCCACCTTCGAGCGATACTCTTACACAATTTCTTCAGCGGACCGGCAATTCTTACTCGCCTCTGTACGAGTGAGACTACCAAGCTCCTTCAGCTTGAGGTACGAGGCTATATCTTGCGCACTGCAACGTCATTTCATGAAGCACTATCACATCAACCTACCCTCGAGTCTCTCACTTTGCGTGCTGACAACGAGGACTCGAGCAGGGATGACGTCGATCATCTGTTGCTCTCCATCTCTCAACTCTGCCATTTGAAAGAGCTAGACCTCTCTGAAACGTCAGAAGAGGTTTTTACTAACGCTGACATCAAGCTTATTGCCACAAATCTACCGGGACTTGAAGAGCTGTTCGTTAGTGGCTCAGATATTAATGACACGATATGGCCCTCGATCAGTAACCTTCACAATCTGCGGTCTCTCAACATTCTTGCCCAGTCTTCTTTTACTGCAAATGGCATACTCAATTTCATTTGGCAGCTCAAACCAACGAATCGCGGCCTTTCGTTGTGGATTGGATCCCAGATGTCAGAGCACGACCTTAGCGAGGACCAAAAGACTCTAATCCGTGATAGTATATCTGAGCAAGTAGGGGGGAAATTCGATTTTATATTATATCGGGAAATCGAATCGGAGTATGATTCATTCTCAGATTGACAGAAGCTAATGTTAAGACCCACTGTCATAAAGCATACGGGAATATTGGAGAATGCAAATCGAATGGCAAGTTTAAATAGAACTACATAGTAATGGGTGGCTCGGCTTAACTCTTGTAGCTTAATCTTGACAGGTTGTAGAAGAAACAATCTGCTGTTATGTTGCACCGATTAGTGTCTGTTAATATTAATAATTATCTCAAATAAAGCCATTTCTAATAAATAATTTAAAAAATTACACATCCAGATCAAATATCATACACTTCGTTGAACATATCTCAAAGACTGCCCGAACTCAGGACTCATAATGGCTTCAGCTATTACTGCTCCTCGTCATTTGTCTCCCCTTCAATGCCCTTTTTCGCCTTCTCCTCCTCCAGCAGCTTGTACTTTCTCTTGCTCTTCTTCACAGCACTGCTCTTTCTCTTCTTCTTTGTCTCACCTACCACAGCTACCCTACTTTCCTTTCCCTTTTCGAGCAACTCGACCCGCTCCGCCAACATCTCTCTCGCAATTTTTCGGTTCTGAGATCTTGATCTGGTGTGTTGGACTTTCAGAACCAGACCGGTGGGAAGATGTTTCAATTGGACAGCAGAGGAGGTTTTGTTCTAGGTTACAATCAACAAAGTGGCCTCGCACTTAGCCCATGAAGCAAACGTACGATTTTTTGACCACCCGGCCCACTCCCTTTAAGGAATGCCTCCGTGAGGTCACTTTCAGGAACAAAAGCTGGCCGGTCTGGCATCTTCTTCTTCCATGATGAAGATGTAGCTATAAATCCCCTACTCAATATTGGTGGTTTGTTCGCGAGGTCAAGAAATTGCCTCAATTTGAAACCGGGAGTAAAGCCTCGTAACATTGCACATTGTAGTAGCTTTATGCAATTTTGAAAGTTGAAGCAAAGCAAGCAGTTAGATATCAAGGGATTGGAAACAAGGCTGTGATTACGTAATCGGGGTGGCGCCAGTGAACCCCTGCCTCCAAATAATGTCGGGAATATCGGGCAATTTACAACATCAACCCATCACTTTGCACATCAAGCCGCCACTTCAATCGGGCAACTTCACTCCCAAGGACCAACTATACGAAATTAAGCCGGCCTATATTTAGTTGCACAAAGTCAAGAAAGTCGAGCATTAGCCATGTCTGTAGTTGCGACTTCGTTCCGGTGGCTCCAGCGGAAGAAGTACCAATATGAAGTACGACATTTTTTCCAACAGCCAAAGAAGGAGCATCTAACATTTTGTCAGGTCACATTCTCACTATACATGCTGACACCCACCGAAAAATTCATATTCAGTAAATCTACCGCGATGACGCCTTCACTACGAGAAATAAGTTGACTAACAAAACCGCAGACTCCTTCCTCTTCCTCTTCTGCAGTATGATGCTCATCGCAATGACACTCTATCTTCCACAGCATGTCGCATTCCTCATTAACCGCGGCTTCTTCTATTACAACGGCGACGAATACGCAAAGTCAGCTGTGCAGTCCGTACTAGAGAGTTCTGCAAGTACAACGATTATTGATAAAGTAAAGGAAACTGTGGTTAGTGCAGGAACTGCAGCTGGTAATACAATATCCGGTGCTGGGAAGGAGCTTTAGTATGGGATAGAGTGTGGCGGGAAACCAGAAATTGTACAGATATAATACACGACTGAAGGACTCGATGCATTACGGATATGGAGTTTGGGTATATGGATAAGATACGGGAACCGCGAGTATAGAGTTCGAGAGAACGCATAATCACTAATTAGAACCACACAATCAAGTCAGTAATGGGTAGAAACAATACTCGATTACAGAACTACCACCAGGGCTCCACGGCCTGCACTGATATTGGTGACTCTTGTTCATGCCCGAAGATTTGTAGATATTCCCATTCCCATTTCAAGCCATGTTCTGCCTCGCTGTCATTAAATGCTTCATGGTATTGTACATTAGATCCCCAATGCCAAAAGCACCTTTTGTTTCCAAATATCTTAGAACGCCCATCCTATAATCTGCCCACGACAAGTTGAGGCCTCCATCCTTCTCTAGTTGCTTCAGTGAAGCTTGTGTGACAGGACCCGCATGTCTAATCACAATAGTGTCATCATCGTTGTCCTCCACCTCTCGGATATATGATATTGCGAGGAGACACAAAACTGGTGAGTACGACAAACCAAAAATAGCCTGAAGCGAAATCGCGGTATCTAAACTAGCAACATAATTCGTTAGAGCAGGACTGAGAGAATCTGGTATTAGGCAGCCGAGTGCATTTGGGTCTGACTTGTTGAAAGCTCGGGATCGCCATATACAGTTGCATATGTCCATGAGAAAGCCATTGAAGCGGCTGACTTCCTCCTTAGGATAAGAGTGCGCTTCGGAAGTTGGAGCGCTGGCTTTTGATATTATTGCGAGCTCAAAGGCACGTTTATATTGTGCCAAGATAGTACACAATCGACTAAGAATGCTCAGTGAACGAGTGAAGTAGAGAGTATAGACTAGTTCAGCAGGCGGCGTGGTAATACGAGAAACTCTTCGTAGCGAGGGATTTGAAATGACTACCGCTGCTGTTTCGTAAAAGTCCAGTACGGCCGAAGAAGTTAATACACTTGATGAGCACTGAATAATGGTAAGTGTCAGTTCGTTGACATGAGACACTAAGTCACTAGTGGCCAAACTATCTGTCGTTACCACTGGCGGCTCTGCAAGCAGTGAGGTGGTCCATTGCTGCAACAAGGCATTGTAGAAAGCAAGGATTGATAGCTTAGACTCAAGGGCACCATCCGCCAATACAGCCTCTTCGAGGGATTGAAAGATGCTCTTGTACAACCCTACTCCAATATTAGTATTTAGGACATAGGTAGCTAAGCTTGCGTTTGGAGTCCATACTGTCAAAAGGACTTATTGGAATGTATGCTAGTAGCTCAAGAATAACTTCTCGGCCAGTATAGCCATCCCATGAATCCAACATAGACGTAAGGTATGTTAAGCAAGCGGTAGGAAGTGTCTTAGTATTGTCATTTATTACGTCCAAATCTGTGGGGTTTGGGGGAGTACCTTGGTATAATACGTAAAGTCTCGGATAGCTACAAGCATTTCCAATATGATTGCTTCCGATCCAGGCGTCTCCAGTTGGTCTTCAAAGAATGCCAATAACCAACTATTAAGACGTTGTGAACTAGACTCCGAGTTTTTAAGCTGTAGGAATTTCTGAAGGAGCGAATCTCCAACAGCTGCAACTAGTTGATTAGGCAACTCAATCTTTTCGAGCTTGCCAACAAGTTCATTCGCATTTTCGATTTCTTCCAGAGTGGTCGAGGACTAGTTGATCAGTAATCTAACGAGACAAGTACATGAACGAGACTAACCTCCTGTGCATTCGAGGTGTGTACCTGTGGTAACAGGTGAGACTTGTTCTCTTCCCTTCTATTAACATGAAATGTCTTTCGCTCTGGCAGTAGACCATCCTGTGTCCTTTGAAAATGGATATCCTGGATTTCACCAAGCCTTTGTCGCCACTCTTGGTTCGGGTGCTTGATACAATCAGCAGAAATCCATAGAGCTAGTTTGTACCCAGGAATTACTTACTTTGAACACTGACGCTCTTCCGAAGGTCGCATTACCAACTATCACATCCGGATAATAATCTTTGTACACTCTCATTAAGCCAACAAGTGGCGGCTCGTTACCGGCTTGTCGGGTCAACTCCATCCTGTAGCTTATGAGCTTTATACTATGGTGTGCAGTCTGCATGTGACTTACAGCCATTGGATCCGAAAAGGTCTGACATGCTTGCGGCGGGTAATGAGAGACAACAAGTGACATAATTGAGGTCGAAAATGGAGCGTTAGCGAAAGCTTTTGGATAGGAATATCAAGCCTACCTTATTGCAATGGTATCCAGAAGATTGAACAAAGTACTGTAAAGACGTGACAATACCATGTGGTCATCTAGGATGTCATACACCATAATAAGCCATTTGATCAAGGCTGCCTGTGTTGAGTACGTAGGTTTAGCTCGTCCATGCCCGAGACTGCCAACAACCTTCAACACTATGGTATCTAATACTTTACCTGCTGGATACAAGTTCTTGATCAAATTACCAAGGCTGCCCTGATCGACCTCGTTCGGGAGCGTGATAACATCAATAAGCCTGTCCAAAGAATAGGTTTGCAGCCCAGTTTGGTATGCCTCAGTGCAGACTCGATCCACTGTGCTGGAAATTTTGACCGTTCTTTGCTTTGCAGGAGTTTTGGCGGCTGTAATAGTGATTGTAAGCTTCTTCCATAGTACAGGGGACACTGACGCGCCGCGTGCAATTGATAGAGCGAGCACACCTACCACTTTCCAAATCTCTCACCGAGTCAATGACATCTTCATCGCGTCCTAATAACCTCGCCATGTATGCAAAGAGTATAAACTTCAGTTGAAACACGGAATCCTTAGGTAGTGAGCATCTTCGTCGCGCTTTACGGTTCTTGAAGTGCTGATGTTCCCGCACGTAGATATTTGTGTTACCTCAGTTTAGGTCGCATTCCCTGCATATTGATTTCCCATTGAATAAATAGCCGAGCCTCCTTTTTTGACAACCAGACCTACATTTCCAGTTCTCCGGTGGCATTACAGCATACACGATCATCACAGAAGCAAAACTTACATGGGGTATGGTTTAGTGTTCTACGATATATATACAATATTTTGAACAAACCCAGAGAACCGACTATTTTGGGCTCTTTGCTAATTCGACTTCGACCCGCTCGTTAGGGTGTGCAAAGCCCATGCAGTGAAGAGGCAGATAATGGATGATACCTGAATCCAGCCATTCATCGACTTCAAACCTTCAAGGACCCCTAGACTCCCTCTGAGCTGCCAGTGGCTCATAGGTATCGGGGACTTTGGGAACATGGTGGGGAGTCTCTAAGACATCAGAAGATTCGAGACGGGGAGCCGGAGCTGTTTCCTGCTTCACCAGCAGCCCCGACATCAGGAGCCCATGCGTGAAAGTCTAGAGAGTCGA
>Ga0247737_1000124_pt1 | contig 23614 bp, 27 predicted proteins | sample UWRJL028104C2_FD_180937 | JGI IMG/M metagenome (GOLD analysis project Ga0247737, IMG submission 180937) | Plant litter microbial communities from Arlington Agricultural Research Station in Wisconsin, United States - UWRJ-L028-104C-2 | ecosystem: Environmental > Terrestrial > Plant litter >...
TTCGCTTCCAGCCCGTCGATGGTCTTATCGGCGAGAGCAATCGTCGAGTTGGCCAGTAGGCGGATCGACTCGAGCAGAGCGGTGCCCATCACCGGGATCGCGACGTTCAGTTCGAATGAGCCGGAGGCGCCGGCCCAGGCGATGGTCGCGTCGTTGCCGATCACGCGCGCGGCGACCATGAGCACGGCCTCCGGGATCACCGGATTGACCTTGCCCGGCATGATCGAGGAGCCGGGCTGCAGGTCGGGGATGTGTAACTCGCCGAGACCGGTGTTGGGGCCGGACCCCATCCAGCGCAGGTCGTTGCAGATCTTGGTGAGGCTCACGGCGATCACCCGGAGCGCGCCGGATGCCTCCACCAGACCGTCGCGAGCGCCCTGCGCCTCGAAATGGTCGGTGGCCTCGGTCAGCGGTAGCCCCGAGTCCGTGGCGAGCAGCGCGATGACATCCTGCGAGAATCCGGCCGGGGTATTGATGCCCGTGCCCACCGCGGTTCCTCCGAGCGGCACCTCGGCAACGCGCGGGATGGTCGCGAGAACGCGCTCGATGCCCTTGCGTACCTGCGCGGCATAGCCGGCGAACTCCTGGCCGAGGGTGACGGGGGTGGCGTCCATGAGGTGGGTGCGGCCGGACTTGACCACAGACTTCCACAGCTCCGCCTTGGCCTCCAGGGCGACGGCGAGGTGGTCGAGGGCTGGCACCAGGGTGTCGAGCAGAGCTCCGGTCACGGCGACGTGCACGGAGGTGGGGAAGACATCGTTCGACGACTGCGAGGCGTTCACCTGGTCGTTCGGGTGCACCGGCACTCCCGCGAACCCGGTGGCCAGTGTCGCGAGCACCTCGTTCATGTTCATGTTCGACGAGGTGCCGCTGCCGGTCTGATAGGTGTCGACGGGGAACTGATCGTGGTGGCGACCGGCGATCAGTTCGTCTGCCGCCTGCACGATCGCGTCGGCGATCTGTGCGTCGAGGATGCCGAGCTGCTGGTTGACGATGGCCGCGGAGCGCTTGACCCGCGCGAGCGCCACGATCTGCGCCGGCTCGAGACCAGTGCCCGAGATCGGGAAGTTCTCCACCGCGCGCTGGGTCTGAGCGCTGTAGAGCGCGTCGATGGGGACCCGCACCTCGCCCATGGTGTCGTGTTCGATGCGGTACTGGTCGCTCACAGCTCTGTGCCTCCTGGTTGGACGGTTTTCGGGTTTTCGATCGTGTCGAAAGTTATGGGATGTCAGACCGCGCCGAGGACGACATCGGGAACTGCCGTGCCCTCGACCAGCCGATAGTTGGCTCCGACGATCGCCAGGCTGCCCGCGGCGACGGCGTCGCTGATCAGCTCGGAGCTCTCCAGCAGCTCGGCGACGGTATCGCGCAGGTGCTCGCGGCCGACCTCCTGTGCGTCTGCGCGACCGTCGTGTTCGTCTGCGACGCGGGTCACCGCGGGGATGATGGGCGCGATCAGGGTGGCGATGTGCGGAGGGAGCGGCGTGGCATCCGGTTGCTGCGAATCGATCGCGGCACGCACCGCGCCACACTCGTCGTGACCGAGCACGACGATGAGCGGCACCTGCAGCACCGCGACGGCGTACTCCAGCGATCCGATCACCGAGTCGGAGATGACCTGCCCGGCGTTGCGCACGACGAACAGATCACCGAGGCCCTTGTCGAAGATGATCTCGGCGGCGAGCCGCGAATCGCTGCAGCCGAACAGGGCGGCGTGCGGGGCCTGACCGGTGCCGAGCGACTCGCGTCGTTCGACGTCTTGACGGGGATGACTCGGCTCGCCGGCCACGAACCGCGCGTTGCCGCGCACCATCTCCCGCCAGGCCGAAGCAGGCGTACGAGGGGTCGGCAGAGTGTCGGTCATCGGTCCGTTTCGAGTTCGGTGGTCACGGCGGCGGCGAGGATGCGGAACTCCGCGCTGCCGGCGGTGCCGTGCAGCACGAGGGTGCTCGCACCGACGACAGTCGAGAGGGAGTAGGCGTAGTTGCCGGGTTCGCTGGCAGAGCGACGATCGTAGACGGTCCACTCGACGCCATCGATGGTGGTACTCCCGGTGGCGCGGGCCTTCTTGACCTCGTCCGAGACCCAGCTGCTGTTCGCGTCGATACCCTGCACCAGGCCGATGAACTGCTGCTTCGGGGTGATGAAACCGACCGACCAGGCTTCGATATCGTCCGCACCGGTCTCGAGATTCGCGCTGTTTGCGCTCCAGCCCGAGGGGAGTATCGGTGCGGCGAGGGTCTCGCTCACGGTCGGCTGCGACTGGGCCGCGACCGCCCGGTAGTCGATCGGCTGCCGCACGGCGCCCTCGGGCCGCACGACCACCAGCACGATGAACAGCACGATCGCGAGGGAGGCGACCAGCGCCACCACGAGATTGCGCAGAGTCTGGCTCGACCGATGGATTCGCGAGCTCTCTGCCTTGCGTGCCGCGGTCTCCGCGGGAGTCTCCGGACGACCGAGCTCCGCGACGACGCGCGGCGGCCGCTGTGCGGGTTCAGCCATGGTCAGTCGGCCGTGTCCCGCGCGGTAGCGGAGCTCGCGCGGGCGGCGTCGAGACGCTCCTTCGCGCCGATCAGCCACTCCTCGCAGCGCTGTGCCAGGGCTTCGCCGCGCTCCCAGAGGGCCAGGGACTGCTCCAGGGTCGACGAACCCTGCTCCAGCTCGTTGACCACGCGCACCAGCTCGTCACGCGCTTGCTCGTAGCTCAGGCCGTCGACGCCGGATTCGGCTGCAGACCGGGCAGTGGGGGGAGTGGAAGTCACGACAGCGATTCTACCTAGCGCTCATCCGGGGTCGGTGAATCCGGGTCGACGGTGGTGCCGACGCGACCGTCGGCGAGGGTGAGGAGGAGAGGAGTGTCGGGCACGGCATCCGCAGCCCTGCGCAGCACCGCTCCGCTCGGCAGCTGGGCGATCGCGTAGCCACGGTCGAGGGTGCGTTGCGGCGAGAGCGCGCGCAGCTGCGAGCGGAGCTCGATGACCCGGGTGTGGGAGCGCTCGATCATCCGCTCGACGAGTTCGGAGCTGCGTTGCACGTAGCGCCCGAGCTCCTCAGCGCGGGAGTCGACGAGCCAATCGGAGCCGGCCAGCGCGGGGCGGGAGCGCAGCTGCTGCAGGCGGTCGATCTCGTGACCGATCAGAGCGGTCACCCGCGACCCGATGCGGGCGCGCGCCTGCTGCACCCGGTTCAGCTCCTCGGCGACATCGGGAACGACGCGTTTCGCCGCGTCGGTGGGAGTGGATGCCCGCAGATCGGCCACATCGTCGAGCAGCGGCCGGTCGGCCTCGTGCCCGATCGCGCTGACGATCGGGGTGACGCAGGATGCCGCCGTGCGCACCAGGGTCTCGTCACTGAACACGAGCAGGTTCTGAAAATCACCACCGCCGCGGGCCACGATGATGACGTCCACCTCGGGGTCGGCGTCGAGGGCGAGAAGAGCCGCCGTGACCTCGCCTGCCGCACGGTCGCCCTGCACGGCGGCATGGAGCACGCGGAAACCGACCGCGGGCCAGCGCAGCTGGGCGTTGCGCAGCACGTCTTTCTCGGCATCCGAGTCCTTGCCGGTGATCAGACCGATGCGGGAGGGCAGGAAGGGGAGTGCCTTCTTGCGGTCAGCGTCGAACAGTCCCTCGGCGCGCAGCGTCTGGCGCAGTCGTTCGAGGCGCTCGAGCAGGTCGCCGAGGCCGACATGGCGCATCTCGAATACCTGCATGGTGAGGGTGCCGCCCTTGACCCAGTAGTTGGGCTTCAGCAGCGCGATCACGCGGTCGCCCTGCTTCAGATCGGCGGGGAGCTTGGCCTTGACCGACGACCAGACGGTGAAGCCGACGGTGGCGTCGACATCCAGATCTTTGAGTTTGCCGTAGACGTTTCCGCCGGAGACACCCCACTGGGTGATCTCGCCCTCGACCCACACCGCGCCAAGGCGATCGATCCAACCCTTGATCTTGGTGGAGAGGACCGCGACCGGCCAGGGGGCATCGACCGTCGCGGGTCCCTCGACGATGGTCATCGCTGTGCCGCTCTCGGAAGCCGGGTGGTCGAGCGGTGGATCAGGACTCGCCGCCCACGGGCGGCTCACCCACGAATTCGTGCGCCTCGCGGGTCAGTTCGGGCCAGAGCTGCTGGTCGCTCACCCGCACCCACTTGCGCGACGGGTGGCCCTCCGAGGTGAACGGCTCGGCGACGCCGCGCTCGGTCAGGTCGAAGGCACGCGCCTCCGACACCTCGACGACCAGGTCGTCACCCCCGACGAAGGCGAACAGCTTGTCGTGCACGACAAGGCCCTCCGGCACGATCGTCACAGCCTCGTCGTCGCTCAGCGACGCCACTAGTTCTACGTACAGGTCTCGCTTAGTGCTGTCGTCCATGGTCGGGGCCTCTCAGGTGGCGGCGGATGCACACGACGTAGAATCACCCCGTGAGCACGATTACGAACGGCAAGCTCGCGGACATCCTTCCGGTGCCGCGCATCCCCGCCGTCCGAGACAGGCTAAAGGATACCCCCGTCGCAGCGCCCAAGCGGGTGCTGTTGGCAGCCCCGCGTGGGTACTGTGCAGGAGTAGACAGGGCCGTTATCGCGGTCGAGAAAGCCCTCGAGCACTTCGGCTCGCCGGTCTACGTCCGCAAGCAGATCGTGCACAACGTGCACGTGGTCTCCACGCTCGAGCAGCAGGGCGCGGTCTTCGTCGACGATGTCGACGAGGTGCCCACCGGATCCCACATCGTCTTCTCCGCCCACGGGGTATCGCCCGCCGTCGTCTCCGCCGCCGCCGACCGCGGCCTCGAGGCCATCGACGCGACCTGCCCGCTGGTGACCAAGGTGCACCGCGAGGCCGTGCGGTTCTCGCGCGACGACTTCGACATCCTGCTCATCGGCCACGCCGGCCATGAAGAGGTCGAGGGAACGATGGGGCACGCGCCCGATCGCACCACCCTCGTCAACGGACCGGCGGATGTCGCCGCCCTCGAGGTTCGCGACCCCGACAACCTGGTCTGGCTCAGCCAGACCACGCTCAGCGTCGACGAGACGATGGAGACCGTGCGGCTGCTGCGCGAGCGCTTCCCGAATCTGCACAACCCGCCGAGCGACGACATCTGCTACGCCACACAGAACCGCCAGGTCGCGATCAAGAAGGTCGCCGAGGAGGCGGACCTGGTGATCGTGGTCGGCTCGGCGAACAGCTCGAACACCGTGCGCCTCGTCGACGTCGCGCTCGAGAACGGCGCGAAGGCCGCCTACCGGGTCGACTATGCCAGCGAGATCCAGCAGGAGTGGCTCGAGGGCATGGCGACGATCGGCGTCACCTCCGGGGCGTCCGTTCCCGAGGTGCTGGTGCAGGAGGTGCTCGACGACCTCGCGGATGCCGGCTACGCCGATGTGCAGCGCGTCGTCACCGCCGAAGAAGACCTGATGTTCTCCCTGCCCAAGGAACTGCGCAAGGATGTGAACGGCGAGGCCGATTCCCGTGGTCTCGGTGGTCGTACCCGACAGTTGGATTGGCAGGCGAAGTGAGCGAGTCCCGGCAGGCGCCGCAGTATGGCGAGTTCGCCTCTCCCGAGCAGCAGGCGAAGGCGATGGGGCTGCCCTGGCCGCCCCCGCCGGTGGTCGACCAGTCCGTGTCGACGCTCGATCCCGTGCCGGTCGCCGCCACCCGCTCGCAGCGGGTCGGTGCCAAGCTCGCGATCGCGCGCCGCTGGGACGTGATGCTGTGCACCATCCTGCTCGCCTACGGTCTATACAGCGTGATCAGCGGACTGTTCCAGTTCGCGGATCTCGGCACCGTCATCTCCGAGCTGTTCAGCACCCAGGGCATCGGAAAGTACACGGTCACACCGCTGACGCCCGTGCTCGGTGCGGTGATCAACGTCGCCAATGTTCTGCTGTTCATCGCCACCGCCTCCCTCACCTATCGCGTGCTCGTTCGCGGCAGGGTGGCGTTCTGGATCCCGATCGTGGGCGCGCTGCTCTCGGGCGCCGTCGGCACGATCTGCCTGCTCATCCTGCTCTTTCAGGACCCGAGCTTCGTCACCTACCTCACGGGCGTGAAGAGCTAGCTCGCTCGCGTCGCCTCGGCGTGTAGTGCGGCGCTCCACGCTTCATGCAGCGCCCTGCGTGCTGCGCCGCGGTGCCGCCCTGCCACGGCACCACCCTGCCGCGGTGCCGGTGCCGCACTGCCGCGGTGCCGCCCTGCCACGGTTATTCAGCAACTGCTGCACAACGGAGCCTCGGTCGCGCGCTCGAGCAGCGGCAGTCCTGCTGCCGCATCGAGTTGTCACAGAAGCACCTCATTGCGCGCCAATCACGTTCATCTGTGACAACTCGCGCACCGTTGTGCAGCTATTCCTACACAACCGAGTCAGCCCAGGGCCGTTGTGCAGGTGATGCTGCACAACGGAGTCAGAACGGAGGCACAACGGAGGCAGCCCAGGACCGTTGTGCAGGTGATGCTGCACAACGGGGTCACAACCGAGTCACAACGGGGTCACAACGGAGGCGCAACGGAGTCAGCCCGTCGGCGCAGTGGCACCGGTCAGGCGCTGTGGCCCGCGGAGCCGAGCTGCTGTGTGGCCTGCACGACGCGCTCGGCCATCGCTGTCTCGGCGATCTTGCCCCAGCTGCGCGGGTCGTAGATCTTCTTGTTGCCGACCCCGCCATCCACCTTCAAGAAGCCGTCGTAGTTGCGCAGCACGCTGTCGGCGATCGACCGGCTGAACGCGTACTGGGTGTCGGTGTCGATGTTCATCTTCACGACGCCGTTGCGCACGGCCGTGGCGATCTCCGCATCGCTGGAGCCGGAGCCGCCGTGAAAGACCAGGTCGAGCGGGTTGGGTCCGGTGCCGAAGCGCTTCTGGAGCCCCGCCTGGATGTCGCCGAGCAGTTGCGGCTTCAACTTCACGTTGCCGGGGGCGTAGACACCGTGCACGTTGCCGAACGTGAGCGCGGCCATGTAGCGTCCCTGCTCGCCCAGGCCGAGGGCCTCGACGGTGGCGATCGCGTCATCCAGGGTCGTGTAGAGGTGCTCGTTGATGTCGTGACTGACGCCGTCCTCCTCGCCGCCGACCACGCCGATCTCGACCTCGAGGATGGCGTTGATCGCCTTCATCCGCGGGAGGAGGTTCTTGGCGATCTCGAGGTTCTCGGTGAGCGGCACCGCCGACCCGTCCCACATATGCGACTGGAAGATCGGGTTGCGACCGGCCTTGACCTCCTCCTCCGAGGCGGCGATGAGGGGCTCGACGAAGCCGGCCAGCGCATCCTTCGGGCAGTGGTCGGTGTGCAGGGCGACGGTGATCGGGTAGTTCTTCGCGACCTCGGTCGCGAAGGCGGCCATCGCGAGGGCACCGGCGGCGCGGTTCTTGACGGTGTGTCCGGCGAAGTAGTCGGCGCCGCCCGTCGTCACCTGGATGATTCCATCCGACCCGGCCTCGGTGAGGCCCTGCAGCACTGCATTGATCGTCTGGGACGACGACACGTTGAACGCCGGGTAGGCGAAGCCGTTCGCCTTCGCGCGGTCGAGCATTGCGGCGTACTGGTCCGGGGTGGCGACGGGCATGAAGACTCCTTGGGTGCTGACGACGGCGTTCAGCCCCGAGCCTATCGAGTCGGGCGCGAGTAAGACGCGAGTAAGAACGGCAGATCTTTTCGTCGCCGTCCGGCTCGTCGTGCTCGTCCGGTCGATAGCCTGGAAGCTGTGAATACCGATACCGGCTCCCTGTTCCTGCACCCCGATCGCAACCTCGGAATGGAGCTGGTGCGGGCGACCGAAGCCGCGGCCATCCGTGCCGTCCCCTTCATCGGGCGCGGCGACAAGAACGCCGCAGACGGCGCCGCCGTCGACGCCATGCGCAAATTCCTCGGCACGGTCAACTTCGACGGCGTCATCGTCATCGGCGAGGGCGAGAAAGACCACGCGCCGATGCTCTACAACGGCGAGCACGTCGGCAACGGGCACGGACCGGCCGCCGATATCGCCGTCGACCCGATCGACGGCACCTCGCTCACCGCGGCCGGACGGCAGAACGCCCTGTCGATGATCGCCGTCGCCGACCGCGGCTCCATGTACGACCCCTCGGCCGTCTTCTACATGGACAAGATCGTCACGGGCGCGGAGGGTCGCGGTGTCGTCGACCTGCGCCAACCGATCGGGGAGAACATCCGTGCCCTGGCGAAGGCCAAGAACAAGGATGTCGCGGACATGGTGATCGCCGTGCTCGATCGCCCCCGGCACGCCCAGCTGGTCGAAGACATTCGCGCCGCCGGTGCCGGCACCAGGATGCTGTTGGACGGCGACGTCGCCGGTGGCATCAACGCCGCCCTGTACGGCACCCGCATCGACATGTGCGTCGGCATCGGTGGTACCCCGGAGGGCATCATCACCGCCTGCGCGCTCAAAGCGCTCGACGGCTTCATCCAGGGGAAGCTGCTTCCGCGTGACGACGACGAGCGACAGAGGGCCATCGACGCCGGACACGACCTCGATCGCATTCTCGAGGCCGACGACCTCGTCACGAGCGACAACACCTACTTCGTCGCCACCGGCGTGACGGATGGCGGGCTGGTCAACGGCGTGCGCAAGCTCGGCCCGGTCATCCGCACCGAGAGCCTGGTGTTGCGCGGCCGCTCCGGCACCATCCGCCGGGTGCAGGCCGACCACGTCGCGGAGAAGTGGCTGTAGCGGGTAACGACGAAACGCCCCGCGCTCATGAGCACGGGGCGTTTCGGCTGATGACGATCTAGTCGTCGATCGGGGTGGGGTCGACCGGCTCCGGCGGAACCGGGATCGAGCCGTGGATCTGGTTCTGCGCCTGGCACTGGCTGGTGCAGTTCGTCGCACCCTGCGAGAGCTCGATGGCGTCCTCGCCGAGCACGCCGCCGAGGCGTCCGCCCGATGCGACGGTCCACTTGGTGACCGAACCGCTCTGGAAGGTCTTCGTCGCCACCTGCGGGCTGTCCTTGCCGAGGAGCATCTGGTGGTAGCCGCTGGGGCTCTGCGCCGCAGTGACCCCATCGATTCCGTCGCCGAAGTTCACCTTTCCGGTGAAGCTGTTGATGAAGTAGAACAGGCCGGCGCCGAGCGTGTGGGTGATCTCCACCGATCCGACGAACTCGGGCTCCATCTGGAAGATTCCGCCCTGAGCGCCGTCCTTGGCCTGGAACTTCATCTTGCCGGCCGGGCTCGTGAAGGTCACGACGAGCGTGTCGTCCTTGATCTCCAGCTCCTTGATCTTCACCCCGGTCAGCTGGGCGGCGGTCAGGGTCGGTACCTTCGAGGCGAAGATCACCGTGGGCTTCGCCACCACCCGCTGGGTGTCTGGCGCGCCGGTGAGGGTGTAGTTGTACACACCGAGGGTCGCCGGGTCGAGGTCGAAGCCGTTGTTGATGCCGCGGACGCTGACGATGCCCTTCGGGGTGATGCCGCTGAGCTTCACGTCCTTGCCCTGTGCTGGGTTGTAGGTCGTGCCGTTGACGGTGACGGCGTAGTCGCCGCCGTTGGAGGTCTTGCCCGACGCGTGCGCCGGGGCAGCGACGGCGAGCGAGCCGGCTACGACGGCGGCGAGCACGAGGGCGGTGCGGCCGACGCGACCGATGGAACGGAACTGAGGCATCCGAAAGCCTTTCTGGCGAGGGAGTGACGGACCTGTCGGTCCTATTCCTCCAGCATCCGGATGTCTGCGGCACCGGGCAATCGGACCATGGGACTAGTACCTAGTACCGAAGGTTGTCTCTCGCCCACATCGCGGCGCTGGTGCGGTCAGACACCCCCAGCTGTCGGAACAGGTTTCCGGCGTGCACCTTGACCGTGCGCTCGGCAATGCCGAGCTGCGTGGCGATCTGCTTGTTCGACAGGCCGTCGGTGATCAGCTTGAGCACCTGGCTCTCCCGCGCGCTCAACACCGGGCGGCCGCCGCCGTCGCGGGGCAGCAGGGCGCGTGCGACGCGCGAGTCGATGGGAACCTCGCCGCCGGCCGCCGCCCGTACCGCGGCGAGCACCTCGTCGGGGTCGCTGTCTTTGAGCAGGTATCCGATCGCGCCGGTGCGCAGCGCCTCGACCACCCGCGCCTCACCCTGGAACGAGGTGAGGATGACGACGGGAAGTCCCGGGGTCGCCCTCAGCAGGCGTCGGGTGGTCTCCACCCCGTCGATGCCGGGCATCGAGAGATCCATGAGCACGACGTCGGGGGAGTGGAGGAGCGCGAGGGCGATCGCCGACTCACCGTCACCCGCCTCGGCGACGACCGCGAGGTCGGCGGTCGCGGCGAGAAGGCCGCGGAGACCGGCCCGAACCAGGGGGTGGTCATCGACGATGAGGACCGTGATGACGGAATCGTCGCCGGGATCGGTAGTCACGGGATCGTCGGTCACAGGATCTCCAGTCGCCAGGTGGTGCCGTGTCCCGGCGCTGTGCGCAGGCTCAGCCGTGCTCCCGCGTCCGCGGCGACGTCGGAGAGGATCCGGAGCCCGAAGTGGCCGTCGTGCTGTCGGGACAGGGTGGCGTCCGCGTCGAAGCCGGCCCCGTCATCCGTCACCTCGAGCACCGCACCCCCGGAGGCGCTGGGCCGCAGCGTGATCACCACCGCGGTCGCGTCGGCGTGCTTGGCGATGTTCAGCAGGCATTCCTGGGTGATGCGGAAGACGAGACGCTCCCGCTCCTGGTCGAGGGAGACCGTCTCGTCGAGCTCGAGGGAGACGGCGACGCCGACGCTGCGCAGCGGGGTCGCCAGGTCGCGCAGGGCGACCGGCAGGCCTTCCAGGGCGAGGCTCGGCGGGTAGATGTCGACGAGGAGCGAGCGCAGCCCGGCGATGCTGCCGCGGACGGTCGCCGAGGCCGCGCGGAACTCGGCGGCAGTCGCCTCGTCGCCCGTCGTGGCAGCGCGCTGCGCGCTCCCGGCGAAGGAGTACGACGTGGCGACCAGGCTCTGCACCACCCCGTCGTGAAGCGTGCCGGCGATCCGCCGGCGCTCGTCCTGTGAGGAGTCGAGTGCGTGCCGCAGCAGGGACTCCCGCGCCTCCTGGCCGCGGCGTAGCTGGCGGAGCAGGCGGAGGAATACCGGGGTGAGCAGCAGGAGCACCGCGAGGATGCTGCCGAGCGCGATGCCGGCGAAGCCCGACCAGAGCTGGGCACTGCGGGCGACCACCGCGTCGTAGCGGAAGTAGGCCTCGAACAGCAGGCGCTGGCCGTCGGGAGCGCTGACCCCGCGGTAGGCCTCGAGCAGCTTGCCGCTGGAGCGCTCGAAGCGATTCTCCGGGGCGGTGAGATCAGAGACCTCGGAGTCGACACCCGAATCGCGAAGCACCTCGAGCTCTTCGTTCTGGAGCGCGAAGCGCTGGCCGATCAGTCGCGGCTCGTCGGAGTACACGATGGTGCCGTCGGCGTCCCAGATCTTCACCCGCACGATTGTCGAGCTGAGCACGTGGTCGCGCACCTCGGCGTCCATCGCCGCCACCGCCGCGGGCGCGAGGGTGGCCAGTCCGTTCTGGATGCTCGGCTGAACCAGGGAGTCCGCGATCACGTCGGCGGTGTGGGCCGCCTCGCTGACCGCCTCACCCTCGGCGAGGGATCGCGCAACCAGCACGCTGATCAGCGCCACCGCGATCACGACGACCACGGCGATCGCGATCACCCCGGCGAAGAGCCGACGGGTGGTCATCGAACGGCCGGTGGAACGGGCGGCGCCGTCGGTCAGCACCAGCCAATTCGGCACCGACATGCATCCCCGCCCCGCAGTCTCGGGTGACGAGCTGCCACCGCAGTCCATTGTCCCTGGTTGGCGCCCCCGCTTATCTCGGGCCTCGCTAAGCCGAGTCGCGTTCGGCCGTGGCCGCGCGCTGCTGCTCGCGCAGGGCGAGCTGGTCGATTCCGTGGAGGTCGCGGGCTGTCGATTCTGCCCGGTCCAGTTCGCCCAGCAGTTCCGGTGCGGTGAGGCTGCGCGGCGTCTCCTCGATCACGGCGTGGGAGCCGAGCACCGTCGACTCGTCGAGCACGTTGAGTTTGCGGGCGCTGGGCAACACCTGTCGCTCGAGCGACCCGACGAAACCGTTGTAGTGCTTCACAGTGCTCTCGAGCGAGCGACCGAGTTTGTCGACGTGGCCGGCGAGGGTGGCGAGTCGGCCGTAGAGCTCGCGGCTCAGGTCGAACAGCATCTTCGCCTCGGCGGTCACCACGTCCTGCTGCCAGCTGAACGCCACCGTCTTGAGCACCGACCACAGCGTCACGGGTGAGGCGAGCGCCACCCGCTTCGAGAAGGCGTAGTCCATGATGCCGGGGTCGGCCTCCATCGCCGAGGCCACCAGCGACTCGCTCGGGATGAACGCGATCACCAGCTCCGGCGAGTGCTCGAGCCCGGCCCAGTAGGCCTTGCTGCCGAGCGCATCGATGTGCGAGCGCACCGCCCTGACGTGCTGCTTGAGGGCTGCCTCGCGCCGAGCGCCCTCCTCACCGGTGGCCGTCGCCGCGATCAGGCTCGCCTCGAGATACGACGTGAAGGGCACCTTGGCGTCCACGGCGATGTTCTTGCCGCCGGGAAGGTGGATGACCATGTCGGGCCGGCCGGCGCCGGAGTCCGACCAGATGCTGGACTGCACGTCGAAGTCGACCCGTTCGATGAGCCCGGCCGCCTGCACGACATTGCGCAGCTGGGTCTCGCCCCAGACGCCTCGGGTGGCGTTGTTGCGCAGCGCCGATGCCAGCGACTCGGCCGTCGCCCTGATCTGTTCGCCCGACATCCGCGTCTGGGTCAGCTGCTCGGCGATCGCGCCGTACTGCTGGCTGCGCTGCGTCTCGAGGTCGGTCACCTGCTGCTGCATCGCCCGCAGGGATTCCTGCACCGGGCTGAGGGCCTGCAACACCGAGCTCTGCTCCCGCTGCCGCTCCGCCTCTGCGGTGCGCTCGGCGCGATGCCGCTCGACCAGGTCACGGTACTGCTCGCGTTGGTCGGCCAGCTGCCGTTCCAGGGCGATGGCTGTGGCCTCGGTCGCGGCGAGCTCCGCACTCAGCTGGGAGCGGGCGGATGCCTCGCGCTCCCGCAACTCCGCAAGCTGCACCTCGTGCCGGAGGTCGGCATCCCCACCACCGCCGCCTGTCGAAAGCTGTCGCGACCGTGCGACGAGCGCGCCGATGACGGCACCGACGACGACGCCGAGCAGGAGTCCGAGGAATAGTGCGAGGGTGGGGTTCATTGAGCCAGCGTCACATCCACCACCGACATTGCTAGCCCAGCGCCGATCAGCCCAGCGCCGATCAACCCAGCGTCGATCAACCGAGCGCCATGGGAGCCCGGTCGACCGCGAGTTCTCCGATCGCGCCGAGGCGCACCCCGGCGATCGTCGCCAGGTGCTCGATCGACTCTGCGCCGTGGCGGCGCGCGGCGTGCACCACGATCGCCGCGCAGGCCTGCGAATCGGCGAGGGCGTTGTGATGCGCGAAGTCCTCGAAGCCGGCGGCCATCGCGGCCACCGGCAGACGGTACGAGTCGAGATGGTAGGTCTTGCGGGCGACCTGCAGGCTGCAGAGGTACCCGAACGACGGGATGTCGATGAAGCTCGCGCGGCACGCGCCCTGGATGACACCCATGTCGAAGCCCGCGTTGTGCGCGACCAGGTGGTCGCCATCGGCGAACGCGACCAGGTCGGGAAGCTGCTCGCTCCAGAGCAGCGCGTCTTCGACATCCGGAGCCATGATGCCGTGGATGCGGGTGTTCCACTCCGAGAAGTGATCGTGGCCGGCCGGCGGGCGGATCAGCCAGTAGGCGGAGTCGACGACCTCGCCGTCGCGCACCTTCACGAGACCGACGGAACAGGCCGAGGCGTTCGAGTTGTTCGCGGTTTCGAAGTCGATAGCGGTGAAGTCCAGGCCCATGACGGCATCGTCTCACGGGGGTCCGACGGTCGAGACGGTGGGCTTCCGGCGGTTCGTGATTAGCCTGGCTCCATGGAACGTGAGCGCAAGATCGGCGACGGCGACTCCTTCGGCCGGGCGGCGGACGTCTACGAACGCGCCCGACCGACCTATCCCCTCGAGGCGGCCCGCTGGCTGCTGCCCGACGGTGCGACGACCGTGCTCGACCTCGGTGCGGGCACCGGCAAGTTCACCCGCTCGCTGGTCGAGCTGGGCCTCGACGTGATCGCCGTCGAACCGGACGAACGGATGCGCGCCACCCTCGCCTCGGCTCTCCCCGGAGTCACCGCGCTCGCCGGCACCGCCGAACACCTGCCCGTCGCGGATGCGAGCGTCGACGCGATCACCGTCGCGCAGGCCTGGCACTGGGTCGACCCGGCCCTCGCCGTGCCGGAGGCCGCGCGCGCCCTTCGCCCGGGTGGCACCCTCGGCCTGATCTGGAACCTCCGCGACGAACGCGTCGACTGGGTGCGCGAGCTCGGCACCGCGATGCACCGCAGCGAGGCGGAGCGCTTCACCCAGGGAGCCATTGCGATCGCGGACCCGTTCGGCGAGACCGAGTACTTCGAGGTCGAGTGGAGCCGCGAGACGGATCTCGACGGGGTGCTCGAGCTGGTGGCATCCCGCAGCTACTTCATCACGGCAGACGATGCCGGCAAGAAGGAGATCACGGATGCCGTGCGCACCCTGATCGCGGAACACCCCGACCTGCGCGGCAGGCCCACCTTCACGTTGCCCTACGTGACGCGCTGCTTCCGTGCCCGTCTGCAGTAGAGCCCGGTTACGATAGACCCCCGTGGCTCTCACTATTGCAATCGTCGGTCTGCCCAATGTCGGCAAGTCCACCCTGTTCAACGCGCTCACCAAGAATCAGGTGTTGGCGGCCAACTACCCGTTCGCCACGATCGAGCCCAACGTCGGCATCGTGAACCTGCCCGACTCGCGGCTCGACACACTCGCCGAGCTGTTCTCGAGCGAGCGCATCCTCCCCGCCCCGGTGTCGTTCGTCGACATCGCCGGCATCGTCAAGGGCGCGTCGGTGGGGGAGGGGCTCGGCAACAAGTTCCTGGCGAACATCCGTGAGGCCGACGCGATCGCGCAGGTCGTGCGCGGCTTCGCCGACCCGGATGTCGTGCACGTCGACGGCGCGGTCGACCCCGCCAGCGACATGGAGACCATCAACACCGAGCTGATCCTGGCCGACCTGCAGACCCTCGAGAAGGCGATCGAGCGGTACCAGAAAGAGGTCAAGACCCGACGCACCGAGCCGGCGGTGCTCGAGACCGCGCTGGCCGCCCAGGCGATCCTCAACGAGGGCAAGCCGCTGTCGTCATCCAGTGCCGACTTCTCGCTCATCAAGGAGCTCGGGCTGCTCACCTTCAAGCCCTTCATCTACGTCTTCAACGTGGACGAGGCCGTGTTGCAGGATGCCGACGCTCTCGCTTCCCTCGCGGCCCTCGTCGCGCCGGCGCAGGCGATCTTCCTCGACGCCAAGCTCGAGTCGGAGCTCATCGACCTCTCCAAGGAGGACGCCGCCGAACTCCTCGAGTCCACCGGCCAGACCGAGAGCGGCCTCGACCAGCTCGCCCGCATCGGCTTCGACACCCTGGGCCTGCAGACCTACCTCACCGCGGGTCCGAAAGAGTCGCGCGCCTGGACCATCCCGAAGGGCGCCAAGGCCCCACAGGCGGCCGGCGTCATCCACTCCGACTTCGAGAAGGGCTTCATCAAGGCCGAGGTCATCGGCTTCGACGACCTGGTTTCGTCGGGCTCGATCGCCGAGGCGCGAGCCAAGGGCAAGGCCCGCATCGAGGGCAAGGAGTACGTCATGCAGGATGGCGACGTGGTGGAGTTTAGGTTCAATAACTAGTCGCTTCGCAGCGGGTGGGAAAGAAGTGACAGTGACCAAGCACAACATTCTTGAGCCGGATGGCATCGCCGTGCCGTTCGTCGAAGAGGGCAACGGCCCCATTTCGCTGCTGTTCATCTCCAGCCGGCCTCTCGCTGCGGACGGCTTAGCCGCGGTCTCGCATTACCTGGCGGAGGAAGCCGGCTTCCACGTGACCAGGATCGGACCCCGCAACGGAACAACGTCGGCAGACGAGCAGGCGGAGGACGCTCTCGCCGTGATCGACCAGCTCGGCCTCGATCACACCTGGGTCGGCGGTTACGGATCCGGCGGAACCATCGCGCGAGTCTTCGCCGCAGCGCATCCGGAGCGGGTTAGCGGTCTGGTGCTGCTCGGGGTCGAGGACACGCAGATTCCTCTCGCTCCAGTCATGCCTGTGGTCATCGTCCAGGCCGCCGACGACGAGGTCACTCCGACGGTGAACGGGGAGACGCTGCGCGCCACCGCCCCCGAACGCGCGACCGTCACGACTCTCGACGGCGCCGGTCACCAGTTCCCGATGTCACACCCGATCGAGACCGCGGTGGTCATCGAGGAATACCTGGACTGGGACTGATCCGCTGAAGAAACTCGAGACTCCGTGAAGTCTCGTTCAACAATGAGGTCGGGTGCGCGATGCCGAGTGCCGTACCAGGCGTGATCCTGACGGGGCAGCTCGTGTGCACGAACGACGAGGAGGCGGTCATTGTGGCGCGGTGCCTCCCGCGTCATGTCCAGCTGACTCGCGCGGAGCCGGGCTGTATATCGTTCGTCGTGCGGCGGATCGGCTCACTCATCTGGCAGGTGGACGAGAGATTCGTTGACGCTAAAGCGTTCGAATCCCACCAGAAGCGCAGTGCCGGGAGCGACTGGGGGCGGGCCACCGTCGGAATCGAGCGCCGATACACGATCGAGGCGGATCCGGCGTAGTCGGGCGGCGAGGGTTCATAACCCACCACGACTGCACAGTCGATGTACGTCGACATCGGTTCCGGAGCGTGAGCTCACCTCACCGAGTCGATCGGACTGTCGGCTCCGTCTGACGTCGTCGACTCAGATGTCGCTGAAGTCGTTGGCCGGGCTCTGGATCTGCTTGACCAAGTCCCCGTCCACGATCACCAAAATGTAGGTGATTCCGACGCTGCCGGGATGGCTCAATGAATTCGTTCCGGGCTCCTCTTGCGGCTCCACCCCAAAGTCGTCTGGTACGCCATCGCTGTTCTCATCGGCGATCTCTGTCGGTCGAAGAGTGAGTAGGTCCGCTCGTGTCGACCCGACCGCGATGCCCTGGCCCGTCTGAATGGTCACGCCGCCTACGCGCGCGCTCGTTGCGGAGATGCTGGCGTTGGTTCCATTCGACACGACTTTCAGGCCGGTCCAGTCGTACGCGGTCAAATTGAAGCTGTATCCGGGCAAGTCCTCCACTTTGCTCACCGCTGGGCTGGCGCCCACGGCATCGCTGACCAATGCCAGGAGTGCCGTGGTGTCGGTGAACGGAACGGTCTCGGATCGACCGGCGTGAGCGAACGTCACCCCGTCAACGTTCACGGTCAGCTGGCTCGATGGGGTCGGCGTGGGTGAGGCCGTCGCCGATGGGACGGGTGTGGGCGGAGCGGGCTTTGATGCTGGAGCGACTGGCGAACATGCTGAGAGCGCGAGCGACGCCGCAAGCGCGCCCGCCACGAGGAACTTACGAAACGTCATGTTCGTGACTCTATCGAAAGACGGATAGTTGACACGTCTGAATGCGACGTCTGAGCTACTGGAGCGCGGACAGCAACCGAGTCACGAGGTGGTCGACGCGCGTGGACCATTCGGCCGCAGACATCCGCGATTCTCGGCTCGGGGCGCTGTCGCCGAGAAAAGCGACGAGCGTACGAGCCTCGTCGAAGGTGAGGTCCGGGGCTCCGTAGGACGGGTCCAACGCATCCACCCAGCCATCGCGGGTCGCACGCCAGTCGGCGTTCGTGCCGCTGTGTCCGTCGTGCATCGCCGCGCTGCGCAGCGTCGCGATGATCGCGCGCGCGAGCTTCGGGTCAAGTTCTGCCACGCCTCAAGGGTAGGGCCCGCGATACTGGAGTCATGCCGACGACGGACGTGACGCTGATCAGGCCCGTCGTCAGCGAGTGGTTCGGCGAGCACGACGTGCCGAGCACGGTGCTCGGAGTGACGGTGCTCGGATACGACGGGCAACTCGTCGAGGTCGAAGCCACCGCGGGCGTCGTTCACGCCGTCTGAACTCATCGACTTGGTAAAAAGTGTTGTTATCGCGCGCCGAGAACAACACTTTTTACCGAATGGGTGCAGGCGCCCGGCACCTACGCGATCCGCGACCATCCGGAATCGAGCTGCCAGGGCTCGCACTGAAACACGAAGACACTGCCGAGGCCGGGTTGTTGGGGCGACTGATCGATCGGCAACCCGACGAAGTCCGCCAGCAGCAGCGCCCCGACGCCTCCGTGCCCCACGAATGCCGTACCGTCCTGCGGATGCCGCCGAACCGCTTCGACCGTGCGCGCCCGCGCATCGACGGCGCGCTCCCATCCGCGCACAGACGCCGTCGGCCGGGCGAAGAATTCGCTCACCGTCTCCTCGAACTCGGCGAGCGGCAGAAAGCCCGTCGACTCTCGATCCATCTCGCCAAGCGCCGGGTCGACCGTAAACTCCAGGCCGAGGGCACCGGCGAGGATTGCCGCAGTGTCGATCGCCTTCCTCTCGGAACTTGTGACGATATAGACGGATGTCGCGGCCATAGGTCTTCGCGATATATGCCGCGCGGTCTCGCCCCGCCCGGGAGAGCCCCCACTCGCGCACCGGCACATCGGGATCGACGGTCACTTCCGGGTGGGTGATGTAGAACGACGGCACTGACCCACCCTACGGTTCGTTACCCCCACCACTCGAGCACCCGCATCGCCCGCAGCGTGTTCCATCGCGAAGGCGTGCCGTCGCCGTCCTCCAGCTCGAAGTGCACGGTGCCTACGAGGCTGTTCTCGAGCAGCCAGCGCCCATCCGCCGGACGCTTGGCGACGACGAGGTCGACGGCCTCGGACATCCGTTCGTCGCGTACATCCGCGGCCCGAAAGTAGTCGAGGGCCCGCAGCACGTCGTACCGGTAGCGCGGGGGATAGGTGAACTGCAGCCAGCCGGGCACGGGCACCTCGCCCGTCGACAGTCGACGCATCAGGTGCCGCTTCAGCAGGTACTCCTCGCCGCTGGCGCGCGCTGCGGAGGTCTCCGGCGTCGCCCCGTAGGCCTGCTCGAACTGCACCAGGCCCTCGAGCACCGAGAGGGTGGAATTGAAGGATGACCGGGTCGACCCGTACTCGACCTCACAGTTCCAGCCGCCATCATCCAGTGTCTCCGTCACCAGGCGATCGGCGATGACGCGCACATCCTCGCCGAAGTACGCGCCGACGGCCAGCGCCATGCCGTTGATGCACGCCTCGACTTCGCCGTCGAAGAAGGCGGACCCGTCGTACTCCCACGGGTTGTTGTCGCGCGCCCGGTCGATGGCGTCGCGCACGGTCTCGTCGGCCGGGTCGACGCCGAACTGGCGCAGCTGCTGCAGCGAGAACGACGTCGCCGTCCAGGGCTGGCCGGGCGAGTCATCCCTCGGCACCGGAAAATGTGTGCCGCCCGCCCATCTTCCGTTCCCGTCCTGCAGCGCGAGCAGTCGAGCGCCCCAGCCCTCGTGGGCGACGCGGGCGCGTTCGGCGGCCACGGCATCCGGATGCTCGTCGAGCAGATCCTGCATGACCTGCCAGCGGATGGCCGGGTCGGAATCGAGGAGCCAGTCGATCACCGTCATGCCGCTACGGTACGCGCGGGCCATTCTCGGGGCCAGGGGTGAGGCGTGCCTTGAGCGCGCCCGCGTCGGGGAGGAACCAGACCTGGTTGCCGCGGTTCGACTCCCACACCCAGTCGCGCAGCGAGCTGCTGTCCGCTATAAACGGCGCGACGTCACCGATCACGGCCAGCCGGATGCGGTAGTTCACGAGCTTCTGCGCGATCTCCCCGGCGACACCGGAACTGAGGTCGAAGAAGGCCGGGTCCAGTCGCTGGAGCGGTACCGCCACCGTGCTGGCCTCCGCACCCCAGGCATCACCGATCAGGTCGGTGGCGTGCCGTGGTGTCGAGATCGGCTCGCCGTCCGCGGCGACCCAGAGGATGTCGGGCATACGCCCCAGGCTATTCGTGAGTTGCATGTTCGGGTGGTTCTGAGCGCCGCATAACGACCGAACATGCAACTCACGGGCTACGGCAGCGTCACCACGGTGTTGATGCCGGTGATGACGGACGCCGGCACGTCACCGTGCTCGGCATTCACCGGCAGCGCGCCACGGAAGACTTTCTCCACCCGGCCGTCCGCACTGAAGAAGGTGACGCGAAAGTCGTCGGTATACAGGCCGCGCACGGTGTAGTTGCCGGCGGCATCCGTCTTCGCGGTCTGCGAATTGCGGGTCGTGAGGCCGAACAGGTAGACGCGCCCGGCGGCGGGCGCGCCGTTCTGGTCGAGCACCCGCCCGCTCACCGACCCCGCCAGGCGCAGTTTGAGCGCCACCCAGACATGGCTGCCGCCGACGACGGTCACCGCGTTGTTCTCCGCGGACAGTCGCACCGGCGTCTGGCCCGGTTCCTGCGCGGCGAGCACTGTGTAGCCGGAGCCGACGGGAACCCCGGAGAATGTGGCGCGACCGGCAGCGGATGTGGTGGTGATCCGGTAATAATTGCGCGGCCCGCTGATGGCGACGGCCGCCCCGGCGAGCGGGAGTTTCTGAGCGCTCGGGGTGATGAGCATGACGGTCACCGCGCCGGTGGACGTCGCGGCCTGCGCCGCCGAGGGCACAGCAACGAGGGAGGAGGCGGCGAGGAGGGTGGCGAGGACGGCGATGCGAATGCGCTTCATGGGCCGAGCCTGGCAGAGGTAGTACGACCTGTCTACCCATGGCCTCCCGCCCCCGCGACGCACCATGCTGGTGCGATGGAGATCATCATCGTCGCCGTAGGAGCGCTCGGCGCGTGGTTGCTGGTCGCGGGGCCGGTGCTGCAGGCGGCACTGGAGCTGCGGGAGCAGGAGGTCGACCGGGACGGGATCGACGCGGTCACCGCATCCGTCTCGCCATCCCCGAGGCAGTCGCCGTGGTGGTGGTTGCTGCCGCCGGTCGCGTATTTCCGGCAGCGCCGAGCGAACGCGAGGTTCCGCGAGGCGGTGATGGAGGCGCTCACCCCGAGGCAGCGCGAGCAGACACTGCGGTTTCTGAACAAGGCCAACGGATGGCTCACCGTGGCAGCGGGTGCATCGCTGATCGCCGTCAAGGAGACCTGGGAGCTGGTCGAGCTGCTGCACTGGCCGACCTGGCTGTTCTGGGTGCTCATCGTGGTGGCGCCGCTGCTCTGCGTGGGCAACACCGCTCTCACGATGGCCCGCACGCAACAGGTGCTCAAGACCGAGTCGGCCGCCGCCGGACCGGTATAACTAAGGACATGTCGAATCAGTCGGGCAAGCCAGTCGCACGTACGCATACCGGACGCTACGTGCCCGACGTCAAACTCTGGACAGGGATCGCGGCCGTCACCGCGGCGATCACGCTGCTGACCGAGTTTCTCGTTCGCACCGCCCTCGGCCCACGGCCCGACCTCGATGACACGAAGGCGCTCGCCGAGTTCGTCACCAGCACGAGCACCGCGACGTTGACCATCATCCTGTGCGACACGCTCCTGATGGGGTCGCTCATCGTCTTCCTCGCGGGGTTCCGACAGCTCGTCACACGCGACCACCCCGAACTGGACTGGATCGGCAACATCGTCTTCGGGGCGGGAATCGTGTTCGTGTCGATCACCCTGGTGGGTGACTCGATGGAGGCGGGTGGGGCGCTCGACACCGTGGGAGCGGATGCCGCGCCCGTCGCGATCCGCGCACTCACCGAGGGCTACATGCCGATCTTCGGGCCGATGGGGGCCGTGCTGATCGCGATCGTCGCCGCGGCATCCGGCTATGCGACCATGGCGTCCGGCGCGCTGCCGCGGTGGACCGGCTGGGTCGCCTATGCCGTCGCCGTGCTCAATGTCGCGGCGGTGCCGACCATCTACGGCGGAACGGATGACCGCGACTTCTACTCCGTCGGAGGCTGGGGTGTCGCCGCTTTCGCCACGTTCCCCTGGCTGGTCTGGGTGATCGTGGTAGGCGTCGTCACGATCCGCGACCGCCGTCGCATTCTCGAGTCCGGGCGGGATGAAGCTCGGGTAGTTTGACTGGTTCGCGGCCGGCCCCGGTGGGGTATATCTGAGCAATGCCGACATTCCACGCGGGTCCGGATGCGCTCGAACAGGGCGAGGCACCGCGGGTTCCGCCGCGAGGGTTCCGCGCCTGGCTGCTGCAGGGGATGAATCCCCGGGCGGAACTCCGCGCCCGTGATGTCACCCATCCCTGGTGGCAGGTGATGTGTCTGACCGGCGTCGACTACTTCTCGTCCCTCGGCTACCAGCCCGCCATCGCTGCGGTTGCCGCGGGGCTGCTCTCGCCGCTGGCCACGGTGGTGCTCATCCTGGTGACGCTGCTCGGCGCGCTCCCGGTCTACCGCCGTGTCGCCCGCGAATCCTTCCGCGGAGCCGGGTCGATCGAGATCCTCGAGCGACTTCTGCCGTGGTGGACGGGCAAGGTCGTGGTGCTGGTGCTGCTCGGCTTCGCCATCACCGACTTCGTGATCACCATCACCCTGTCGACCTCGGATGCCGCGGCTCACGTCGTCGGCAATCCGCTCATGCCGGCCTGGCTCCAGTCTCAGCAGCTGCTCATCGCGCTCGTTCTCGTCCTGTTGCTCGGCATCGTGTTCCTCAAGGGGTTCACCGAGGCGATCACGATCGCGGTCGTGCTGGTGGCCGCGTTCATGTCACTCAACGCCGTGGTGCTCGCGGTCGCCCTGGGTCGCGTGGTCGCCGCCCCGCACGTGGTGACGGACTGGTGGGCGGCCCTGACCCAGCAGCACGGTGATCCGATCCTGGCGATCGGCGTGGCGATTCTGGTCTTCCCGAGGCTCGCACTCGGCCTGTCCGGCTTCGAGACCGGTGTCGCCGTCATCCCGCAGATCACGGGGAAGCCGGGTGATACCCCCGCCAACCCGCGTGGTCGGATCCGCGGCGCGCAGCGGCTGCTCACGACGGCGGCGCTCATCATGAGTGTCTTCCTGCTCCTGTCGAGTCTCGCCACCACACTGCTCATCCCGCTCAAGGACTTCGCCCCCGGGGGTGCGGCGAACGGCAGGGCGCTGTCGTACCTCGCGCATCACGACCTCGGTCCTGCCTTCGGCACGGTCTATGACATCAGCACCATCGCCATCCTCTGGTTCGCAGGGGCCTCGGCGATGGCCGGCCTCATCGACCTGGTTCCGCGCTACCTGCCGAAGTACGGGATGTCGCCACAGTGGGCGCGCGCGCCACGACCGCTCGTGCTCGTCTTCACCGCGCTGGCCATCGTCATCGTCATCATCTTCCAGGCGAGTGTCGACGGTCAGGGCGGCGCCTACGGCACCGGTGTCCTCGCGGTGATCACCTCGGCCGCGGTCGCCGTCATGGTCTCGGCGATTCGGCAACGGCAGCGCTGGCGTTCCCTCGGCTTCGGGATCACCACTCTCGTCTTCCTGTACACGACGGTCGTCAATATCGTGGAGCGGCCGGATGGGATCCGCATCGCCTCGCTGTTCATCCTCGGCCTGCTGGTCGTGTCGGTCGTCTCACGGGTGCTGCGGTCGTATGGGCTCCGTGCGACGTCGGTGAGCCTCGACGATTCCGCGCAGCAGATCGTCCAGACGGCCGCGCAGGCGGG
>Ga0247737_1000125_pt1 | contig 23556 bp, 22 predicted proteins | sample UWRJL028104C2_FD_180937 | JGI IMG/M metagenome (GOLD analysis project Ga0247737, IMG submission 180937) | Plant litter microbial communities from Arlington Agricultural Research Station in Wisconsin, United States - UWRJ-L028-104C-2 | ecosystem: Environmental > Terrestrial > Plant litter >...
TCTTGGTGGCGGCGGTGACGGCGTTCTTGGCCCGGGTGATCGCGGCAGGGTTGCGGGGCTTCTTCTTCTTGGACGCCTTGGTGAGGTTCTGCTTGGCGGTGGTCAGCGCGGTCTGCGCGGCGGCCTGCCCGGTCTGCGCGGCCGTGACGGCGGTGCCGGCGGTCGTGACCTGGGTCCGGGCGAGGGTGCTCGCGGTGGTAGCCCGGGTGATCTCGGCGGTGCGGGTCACGACGGTGCTCTGGTGGGCGGTGAGGGTGGTGCGCAGCGTCGCGGCGGTCTGCTGGCGGGTGAGGCTGCGGTACATCAGCGCGGACCAGCTCTGGGCCACGGCGGGGGCGGCTGCCTGGACCGGGACCTGGGTCGCGGTGACCGCGAGGCCGACGGCGAGGGCCGCGACGATCGGTGCGGTGAGGGCCCGGCGGGCTCGGGCGCGAATCGTGGGATTCGGTCGGCGTTCCTGTCGTGTCGTCACTCGGCAAGACTCCGGGGCGGCGGGAGCCGTTACGGAACCGTGCGGGTGCGTCCGGGTTGCTCCGGGCAGCAACCGGACGTACGCCCCGGCGGCCGCGGCGAGCGGATCCGATGAGTCGAGGGCGAAGGTGAGAAGAGCCTCGCGCAGGTCGTGGGCGTCAGTGGCGGAGACCGCGCTTCGTAGTAAGTAGGCTCTTGCATTACCTGAGTGAGAACCCTCTTACATCGACGGAGACTGGCGTGACCATCCGGCTCGGATATCAGATCCCGAACTTCACCTATCCCGGCATCCCGGTCGAGAACCTCTTCGACACGGTCGTCGCGCAGGCCCGCGAGGCCGAGGCGGCCGGCTTCGACACCGTGCTGGTGATGGACCACTTCTATCAACTGCCGGGCATCGGCGAGCCCGAGGCGGCGATGCTTGAGTCCTACACGACGCTGGGCGCGCTCGCCTCGGCGACGTCGACCATCCAGCTCTCGACGCTGGTCACCGGCAACACCTACCGCAACCCGGCCCTGCTGGCCAAGACCGTGACCACGCTCGACGTGGTCTCCAAGGGCCGGGCGGTCCTGGGGATCGGCGCCGGCTGGTTCGAACGCGAGCACCACGACCTGGGCTTCGAGTTCGGCACCTTCGGGCAGCGCTTCGAGCGGCTCGAGGAGGCGCTGACGATCATCGCGCCGATGCTCAAGGGCGAGAAGGGTGAGCTTGAGGGCAAGTGGTACACGGCTCGGGGCGCCATGAACAACCCGCGCGTCCGGCCGACTGTGCCGATCATGCTGGGTGGCTCCGGCGAGCAGAAGACGTTCCGGCTGGCCGCCCGCTTCGCCGACCACATGAACATCATCTGTGACCTGGACGTCCTGCCCCACAAGGTCGCGGTGCTGCGGCAGCGCTGCGAGGAGATCGGCCGCGACCCGGCCACCCTGGCCACCAGCCTCCTGATCATGGGCATGGTCGGCGAGACCGAGCAGGAGGCCAAGGAACTGGGCGAGACGATCCCGGACGACCGCCGCGACCGGGCCTTCATCGGCACTCCCGACCAGGTGGCCGAGCAGATCCAGGAGCGCGTCCTCGGCGCCGGCATCGATGGCGTCTGCATCAACCTGATCCGCAACGGCCACCGCCCCGGCGTGGTCACCGCGGTCGGCGAGGCGCTCAGCCCGCTCGTCCAGCAGTAGGGCGAAGTCGACCGGGGCGGGCCAGCCGACCCGGTCGACGCCCTCGTGCATCAGTCAGCTCTTCTTCAGCAGCTTGTCGAGGTCGAGCACGTCGGCCGCGGCCGGTGCAGTCACCCCGATCGACCTGTGCCGATCGGTAGCGGCGAACAACGTACCGGGTACGGTCGATCGGCCTCAAGCCGGTTCCGGCACCCCACCCGGGTCAGGCTCGATGAGCGGCCCGATCGGCTCGTCCGGGATCGGCTCGACCGGCGCCGGCGGCAACGGGTCCGGGTTGCCCGGTTCCAACTCCCCCGGGTCGTCCGGAATCGGTGCACCCGGATCCAGCGGCGGGTATTTGTCCGGGTCGGACTGCAGGTCAAAAGTCGGCATCGGATCTCCTTCGGCCGGTTGGCGCCCACCTACCCGCATGATCAGCTGCCAAAACACCCCTGCCGCGCGGGTGGCTCGGTTGGGTGAATCAGCGCCGTCAAGTCGACAAGGGCGTCCGACCGATCCCGGGATGTCCGGTACAGCGTCAGTCCGGAATCCGCTTGCTGAAGGGCGCAGGGCCGCCACCGGGTCTCGGGACGTAGCAACAGTCGCCGCAGAACCGCGGCTGCGACAGCGTGAACGCGAGGCAGCAGGTGCGGCGGCGGACCGTCACCAGGCCGGCCGGGTCGGCACTCCAGTCGATCAGATTTGTCAGACCGAGGGCGGCCAGCAGCGTCCCGACGTCGTCCGGCGAAGCACCCGGCACCGCGCGGACGGCGTGCCTGCCCGCGTGGGCCATCCCGGCGGCGAGAGAGCCCAGCAGCAGGCGCCGGCTGATCCGGACCGTGCGTTGGAGGTTGTCGAGCATCGGGCTGACGTGCTCGTCGAGCAGTACCCGTCGCAGGGCCGCCAGCAGCGCAGACTCGTCCGGCAGAACGAGAATGCCCGGCCTGCCGGCGAGTCTGGCACCCTCGGCGGGACGCGTGCCGTCGGCGGGAGGCGGGTGAAACAGCCGCTCTTCGCGGTCGGCCAGTGCGTCGCCCGGCAGGACCGACGTCCGATAGCTGTCGCGGAGGCCCAGCCGGACCGGGGCGACGGGCGCATCGAGGCGCACCAGCACGTCGGCCGCGGTCAGGTGCGGCACACGGCGAGCAGCGACCCAAGCGAAGGCGGCCGGCACGGACAACCACAACGAGTACGCCCGCCAGAGCAGCGCCACAGCGACGTGCGGCGGCGCGGCCCACCGTCGCTGAGCGGCGCCCAGCAAAGGGTCTCCAGCCAGCGTATCGGCCGACGTCCAGCCCTCGGGTTCGCGCACCACAAGATCCGGCGCCAGTCCGGGCAGCGCCGTGCTGGTGCCATACGCGGCTCTGATCGCGGCGAGTACCCGCACGTCTTCCACAACTGACTAATACCCGCCAGCAGTCCTCCGACGCGACGCCCGAGGTTGTCGAGATGCGAGTGCGCCGTGACCACAGGCCAGATCGAGAACGGCCATCCCCGGCTCGATTCCCAGCAGCTGCTGCACGAGGTCGGCGGCGGCATTGGCGTACGCAGTACCGACCACGGGACCGTGCGTCGGTGCGGCGGCCGCCGCGGACGCGACGAAGAAGTGCAGGTAGTCGTCGTCATACATGGCCGCCGCGTCGAACAGGTCCGCCGTCATGCTGTGACGATAGAGAGAACGAGGACGGCGGCTCAACAGCTACGACACCTGGCGTGGACGACCCCGCAACGGCCGCCTCCGGCGGTTCTCTTATGGTTGTCGCATGGATGAAATTCCGTTCGAGTCCGAGGCGGGCTTCGCCGGGCTGGGTCTGCGGGCGGAACTGCTCCGTGCACTGACCAACCTCGGTTACGAAGAGCCCACGCCGATCCAGCAGGAGGCGATCCCGCCGCTGGTGGCCGGCAACGACCTGGTGGGGCAGGCGGCGACCGGCACCGGTAAGACCGCCGCGTTCGCGCTGCCGGTGCTGCAGAAGCTGACGCCGGGCGCGCGCGACGCGGGACCGGCCGCGCTGGTGCTCGTCCCCACCCGCGAACTGGCCGAGCAGGTGTCGCAGGCGGTCCATCGGTACGGTCGTGACCTGGGCGTTCGTGTCCTGCCGGTCTACGGCGGGCAGCCGATAGGGCGACAGCTGCAGGCGCTGCAGCGCGGCGTCGACGTCGTCGTCGGCACGCCGGGGCGGGTGCTCGATCACATCGAGCGGGCCACCCTGCGGCTCAGCGACGTGCAGACCGTCGTGCTCGACGAGGCCGACGAGATGCTCGACATGGGCTTCGCCGAGGACATCGAGGCCATTCTCGCCGAGACGCCCGAATCCCGGCAGACGGTGCTCTTCTCCGCGACGATGCCGCCGCGGATCGACAGCATCGCCCGCCGCCACCTGCGGGACCCGGTCCGGATCACGATGGGCCGCAAGGGCGTCGAGCCCGGCGAGATCCCCCTGGTCCGGCAGAGTGCCTACATCGTCTCCCGCGCCCACAAGCAGGCCGCTCTCGGGCGGATCCTCGACGTGGAGGCGCCGTCGGCGGCGATCGTCTTCTGCCGCACGCGGGAAGAGGTCGACCAGGTCACCGAGAACCTGAACGGGCGCGGCTACCGAGCCGAGGCCCTGCACGGCGGCATGAGCCAGGACCAGCGTGACCGGGTCATGGGCCGGCTGCGCGGCGGGAGCACGGAACTGCTGGTCGCGACGGATGTGGCGGCCCGCGGTCTCGACGTGGAGCAGCTCACGCACGTCATCAACTTCAACGTGCCGTCGGCCCCCGAGGCTTATGTGCACCGCATCGGCCGGGTGGGCCGGGCCGGGCGCGAGGGCTCGGCGATCACCCTCGCCGAGCCGCGGGAACAGCGGATGCTCAAGGCCATCGAGCGGCTGACCGGTCAGCGCATCACGCTGGAGAAGCTACCGACGGTCACCGACCTGCGGGCCCGGCGGCTGGAGCTGACCCGGACGGCGTTGCAGGCCAGCCTGGAGGCCGACGACCTCGAACGGTTCCGGGTCGTCCTCGACTCGCTGAGCGACGAGTTCGACGTGGAGAACATCGCCCTGGCCGCGGTGAAGCTGCTGCACGAGGCGGCGGGCGGGGACGTCGAGGACGAGGAGATCCCGTCGCCGGCGGCCCGGCCCGAGCGGGACAACGCCGCGGGCGGCCGACGCGAGCCCCCCACCCGCGGCCGGGGGGCGGACGAAGGTGTGGCCCGCTTGTTCTTCGGCATCGGCCGGCGAGCCGGCCTGCGGCCGCAGGACCTGGTCGGCGCGATCGCCGGTGAGTCGGGGCTCAGCGCGCGCGAGATCGGCGCGATCCAGATCACCGACCGGTTCTCGCTGGTCGAGGTTCCCGATTCGGCCGCCGACTCGGTGATCGAGGCCATGCAGCGCAGCACCATCCGGGGCCGGCGGCCGACCGTGCGCCGGGAACGCTACCACCGCTGACAGCACGATGCCCTGGTCGCCGGCGACTGACGACCAGGGCATCTTCCCAAGCGGCTCAGCTCCGCGAGCGCGGCAGGCAGTCCTTCTTGTATTTGAGGCCGGAACCGCACCAGCACGCCGCGTTGCGCTCCGGCGGCCACGGGATCTGGCCCGGGTCGGCGGTGAGCTGACGAGCGTACGCAGCCCGGGTGTCGGCGGCGGCGGGATCGCCGGCACTGCCGGCGGCGGCGCTCAGCCCGGAGACCGAGCCGGGAAGCACGGTCAGGTTGGTGCCGCCGGTGCCGGCCAGGCGGACCAGTTCCTTCTCCAGGCGGGCGCGGTGCTCGTCCCAGTCGGCGCCGTACGCCTCGGTGAGGGCCGGCCACTGCTTGATCAGGCTCTCGAACTCGGCCTGCGGAAAGAACAGAAGGTCGCCGACGGGCTCGGCCGCGTCGCGGGCGGCCTGGTTGACCAGCCGGGTCTCCAGCCGCTCGGCGAGGTTGTCGTTCGTGTCGTGCTGCAGTCCCAGCGCGTGGCGCAGACGGTGCCGTTGCTGGAGCAGGAAGAAGAGCAGCCCGGCGTCCTCGGCGCTGGCCGGCTCCCCGGTGCGCCCCTCGAGCGCGGTCTTCACCGCGTCGGTCAGCCACTCCTCGGCCTGCCGGTGACGCCCGCCGACCGACAACGCGGCGGTCACGTAGGCCGCGGCGTCGGGAAGCTCGGTGAGCAGCGCGCGCAGCGGCTCGAGTTGGGCCAGCGCCTCGTCGTCGCGGCCGGCCTGGAACAGGATCCGCGCGCGCAGGGCCTTGGCCGCGCCGACGTGGTTGTCCTCCCGGTCCCCGTACGCCTCGAGGGCGCGATCGACATACCGCAAAGCGGCGTCGTTCTTCGTCCGGCTCTCGGCGATCTCGGCGGCGAGCGTCAGGGCGTAGCCCGCGTCCTGCGGGTCGGCCAGCCCGCCACCGTCCGCGGCCCCGGCCAGCTCGGCGGCGATGCCGAGCGGGTCGGCCGCGCCGAGGGCGGACTGCCGGATCTCATCAAGGTCTGCGCTGGTCAGGTCAGCTTTCAATGCCACGCCGTCAACTTACTGCCACTTGCGCATCCGTGGCTGTTGATCTGAGTCTCACTTGCGGTCCCGGACACTCAGGCGGTCCCGGACACTCAGGTCTGCGGCGTCTCGATGTAGTCCCGGTTGTGGTAGACGAGGTGGCCGGTGTAGGTGTGGTCGGTGGAGGGGCCGAGAACCGCATCGATCACGGCGACGACGACGGTCGAGGTGCCGACCGGGACGTTCCTCAGTGGGGTGCCGCGCAGGGCGGCCAGCGCGCCGGTCAGGATCGGCTCGCCGGTGGGCAGCATCTCCCAGCCCTGGTCCGGGGTGAAGCGCGGGCCGTCGTGGCCGGCGAAGGCGCGGGCCACGGCTACCGAGCCGGGGCCGAGCAGGTTCACCACGAAGCTGGGGGCGCCGAGGATCGCGCGAGCCGACACGGAGTCCATCACCGAGAACGAGAGCGCGGGCGGGTCGGCCGAGACCGAGGCCACGCTCGAGGCCGTCAGGCCCACCGGGCCGGGAGCGGTGATAATGGCCACGCCGGTGGGGTAGCGGCGGAAGGCTGCCTTGAACTGCTCGCCCACGGCGGTCTCGATACTGCTGAACATGGCGCAACGCTACAAGTTGAAGCTTACTTCAAGTCAAGGTATGCAGGACGGCGATCGACAGGAGGACGGGCACGCAGGCGAGAGTGGACAGGAAGATCGCGTCGCGGGCCAGGATCAGGGCGGTGCCGAAGCTCTGCGCGTACAGGAAGATGTTCTGCGCGGTCGGCAAGGCCGCGAGCACCGTCACGGCGTACATCTGGGTCGGGGTCAGCCGCAGGGCGAGAGCCAGCAGGAACGCGAGCGCGGGCATGATCGTGGTCTTGAGGACGACGGCGGCGACGGTGGGCAGGCGGTCGGGGCCGGGCGCCAGGACGCGACGGCCCGAGAGCGACATGCCGAAGACCAGCAGGACGACGGGTACGGCGGCCTGGCCGATCGCGCTGATCGGCTCGGCGATCACCGTGGGCAGTTCCAGACCGGTCACGGCGAGAAGCACGCCGAGCGCGACGGCCACGGTGAGTGGACTGCGCAGGGGTGCGGTGAGTGACGTACGCCAGGACGTGTGACCGGTAGCGACGAGCTGCAGAAGCGTGAGCGCGACCGGAGTGATGATCAGCAATTGCAGCATCACGATCGGCACCACGAGGGCGGTGTCGTGCAGCACGTACGTCGCCACGGGGATCCCGATGAACGTGGCATTCGTGTAACCGGCGGCCAGCGCACCGACGATGCGGGTACCAGGGTCGCGGTGGCGGGTGGTCAGCGTGTGCAGGCCGAAGCAGAGCAGCGCGGCCGCGGTCGAGACGATCAGCGCCTGGGTGAAGAGCGCACGCGGGTCGGAGTCGGCCGCGCCGCTGAAGAGCAGGCAGGGCGACAACACGGTGTACGCGAGCCGCCCGGCCACGGTTTGGGTGTCGGCCGGCAGCCGGGCCCAGCGCCCGGCCACCCATCCGACCAGCACGATCACGCCGATGACGGCGAATCCGGAGAGCGCCGAGATCATGCGCCGCGACGTTACCCGCGCTCGGCGGCGATCTCCCGCTCGATGGCGTTCGTGAGCTGCTCGTCGTCCGGGGCGACCGGCGGCGCGAATCGGCCGGCGAGCTCACCGTCGCGGGAGATCAAGAACTTCTCGAAGTTCCAGCGCACGTCCTCGTCGCCGGCCAGCTCGGCATAGAGCGGGTGGCGGTCCGGGCCGAGCACGCTGATCTTGGAGAAGAGCGGGAACTGGACGTCGAAGCTGCTGCGGCAGAACTCGGCGATCTCCTCGTCCGTGCCCGGCTCCTGTCCGGCGAAGTCGTTGGCCGGGAAGCCGAGAACAGTGAAGCCCTGGTCGCGCAGTTGTTCATGCAGCTTCTCGAGACCGTCGTACTGCGGGGTCAGGCCACACTTCGACGCGACGTTGACCACGAGCAGCACCTGCCCGGCGTACGCGCCGAGCGTCGTGGTCTCGCCAGTGATGGTCCGCAGCGGAATGTCCTGGATCGCCGTCATTATTATTCTTGCTCCCGGTTCGAAAAGTACAGGTACATCGACGCGGTCAGGGTACTGCCCCGAGCTGACGATCCGGGCGGGCCGACCGGCCTCGAGCAGCGCCACGCAGATCAGAATGCCGAGCGAGGCGGTGGCGGTGGCAATCCCGCGGTGCTTCGTGCGGCGGCACCGATGAACCAGGCAGGAGTGCAGGACGACGACCACGGCGCCGGGGCGATTGTTGACGAGCCTTTGACGGACGAGCCACAGACGTACGGGTCAGGCCGCTTGGAAGGAACGGCGGGACAGGCCCACCGAGTAGCCGTCGAGCTTGGTGACGACCGGCGCGGTGGGGTCGGTGGCCGCGCCCAGCGTGACGAAGAGCGGGGTGAAGTGCTCGACCGTCGGGTGCGAGTACGGCATGCCGGGGGCGATGCTGCGGAAGCGGGCCAGCTCGTGCACATCACCGCGGGCGAGCGCCTCGGCGGCCCAGGCGTCGAAGTCGGCGGACCAACCGGGCACCTTGTTCTCGGTGAACATCTCGCGGGTGAGGAACGGCAGGCCGTGGGTCAGGTGGCCGGAGCCGATCACCAGGACGCCCTGCTCGCGCAGCGGACGCAACCGCTGCCCCAGGGCCAGCAACCGGTCGGGGTCGTCGGTGGGCAGGCTGAGCTGCAGCACCGGTACGTCAGCGGCCGGGTACATGATCTTCAGCGGCACCCAGGCGCCGTGGTCGAGGCCGCGGCTGTTGTGCTCGTGCACCTGCTCGTGGCCGGGCAGCATCGCGGTGACCTGGGTGGCGAGCTCACCGGCGTCGGGGGTGTCGTAGCGGAACGTGTAGTAGAGCGGGTCGAAGCCGCCGAAGTCGTAGACCAGCTCGGCGGGGCGGGCGGCGCTGAGCGAGAGCGGGGCGGACTCCCAGTGGGCGCTGACGACCAGGATCGCCTTCGGCTTGGGCAGAGCGCGAGCCCACGAACGCAGCGGGTCGAGCCACTCGGGGTTCTCGAACGGCATCGGGCCGCCGCCGTGGCTGACGTAGAGGCTGGGCATCGGCCCGTCCTCCGGCGTCCAGGCGCGGAGCGGCCCGGCCGTCGCCTCCTTGCGCAGGTGCGCGGCGAACGGGTGCGTGGCCGGGATGCGGGCGTCGGCCACCGAGGTGCTGCTGAACATGCGTACTCCCGGCGTTGGGAATTTCCGGCGTTTAGTTGAAGCGTAAACCAAGACCCACGATACGCCGAAAACTTGTTTCGTCAACCACTTCGCGGGATCAGTAGACGAACGGCCAGCACCCGACGACGCTCTGCGCATATGCCGACACGCCGCGCATATAAGGCCAGGATAAATGCTTATTAGATCCATACCTATGCACGGGAATAAGTCAAGTTTGGAGTAGTTCGCTAGACTGCGCGAATGCCTGAATCCCATCGACGAACGTGACAGCCTCCGATGCCGATTCGCGGATCGCGTTGCCGTCACTTACGTCTTTGCGCTGGATCGCAGCACTTCTTGTCTTCGGGTACCACCTGCACGTCGTCGAATTCTTCGGCCCCGCCGAAACAGGATCCGCTCTGCTCCACTGGACCTTTGGTGCCTGCGCGGTCGGCGTGTCGTTTTTCTTTATTTTGTCCGGATTTGTTCTTATGTGGTCTTCCCCGGCACCGCGTGCCCGGCAGTTCTGGTGGCGCCGTGTGGCCCGCGTCTACCCCTTGCACCTCGCTACCGCTGGCATCGTCGTGCTGCTGCTCGCCATCGGCCCGCTCGCCGGCAAACCATCGGCCGCGGTGACCGCCGCGAATCTGCTACTCGTCCAGTCCTGGTCACCCGACATCGACTACGTTCAAAGCCTCAACACCGTCAGTTGGACCCTGTCCTGTGAGGCGTTCTTCTACCTGGCGTTCCCGTTCATCGCCGCCATGGTCACTCGCATGCGTGCCCGTCACGTCACCATGCTGGCCGTCGCCGCCATGTCGACAACGATTCTCGGACCGGCTCTGGGCCAGCTACCCGCTTCCCATGCGGCGACCACCTGGTTCTTTCACTGGAACCCGCTGGGGCGCCTCCCCGAATTTGTCCTCGGCGTCACCCTCGCAGCCCTCGTCCGCGCCTACCACCGGCACGGTCGTAAAGCCCCAGCGGGCCTCTGGATCTGGGCACTCACTACCGCCACCATCGGATACGCCGTCGTCCCGCTCGTGCCCGACCCTTACCGGTACGCCGCCTGCACCGCACCCGGGTTTGCCCTCATCATCGCAGCCGTCGCGGCCGACGACCTGGCTCGCCGGCCCACCCCGCTGCGCAACCGCGCCCTGATTCACCTCGGCGAACTGTCCTTCGCGTTCTACTTGATTCACCTGATCGTTATCCGGATCGCCGAGACCATCATCGGCTACCACCCCCGCCTGAACGACACCGCGGCCACCACTCTGACCCTGGCAACCTTCGCCATCTGCCTGACCGCGGCAGCCCTGCTGCACCACTGGGTCGAACAGCCGGCCCGCACGCTGCTGCTGCGCCTGCGCCCCGGAAACGTCGTACAGCGCCCGGCCGCGTCGACGGAGCGCCCCAAGCCCGCCTCCCCCGCGCGCGATAGGCACCGCCGCGCAGCCCGGTCCGGGTTGCCGGCGGCGGCCACCGCCGAGGCCTGTTCCGCACCGGGTTCGCCGGAGACATCGAAAGCTGGGCGGAGATCAGCTACACCCGCACCGAAGAAGTACCCCGACGATCCGGGCTAGTGCACCGGGGTGCCGTCGCCGTAGATGTTCACCCAGCCGGTCAGGCACTCGTCGGGGAGCAGGAACCAGCGGAGCTTTTCGAAGGCGGTGGGGAGCTTGGCACCGGCGCCGTCGGCGGGCATGGGGCGGGACGTCAGCACGGCGCGGGCCTCGGCCAGCTGGGTGGGGAGGACTTCCTCGCCCAGCTGCGCGGGAGCCGGCGGCCGGGCCACCGAGCCGTCGGCGGCCAGGTGCAGGTCGGCGAGGCGGAGCAACACGGGCCGGGCCTCGAGGTGGCGCCACTGGCCCGTGTTCGGGTTGAAGCGGTAGTCGGGGAGCAGGCGGGCGCCGTGCTCGGCGATCAGGGAGACCGCCTCGATGATGTAGTCCGCCACCGCGTCCGACAGGAAGTAGGCGAAGTTGAGCCGGGACCAGCCGGGCTTGATGCCCTCCCAGCCGTCCTCGATCTCGTGCTCGAAACGGCGCGACAGCTCGGAGCCGATGCCCAGCAGCCGATGACCGTACGGGCCGGCGCAGCTGCAGCCGCCGCGCGCCTGGATGCCGAAGAGGTCGTTGAGCAGCGTCACCACGAAGTTGTGGTGGAGGTGCCGCTGGCCCGCGCGGATCTGGAACGACACGATCGGTAGGCGTGCCGATCGCAGGTCGCCCAGGATCTCGATGCGGTTGTCGGCCGTCCAGCGTTCGCGGGCCCGCTGCCACAGGCGGTGCTCCTGCGAACCGATCAGGTCGGTGCCGACCGATTCCTTGACCTGGAACACCAGGCCGGCCCGGATCGACTCGACGATCGCGGGGGTGCCGCCCTCCTCGCGGGCGATCGGGTCGTCCAGGTAGCGGTGGCTGTCGGGGTCGACGAACGCGACCGTGCCGCCGCCGGGAACCGTCGGCACTTTGTTGACCAGCAGATGTTTGCCGATCACCAGCACGCCGGGGGTCTGCGGGCCGCCGGGGAACTTGTGCGGGGACAGGAACAACGCGTCCTTGTCCCGCATCGTGATCGGCAGGTAGGGGCCGCCCGCGGCGTAGTCCCAGACCGACAGGGCGCCGTGCTCGCGCAGCAGCGCCGCGATGTCGTCGACGTCGGTGATCACGCCGGTCACGTTCGACGCGGCCGAGAAGCTTCCGATCCGCAACCGCCGGTCCGCGTACGTCAGCAGGGCCTTTCGCAGATCCTCGAGGTCGGGCCGGCCACGGCCGTCACTGGCGATCTCGACCACGTCGGCGATCGACTCGCGCCAGGGCAGGACGTTGGAGTGGTGCTCGTAGGGGCCGACGAAGACCACCGGGCGCTCGGCCACCGGGATCTGGGCACTCCACCCGTACCGGTCGTCGAGGTTTTCCGGGACGCGCAGGCCGAGCAGCGCGACCAGCTTGTTGACCGCCGTCGTCGAGCCCGAACCGCAGAAGAGCACCACGTCCTCGGGGCCGGCGCCGACGCCGCGGTGAATCATCTCGCGGGCCTGCTCGCGCAGCGCACCGGTCTGCGCGCCGGTCGACGACGCCTCGGTGTGCGTGTTCGCGTAACCGGTCAGGACCGTGTCGCGGATGTGATCCTCGACGAAGTCGAGCGCCTCGCCGGACGCGGTCTGGTCGGCGTAGGTCACCCGGCGCGGCCCGAACGGCCCGTCGATGACCGTGCCCGTGCCGATCGAGCCCTCGCGCAGCCGCTTGAGAATCGGTGTATCCACCCTTGACCCCATCTGTTTCCGTCCACGTGCACCGGGCTTGATTGTCCCGCCCTGACCGGTACGAGCGACATGCCGAATATCACTCATAACGCAGTCGGCACTCTGACCACCCGTCCGGCCGACCCGGCGCCCGACGCAACGGGGCGAGCCTAACGTGAGGCCCATGCCGTACGTAGCCACCCGGGACGGGCGCCAGCAACGCGGCGCGGCCCACCGGGCCCCCAGCGTCCCCGACAGCCTCGACGAGCTGCACGGTCACAGCGTCGGCGTGCTCGAACTGCCGAAACACATGGCCACCGGTCATCGCACGAGGCGCTTGCTGAACCTGGAGGATCCGGCGCAGCAGCGGCAGGCGTATCAGACCGTGCTCTGCCAGGCCGCCGACTGCTGCGAGATCAACGCTTTGCTCAATCCGGGGGTGCTGCGGCGGATCTGGCGCCATCTGCACCTGCCGACCAAGGTGCGGCACGAGTGGGAGAGCCGGCATCCAGCCCTGGCTCGCTGATCCCCGGCTCGCTGATCCCCGGCTCGCTGATCAGCCCGCGCCCACGTCGGCCCGGGCCGTCCCGCCGGCCGATGCCGAACTCAGCCCGGCCGTTCACTCCCCCGAGGTCGGCCCGGCCACCAGGCTGTCGAGTTCCGCCCGCACACCCGGGTGGGAGGACGTACGGCGGACGGTCTGCACCAGTTTGATGCCCGGCGGTGCGACGGCTTCCGGGCTCCGTCACGGAACTGTCATATCGCCGAGGAGACTTCCGCAACGTCGTGCGTGCACTGTGGAGAGGTCGAGCAACAATCGCCGACCGGCGCACATCCGAGAAGGAAGGCCTGCGATGACCGACACCGCGGTGGTCACCCCGCTCACCGACGTCGACGCGGCCGCCGCCGAGCTGCTGCGGGAAGCCTTGGCCAGCGCCATCCGCGACCACCGGCACGTGATCGTCGACATGCACGCCGCCGGGACGATCGACTCGGCCGGTCTGAGCCTGCTCGTGCGCGCCCACCGGGAGGCCAAGTCGCGCGGCGGCACGCTGAGCCTGGCGGCGCCTTCCCGGTACGTCGTGACGGTGCTGCACACCATGCATCTGCACCAGGTCTTCGCGCTCTACCCCGATCTGGAGGCGGCGCTCACCGCAGACGCCGTTGACGCATAGCTGGTCAACGGCGCCGGGCGCGGGCTCTCCCCCGCGCTTGACGCTCTTGACAAGGCTTTGAAGAATCATCGCTGTCGACACGAGCAAGTTCTGGGGTGGGTTACACATGCTGGCGGCTCTCGGCCTCGCCGAGCTGGAACAGCGGGTCTATGCCGAGCTGCTGGCCGGGCGCCCCGGCACCCCCGCCGAACTGGCGGAACGCCTGGGCGCCGACGCCGGGGAGACCGCGACCGCCATCGACGGTCTCTCCGGCAACGGCCTGATCCGGCTGGACGGCGACGTGGTCACGGCCGCGCCGCCCGATCTGGCGCTCGACTCGATGCTGCTCGGCCGGATGCGCCAGCTGCAACAGGCCCGGCTCACTCTGCGCGACTGGGTGCAGCAACAGCAGGGCGTCGAGCCGGCGTCCAGCGGGGTCGAGACGGTGGTCGGCGTGCAGGCCGTGGGCCAGGTCTTCGACCAGGTGCTGCGGGGCGCCCAGGACCAGGTGCTCGGCTTCGACCGGCCGCCCTACCTGGGCGGTTATCATGACAACCCGACCGAGTTCGAGATGTTGCGGCGCGGCGTCGGCTTCCGGGTGGTCTACGACCGCCGTACGCTCGAACGCCCCACCGCCGCCGAGCGGATCGGCGCCTGCGTGGCCGCCGGGGAGCAGGCCCGCGCCGCCGCCGACGTACCGGCCAAGCTCGCCGTGGCCGACCGCCGCATCGGCCTGCTCTCGTTCCCGACCCCCGGCGATCTGGGCGAGCCGTGGGCGTTCGTGGTGCGCGGCAGCCGGTGGGTCGAGGTGCTGGTCGCGCTCTTCGGCGAGGTGTGGGACCGGGCGACCCCGCTGCGGCTGGCACCGGCCGCCGACGCTGTCGAGGACCTGGACCGCTGGAACGTGCCGACCCCCAACGACCGGCGGATCATGTCGCTGCTGCTCTCGGGCCTGCCTGACAAGGCGGTCGCGTCCCAGCTGGGCCTGTCGTTACGGACCGTGCAACGGCGACTGCGGCAGCTCATGGACGCCACCGGGACGTCCACTCGCATGCAGCTCGGCTTCTACGCGGCCCGCAACGACTGGCTGTAGGTCATATCCGCACGGGCAAGGACGACCGCCGCGTGCCACCGGGCGGCTCTCCGCCGCATAAGGACACATACCAGGTGAGCGTCCAGAAGTCGGAGACGACGACGTGACCTCGCATTCGTCGGGACCGAGCGGTGCGGAATTGAGCCACTCGGCGTCGATCAGCGACGGCGTTCTCATCCGGAACACGTTGCCAGCCGTCAGATCGCAAGGCCAGCAATGCGGCGGTCGACTCTTTCCTGAACCGGGTGACGCGGGTCGCACGTACCGTGGGGCCGTACCCAGCCCGCCTCACGACATCAGCCTCAACCGCGTCGCCGTCCAAAGGGCATCAGCGGGTGGCGGACGACCGACAGCACGCCACCGGCCCGACGCCCGAACAGGCGCAGACCTGATGACTCGCGCTATGGCCGTGAGGAGCAGGTGCCGACACGCAGCGGACATACGCCACCGACGGCCGGTCGGCCGTGGTGCGCGTATCCGGCGTGTGCCGGACACCGGGGCTCTACTCACCGGTGTGGGGGCCTGATTCGGGGTCCGCCCGATCACCGGAGCCGCCCGATGCCAACCAGTCGCCGCTTCTCCTCAGACCCGTGAACCGGCTTGCTCACTTAAGGCTGCATAGGCACGGGTCCCAGCGGACCGGCGACCGGCCACACGGGATACGCGAACCAGGGAACACCGAACCGGCCCCGCGATCAACCGAGTTTTCAGGCATCCTCAGATGACGAATACTTCCAGGGACAGGTGTTCGGTCGAGTCCGGCTGTTAGCGCTGGTGGGCGACAACTTTCCGAACTGCTACGGGCCCCGTGCTCGACCTCCAGGCACGGGGCTACGCCGCCAATGGCAACCGCAGGTCACCTCTGGACTCTCGCTGGCGATCATCGTTCACCACCCGCAAGGTGTCGCAGCGACCACGCTACTCATCATGTCTCTTCTTGTCTACCTATGTATCGGCTCGTAGCCGCCGATAGGCATACGTGACCCACTTCGTAGGTTGGCGCTCGTGAGCCCGCGACCGGTACGCACCGACGGACCCATACCGGTTTACGTCCAGATTGCCGACTACATCGAAGACGACATCAAGACCGGCCAACTCCAGCCACACGACCGCATCCCCACCGAGAACGACATGCACGCCGAGTGGGGCGTAGCCAGAACAACAGCCCGCCGAGCCGTCAACCTGCTACGCGAACGAGGCCTCGTCTACACCGTCCCGCAGCGCGGAACATTCGTTAACCCGAGTTAGCCCGCTCGATGCAGTCCGCCACCCGGCAGCAGGTTCGCCGTCCAGACCCGCTCTAGCGCGGCGGTCGCCTGCGGCGTTTTCGAAGTTGCAACGAACCGCTCGACACATGACCGAAGCCGATCGAAGTGTTCAACGATTTGGTAAAGAACGCAGTGTCGCCATGATCACTTGAATTCGCCCAGTGTCGCCATGATCACTTGAATTCGCCTACCAATAGAACGCGCCGACGCCGAAGGACCACCACGACTCAACTCCCGGGAAATCGATTCCCGTTCCTCGAACGTCAGCGGAGCTGAACCACTCACCTATTTACCCAATCACTCAACAACTCAAGATCATTTTACCCGAGTGTCGCGATGACCGTTTGACTCCGCCCTCGTAGCGGCCCAGACCGTGCCGACTCTTGTCGTGCTGGAGCGGCTTGCGGCGGCGATGGACGTGAGTTTGGAAGGTGGCGATTCCAGGTCATGCGCACTTCAACGCCGCTTGCGATGGCGGCGGACGTCACAACGCGGCCTTGCGCCGCAGCGGCGGCTCTGGGGCCCCGGATCAGTGCCTGGCCGGGGTACCTGTCGTTGACGTGGCCGAAGCGTCGGCACTGTTGTACGATATAGCGTACAAGTGCTGGAGGGGTCATGAAGGTCATTACTGCGTCTGACTTGCGCGCCAACCTCGCGAACGTGCTCGACGCGATCGAGGACGATGCTGAAGACCTCGTGGTCACTCGCAGTGGGCACGAGCCGATGGTCGTCATGCTCAAGAGTGACTATGACGCGTGGCGCGAAACCGAATACTTGTCTCGTGGGGCCAATGGCCGCGAGCTGCGCCGGCGAATGGCGCAGATGGAAGCCGGTGAACGTGTCGAGCATGAGGTGGTCGATCTCGACGGCGACGGCCCCGCGTGAAACTCACGTGGCACCCGGACGCGTGGGACGAATACGTCACCTGGCAGGTAAGCGATCGGAAGGTCCTTAAGCGGATCAACGCTCTCATCAAAGATATTCAGCGCGGCGATGATCGTGGGATCGGGAAGCCCGAGCTACTTAAAGGTGATCTTTCCGGCTGGGCATCGCGGCGCATCAATGAAGAGCATCGGCTGGTGTACCGCGTTGTAGAGGCCCACGACCAAGTGGAGATTCTGTCCTGCCGTTACCACTACGGCGAGCGGTAGCGGTGGCGGACCCTTCACCCTTTGCAGCGGTAGGCACAAGTCCAGCGAGCCCCGAAGCTGCCGAAGACGGTACTTGCTGCTCGGAGCGGCAGATCCTGCAGGCAACGAAACTCCGGTGGGAACGCTTTTCGGCGTAGATTGATCTTTTCGGAAGGCAGTTCCCTCTAATGCAGGCGTCATTGCTAGCATCACTCGGTGCGCGAGCCGAACCGGAGTGAGCCTGTCGTCAATATCGGCGCGATCGACCTGAGTGCCGAGCCGCGCAGAGCGCAGAGGGCGAGACGCCGGATCCGGCGTGTTCTTCTGAACGGATTGGTGGCAGTCACGGTGGCGGGTGTCGCCGCCACAGGTTGGGTGGCCTGGCGGATAGTGTCGAAGAAGGACGTCGTACTCTCCACCCCCAACAGCATCGATTCCCTGAACCTGGACCTGTCCGATGACGGCAAGGTGCTGGCCGACTCCTTGCGGAATCAGCTGGCCGCCCGGATCGACCTGAACATCGCCGTGGGAGCGGTGTACTTGGACGGCACCGGCCGGAATGTTCTGTTTCTCGGCGGCACCAAACTGCTGTGGGCGCCGGAAAGCGTTCTGGACTCCGCTTTCTCGGTAATCGCCGACATAGAAGGTTCTTCGGTGAGTGACCTGCATACTGTGGACGCGGGGGATCTTGGCGGGACCATGAAGTGTGGAAGCACGAAGACGGACAACGGTGACGTGACTGTCTGCGGCTTGGCCGATCACGGCAGTCTGGCGCTGGCCGAGTTCATCGGGCGCGGAGATCCGGAATCGGCGACGCTGCTACGCCGGGTCAGGAGCGCGACCCAGACCCGCTCCTGACCGTGAGTGCCCGGCGGCGGCGTCGGCGGAGTTGGAGGAAGGTGGCCGCCAGGACCATGCCGGGCCGCCGCGGCCGGCGACGCACCCCCGAGCAGGACGGCGCCGACGAGCGCCAGCATCTTGATCATCGATCAGCCGGCCAGTTCGATCGTCTCGTCCGCCGACTCCAGGAATCCACCGGAGGGCAGTGGCCAGGAAGGACAGGACCCGTCCGCAAGCTCGACCGGATGAGGTAGATTCGGGCTCACTAGCAGGTCGGCACAGAGCCGTACGGTCACCTGCTCAGCGGACAGGCCACCGCCGGCCTCGCCGAGCGCGAAGAAGGCCATCCGGGCCCGTACGCTGTGGTCGGGCTCGACCGTGACCTCGATCAACTGACTGCGGGTCGAGCCGGTGCCGAACGTGTCCACAGTGGATCGGACGACGTCCGGCAGGGCAACCGTCGGGGTCTCCCGCACGACCACCTCGAGATCACCTACCTCCTCGCCCACGCCGCAGATCCGACCCCGGCGACCACCCTCTTCCGCATTGCGGGAACCAGATGGAAGATCGAGGAGAACAACGAGCAGGGAAAGGATCTCATCGGCATCGATCAAACCCAAGTCCGGACCTGGACCGCGTGGCACCACACCATCACCGTGTGCATGTTCGCCCACGCGTTTCTCGCCGCCCAACGCGCCAACCTGCCCCACGACACCGCCACCAGCACCGAAACCGGCGACACTCCGACCGGCGAGCAGGACACCAGCCGGGGAAAAGCCTCAGCCCACCGCCGGCCCGGCCGGCAGGCACCGATTGGCTGAGCCCAGACCTGCTCACCCAGGCCACCATCGCCGACATCCGCAACCTACTCGCGCAGACCGTCCTGGTCGTCCGTAACGACCGACGCCACACCCTGCGCTGGACCCTCTGGCGCCTCAAACACAAGATCCGCGCCCAGATCAGCCACTACCGACGACGCGGTGACCCGCTACCCAGAACACTCCGAAGATGGGCGAAACGCCCCGAAGTCCTTTTGATCTAAATGATCCGCAGCTGTAGTACAGGTCCGATATTTTCCCCTTGAGAACGCTTCCCATGAGTGGGCCGACCGCCCCGGTCCCGCTGATAGCGCCGAGACGACCGGCACCTTCGACGAGCTGGCCCTGCAATTCTTCCGCGAGCATCTGTGAGCGCCTGCGAGAGCTATCTCGGCAATTTGCGTCTGCACATCGACGTGAATGCCACCGACCGAGAACAAGATGATGAGCTGGAGCGGTGAAGCCTCAAGGCGTTCCACTGCTTCGCGATAATCCCCACTAGCGAGACCTGGGGTTGGCTTGCTTGCTGTGACCGCCGCTGTGGCGTTCCCAACTCGGGATATAGCGTCGTTGCTATGGTCTGGAGGCGTAGGCGATGGTGATAGCTGGGCCGAGCAGCCCGACGGCGTCGAGGCCGACCTCGGCACCACGATCGGTGAGCTGCGCCAGCAGGGATGAGCGCCCCGGCCGCGGGGTTGCCACGGCCGGGATACCGATCAGCTGACGGTGATCGCTCCGGTCGAGGAGCGCACACATTGGACGGAACGGGACGCTGTCGTCGCGGCGCCGGTGAGGCATTGGGCGAGGACTCCGTGGCCCGCCGCGTTCGGGTGCCAGGACTCTTGGCAGGTCTGGAAGTACGTGACGCAGGAGTTGGCGATGCGCTGGATGGCGATCTTGTCGTAGCCGGCCAGGTCGGGCAGGAAGTTGCCGGTCGGGCCGTCCATCAGCCGGATCGGGGTGGCCAGCGCGTTGCCGGGGCTCCCGGTACGTTCACACAGCCGGGCGCCGTCGAAGGCCTTCTGGACGTTCAGGTAGACCAGGTCGTCGTTCGGGAACTCGGTGCGCAGCTGGCTCTGCACGCCCGCCACCAGCGTGCCGAGGCCGCCCGAGAAGAGGTGCCCGGCGGCGAGGCTGGCGCGGTGGATCGGGCAGCCGGCCCGGTACCTCTCGGCGCCGAGTGCGCGGAACTTGTCGCGGTCGTCGGCGCGGCCGTCCTCCTCGTAGAGGTTGCTCTCGACGTCGAGGGGCAGCGGGTTCGTGTAGTCCTGGAAGACCACGCGGTGCACGCCGTCCGTGTCGATCTCGTCGAGGGTGCTCAGGATCTGCCGTACGGCCGCGGTGGTCTCGGCCTGGGCGGCGCTGAGCTGGGCGGGGGTGGCCAGGTCGCCCGCGGTGCACGGGGCCTGCGGGACCGGACCGCCGAGGTAGGCCCAGAACTCCCACCAGCCGGTCCAGGCGTCGGCCACGAACTGGTTGGCGCACTTGACGGCGACGTCGCCGAATGTGAACTGGCTGTTGTTCGAGCCGAGCCCGATCAGAACCAGATCAATGTCGTGCGTACGTCCGACCGCGCGCAACTGGTCGAGCTGGGAGGAGACCGTCCGGCCCTTCTCGCGGGCGCCCGACGCGTTCGCGATGTCCTGCGGCTGCCCACCGGAGCAGGCCAGGTTGAAGCGGTCCTGGATGCCCGGGAGGGAGGCGCGCAGCAACGACGCGTTGCCGGACCGGTGGCAGAAGAAAGCGTTGTTGTTCGCCGCCGACCAGCCCGGGAAGGCCTGGGCCTGCCCGTTCACGTCGACGACGGGCTGGTACGCACCGGCGCCCTCACCGCTGATGAAGCTGTCGCCCAGGGCGACAGCGGCGGTGGGCAGGGCGGCCTGAGCGGCAGTGGGAACTGCGGTAGCGGTCAGCGCGACAAGGGCAAGGGCAGCGGGTACGGCGAACCGGCGCCACAGGGACAATGCGACCTCCAAGAGCCGAAAGATCTTCGGGTCTCGATCCGATCATCTCCTTCGGAGGACGTCAATGTTTCAACGATGTTGCTTCACGAGTTCGGATAAGCCGGCGGCGACGCACTTCCAGGATCGGGGGCGCGATCAGGGCCAGCAGCACGATGATCCACAGGGCCACGGTCAGCGGGGAGGAGACGAGGGTGAACCAGTCGCCTTCGGAGAGGGCCAGCGCGCGCCGCAGTTGCTGCTCGGCCAGCGGAGCCAGGATCAGGCCGACCACCGCGGGAGCGACGGGGACACCGGCCTGGCGCATCAGCAGGCCGACCAGGCCGAGGACCGTGAGCACGAGCAGGTCGGCGATCGTCCCGCCCGCGGCGAACGCGCCGAGACACGCGAACACCAGGACCCCGGCATAGATCCCGTACGCCGGGATGGTCAGCAACCGCACCCACACGCGCACCAGCGGCAGGTTGAGCACGAGAAGCAGCACGTTGCCGAGGTAAAGACTGGCGATCAGCGTCCACACCAGCTCTCCCGACTCGCTGAAGAGCTGAGGGCCGGGCTGCAGCCCGTACGACTGGAAGGCCGTCAGGATGACTGCCGCCGTCGCCGAGGTCGGCAGACCGATCGTGAGCAACGGCACGAGCACACCGGCGGCCGCCGCGTTGTTGGCCGCCTCCGGACCGGCGACTCCCTCGATCGCGCCGTGCCCGAACTGCTCGCGGTGCTTGGAGAGCCGTTTCTCCAGGCTGTAGCTGAGGAACGTGGGCACCTCGGCGCCGCCTGCGGGCAGGCTGCCGATCGGGAAGCCCAGGGCGGTGCCGCGCAACCAGGCCGGCCACGAGCGACGAAAGTCCTCGCGCGACAGCAGCTGCGCCCCGCGCAGCGGCATGACCCTGCTGTCCCCGGTGCCGGCGAGCAGGTGTGCGAACGTCTCCCCCAGCGCGAACAGCGCCACCACCACGATCACCACGTCGATGCCGTCGAACAGCGACGGCAGGCCGAACGCGAGCCGGGCCTGGCCGGTCTGGGTGTCGATGCCGACCAGGCCGATCGTCGCGCCGATGACCAGGCTGGCGGCGCCCTTGAGCAGGTTCGGGCCGAGCAGCGCGCTGACCGTCACGAAGGCGACCGCCATCAGGGCGACGTACTCCGGCGGACCGAAGTGGACGGCGACGTCGGCGACGACCGGTGCGGCGACCGAGAGCGCGACGGTGCCGATCGTCCCGGCGACGAAACTGCCGAGGGCCGCGGTGGCGAGCGCGGCCGCTCCCCGGCCGGACCGGGCCATCTTGTTGCCTTCCAGCGCGGTGGCGACCGAGGCGCTCTCGCCGGGCGTGTTGAGCAGGATCGAGGTGGTCGAGCCGCCGTACATGCCGCCGTAGTAGATCCCGGCGAACATGATCAGCGCGGCGGCCGGTTCGAGGCGGAACGTGACGGGCAGCAGCAGCGCGACGGTCAGCGCCGGGCCGATACCGGGCAGCACGCCGACGGCGGTGCCGATCGTGACGCCGACCAAGGCCCAGAGCAGGTTCTCCGGGGTGAGCGCGGCGGCGAAGCCGGAAAGCAGATCACCCATGCTCAGAACCCCCACGGCCCGGTCGGCAGGGACAGCCCGATCAGCACGTCGAAGACGAGGAACACGACCACGGCCAGGGTCCAGCCGTAGGCCACCACGCGGGCCGGATGCGACGCGCCGAGCAGCAGGGCCGCGACGGTAAAGAGGCCGGCGGCGCAGACGACGTACCCCAGAATCGGCAACAGCAGAGCGAACGCGATCAGCGTGACCACCAGGGCGGCCAGCCGCCAGTGCCGCCGGTTCCCCGAAGAGGCGGGCGTACGGAGGAAGTGACGCGACCGGACGACCAGGCTGCCGCCGAGCAGGCCGAGCAGCACGCCGGCCAGAGTGGGCGCCGCTGCCGGGCCGAGCACCTCGTCCGAGCTGCGCAACCGAGCGGCATCGACCAGCACGACCACCGCCGCGACAACCATCAGGAGCCCGAGCAGCCCCGAAGCCCGCGCCTCGGCGTGCGCAACCTCGGGTGTCTCCCTGGGGAGCGGCCCCTCCTCCAGGTCGGTCATGCGAGGCCCATTTTCACGAGGACGTCCGTAACCGTTCGGCGCTCGTCGGTGATGTACTGCTCGAACGGGGTGCCGACCAGGGTGGCGTCGATCCAGCCGCGCCGTCGCAGCGTCTCCTGCCAGGCGGTCGTGCGCGTCATCCGGACCACCAACTCCTCCAGCTCGTGCTCGTCGTTCGCGCTGATGCCGGGCGGCGCGACCACGCCGCGCCAGTTGGCCAGCTCCACGTCGACTCCCTGCTCCTTGAGCGTGGGCACGTCCGGCAGGGCGGGCAGCCGCTTCGGGCTCGAGACGGCGATCGCCCGGATGGTCCCGGCCTGGATCTGACCCACCAGCTCCGAGACGCCGGAGACGCCGGCGGTCGCCCGGCCGGAGAGCAGCGTGGAGAGGGCCTCGCCGCCGCCGGAGTGCGCCACGTAGTTGACCTTGCCCGGATCGGCGCCGACCGCCTCGGTGACCAGCCCGGCGAGGATCTGCTCGATGCCGCCGGCCGAGCCACCCGCCCAGGAGACCGCCCCGACGTCGGCCTTCATCCGGCCGGCGAGGTCGGTCATGGTCCGCACCGGCGAACCGGCCGGCACCACGATCACCTCGTAGTCGGTGAGCAGCCGGGCGATGGGGGTGGTGCGGTCGAGCGTGACCGGCGAGTCGTTGCTCTCGATCGCCCCGACCATGACCAGGCCCATCACCATGAGCTGGGTGGGTT